>ERZ1643251.314-NODE-314-length-79292-cov-12.217600_pt1 | contig 79292 bp, 81 predicted proteins | sample MGYA00579261_ERZ1643251 | MGnify/ENA primary metagenome ERZ1643251 (study PRJEB29033, sample SAMEA4952267) | chicken gut metagenome | biome: Broiler Chicken; feature: Gastrointestinal Tract; material: Caecum | place: Ireland | collected 2018 | study: Broiler... | reverse complement strand
CTGCTTTTGTTGCAGATAATGCATCTTCAATTCTTAATTTTTTATCTTTCATTTCTACTTCTGTTGCAGCTCCAACACCGATAACTGCTACACCACCAGCAATTTTAGCTAATCTTTCTTGTAATTGTTCTTTATCATAATCACTCTTTGTTTCATTGATTTGTGCTTTAATTTGTGCAACTCTATCAGCGATTTGTTGTTTATCTCCTGCACCATCAACAATAATTGTATTTTCTTTTTGTACTTTTACTTGTTTTGCTCTACCTAATTGTGCAATGGTTGTATCTTTTAATTCTAATCCTAAATCTGATGTGATAACTTCTGCTCCTGTTAATGTAGCAATATCTTGTAACATTGCTTTTCTCTTATCTCCAAATCCAGGAGCTTTAACAGCTACAACATTTAATACACCTCTTAATTTATTTAAGATTAATGTTGATAATGCTTCTCCTTCCATATCATCACAAACAATTAATAATTTTCCTGATTCTTGCATTAAACTTTCTAGTAATGGTAAGATTTCTTGAATGTTACTGATTTTTTTATCTGTTAATAAGATATATGGATTATCTAAAACAGCTTCCATTTTTTCTGTATCTGTTGCCATATATGGTGATAAATATCCTTTATCAAATTGCATTCCTTCAACAACATTTAGTTCTGTATTTGATGTTTTTGATTCTTCAATTGTAATAACACCATCTTTTGAAACTTTTTCCATTGCTTCTGCAATTAAGTTTCCGATTTCTTCATTATTTGCAGAAATACTTGCAACTCTTGCAATATCATCTTTCCCATTAACATCTGAACTAATTTCTTTTAGTCCTTCTACTGCCGTATTAACAGCTTTATCCATACCTCTTTTAATTGCCATTGGATCTGCACCTGCTGCTACGTTTTTTACACCTTCTTTAATCATGCTTTGTGCTAAAACAGTAGCTGTTGTTGTTCCATCACCTGCAACATCATTTGTTTTAGTTGAAACTTCTTTCACTAATCTTGCACCCATATTTTCAAATTTATCTTCTAATTCAATTTCTTTTGCGATGGTAACACCATCATTTGTGATAAGTGGTGCACCAAAACTTTTATCTAATACAACATTTCTTCCTTTTGGTCCTAATGTCACTTTAACAGTATCTGCTAATTTATTAACACCTTCTAATAAAGATTTTCTTGCATCTTCTCCAAATTTAATTACTTTTGCCATTTTTCTCTATCTCCCTTCAATTTAATTCTTATAAAATTTTATTTACTCTACAACAGCTAATATATCATCTTGTTTTACGATAATATAATCTGTTCCTTCATATTTTACTTCTGTTCCAGAATATTTACTAACAATAACATTATCACCTTTTTTTACAACCATAGTTTCTGGTTTTCCATCTATCATTTCGCCAGGTCCTACTTCTACCACTTCTGCTACTTGTGGTTTTTCTTGAGCACCTTGTGCTAGTATAATTCCACTTTTGGTTGTTTCTTCGCCTTCTTTCATTTTTATTAATACTCTACTTCCTAATGGTTTAATCATTTAAATTACCTCCTTTATTTTTTAGCACTCTATCTTTATGACTGCTAATACTGTATACCCATTTTTATGAAATGTCAATAGTATTTTTTGATTTTTCACATAAAGTTCACATATTCATTCTATTCCTTGATTTTTCAATATATTCCTATTATTTCTCTACAACCACTTTCTCATCTTTAACGCCAATTTTGTTAACTTTATTCTTTTTCAATTTTCCATCTAATATTTCTTCAGCTAAACAATCTTCTAGTACACTTTGAATGGTTCTTCTTAAAGGTCTTGCACCAAAGTTTTTGTCAATTCCTTTACTAGCAATTAACTTTTTAACAGATGGCTCTATTTCGATATCTATCTTTTGCTCTTTTAATCTATTAACTACTTCTTTTAGCATAATATCAATAATTTTATCTATTTCTTTATCTGTTAATTTATGGAATACAATAATTTCATCAATACGATTAATAAATTCTGGTCTTAATTCTTTTTTCAATGCTTCCATAACTTCTTTTTTGGTTTCTTCATATTCTTTGTCCTTTTTAGAATCTTTTGGTTCATTATTTTCTTTAACAAATCCTAAAGATTTTCTATCTGTAATTAATCTTGCTCCTATATTAGATGTCATAATGATAACGGTATTTTTAAAGTTTACTGTTCTGCCTTGGCTATCTGTTAATCTACCATCTTCTAATATTTGAAGTAACATATTCATAACATCTGGATGTGCTTTTTCAATTTCATCAAATAAGATAACAGAATATGGTTTTCTTCTGATTTTCTCTGTTAATTGACCACCTTCGTCAAATCCTACATATCCTGGAGGTGAACCAATTAATTTTGATACAGAATGTGGTTCCATGTATTCAGACATATCAATTCTTATCATGGCATTTTCGTCACCAAATAGACATTCTGCTAATGCTTTTGATAATTCTGTTTTACCAACACCTGTTGGTCCTAGGAATAAGAATGAACCAATTGGTCTTTTTGGATCTTTTAATCCCACTCTTCCTCTTCTGATTGCTTTTGCAACGGCTTCTACTGCTTCGTCTTGACCAATCACTCTTTCATGCAAGTTTTCTTCTAGATGTTTTAATCTTTCATTTTCATCCTCTGTTATCTTTTTAGCTGGAATTCCTGTCCAACTTGAAATCACTTCTGCAATATTTTCCTCTGTAATATCTGTTACAGATTTATTATTTTTATTTTTCCATTTATTTTGTTCTTTTTCATATTTTGCTTTTAATTCCTTTTCTTTATCTCTTAAAGATGCTGCTTTTTCAAATTTTTGAATTTTAACTGCTTCTTCCTTGTCTTTTGTAACGTTAGCAAGTTCTTCTTCCAATTCTTTTAAAGAATCTGGCTCTGTATATGTTTTTAGTCTTGCTCTTGATGCTGCTTCATCAATTAAATCAATTGCCTTATCTGGTAAATATCTGTCATTTATATATCTAACAGATAATTTCACTGCTGCATCAATTGCTTCATCTGTGATTTTCACATTATGATGGGCTTCATATTTATCTTTGATACCTTTTAAAATCGTAATGGTATCTTTTTCTGATGGTTCATTAACGGTTACTGGGCTAAATCTTCTCTCTAAAGCAGAGTCCTTTTCAATGAATTTTCTATATTCATTTAACGTTGTGGCACCGACTAATTGAATTTCTCCTCTTGCTAATAATGGTTTTAAGATATTGGCTGCATCAATTGCTCCTTCTGCTGAACCTGCACCTACAATTGTATGAATCTCATCAATAAATAAGATTACATCTCTTGCCTTTTTCACTTCATTTAATGCTTTTTTAATTCTTTCTTCAAAGTCTCCTCTGTATTTTGCTCCAGCTACCATGCTAGAAATATCTACTGTTACAACTCTTTTATTCTTTAAAATCTCTGGAACATCACCTGACACAATTTTTTGTGCTAATCCTTCTACAACCGCTGTTTTACCAACACCTGGCTCACCAATTAAACATGGATTGTTTTTTGTTCTTCTTGATAAAATTTGGATAACCCTTTCAATTTCTTCTTTTCTTCCAATAATTGGGTCTAATTTTCCTTCTTTTGCTTTTTCTGTTAAATCTTCTCCAAATTGATTTAATGTTGGTGTTTGGTTATAGCTTCCATATTTTCTTCCGGAATTTTTGGAATCTGTTTCTCCTTTTAAATCCTCTCCTTCATTGATAACTCTTATGATTTCCCCATATAGTTTTGGAATATTCACATTTAATTCAATTAAAATTCTTGCTGCTACACTATCGCCTTCTCTTAATAGTCCAATTAAAAGATGCTCTGTTCCTATATAATTATATCCTAATTTTCTGGCTTCAATAAATGCATTTTCGATAACTCTTTTTGTTCTTGGCGTAAATCCTAATGTTTCATCAATTGATTCATCTTTTCCAACCAATTCAATCGTTACATCGATAATATTTTCTGGTGTAATTTCTTGATTTTCTAACACTTTAGATGCCACACCACTACCTTCTTTTGCTAAGCCATATAGCAAATGTTCTGTTCCAATATATCTATGTCCTAATTCAATAGCTACATCATTAGCAATTTCTATTGCTTTTTTCGCTCTACTTGTAAAATTATATGTCATAATTATCACCTTACCTTTCTTTTATCCTTTTGGACTTTTATATTATTTATTCTGATTATTGTCTTATTTCTATTTTCCTATGTTCTTTTTGCATTTTGTATAAAATTATGGTATAATTAAATTGTACTCGTAAACACATTTTTTATTTATGGCTGGAAATCCAGTCACACCCATATGGAGGTAGAAATAATGAAAAAGCAGCTTACAACTATCATCACTGGAATTTTAGGTGGTTTTTTTCTAGGAAATGTACTAGTGAGAATTGTAGGAATGACCTCAGATACTGCATTAATAGTACTTGGCATCCTCTTCTTAGCAAGTCTTTCATTGTGTTTATATACACATAAAAAACCACTGGAAGATGTTAAATAACAACTGCCCCCATGTGGGGCTTTTTTATTTTCAATACCTCCTATTGATTGATAACTTGTTTTATCATTTCCGCTCTTTTGATTTCTCTATCTAATCTTTCATATTGTTCTCCAAAATATTTTTGTAAATTACCTGGTCCAATATATAAGTACAATTTTTGAATTTGTAAATCAGATAATTCTTTTAAGATTCCTAGGTCTACACCTAATTTTACTGTTGACAATAAATTTTGTGCTTCTTCCATGGTAATCTTTTTACAGTTTGTTAAGATTCCATAATTTCTATAAATTACATCTTCTACTTCAATGCCCTCATTTGCTAAAAATCTTCTAGCTGCTCTTTCTTGTTTGATAACTTTTTCTACAACAATTTTAATATTTTGTATGATTTCATTTTCTGTAATGCCTAATGTCTTTTTATTAGATATTTCATACATATCACCTACGATATGTCCTTCTTCATCATACACACCTTTAATATTAATACCAAAGTTATTAATTGCTTCTAATACTTTTTCTGTATTTCTTGTTTTTGCTAAAGCTGGTAAATGTAGTTTTACAGAAGCTTTTAATCCTGTTCCGATATTATTTGGACAAGCGGTTAAATAACCATATTGTTTACTAACACAATAACCAAATATATCTTCTATCTTTTTATCAATTTCAATCGCTAAATTTAGTGTATTTTCTAATTCTAATCCACTACTAAATACTTGTAGTTTTAGATGGTCATCTTCACCAATCATAATACAAATATTTTCTTCATCATTCACCAAAATAGCACCTACGTTACCTGACTCAAAAGCAAAATGATGGTTGATTAAGCCTTTTTCTACTAAACTTAATTTTGTAATATCATCCATATCTTCTAATTTTAAGAATCTTAATCCGTACCCTATTGCATATACATTATCCTTTATTTTATTTTCTAATTTTTGTAATTCTTTTGGACTTAAATGAAAATTATACCCTTGTATATTTCTTGAAAAACGTATTCTTGTATTTATTGCAATATCTGATTCTTTTCCACTTTGTAAATACCAATTCATATTATCCCTCTTTTCTATTAATTGTTATCTTCTAACTTCTTTATTTCATCTCTTAATTTTGCTGCATCTTCATATCGTTCCTCTTTAATGGCTTGTTTCAAATCTTCTTTTAATCCCTCTAATTTTTCTTCTGGAGTCTCTTCTCTTTTCGTTTGTGCATGATTTTCTTTTTGGGCTTGTTTTTCTTCTATTTTTTTATCAATACTTTTTCCTAATCTTCCCATATGATGATTGCTACTTTGAATTCTTCTGATAATTGGTTCTAATCTATCTTGAAAAATATCATAACAATTTGCACAACCTACTTTTCCAGTATTGGCAATATCTTCAAAGGTATATCCACAGTTATCACACTTTAATGCTTTTAGTTCATTAAACATTGGCATGAATTCTGTATTTGAAAAATCTTCTATAAAATCTCCGAAAAAACTTGAAAAATTGATTGGCATATCTAATCCGATTTCACCAATTCCTAATTTTTTGCTACACTCCTCACATAAATTTAATTCTCTTCTTACGCCATTTATATTTTCTGAATATCTAACATTTGCTTCTCTTTTTTTACAATTATCACATAACATAATAATTCCTCCTTTATTCTATATTTAATAACATATTTTTAAATATCTTGGCTCTTAATTTGTCTTTTACCTCTTTTGCTAATAATAATACATTATCACTTGTTGCCACTTTTAAGAGCTTTGCTTCTTCTTTGGTTATCAAATCATAAGTTAGAAAGTCATTAATTAGTATATCCACATCATTAGAAGTCATTTCTTGTCCTATATTTTTTATGATATGCATAAAGTAATCTGACTTTGTATTATTTACTTTTTTTATCGTAATATGACCTCCGCCACCTCTTTTACTTTCTACATAATAACCTTGCGATGGTTTAAATCTTGTTGATATAACGTAATTGATTTGTGATGGTACGCAATTAAAATGTTCTGCTAATTCATTTCTTTGAATTTCTACTAATTGATTATCATCATCAAATAAATCTTTTATAAATTCTTCTATTATATCTGACATTCGCATTGGTCTCATCTCCTTTTTGACTTTGACTTTCTTTGACCTACATTATTATTATACGCCCTTTTTATATTTTTTCAACGCTATATTAATTTTATTTATCGACATTTTATCTTAAATATTTTAAATTATTATGAAATATATCTCCTTTTCTGTTTTTTTCTTACTTTTTTTCACTTTTTCTTTGATTTTTGTTGTTTTTTCCTTTTGTCATATGATGCAGTTCCTCTGCTCTTTCTTTTTGATTTGGTAAGGATATCCATGCAAAATATGATGATATAAATTCTCCATATTTGGTACTATCTTCTCCTACTTCATATTTCTCCTCTATTTCTCTATTTACTCTCTCTTCTTTGTCTTCATTTATATGATTATCATTAAATTTTTCATTATCCATAAAAAATGCACTCACCTTTCTAATATGTCTATTTTAGGTATGTGCATTTTTTCACTTTTTATTCAACTAATTTTAATTAGTTTTTGTTCTTTCTAATTTTTGTATTCTTTTTTCCAAGTTATTTTGGCTAATTTCAATTTTATATAATCTAGCTTCATAAGACTCATGTGCAATTTTATTAGTTAAAATTTCTTCGTCTAACTTTTCTTCTAATTTTTTAAACCTTTTATCTATATATTGTATTAAATTGTGAAACTCCATTGCTATTTCTTTGGTTTGTTTACTAATTGCCTTTTCGATTTTTCTATCTATCGTTTTTTCTATTCTTTCTTCTAATGCTACTAATTTTTGGTTAAATTCTATTTGTAAATGATTTATTTTTACTTCTAAACTTGTCACTCTATTTTCTATATTATCTACTCTTTTTTCTATCTTTTCTACTTTCTCTTCTATTTTTTCTACTTTCTCTTCTATCTTTTCTACTTTTGTCTTTATTTCTCTTATCTCTTGCAATATTAGTTCTAAAGTTTCCTGCATATTCCTCACCTCCTTGAATAAAATTATTTAAAATTGGATTCTTAAGATTCAAACGTCTTGAATTAAAAATTTTAATTGAATAAAAAAGATGAACTGATTATATTATCTTTTATATAAAAAGTCAACAAAATTTTCCATTTTTTATAAAAATTTTGTAGGATGTTTTCATTTTCTATTGATCGTATAAAGGAGGATTTTATGATTATAAAAAATAACTTTATTGTATTAAAATTAAAACGAAATTTTATATCTCTTTTATTTTTATTATTTACACTTTCCATTTTAATATTTTCCAATTCGAATTTAACAGCTGTTAAATCAGGAATCAATCTTTGGGCAACTTCAGTTGTTCCTTCTTTATTTCCTTTTTTTGTAGCAACAGAACTTTTAATGCATACGAATATTATTTATCACATCGGGAATCTGTTAAATCGATTCATGCAACCTTTATTTCATGTTCGAGGTGAAGGTGCTTTTGCTTTTATTATGGGAATTATTAGTGGTTATCCTATCGGTGCCAAAATTGCTACTAATTTTAGAAAAGAACAAATTTGTACAAAAGAAGAATGCGAAAGACTGCTAAGTTTTACTAACAACTCAGGTCCTTTATTCATTATTGGCTCTGTTGGAATTTTACTATATCGAAATACAATGATTGGTCTTTTACTATTTATTACTCACTTACTTGCCTCTTTATCTGTTGGCATTATTTTTCGCTTTTGGAAGAAAAACAAACAGACAGACTTATATTCTTCCTCTTCTAAAACATATGCAATGAATAAAACACCTGCATCTTTTTCTAACTTAGGTGAAATCTTATCAGAAAGTATTGTTAGTAGTATAAAATCCATCTTAGTCATTCGGTGGATTTGTTGTCATCTTTTCTTCTATTATTTCTATCTTAAAATCGAGTGGCATTACACATATGATAGAAATCATTGCAACACCATTTTTTAACTTTATGCATATTTCTCCTTCTTTTATTGAACCTCTATTTACAGGTTTTTTTGAAATTACAAATGGAATTAGTACAATTTCTAATATTGCTTGCAAAAAAATTTCTATTAACATATTAATAACTGCCTTTTTACTTGGATTTGGTGGTATTTCTGTTTTATTACAAGTACTTAGTATCACTTCTAAAAGTGATTTATCCATTAAGCCATATATTTTAGGAAAACTATTGCATGGAATCATAGCTGTTTTATATACCTATCTATTTATGAGTATACTTCCTTTCTTTAATTTTGATTTATAACCATTTATATTTTTGTAATATATTTGGTTTATCCTAATATATTTTATTAGAATGATTTTTTTAATTTTATGTAAAAACATTTTGTTAGTACTTTGTATTTAATGGAGGTATTTTCTATGGAAAAAGATTTTAATTATTATCAACAACCTTTTATGGATTTTAATATGGGAAATCCCAATCTTGATATGAATGCATTATATAAAGATCCTATGTTTAATCCTATTATGCAATATGAACAAGCTTCTAGTTATTATCGCTATTTATGTATGCAGATGGACTATAAAATCAAATGTAAAGAATATGAAAAGTTGTGTTCTATTTCTTCTGATAATCATAGAAATGATAATAAAAATACATAAAAACTGAGCAATCATGCTCAGTTTTTTATTGTATTATTATATTAAAAAGAAATATGCTAAAACAATAATTCCTAAAATAATTCTATAATATCCAAATACTTTAAAGTCATGTTTCTTAATATAATTCATCAAGAATTTGATAACAAACATAGATACAATAAAAGATATAAACATACCTACTAATAAAATTATCATCTCTGCGCCTGTAAATGCAAGACCAAATTTAACTAATTTTAGTAAACTTGCTCCTAACATAGTTGGAATCGCTAAATAAAATGTAAATTCTGCTGCATTTGGTCTTGACAATCCTATTAACAATCCCCCTATAATAGTTGCTCCTGAACGTGACGTTCCAGGAAATATGGCTGCTAATAATTGAAATACACCTATGATTAATGCATCTTTATATGTAATTTCTGAATTTTTATCTTTTTGGGTACCTTTTCTATTTTTATTCCAATTTTCTATTACTATAAACGCAATTCCAAATATAATTAATGCAATGGCTATACAAGTTGGATTATAAAATAATTCTTCAAATACCTCATCAAATAATAATCCTATAATAGCTGCTGGTACACAACCAACTAATATCTTTCCCCATAAACTTATGATATTTTTATCAAAATACGATAGTATTCCTGTCGGTTTAACTGCTTTTTCTTTGTTTTTGGTAAAAGGCCATATTTTTTTAAAATACAGTAGCACAACTGCTAAGATTGCTCCAAATTGAATAACCACTTGAAACATTGACCAAAATTCTGGTGAAACATTTTCAAATTTTAAAAATTGTTCTGCTAATATTAAATGTCCTGTACTACTAATTGGTAACCACTCTGTGATTCCTTCTACAATTCCAAATATAATAGATTTTATAATATCTAAAAACATAATTTTCTTCCTTTCTTTGGTTTATATTTTATACATATTCTTTTATGATATCTTTTATATATTTTGCTGATGTCATCGGTGCTGATTTTCCGTGGCAATCCTAAAGCCTCTACAAAATTTATTTTTTCCTCTTCTACAAGTTTTCTATCTATTCCATAGGGTTTGGATGCCAAATCAATCACTAATGTTTCTTTTCTTATTTTTTTCAATTCTTCTCTTAAGATTATTTTAGGGATTGTGTTTATAATTATATCATACTGTTTCAATTTTGCACAATTCTCTTGTATACTTTTGATATTTACAATTTCATATCCATAAGCAATCGCCCATGCCTTTTCCTCTTTATTCATTGTTATACAGGTTACATTTGCTAATAAAGCTTGTAGTTTATGTGCTAAAACTTTACCAATTCTCCCAAATCCCATAATTAAACAATGGCTTCCTTGTAATACTTTTTTCATATTTTTTAATATAATTTCAATTGTTGCTTCTGCTGTTGGTATAGCATTTAATATGGCAAATTCTTCTTTTTTCATAATATCAATCACTTGATTGTTTTTATTGATTAGTTTTTCTTCTGTATCTTTGGCAATATTACCTGCAAATATGATTTTATTTTCTAAATAGCCTATTACGTCTTGTATATTTATATGTTTTTCTGAAAATGGCATGTTTAGCATACTATTATTTTTCGTAAGTGGTATTGGTAAAATAATTACATCTGAATCTTCTATCATGGGTTTATATTCTTGAATTTTTTTGACATGATCTATTTTTTCAAATCCATATAATTTTACTTCTTGCTTTTCCTTTGACAATAATTTTGCCAAGAAAAAATTTCTTAAATCTCCTCCTATAACACAAAAATTCATACTCACAAAATCCTCCTTCATATACATTATAGTTTTACTTTAGAATTTTATGAGTATATTTTGTATTAAAGAAATCTCCATTTTATTTAGATATATATGGTTTTACTTTTGTCTTTCATCTTGTTCTTTTTCTATAGCATCTAGATTTAAGTTATTCTCACCTTTTTCTTTTGCATTTTTCTTTAATAAATTTATGCCATTATAGCTTAGATGTCTTGTAATGTCTACCGTTTCTTCCAAATGTTCTTTTGCCCTTATCTCTTTTAGTGTTAATTTATTTTCTTTTTCTTCTTCTTGGTTATCTAGATTAAATGGTATAGATATTCTTGCCATGATGGGTATAAATAAAGGATCCTTTTTTACTTTTTCTACTATTTTTTTAGACTGAATATCAATTGCTGTATTTACATACTTTATGGCGGTTTCTTTGTCTCCTTTGATTAAATATATTTTTGCTAATTCATAATACCCGTCTGCTGATAATTCTTCTTCTTCAATTGCTTCTAAAAATCTTCTTTCAGCCTCTTCTAAATCTTTATAAATTAACGCAATTTCTGCTAGTGAATATTTTGCATTATATAATAAAGAGTTAATATTTGCCGCTTTTTCATAACAAATTTTAGCATTTTGAAAATCATTTAACATCGTATAGGTAATTCCTAAATTATAGTTTATTTCATAACTTACAGGGTTATATTTTAAGGCTTCTTGATATATGTTTACTGCTTCTTTATACATTTCTTTAGAAATGAGTATATCTCCTAATAATTCTGTTGCTTTGTACATATCTGGTTTTTTGTTTAATAGATTCATCAACATTTCTGAGGCTTCATCTTTTTTGTCTAAATTATTTAGTAATTCTGCTACTTTATAATAAGATTCATAATCCTTTTTATTAATATCAATTGCTTGTACATATTCATCGATTGCTTTTCGCATTCCACCTTCTTTTTCATACAGTTCTGCAAGCATTTTATGTCCTTTATAACTATTTGGTACTTTTGAAACTAACTTTAGTAAGGCTTCTTTTGCCTTTTTATCATTTCCCATCATTAAATACATTTCTGCTCTTGTGACATTAATAATTTCTATTAAAGTTATTCCTCTTATTTCTAATATAATCACAATTCCTGGTATCACTACTGAAAGTACATATTTTAATATATTTAAAAATATATTTAATTCTATAAAAAGTGCAAATGCTAAAAAGTTTAAAGCAATCCCAACAGCTTCTAATATTAGAACCACGATATAACTTGTATCGTTGTTTTTTATCATTTTAAAAAACATATATACAAAAATCGCAAGTGAAACAACTGTAAATATAAACTGTTCTACTATCATTTTGTATCTCCTTTTTTCAATTTTTATTCTAAATTTTTGATTGCATTTCTTGCCATTTCATCACATCTATTATTAAATTCATTATCACTATGCCCTTTTACTTTTATAAATTTTACTTTATGTGTTTGGGTTAATGCATATAATTCTTGCCACAATTCTTTGTTTTTTACTGGTTCTTTTCCTGATGTTTTCCAATTATTTTTTATCCAATTGTATATCCATCCTTGATTAAATGCATTTACAACATAAGCGCTATCACTATATATTTCCACCTCACAAGGAAATTTTAATAATTTAAGTCCCTCTATAACAGCTGTTATCTCCATGATATTATTGGTTGTATTTTTATTTCCTCCTGATATTTCCTTTTGATTTTCTTTATACATTAAAATAGAACCCCATCCACCAGGTCCTGGATTTCCTGAACAAGCGCCATCTGTATATATAATAACTTTTTCCACAAAAACCTCCATTTATATACTTTCATTATGTATATTTCTTTATTTTATATATTTTTTTATTTTAAGATATTTCCTCGTTGTTTTTTGTATATTTTTATGATAACATTATATCAGTAAATTACAAATTATACAATATTTTTAGGAGGGAAGTTAAAAAATGAGTAAAGTTATTGGAATTATCGCAGAATATAATCCATTTCATAATGGTCATTTATATCATTTACAAAAATCCTTGCAAGCTACTGGATCTTCTTATTCTGTTGCTGTGCTCAGTGGTAACTTTACACAAAGAGGTTCTACCTCTTTAGTCGATAAATGGACAAAAACAGAAATGGCTTTAAAAAATGGAATAGACTTAGTCCTAGAACTTCCTTTATTATATTCTATCTCAAGTGCTGAAAATTTTGCAGAAGGTGCTGTCAAACTATTAGATTCTTTAAAAGTTGTCGATTATATTTCTTTTGGTTCTGAATCAGGTGATATTTCTACTTTAAATATGATTGCTGATGTTTTATATAAAGAACCAAAAGGTTATAAAAATATATTAGCACATGAGTTAGGTAAAGGTTTGTCTTTTCCAAAAGCTCGTGAAAATGCATTACTTATGTATTTAAATGATATCAGAAGGTTTTCAAATGTCCTTTCCTCTCCGAATAATATTTTAGGAATTGAATATTTAAAAGCTTTAAAAAAATATAAAAGTCCTATCATTCCCGTTACAGTTGAACGATATAGTACCGGTTATCATGATACAACGCATATGGGAAATGTAGCAAGTGCCACAGCTATTCGTAATATTGTTAAAAACAATGGTTGGGATATTTTAAAAAAAGTGGTTCCAGAAAATACGTTTTCTACGCTTTTGGAAAATATAAAAGTGGGACATGTTGTCCCTGATTTATCTGTTTTTGAAAAACAAATTATTTATAATTTACGAAAAATGTCTATCTCAGAAATTGCAGAACTTCCAGATGTTAGTGAAGGATTAGAAAATGCTATTAAAAATACAGCCAATTCTTGTAATAGTGTTGTAGAATTCTTAAATATCATTAAGTCAAAAAGATACACCAATACAAGACTACAAAGAATTTTATTATATGCTTTGTTAGGCATTACCAAAAAAGATATGGCTTTATCCAAAAAAACAATGCCTTATGTTAGAGTTTTAGGTTTTAATCAAAAAGGAAAATATTTGATTTCTGAAGTGGCTAGAGCCAATTCTAAATTAGAAATCATAACTTCTGTCAAAAAATATATGGATACAAGCAATAATAAAAATTCTAAATATATCTTAGAAAAAGATATTTGGGCTACCAATGTCTATACCATTGGTTATGAATATGATTCTTGGAATAATTTGGATTATACTCATAAATTGATAACTTTATAAAAATGGAAATTGAGTCCGTCCTCAATTTCCATTTTTATTTTTATTTTGTTACCCATTTTACTAAGTTTAAGTTTGCTGGTTCTAATAACATTTCATGTCTTGGCATTACTCTAAATGTATAACCATAATTTCCTCCAGTTGTTAATTCAATTTTTGTTGTAAAATAATATTTTTTATGCTCTTCATCTGCTTCTTGTAATTGCATTGGAATAATACTAACATTTTCTACAACACCATTATCTAATATTTTTCCATAATATGCTTCTACTGTAACATTTTCTACATCTATGTTAGGAAGCTCTACTTCACATCCTACTTCAATATTGTTTCCAGCATCAATGGTTATATTGTCAAGGTTACTGTTTTCTTGTGTTATTTTTATATCTTTCCAATTCTCATATAAATCTTTTTTCCATGCATTATATGCTGCTACATTATCTATATTTTCATAATATTTTTTTGTAAGATTACATAATGGGATATATAATTGATTTGTATAATCCACAAGCATTCTAGCAGTACTATATTTTCCTCCTGTTGTGATAATGGAATTTTTCATAATTTCCATCCATCTTTTTGATATGCCATTTCTCTCTCTATCATAATATATAGGAATGATTTTTTCTTCTAATGTATGATACATACTTTGGCTATCTGCCATATCTTGTGCTTCATAAGAATCATATTCTGCATTTGTTCCAATTGTCCATCCATTATCTTGTGTATAACCTTCAGCCCACCATCCATCTAGTACACTAAAGTTAATAACACCATTTACTGATGCTTTTTGTCCACTTGTTCCAGATGCTTCCATTGGTCTTCTTGGATTATTTAACCATACATCTACACCACTTACCAAATATCTTGACATGGCAATATTGTAATTTTCTAATAAAAAGATTTTTCCTTTAAATTGTGGCATCATAGATACTTCATGAATGTATTTGATCAAATCTTGCCCTTCTTTATCTGCTGGATGTGCTTTTCCTGCAAAAATGATTTGTATTGGTCTACTTGCATTATTCATAATTTGTGTCATTCTTTCAATATCTTTAAAGATTAATGTTGCTCTTTTATATGTTGCAAATCTTCTAGCAAATCCAATTGTTAAAGCATCTGGGTTTAATTTTGATACAATTTCATTAATTTCTTCATAACTATATCCAGATCTTCTTAGTCTTTCTGTTGTATTTTCTTTTACTAAATTAATTAATTTTCTCTTTCTTTCTACATGAGCACTCCATAATTTGTCATCTGGTATATTTTTGATTTTCTCCCACACATAATCATGATGCATATTATCTTGCCAATAGGGAATTAAATATTTATTATATAATTCTTTTAATCTTGGTGCTAACCATGAGCAAGTATGAATTCCATTTGTTACATAACCAATTGGTGATTCATTTGCTGCAATATTTGGCCAAACCTCACTAAATAGTTCTCTAGAAACTGCTCCATGAAGTTTACTAACGCCATTTTTCTTTCCTGCAATCTTTAGGGCTAATATTCCCATATTAAACCCTTCATCTAAATCTGGTCCTGGTTGCATTCCTAGTTTTAAGAATTCTTCTCTTGAAATTCCTAATCTTGGCCAGAAATCTTTAAAATATTTTTCTACCAATTCTATTGGAAATATATCATTTCCAGCAGGTACTGGTGTATGTGTTGTAAAGACAGTTTTTGAACTTGCAATATCTCTTGCCACATCAAATGAAACTTGTTTTTCTTTGATAATATTTTTGATAATTTCTAAGTTTAAAAAAGCAGAATGCCCTTCATTCATGTGATAAATTGTTGGTTTTAATCCTAAATATTTTGTAAGAAGATTGACACCTGCCATTCCTAAAACAATTTCCTGTCTGATTCTCATTTCTTGATCTCCACCATATAATCGTAAAGTAACATCTCTGTCTTCTGGATTGTTTTTAGAAATATCTGAGTCTAATAAGTATAGTTTTACTCTTCCGACATTAACTTGCCATATTTTTAAATATAATCTTCTTTTGGGGAATTTAACATATATTGTTAAATCATCCCCTTTATCATCTTTTACTGGATTAATTGGTAAATCATATAAATCAATATTATTATATTCTGTTTCTTGTTGTCCATATCCATTAATTTTTTGATTAAAATATCCATTTTTATATAATAATCCTACACCTACAAGTGGAATACCTAAATCACTTGCTGATTTTAGATGGTCTCCTGATAAAATTCCAAGTCCTCCTGAATAGATTGGTATTGTTTGGTCTAATCCATATTCTGCTGAAAAATAAGCAATTAAATCTTTTTTATTACTTGGATATTTGCTAGCAAACCATGTATTTTTACTATTCATATAGTTTTCAAAATTTTCAGCTACTTTATCATATTCTTTTAAAAAGGCTATATCTTTTGATACCTTTTCAAGTCTGTCTTGTGATACTTGTTTTAAGAATTTTACGGGATTTTTTGAGCAATGTTCCCACAAGTCCATATCTATTTTTTGAAATAGTCTTAAAAATTCTGTGTTCCAAGACCACCACAAGTTATTTGATATTTCTCCTAATTTTTCTATTCTTTTTGGTAATTGTGGATTTACTGTTATCCTATTAAATACATACATCTATATTTCCTCCTTAGTAATTTTATTCAATTTTTTCTATTGTTCATTTTATTTTCATATACATTATCTATTAAATAGATAAAAATGTCAAACGTTTTTTGTGAAAATATAGTAAATTATTTAAATTTATATATACGCTAGGTAATATTGCTTTTTCTAATGGTAACAATAAGAATACACATTCAAAAAAAAGACAATTCAGACTGCATAAATCTGAATTGTCTTTTTTCTATTCATCCTTAAAACTATTAATTTTAAACAATTTAAACAATTCTACAATAATTAATGGTGCTATTACTAAACCAATTAATTCGATAATATTTTCTGTTGGTAATACTGGTATACTAAAGATTCCTCTTAAAGCAGGTACTGCTAAAATAACACCCATTAATAAGGCTGAACCAAGTACTGCCCATATTAATTTGCTATTATTAAATACTTTTGTTTTAAAGATTGATTTTTTGTTATTTCTTACATTAAATACATGGACTAATTCTGAGAAAGCAAGTGTCACAAATGCCATAGTTTGACCTACTTCTATTTTTGATTCGTCTAATGTTAATCCATCTATTGGTTCAGTGGTTGTTGCAAGTCCTATCATAAAGGCTCCTAGTGTTAATAGTCCTATCATAACACCTTGGTAAATAATTCTCCATGTCATTCCTTTTGTAAATACACCTTTTCCTGGTTTATTTGGTTTTCTATTCATGATATCTGCATTTGCTGGGTCAAATGCTAATGCTAATGCTGGTAATGAGTCTGTTACTAAGTTTATCCATAAAATATGGATTGGTAATAAAATTTCTAAGTGTGCAATATCCGTTATGCCAAACCAACTAGCAAATAATGGAGTTAATAGTGTTGCTAAGAATAATACAACGACTTCTCCTATATTACTTGATAATAAGAATTGGATAACTTTTAATATATTGTCATAAATTCTTCTACCTTCTTCTACAGCTGATACAATGGTTGCAAAGTTATCATCTGTTAAGATAACATCTGCTGCCTCTTTTGCAACATCTGTTCCCACAATACCCATTGCACAACCAATATCTGATGTTTTTAATGCTGGGCTATCATTTACCCCATCTCCTGTCATGGCTACAATTTCACCATTTTTTTGCCATGCTTTTACAATTCTAACTTTGTGTTCAGGTGAAACTCTTGCATATACAGAATAATGTCTTACATGTTTTTGTAGTTCTTCATCAGTCATTTTTTCTAATTCTGAACCAGTAATAGCTTCATCTTCATTTTCTAATATGCCTAATTTTTTAGCAATTGCTGTTGCTGTAATTTTGTGGTCTCCTGTAATCATTACAGTTTTAATACCTGCTGTTTTACATTTTTCTACTGCTTTTTTTGCTTCTTCTCTTGGTGGATCTATCATTCCAACCATTCCTACAAAGATTAAATCATTTTCTATATTTTCTAATTCTTTTTGAGTTGGTTCATGGTCAAATTCTTTATATGCACATGCTAACACTCTTAAAGCTTCTTTTGCCATTTCTTCATTCTTTTGTCTAATCGTTACTGCATAGTTATCTAGGTCATCTTTGATTTCATTGTTAAATAAATAGCCTTTACAAATTTTTAGTAATTCATCTACACCACCTTTGGTATAGGCAATATAGCTTTGATTAACTTTATTAACTGTTGTCATTAATTTTCTATCTGAATCAAATGGTACTTCTGCAATACGAACCATTCTATCATAAATAGATGGGTCAAAATTTAATGTAAATGCCATATCTACCAATGCCGTTTCTGTTGGGTCTCCTGTTAAGGTTCCATCTTTTGCAATTTTTGTATCATTACATAACATATTGGCATATACCAATGTGGTCATATCATCTGATACATTTTTACTATCGATTTCTTCTAAATCTTTAATTTCACCATTTAAAAATACTTTTTCGACTGTCATTTTGTTTTGTGTTAAAGTTCCTGTTTTATCTGAACAGATAACCGTTGCACTACCTAATGTTTCAACTGCTGGTAATTTTTTCACAATGGCATTTTTCTTAACCATTTTTTGAACACCTATTGCCAATACTATGGTTGATACAGCTACTAATCCTTCTGGAATGGCTGCTACTGCTAATGATACGGCTGTCATAAACATATGAATTGGTTCTTTTTGTTGGAATAATCCTATAATGAAGATAACCACACATATAACAATGGCTGTAATTCCTAATGTTTTTCCTAATTTATTTAATTTTTGTTGTAGCGGTGTAATTTGTTCTTCTGTGTCATTTATCATTTCTGCAATTTTTCCAACCTCTGTTGTCATTCCTGTTTCTACAACTATTCCTTTTCCTCTACCATACGTTACTAAACTAGATGAGAATAGCATATTGGTTCTATCACCAATTCCTATATCTTCTCCTTCAATCTTTTCTGTTATTTTATCAACTGGTACAGATTCTCCTGTTAATGATGCCTCTTGTGCTTTTAAATTGACTGCTTCAATAATTCTTAAGTCTGCTGGAATATAGTCTCCTGTATCCAATACAACGATGTCTCCTGGTACCAATTCTTTTGCTGGAACCACTGTTACATTTCCATCTCTTACAACTTTAGAAGCATGGTCTGTTAATTTTTGCAGAGCTTCTAGTGATTTTTCAGCTTTCGATTCTTGTGTCACACCAATTACCGCATTTAGGATAACAACAATTAAAATAATAATGGTATCTGTAACACCTTCTCCTTCTGCAACACCTACAACACCTGATACTATAGCTGCTATAATTAAAATAATGATTGAAAAATCTTTAAATTGGTCTATAAATCTCATTAATAATGATTTCTTTTTCTTTTCTTTTAATTGATTTAAACCATATTTTTCTCTTCTTTTTATAACCTCATCTGCCGATAAACCTGTTTCTTGATTTGTTTCTAGTTCTTTTTCAATTTCTGATATTTCCTTATTAAACCATTTTTTACTTTCCAATTTTTTTCCTCCTTTAATTCTTCTTTTGACAATTTCACTCTTATTTTATCCAAGTGGTGAAAATATATCAACATTTTCGTCCTATTTTGTTTAAAAAATTAAATATTTTTATCACTTATCTTTACATGGTAAACCTTCCTTTCTTGTTTAGGATTACATCTTTTTTTATCTTTTTTTGTGTTATTTCAAGTTATCTCTGAGTTTATAGAGTTTCTTAGTTAAAGTTTCAGAAATAATTCTTGTTCATCAAAAAAAGACTTTCAAAAAGATTTTATTCCTTTTAAAAGTCTTGCTTACTTTTTTAAAAGCTTACTAACCAGATATAACTATCGCGACTGTTGATTAGTAATTAAAAGCTACTCCCTTTTAATATTTGGTGACCCCTACGGGAATCGAACCCATGATTCCACCTTGAGAGGGTGGCGTCTTAACCGCTTGACCAAGGGGCCATAAAATTTACTTAATATTTATATCATTTTTTTTAGGTTTCGTCAACCATTATTTATCATTTTTTAATGTCCAATCGGGCAAAAACGCCCAATTGGACAAAAAGCCATATTTATTCATACCATTCTAGTTCCCAATCATCTAATATAACCGTGTCTCCTTCACAAACGCCCATCTCTTTTAGTTTATCTTCAATTCCCATATTTTTTAAACATTTTTGTAAATAATACATGGATTCATTATCTTCAATATTAACTCTTCCCATTAATCTTTGAACAGCTCTTCCTGATACGACAAATACGCCATCTTCTATTTTTATTGTCCAATCATCCTCTTTTTCTTCCAATGTATATACTTTTCTATCTTCAATTTCTATTAGTTCTTCTTTTGGTAAAGTTTTTAATACTTCTGCTACATGATCGATTAATTCTTGTACACCTTGTTTCGTCGCTGCTGAAATTTTATATAATTCTAAGCCTTCTTTTTTAGCTAATTCTTCCACTTCTTTTATCAGTTTTTCATTTTGCACATCCATTTTATTTGCTACAATGATTTGTTTTCTAGTACTTAATTTTTCACTATAATTTTTTAATTCTTTATTGATTGTGTAAAAATCTTCTACTGGATTTCTACCTTCTTGTCCTGATACATCTAAGAAATGTAATAATAGTCTGGTTCTTTCTACATGTCTTAAAAATTGAATTCCTAAGCCTACACCTTCACTAGCACCTTCAATAATTCCGGGAATATCTGCAATGACAAATCCATCTCCATTTTTTGTTTTTACAACACCTAAATTAGGTTGTAAAGTTGTAAAATGATAATTGGCAATTTTAGGTTTTGCGTCAGTTACAATTGATAGAAATGTTGATTTTCCAACGTTTGGAAATCCTAACAAACCAACATCAGCTAATAATTTTAATTCTAGTATAACTTCTTTTTCTTCTCCTTTATCTCCATCTTCTGAAAATCTAGGAGCTTGTCTAGTAGAAGTTGTAAAATGAGAATTACCTCTTCCTCCTCTTCCTCCTTTTAGAACCAATTCTGTTTGTCCTGGTGTAGATAAATCTGCTACTACTTTTCCTGTTTCTACATCTTTTACAACTGTCCCTATTGGAACTTTGATATATAAATCTTTTCCATATTTTCCGTTACAATGGCTTCCACTACCATTTTCACCATTTCCTGCTTTGAATTTTTTGTTATATCGAAAATCAATTAAGGTATTTTTATCTTTATCCACTTGGAAATAGATGTCTCCACCTTTTCCACCATCTCCACCATCAGGTCCGCCTGCTGCTACATATTTCTCACGTCTAAAGGATACTGCTCCATTTCCACCATCTCCTGATTTTATGATAATTTTTGTATAATCTGTAAACATGTTATTCTCCTTTTATTCAAAATAATCTAATTGCATTGCTTTTTTTACTTTTTTCATTGTTTCTTTTGCCGTCTTTCTTGCTTTTTCTGTTCCTTCTTTTAAGATTTTATCCACTAGTTCTGGATTGTCTTCATAATATTTTCTTTTTTCTCTAATTGGTCTTAAGTATTCTATAACATTTTTGGCTAATTGTTTTTTACAAGCAACACATCCTCTTTTTCCTGCTCTACATTCTGCACATACTGTATCGATTTCTTCTTTTGTTGAAAATAGTTTATGATAATAGGCTACCATACATATATCAGGATTTCCTAAATCATCTTTTTTTATTCTATTTGGATCTGTCACAGCACTCATGACTTTTTTCGTGATTTCCTCTTCTGAATCTGACAAATAGATTGCATTTCCAAGGGATTTTCCCATTTTTTCATTACCATCTAATCCTTTGATTCTTTTTCCTTCTGATAAAACAATTTTAGGTTCTACTAAAACTTCTCCATAAATGCTATTGAATTTTCTTACAATCTCTCTGCATTGCTCAATTAAAGGCTCTTGGTCTTCCCCTGCAGGAACCAATTCTCCTTCAAAAGTGGTGATATCTGCTGCTTGACTTACTGGATATCCTAAAAATCCATAAGTTACACTTTCTCCAAATAATTCTTTCTTTTGAGCAATTTCTGTTTTTACTGTTGGATTTCTTTGAAGTCTTGCAATGGTTACTAAATTTGAATAATAAACAGTTAATTCTGCCGTTTCCGGTATCATAGATTGAATATATATGGTTGTTTTTTCTGGATCAATTCCACATGATAAATAATCCATTGCTAATTCTCTCACATTTTTTCTTACTTTTTCTGGATTGTTAAAATTATCTGTTAATGCTTGCACATCTGCAATTAATATATACATATCATAGTCTTCACTATTTTGCATTTCTACTCTTTTTTTTAAGGAACCAAAATAATGTCCTATATGTAGTCTTCCTGTTGGTCTATCTCCTGTTAATATTCTCTTTTTCATCATTTATTCACCTTTTCTTTCTCTTTTTAATATCAACATTATACTAGATTATATGCAATTTTTCAAGTAAATTCCATTTAGAATATAAATAAGGGGTGGCATAATGCCATCCCCTACGGAGTTCTGATAAAGAGTATCCACTTTTCTTCTCCACACTTTTTAGATGCTACCTTCACGTCGAAGATCATGGAAAGGTCTATTATGACCTCTTTCATTTCCTTTTTCCTCTTGCATGCTGTCTCTACGAATTCTGTCACTTCCTTTCTTTCTCTTTTTTTCAGGTCATCTGAAAATCTTAATGAAACGATTCTTTTTCCTGTCTTTACTTTTTGAATAAACTTCAAATTCCGTACCTCATCATAAGATACTTTTGAATATTTTCCATCAAAAAAGTAATATTCTTCTAGTTTTTTCATGACTAAAACTCCTTTCTGCAACTCTTTATCACCTTATATTATACCATATTTTGCACTATTAGTAAAATCAAACACACATATTAAGTTCTAAAAATCTTAACAAAAACTTTCTTTTCTCGCAATAAAAAAGCATGCATAATAAAATTTAACAATTCTATGCATACTAAAACTATTTTTTATTTCACAAATATATAACTATACAAATTCAGCGATTACATCATAGTCACTAACATCTGTTATTTTACAGTTTATAAAATGATTTAAAGTATCTTCTGGTTTTTTATCTGTATTATTTTTTATGTATACAATACCATCCATTTCTGGTACATCTTGCATGGTTCTTCCAATATAATATTTTCCATCAAAAGACATATCTTCAATTAATACTTCATATGTTTTACCTATTTTTTTACTTTGAAGCTCTTTAGATATTTCTTGTTGTATTTTCATGATTTGATTATATCTTGCTTTTTTCGTATTTCCATGAATTTGATTAGGTAATTTTTCAGCTGGTGTTCCATCTTCTTTTGAATACATAAATGTACCTAATTTATCAAATTTTGCTTTTCTTACAAATTCTTTTAATTCCTCAAAATCTTCCTTTGTTTCTCCTGGAAATCCTACAATTAAACTTGTTCTTAAAACAACATTTGGTATTTGCTCTCGAATATTTTTTAATAAATTTTCAATTTGTTCTTTACTGGTTCTTCTATTCATTCTTTTTAATATTTTGTCAGAAATATGTTGAATGGGAATATCAAAATAGTTTGCAATTTTATTATTATTCGCTACCACATCAATTAATTCTTCCGTGATTCCCTCTGGATAAGCATATAAAAAGCGAATCCATTTAATTCCTTCTATCTTACTTAATTTTTCTAATAATTCTGCCAATTTTGATTCTCCATATATATCTATGCCATATTTGGTTGTATCTTGCGCAATCACAATTAATTCTTTGATTCCTTTCTTAGCTAGCCTATCTGCTTCTTCTAAGATATCTTCCATTTTTCTACTAGCAAATGGACCTCTAATATAGGGAATGGCACAATATGTACATTTATTACTACATCCTTCTCCAATTTTTATATAGGCATAATTTTTTCCAGTCGTAATCACTCTATTTAAAAATTGCTCCTGTGTTAACATTGGCATTTGTGGAATTTGTGTTATTTTTTTACTAGATTTTTTCTTTTCTTTTTCAACAATTCCTCTTTTTAATAAATCTTCTATCTTATCCCATAATTTATCATAATCTTCTATTTTTATAAACAAGTCTACCTCTGGCAATGCTTTTGTTAGTTCTTCATAATATCTTTGAACCAAGCATCCCATAACAATTAAATATTGGCATCTTTGCTTCTTATATTCTGCCATTTCTAAAATCGTATTGATTGCCTCTTCTTTTGCTGATTCAATAAATCCACAAGTATTTATTACTAAAATATCCGCTTTTTCCTCTTCATTTACTATCTGAAATCGATTATTTTGAAACATTCCTATTAGACTTTCTGTATCTATTAAATTTTTACTACATCCTAATGATATAAATCCTACATTCATTTTGTATTTCTTCCTCTTTCTATTTCATTTTTCTAATATTTCTTAATCAATTGCTCTGCACTTTATAGTCTGTCCCTTTTGGACATTTTTTGTCCATTTTGGCACGTCCCCAATCGTTCAATCTTTATGGCTACATATGTGTTTTCTGGTCATTTCCATTAAGTCTAATTTTGTAAATCCTTCTATTTGTGTTTTACTTCTGTCTTTTTTTAATTCTTCTTTTAATAATTCTTCTATTGCTTTCTTGTCTTCTTCTTTTTGCATATCTATATAGTCAATTATGATGATTCCACCAATATCTCTTATTCGTAATTGTTTTGCAATTTCAACAGTAGCTTCTTTATTTACTTTAAATACGGTATCTTCCATTGCTTTGTTTCCTGTGTATTTTCCGGTATTTACATCTATTGCAGTTAGGGCTTCTGTTTTATCAATTGTTATAAATCCTCCGCATTTTAGCCATATTTTTCTATTGTTTATTTTATGTATTTGTTGTTCTAAGTCATATATGTTAAATATAGAGTCTTCGCCTTTAACTAATATTTGCAAGTCTTTATATTCTTTATTATCATTTTTTATTTTATGAATTTCATTATAGTCTTTGCTATCATTTACAATAACTCTTGTTAGTCCTTTATTTATCAAATCAATTAACATTTTTTCAACAATATCTCCACTTTTATATAGTAGTCTAGGTTCTTTTTCTTTTTCATCTTTACTAGCATCTACTATCTTTTTCCATTTACTTTCAACATAGTTTATGTCTTCGATTATTTCTTTTTCTTTTCCTTCTGCTGAAGTTCTTATAACGGCTCCATTGCCTTTTAATATATTATCTTTTACTAATTTGATTAGTCTTTCCTGTTCTTGTTTATCTTCTATTTTTTGTGAAATTGTAATAATATCCGTATTTGGCATAAGTACAATATATTTTCCTGGTAGATTGATATGTGTTGATATTCTAGCACCTTTTTTTTCATTACTATCTTTTTTAATTTGTACCAACAGTTTTTGATTTGGTTTTATTAGTGCATTTATTTCCTGATTTAAATCTGTTTTTTCTTTTTTTTCATCCTTTTTTTCTAGTATGTCTTTTAGATGAATCAGGCTATTTTTTTCTATCCCAATGTCTACAAAAGCTGCTTGCATGCCTTTTACAATATCTTTTACTGTTCCTATATATATATTTCCTTCATTTCTGTTTTCTTCTTCTGTTTCTTTATAATATTCCACAATTTTTCCATTTTCTAGTAACACGATGTTTCTTTCTTTGCCTATTCTTTTTATTATCAATTCTAACATGTTTGTCTACCTTTCTTATTTTAATTATAATGATTCATTGCTGAATCTACTCCATTTTTTATGATTTCTATAATAGCATCTTTTGCTCTATTTGTTCCGAAATCTAATTTTTCCCTATCTTCGTCTGATATATGATTTCCTATCACAAAATTTATCATGTCATTTTTATATTCTGGTGTTCCTATTCCCACTCTTATTCTTATGAATTCTTCTGAATTCACATGTTGTATAACAGATTTCATTCCATTATGAGAACCTGCGCCACCTTTTTTTCTTATCTTTATTTTTCCTGGCTCTACATCCATATCATCGTATATAATGATAATGTCCTTCAAATTTATTTTATAGAAATTCATGATTTCTATAATACTTTCTCCGCTCAAATTCATATAAGTTTGAGGCTTTAAAATGATTACTTTTTTGCCTTCTATCATTCCAGTTCCATAAATTCCCTTAAATTTATTTTTATTCAATTCTATTTTATATTCTTTGGCCAATTTATTTACTGTATCAAAACCCATATTATGTCTTGTATTAGCATATTCACTTTCAGGATTTCCTAATCCTACTATTAAAAACATGTTCTTTCCTCTTTTCTTACTATAACAGTATATTAATCCATAATATTTTACATTGTTTTTAGCAGATTTTCAAGCTTTTGTATATAAAAAATCACGTGAAGATTAAAGACACGCCCAAAAGAGATACATTCTCCTCTTAAAGCGTGTCTTTATAGAGTTTACAAAAAAAAGCACTTTAAAGTGCTTTTCATTTATTATTATTCTGCTGATTCCTCTGTTTCTGGAGCTTCATAAGCATCTAATATAGCTTTTTGAATTTTCTCTCTAGTTTCAGCATTGATTGGATGAGCTATATCTTTGAATTCTCCGTTTGGAGTTTTTCTACTTGGCATAGCTATAAATAATCCATTTTGACTTTCGATAACTTTGATATCATGAATGACAAATTCGTTATCGAATGTTACAGAAGCAACAGCTTTCATTCTGTTCTCTGAATTTACTTTTCTTAAACGTACATCTGTTATTTGCATTTTGTAGTGCACCTACCTTCCTTAAGTTTTAAAAATTATTTTGTACATATATATTTTATGTACAATTATATTATTCTTCATAAAAGATTTTTTTCCTTCTTTTTTTTACATTTTTTTTATTTTTTAATGGTAACACTTTTCTAGTTTTTCTAATATGCTAAAATATACGTATTTCTATCCCTTCAAAAGTCATATGTATTTCCTCTGCAAATTTGTCCAAAAGTATTGAAATTTTAATCATATAATTATATAATTCGTTTTGGAGTTTTATTCCTTAACGATTTGCAAAAGGAGTGTTATTGAATGCCGAATATTGATAATTTAAAAAAATATAAAAATATACACATGATTGGAATCGGTGGCGTAAGTATGAGTGGAATTGCTGAGATTCTTCACAATTGGGGATTTACTGTTACTGGTTCTGATTGGGCTGATTCTGAGACGGTTCAAACTTTAGTGAAAAGAGGCATTAAAGTTACTGTTGGACATAATTTAGAGGATGTTAAAAATGCAGATGTTGTTGTATATTCTGCTGCTATCAAACCAGAAGATCCTGAAATGTTGGAAGCCAAAAAATTCAATATTCCAACAATTGAAAGAGCCGATTTTTTAGGTGAAATCACTCGATGTTTTAATGATACCATCTGTATTTCTGGTACACATGGAAAAACAACAACCACTTCCATGATTTCTTTATGTTTTGTTAAAGCTTTAGCTGATCCAAGTATACAAGTTGGAGCTTATCTAAAACCTTTAGATGGTAATTATAGAGTTGGAAATAGTGAACATTTTATTATAGAAGCTTGTGAATATGTCGAAAGTTTCTTAAAATTTAGTCCTAAAGCTGAAATTATATTAAATATTGATAATGACCATTTGGATTATTTTAAAAATTTCGAAAATATAAAAAAAGCTTTTATAAAATATGTAAAATTATTACCTGATAATGGTATTTTAGTCTTAAATGGTGATGATTTAAATTGTTTAGAATTAGCAAATTACACAAATGCTAGCATTATCACTTATGGTATAGATAATAAACAGGTTAATTTTTATGCAACCAATATCGATTTTAATGATGATGGTTTTGCAAAATTTGATGTTTATCATAATGATGAATTTCTTGATACATTTCAATTATCTGTACCTGGTAAACACAATATTTTAAACGCACTTGCTTGCATTTCTATTTGTATGAAATACAACATCCATAAAGAAGTCATCAAATCTGCCTTATTAGATTTTACTGGTGCACACAGAAGATTTGAATATAAAGGCAAAATTAATGGAATTGCTAGTGTTTATGATGATTATGGTCATCATCCTACTGAAATTCTAGCCACTGCTAACTCTTTGATGAATAAAAAATATAATGAATCTTGGGTTATTTTTCAACCACATACTTATAGCAGAACAAAAAATTTATTAAAAGATTTTGCTAATGCTTTAATGAACTTTGATAATGTAATTGTCTTGGATATTTATGCAGCAAGGGAAACAAATACATATCATATTTCTTCAAAAGATTTAGTAGAACAACTTCATTCTTTGGGAAAAAATGCTTTATACATTCCTGATTTTCATGAATGTGTTAACTATATAAAAAAACATGTTCATAAAAATGATATTATCATCACATTAGGCGCTGGAACCGTTACCAACATCGGTCCTATGTTAATAGCCCAATAGGGACGTGCCAAAATGGACACTTTTTGTCCAAAAGGGACAGACCTGTCAGAAAAAAATTATTGCCAAAATTATTCTATTTCTTAATTTAAGGAATGACGAATGTGAATGAAATCATATTAGAAAATTTTAAGGTATCTAATAGGAGAATCTCAAAACTCGATTTTGAGTGGTGCCTATTAGATACCTTTAGATTTTTTTATATGCTACAATTTTAGTCAAGGAATGTAGTAAATTAAAAAATATAATATTTCTATATAACAATAATTTTTAAGAGGTCTGTCCCTTTTGGACAAAAAGTGTCCATTTTGGCACGTCCCTATTGGGCTATTTCTTTGGATTGTTTTAGCATTAAGTCTCCAAATATGGCATATCCTTCTGTGGCTGAGTTTACCAAGACATGTGTAACGGCACCTACAAATTTACCATTTTGTATAATTGGTGATCCACTCATTCCTTGTATGATTCCTCCTGTTTTTTCTAGTAATTTGGGGTCTGTTACTTTTATTTCCATGCTTTTATTGTTATAATTATTGTCTTTATATATTTTTGTGATTTCAATTACATATTCTTCAACATTTTGATTGTCTAAACTGCATAGGATTGTGGCTTTTCCTAATTTTATTTCATCTCTTAAGGCTACTTCCATTTCTTTATTCATATCTATATTTAGACTTGATAAGTCTTTTATCTTCCCATATATTCCGAAGTTCGTATTTTTAGAAATTTCTCCAATTGTTTCTTGTGCTTCTACTGTTCCTTGAATTTTTCCTGGATTACCATCTTCTCCCTTCTTTATATTTAATATTTTTGCTGTAACAAATTCCCCAGATGCAATATTTATTAAATCTCCTGTATCTATATCTGTTATTCCATGTCCCAAAGCGCCGAAGCTTTGGGTTGATGGTTCATAAAAAGTGACCGTTCCTACACCTGCTGCACTATCTCTTACCCATAATCCTAATTTATACTCTTCTTCATTTGTTTTTACAGGTGTAATACTACATTCTTTTGTTTCTTCTTCATGTATATATTCTATCTCTACTCTTTCACCTTTTGACATATTAATTCTTTCGATTAAATCATCTGTTGAGTGAATGATATTATCATTTATTTTTACAATTGTATCTCCTTCTTCTATTCCTGTATTTTCATATGGTTTATATTTTTTTCTATCTTCTCCTTCTATTTCGGACATTCCAACAACTAATACACCATTTGTATATAATTTTACACCTGCAATATTTCCCACAGGAACAACTGTGGTTTTTGGAAGAACTGAAACGTCTACATCTTTTATAAACAATTTGTTAAATAGATTAATTGATAATTTCTCACTTCCCACTTTATTTATTGTTTTTTCTCCTGTATTTGCAGAAACTGTTAAAACTTCATCTTCTGCATCTAGAGTAATACCGAAAAATGTTTTTAATGATAGATTCTCTCCCTCAAATATAGTAATTTCATCTGGTATATAATGTATCACTAATATATAAATATATAAAATAAATAAAAAAATTAATAATATTATTTTTTTCAAAAGTGTTTTTTTCATAAATTCTCCTACTTTCGTTTAATAATAGTATTCACTTTTTATTTTTTTATATACATTTTGTTTCAATTCTTTAAAGCAAAAAAAAATAGAAATTAATTTTAGTTTTTAATTTCTATTTTTTGTTTTTTATAAAATTTCTGTAAAACATTTTATATTTTTTTATTTAAATTGATTTACGTGTTCTTCTGGATTTCTAAATACTTTATACATACTATATCGTTCTCTTCCCAATGCTGTATAATATACTTTTGCCAGGTCTCTATGGTCATCTAAATATTCATAGATATTAGAAATACCAACTGCTGCTGTTTGTGCAACATAACAAGTATAACATCCTAATTGTTTATGTGGATAATAGTAATAGGTTTCTTCTGAGGTAGTGCTTCCTATAGATTTTCTTTCAAAATCCATATTAAATACACCTCTTGAATTTGCATTTACTACTAAATTTTCATGTGTAACTCTATGATACGTACTATTGTCATCATTAATATTTTCTACTATGTATATAGCATTTTCTGTTACTACTTCTTCATTTTTATTATTATTAATAACAGAATATCCATTATATATTTTTCCACCTATACTTAATCCTTGTAAGAAGCTTATTAAAGAAACATTGTTTAGTAATTTTCCCCAATCTTCTTCCGCTAATTTTGGCATTCTGAATTCATAAGAACCTGTACCATAATTATTATAATTGGCTAATGCTATTGATAAATTTCTTTCAATAACATATCTAATAACAGCTAATCGGTGGTCATTAAAATTAGAATCTGGTTCTTCTATGCCATCGAAATCGAATATTTTATAATTTCCATTAAGAAAACTATAAATAACATTTCCATCTTCATCGGTAACATCTGCTACGTCTACAGCATCTGCTGAAGTCAGATTGGTAATTCCATAACTTTGTAATCTTTGTTTAAATTCATATGCTTCTTTGTAATATCGATATCCCATGTCATTATTTCCAGTTCTAAAAGGGCCCTGTCCAGGGTTTTTTCTTCCATTTAATATGGTAAACCAACTTCCATCATCATCACGATAATATTTTACACCATTTATTTTTATATAAGCATATTGTTTATTACCAATATATTCTGTTAATTGTGGTTCAGACGTTATATTAATCCCTCTATAGGTTACATTACCATTAGCACTATTATACGTTACATCCTCTAATAGATATCCTGCATCGTTGATACCTTTTCCATTTTGATCATACCCTTGTATCGTTATATAATTATCTAGAGAATAGGTTATTGTAACATCCATCTGTCCTTTTACATATCTACAACTATAGTAAATATATGGTTTTAACCCTGTTACTTCTTCTCCATTGGTGTATGTAGCATTTGGTGCTAATTTATTTTGGGTATCTTCATCCAATGTATTTTCAAATGGTGAATAGATGTAAAAACCATCATATAAAGTAAAAACCAATGCTGGCACATACTCTTTTAAATTATCACTATTATATCCAGTCATATTAAATGCTGTTGCGATAGATGTAAAAAAACTATTGGCTGCAGCTTCTATATCTCTCATTTTTGAATTCGTTAGATCTGATGTACTACTATTTACTGTATTTAATTGAAATGCTTTAATCGCATCATAGGTTGAATTATCTAATTTGGTATCATATTCTATTTGCAATGCGAGTGTATCTACTTGTGCTCCGTGTATATGCTGAAAATACTAATGATATTGGTAACATGATAATTACAAAAATAACCGCTAAATATTGAATTTTCATAAATCCATCTTTCCTTTGTATCTTATTTGTTAATAGCCTGTAACATTTCATTACAGGCTATTATATTCATATATATTGCATTTCCTAGTCTCCGCTTCCATTTGCTGTTACATATCCACCATGTTGTGCAGCTATTGTATATGTATCATTTCCAGCGACTGTATAAAAGAAATTTTTCAGTTGTTGAGATAGAGTTGTATTAGTATTTTTTACACTTGTTGAAAACATATCTCCCTCTTTTAACGCTAGTACTTTTTTACTTCCATTTGTAGATGCTATTGCATCTAATATTTGTGATGTATACATTGAGTAATAAACATTTTCTCCTATTTTAGTAGAATTTGCTTGTGTAGTTTTCTTTCCTGGGTTTTCATCTAATACTTTTACTTCCATTTCAATATCATAAGAATTTCCTGTTGCTGTAATTTTTTGTTCAAAAGCTGCATAATCATCTAATGTTAATTTTCCAGTTGTTCTAACATTATCCACAAATTCTGTAGTCGCTGTTTGAACTGTTAGTTGTGATATATCATCTGTTCTATCTGACATTGTCATTAATGGAAAAACAAACATTAAAATTGCTGCTAATACAATGGCCACGATTGTTATTATTGAATCTCCCATAATTTTCCTCCTTATAATACCATTATTATATTGTACCTTTTTTATTGCATATAATATGATATGACTCTTTTTTTCGTTTTATTTACATCTGGTGTATTTGTTTCATATTCATCATCTATATCTGTGTCAGAATTTGTATTTTGTACATCTTCTTGATAATATACACCAAATTTTTCTATAAAAGTATTTCCTTTTAATATTCTATCATATATTCCTATTAAATTCAAGGTTATTCCTGAATTATTACGTGCTAATTCAGCTGAAAAATCACTAAAAGACATTGTTGATCCATCTTGTCTTTGCAAACTTGCTTTACTACCATATAATAATGCCATTATAAAATTATCCTTTTGTCTATTATCTCCCAAAATGTCCTTTTCCAAATCAATATAATTTACCTTAACACCATATGCCCCATTTTCTATTTTTGTATATAATTCAATTGGTGTTCCATCAGAATAGTAAAATAATATTTTATAATTTTCTTTATAGGCTCGATACATTGTTGGTACAATGGTTTCTTTCCCTACTATTCTTTCTGTTGTTCCTATGTCTTCAGCATATTGTGTCTCATATTCTCTATCTGTATAATCTAATAAAATTTGAGCTGTTGTTCTTGCTTGTGAAAAAGATGATATACTGATTCCTAATGCTAATACAAATGTTAGAACAGCCGCAGCCATTTTTAAAGCATCTACTGCATTTTCCATAATATATCATCCTTTCTTTATTTTTATTTTTTTACGATAGCTATCGTATCTACTAATCCTGTATTTCCCCCTGTTGATCCATATGTAAAGGAAATACTATATGTGGCACCTGTACTAATTTCATCAGTTGGTGCTGATGTAGTCTTTTCATCTATAATTGTTGATTTCTTTGAACCATTGTCTAAAGTAACTACGATTTTTCTGTCATTATCATCTTGTGACAAATTATTTGATAATACAGATTGTAATAGAGCTCTTACAGTTGTTCCTCTTTGTGCCCCTTCATATTGTGTAAATTTTGTATTAAAGTTTTGTCTTTCAACCTCACTCATGGCGTTGTTGTCTACAACACCTGATGCTTGGTTATATATTAATATTCCTAATGTAATAATCAAAATTGCTAATAAGATTGCCCCTGCGATGATTAATGCTTTTGACGCATTTTCCATAATATATCATCCTTTCTTTGGTTATTTATTTTTTTACGATATTTATTGTATCTACTAGTCCTGTATTTCCACCTGTTGATCCATAGACAAATGAAATACCATATGTGGCACCTGTACTAATTTCAGATGTTGGTGCTGATGTAGAAGCCTCAGTCATAATTGACTTACCATCTAATGTAACTACTACTTTTCTATCATCATCGTCTTGTGATAAGTTATTTGATAGAACTGCTTGCAATAGAGCTCTTACAGTTGTTCCTCTTTGTGTTCCCTCATATTGTGTAAATCTTGTATTAAAATTTTGTCTTTCAACTTCACTCATCGCATTATTATTTACAACACCTGCTGCTTGATTATATATTAATATTCCTAATGAAATAATCAAAATTGCAAGTAATATAGCTCCCGCAATTATCAATGCCTTTGATGCATTCTCCATATTAAATTCCTCCTTCTTCACTTTTACCTTTGTATGATTATTTTACTAAATTTTATTTTAGTAAATTGAATAACTTAAATTAACTTTTTATTTGTTCAAAATACATATAACTGACTCTTCCTGTTTTACTATGATGTTCTATTTTTGTACATTTAAATCTAATTTGATTATAATATCTCATAAATGTATCTGTTCCACTATTGTAGATTTCTTCCATCGAATGGACACTATTATCATCTGTGAATTTGATATCTATTCGAATAGAATCTTTTTTATTATCAATATATAATCCATCATTATCTTTATCTACTTTATTTTTCATGTTATCATCTATTGCTTTATTAATTAGTGTTGCCAAATCAGTTCCATATAACTCTTTTCCATTATAACTCTCATATTGTGTATTTTTTATCTTAGCATCATTATAGGTAGCTTTATATTCTAAATACATATATGCTATAGTCGCAACAATAATTAATACAATTACAAAAAATATGATTATCTTTTTCATTTTTCACCTTTATTTTTAAGTTATTTTATTACAAGTAACTCTATATACTCTTTTGGTTACTGGGCTTATATCCACTTTGACTGTATATTTTGGTAAACCATTTTCATTAGATATATTATTTACCTCATTAGAAATTAGCTTATTATATTTTTGTTCTATTTCATTTTTCCTTTGTTCTGTTGTTTGATTTGGTTTATAGCCTAATTCTATCGAAACTCCGTTACAAATGACTGCTATATAACTACTATTTTCATCAGCTGTTTGATAAGGAATCTCATATGCTTGATTATTTTGTGTTGCTAGACTTGCCATAGAAACCACATCATGTATGGTAACATTATCTTTTCCCTCATATGTTGTAAATTGACTGTTAAATTGTGCTATCTGGTTTTCTTCTATATTTGCATGTATTTGACTAGAAGTTCCTGCAAAGTTTGAAAATAAGTATACAGCTAAAGAAAGTATCATAATTCCTAACAGAACTCCTGCAGCCATTAGTAAAGCTTTTGATGCATTTTCCATATTAAACTCCTATTCCTGTACATTCAAATTCCATTTTTATAATTCTTCCTGTATTGGTATCATATTTGGTTCCATTTGTTATACATTTAAAATTTGTTCTTTTAAATTGTACATATTCATAATATACCAAAGCATCTTGATAAATTTGATTTACCCCACCATATGTTTCAGCATTTTTAGGTAACCATTTTTCTTGATCAAATGCTTGATTCTTTTTGCTTGTTGTATCTAGTGTTTTATCTTTTAAGATTGTTTCAATATTAGAAATTTCACTTGAGAGTTGATTTGCATACTTTTGTTGATATTTATTTTCAATATCTCGTATTTTGCCACCAGATATGCTGTTCGTTATAGAGGTAGGTTGTCCAACGATATCATCAATTGTATCTTCTGTATATGTATTGGCAGTCACTAATCTATTTTTACCATCATATGTTAAATTCTTTCTAATATCGCTGGAAATTGTTATGTTTATTTGCATTTCTGTATATCCTTCTGCTGTTTTTCTATTATTATAATCTACTACTTTATTCATAAGAGATATCATATCACTACCTCTTACATCATCTTTGGCATATGTAATATACTGATTATTAAATTCTGTTGTTTGTGCATCTGCTGTTGATTGATATGACTTGTCTTGATAATCTGTTAGATTACTCATCATTAACATAAATGCACCAATAATCACTAAAGCGATTAATACACTTGCAGCCATCAATAAAGCTTTTGATGCATTTTCCATCCTTTTTCCTCCTTTGCATTTATGTTGTTGTTTGCGCTGTCATTGTGCTAAATGAGCTTGACATACTTGTTAATCCTATGAATACTAATGGTATAATTAAATAGCCTACAAACATGCATACCATTGGTGCAAATCCAATTGCTTTTCCTATCATACCTTTTCTTTTAATCAATCTATCATTTGATTCTTTTCTTTTTTCTTGATAGTAATCTCTTTCTGATTCTAACTCATCAAAAGCATCCTTAATTGGTATTTTTTCTACTGCTGCTTGCATACTTTCTATAATTCTAACAAGTGGCATATAGTTGATTTCTTCTTTCATTTCTTCTAATGCTTCCCATGCCCCAGCTTCATAATTGTTAAGACATTTTGCAATTGGTTCTTTAAAGATATTTGCATATCTTTCTAGCCATTCTAGAATCATTTCCACATTTACTCTTTCAATTCGCATAAGCATTAATATAATTGTTTGGAATTGCATTACTTCGTCTTCCATTTCTATTTGTCTCATTTTTGCTTGGAACATTAACATCCATATTGGTGCCATATATCCAATAATTGCAAATACAAAAGACAATAATACTTCAAACCATTGTATATATTCACTATTAACAATTTGTATCTTATTATATATTCTTTCTGCTGCTGCTGTAATCTCCTTATCTTCCATATCTTCATAATAATCTGCTCTTCCTACAGCAATTTCCACTTGTTCTACCGTTACATCTAAATTTCCTCTAAACATGTCAATAATTTCATTATCATGTTCTGTTAGTTCCATAGCGTTTTGTTTATCTTTTTCTGTCATTTCTCCGCAGTATATCATATGTTGTTGTAGGTTCTGTATACACATAATCAATCGCTAATTGATGTAAATGAATAAATACAATTAACGATACGACACATGTTACAATCGCAAGGGTTATTCTATTGATATACAACCATTCTATTTTTAAATGTGATGCTGCATCTTTTAATAATTCTTTAACTTTCCTATATTCTTTTGTTCCATCTTTTGGGATAAACATATCTACGATTTTCTTTACTGGTTTTCTCTTATACAATTTTGCTTGCCATGGATTTTCTGTGTTTTTAGTATTGATTCCTGTTGAACCATTATCTTTTAGTCTTCTAACTAAAACATAGGATACAATCGTTAATATTAATATTAATATTTGAACAATCATTCCTGGTTTTCCATTATACCAGCTCTGTGTAAATGAGAAATTGCTGATTGACCAACTTTTTAATGGCTCTAATAGCAATATTGGTGCTATTGAGATAAGTGATAAACTTTGAAATACATAATTTAATTTATCTCTTTTTAAGATTTCTAATTGCATTTCTTTTGTAATATTATTTATATTTTTTAAGTATAGAGATGCACCATTTACTTTTCTATCACCAAATTCTTTTGTTAAGTATGATATTCCTGCAAATTCTTTTAAAAATACATTTGGTGCTATATCATAATATTTTTCCAATTCCATTTCAGGGTCATCTGAAATTAAAATTTCATAAATCTTCTCTCCTTGTCTTGATATGTCCATTTCATCATCTTGTGAAACTTGATATATCGCTTCCTCCACCATGTTAAATTCATGATATGCATGTCTTATTTCTGAGAAGAAATCTAATTGTTCTTTTAATAAATTGGTATCTTTTTTATCAATTGACCCATCTATTAATGTATCTATCATAAATAATTCAAATATTAATAGAATAAACATTAATAAATAATTCGTATGTGTTATGACGATTGTAAGTATTGCTACTGGAATTACTATTGCAAGTGCCTTTGTTAGTATTTTTGCTGAATCTTTTCTTGTTGTATATTCATCGTCTATATTAATAATTTCTAGTCGTCGTCTTAGTTTTAATATGTATCGTTTCAAAAATGGTATTCTTGAATAGGTAATGTATAATTTCTGATATAAGACCTCTGATGAAAAATTCTTTTCCTTCGTTCCTTGCTGTAACTTTCTTATTCTCTTATACTCAGATTTCTGCATTTTTTGGGATAATATATAATACGCTAATATAATTACGATTAATACAGCTACCGATCCACCCATTATGTAAAAAATCACTTGGTTAGACACTTAGAATAGCACCTCCTTTTCTATATTTGTTTTTTTCTTGGTCTTCCTCTCCTTGTTGTTCCTGTTGTACTTGCTACTGCTTGCACAGTTTCTTTCTTTCTACTGCCCCAATTTCTTTCAATAAATTTATCAAATCCTTCTATATCAGATTCATCCATATTTTCTCTCATTTCTTTTATATTTTTATCTGTAATTGGATTTGTCATAACATATTCACCATCAACATATTCTAATATATTTCTATATGTATATAATTTTTTATCTGTTGACTTTGTAAAATAATGTGTTGCATTATCGAAAAATTTATCAAATTTTCCTTCTAATGTTTTTTCTTGTCTATGATCAAATGTATACTCATTTTTATCTTCAACTGGTATACATTCTGTTATTCTTTCTATATATCTTCTTCCCCTAAAGTCTTTTACTAAATGAATATCAAAGTTTAATACTTGTACAACTTGTTCTTCTGCTGTTTTCTCATCTGTAAATACACCCGCTCTTAACATTGAGTTTCTTAATGCGGTTACTAAATCTGGGAATGTTTTTGCATGGTGTGTAAATAATGTGAATTTTGATGCAACTTGTGCTGATTGAATCATCCAAGATGCTACAGGGTCTGTTGCAACCTCACCGATGATATTAACAGATCCATCTGTCTTTTTCTGAACATCCAAACATTCTTGTCCAGAAATTGTTTCTGTTTCTCTCATTGATAAAATGTTTCTTGTTGGATAAATCTTCCTTAAATGTAACTCGAATGCGGTTTCTGTGATACGAAGGTTCATCGTTTCATAGATATTTTCAATCATAGCCATAAGCATTGTTGTCTTTCCGGCATCCTTGTTCACCAGTAAGTGATATAATTCTGGCACCTTTTACTAAATATTTTAACAAGTCAATCGCTTCTTCTTTTCCTGGATAAAGAACAATTTGTTCTAATGTTGCTCTCTTAACATCGAATTTTCTTACGAAAAATGCCCATGTTTCTGACATTGATGGTCTTACAACAACAACACGTGAACCATCTTTCATTTCATTGATTTTATAACCATTTGTATCTGATAATTGTCCTGGGTTATTATATTTATAAATATTTTGGCACACTCTTTTTAATTCTGCTTCTGTACCAAATGATAGGAAGGCTAAACGGATAGATTTACCTCTAAACATAATCCAAATACTATCGCAAGCTCTTGGTACCTTGTGTTCTGCTATTTGACTTAAATAATCTCCATCTGTTTGTGCTACTTGGCTTAAAAAGCTTTCTGGTAACCCTGATACACCACCTGAAACACCATCTATATTCATGTCTCTTATTTCATCTATTGTACTATATCCTTTATAATGTTGATAAATTCTTTGAACAACTATGGATAATTTATCTGTAAAAGATAATGTTACATTTTCTTTTTCATAAATATCATCTATTTCTTGTTCTGTAATAACATATGATGGCTTTGCTTCGCCTTCAACGTATTTTAATACATCTAGATTATATTTTTTTATCATCTCTGTTAATGCTTCATACCCAAATTCTTTTTTGAATACATAAATTAATATATCAAATTTATCTTGAGCTGTTAATAGTGATGGTATATCAAATGGTATTGCTTTTGATATGTTTGTCTCATCAACCCCATATTCTTGCGCTAATAAATCATAAATCAATTCTTTAACATATTTCTTGTCATTAACATCACCATATGTACATCCTTTTAGAGCTTTCTTTAATTCATATTTTTTGTTTTTCCTTCTTTTTAATTCTTCTTCTGAAAGACCTATATCATATAAATTGACCTTTGTAATTTCATCTAATCTTCTTTTGATAAAAGCTTTCATTACATCTAATGTATAAGTTTTATCATCTACATTAAGCACTTGTTCTACTTGTTCCGTCTTTTTCTTTTTTAACGTGTAATAGACTACAAACAGAGCAATCACTAAAACAACTAAAATTAGTATTATGTTTGTTATTGTCATTATAAGGTCTCCTTTCTTTACATCTTCATTTGCAAATCTTGTAATCGATATATAATATTTTCTGAAGCTCTTTTTACTTCTTCTATAAAAAATGCATTTCGATCTTCTGAATCCAATGTTTTTCTAAATCTTAAAAACAAATCTGGTACACCTGCTTCTTCTGTCGCCTCAAAAAATAGTGTGTTATATGGTATTGTTAATACTTGATTTTTTTCTCCTAAATATCTAGATATGTTTTTTGAATTATATTTTGAAAATTTATCATATCTCCCAATTAATATTAGTACCTTTTTGGAAGCAAATAACTGGTTATTTTGTTTTAATTCCATAAATTGGTTAATGCTTCTTAGTCTTTGTGACATATTGATAACAATAATATCTGAATCATGGATAATTGTTTTTCTTGTGTCTTCATCAACATTTTCATCTAAATCAACAAATACTAAATCATAGTATTGATTTGCTGTTTTTATAATGCTTGGATATAATGGTTCAATGACAGTTCCATCAGTTGGTGATTCTTCACAGCCAAGCAATATTTCAAATCTATCTTTGAAAACAACTTTCGTATAATTCGTAATAATATCTGGTGAAATTTTATTACTTCTGATGACTCTTGCCAATCCTTCTACACCAGCCTCTACTTCTAATGCTGCATTTGGTCCAAAAATCCCAAGATTTCTTCTTTTCTTTTTCTCTTCCCAAAAACATCTTTTTAGTGAATCTTCTTTGTTTGTTGTTGATACAACTAATATTCTATAATTATGTTCTATGGCCATATGTGTAGCAATTGCAGCAATTGACATTGTCTTTCCTGTTTGTTCTGTACTACTATTATAAAATGTTACAATTGACATTATTTATACTCCTCTTTCTATTATTTTAACAGCTCGTCGTATTTGATTTTCGCTTGTATCATTTAAAATCTCACTCACAATATAAATTAAGTTATCTTTATATTGTGCACTTAGTCTCTTGAACTTTATTTTTGCCACTCTTTGGTTCTCAGCAATTACAGACCAATCTCCATTTTCTATTGGAAAATAAATTCTATATTCACTCCACACAATTTTGTATCCTAATGATAGAAAATTTAAATAATCGTCTTCTTCTTTTAACACTTCTTTTGTGTATAATATTTTTGTTAATTCCATTGGTGTTTTTAATTGTGCCAATATTTCTAATCCTCTTTTTAATGAATACAAATCAAATGCTGTGACAAAGTAATTTTTGGCATCATTTTTCATATCAAATTGTTCAAGAGCTTTCGCATTATCTGCATCAATTAGCATAACATCATATGGTAAATCTTCTCTTTCCGAAATGCCTAAATATTCTTTTATTCCCAATTCATTATCAAAACCTATCGCCACATCTATATCTTCAAAATTTGTAATATATGTAACTGTAGGATTTATAACTGGTACAACATATTTAGCTTTTTGAATTAATGTTGAATCTACTACAATTACTTTTTTATGCATTACTGTTAAAATTTTAGCAATATTTAGTATTAAATCTATTTTGTCATACATCCCTATAAATCCTATCTTCTTCATCGTTACTTCCTTTCCTTAATTTGAGGTTGTATTTGTTGTTGTAGTTGTCGTTGTTGTTGCTGCTGCTGATAGTCCCTCTAGATATTCTTGTCTTGTGGTTATTGAATTTGTAATACTTTCTTCCATATTCGCTTCATAATTTCCATCTGCATCTTCTGTTTGTACTGCTGGATTAATAACATCATTTCTTTGTTCAGCTTGTGTTTGTACACCACTAGAATCTAGTGCATTGTATCTGTTCCATAAAGCATTTCTTGCTTCTTCCACAATATTTGGATTACCATTGATTAATTGTAATACTTCTTGGCTTACAGGATATGTTGGTGTTGAAGCTTCTTGTATTCCTGGTTCTGTATATTTATTAACATATAATTTAGCTCCATTAACTTTAAATGCATCTACAATTGCGTTACTTAATGTATTAATTTCATCTTCACTTAATTCTATAGATATTGTATCTGTTGAATCCACTCCAGAAATCACTGGTATTTCTACCTTCTTTTTAGATACCACTATATAATCTGTTCCACTTGGTAATTGTAAACGGACGTCTATATAATCGCCTGTTTCTAAATCTGTTGGTAATATAAACATATTATATTCTTGTTTTCTTACATCATTACCAGTTACAGTCTCATCCACATATATCATTTCTTTTGATAAAACGGTTCCTGTTGTCATTGCTATTTTTGCTATCATATTTGTTCCCAAATCAGAAGGTGTAAGATAATCTGTTGGTGCATTTGCATTTACTACTTGTGTGATAGTGAAATCCCCCTCTGTCACTTCTTCTCCTGATTCAACATTTCTATTTAATGTATAAACCGTAACATATGATGCTTGTAATTCTTTTTCTTCCTTTTTCATATTTGTTAATTGTAATATTAAAAATGCGATTATTGCTCCTGTTATAATCAACATAATTAACATTCCTAATAAAAATGAATTTCTTGCTTTCCTTTGCATTGGATTTGTTGCCATTACAAATTCCTCCCTTTATATTTATTTTTGTATATTTTTTAACAAATTTCTATCTATTCTATTTTAACGCATTCCTCTTTCAAAATCAACGAAATCCTTATCTGTAATTAAAAATTAATATCACTGTAATATTTTTGTAATATTACAAAAAATATTTTTCCAAAATCTTTGCCACTCCATCATTATTATTGGTATCTGTAACATCATTAGCTACGTTTATAATTTCTGGTGTACTTCCTTTCATAGCAACTCCCATTCCAGCTTTTTCTATCATTTTTTTATCATTTACATTATCCCCAATTGCCATTATATTTTCTGGTTCTAAATTCAACTTTTTCCTTAAAAAATCTATTGCACTCCATTTATCTACATCGCTTGCTGAAATTTCAGTATAAAAATATTCTACAGGAATCTCTTCTGTTCCTTGTTTGATTATCTTTCTGGACATATGTGCAACTTCTAAAATTTCTATTCCACTTATTTCTTTAATTTTTCTTATTATCGAATTAAATATGCTACTATTTTCATCACAAATTGTAATTTTTAAAAATTTTTCATCATTCATATTTTTTACATAATCATATATATTTTCGAGAATACTAATATTGGTTTTTTTATTTTCTTCTTTTTTTAAATTTTCTTTATAATAATATAATACATTAAATTTTAAACCTGTTGTTAGTATTGTTTTATCTGTGTATACATTATATACTATACTATTTTCTTCACATATCTTTATAATTTCTAGTACTTTTTCTTTTTTCATATAATTTTCATATATAATATTTTCATTTTTTAAATCATATACTAATGCGCCATTTCCAGCTATAAAATAACCGTTTATTCCCAATTCTTTGGCAATTGCTTTTATGGAATCAATTGGTCTTCCTGAAGCTAACACAATTTCTATATCTTTTTCCAAACATTTAGCCACAACCTCTTTTGTCTTTTCTGTTAATTCTCCATAACAATTTAGCATTGTTCCATCTAAATCTATCGCTACTAATTTATACATAAATTCCTCCTTTGTTTTACACTTTATTATATATTTATTTATTTTTCGATGTCAACCTTTATGATTTTTTTATTTGAAAAAATTTCCTGTTTATTTTTTTGGATATTGCAAATGCTAGTATTAGAAAAAGCAATCGTTTTTTCTAATAAAGTATATATACTGGAGGTGAATAAACAATGGCAAATAACAGTAACAAGAAATTAGTTCCAGAAGCAATGAGCGCTTTAGATAAATTCAAATATGAAGTAGCTAGCGAAGTTGGTGTTAATTTAAAAGACGGATATAATGGTGATATCTCAGCTAAAGATGCTGGTAAAATAGGTGGTAACATGGTTAGAAAAATGATACAACAAGCTGAACAACAAATGAAATAGTTGTTTACACCTTAAATAACACAAATTGTATATTAGTTTTAAGGCAGAAAGTTAAATTTTGTTTTTATATATTTTATTTAAAATACATAAAGGCAGGATTTGATTTCCTGCCTTTTTTATAAATCAATTAAGATATATAATACATCTCCTAAATTTTTAAATTGAACTTCTTCTTCACTCGGGTTTTCAAAATATTTTTCTTCTTTTTCTTTGGTAAAATCTTGTACTCTCGTTAATTTTCTTCCTGTATAAAATTCATTTAGTGTTGACGTATATAACCCTTTTATATATACAGACTGTTCACAAACCAATTTACTGTATTTTTGCACATTTTGTCCATTACCTGTGTATTTTAATCCAATTTTGTTTATTGTAATACCTTGTTTTTCTAATGTTTCTATTTCATTTTCTATTTTATCTGAAAATGCTTTATCAATGATATTTCCTAATTTATATTCATAGGTACTCTTTAATATTGATCCTAAAGTTATTACAAAATATAGTACCATTACTATTATCATTATCTTTTCATAACTGTTTATTTTTGTGTTTCTAAAATTAGTGCAATAACTATATATCAACATGGCACTTATCACTTGTCCCATTACAAGCATTACTCTTGGTGCATTCGTAAATGTTTGTATTGGTAGCATGACAAAAGAACTCAACATATAGAACATGAATATAAATAATATGTTTACTGCAAAATTTATATCTTTTTTGTTTATTCCATATCCTATTGAAACAAAAAGAATAAGCATTGCTGTTCCTATCCATGCATATGGCGGAAACATATAAAATGAATAAAATACAGCTTCGTTCATTCCGATTATATTTTTCTTTATATTTCTTAAAAAATCAATATTATTCATCCTATCTGTTTTTTGCATACCTGTGATAATTGGAACTAAATTTACAATAATTAAACTAATGATAGAAGCTATACATATTGAAATGGCACAAGGCAATATTTTTTTAAAAAATTCCTTGTCTATCTTTTTATGTTCTAACAATGTAACCAGAATCGCTGTTGCAATGTATACAGGGATTGTACCTTGATAACATATAACCCCAAGTATTGTTAATACTAATCCTAATTTTTTCTTTTGCTCTATGATTATCTTTTTTATGGCTATAATAAATATTAATATACTTGTACATATTACAAAACTATCTATAAATTTCAATATATCTACAATTAAAAAATTAAAAATATATGTATAGCTTAGTAAAAAAGCGATTACCTTATTTCTTGTTGTTTCTAATATTTTGTATTTTTTTATGATAGCATATATCTGTATTACACAAATAGACAAAATCACAATTGAAATTATTATATTAATGATATACATTGTTTTTATGGTCGGATTGAATATCCCAACCATCACAAAAATTAGAGCTGAAACAAGTCTTCCATCTCTAATATACGCATCTTTTGTGGCATAATCTATATAGCCTTGTGAATAAATTCTTTCTGTATCAACCGAATAGTATCCTGTAACAAAAAAACATAAAATCATTACGGATATTATAAAACATATTACAAAAAGTATTACTTTACTCTTTCGTTTCATCCTTACAACCTCATATGATAAATATAAAAATATGGCTAACCTATAAAATAGGTTAGCTATATTTTTTACGCCTCTGGTTCTACTAGACCATAATTTTTGCCATCTTTTAATTTATGTATAACATTTACTTTTCCTGTTTCCAGATTGATAAATGTTAAGAAATTATGTGTTGGTTTTTCTTGTAATTTAAGAACTGCATCTTCTGGTAACATTGGTTTAATTTCATAATATGATGTTTTTATGATCTCATTTGATATTTCAGAAACTTTATCGTCTGAAACTTCCATCGTTTTTATACTACCTTCTCTTAACATTTTTTCTTTTTTGGTTTTTACTTTTCTGATTTGTCCTTCTAATATATCTATATCTTTATCAATTGATGCATACATATCTTTATCTTCTGTTACTGCTCTGTATTTTTCTCCTCCTGCTAATACGCATATTTCTGCAATTTGTTCATTTTTTTCTGTTCTCAATGTAACATCTGCTTCTGCATCTTCAAAATATTTATCAATTCTGTCTAATTTTCTTTCAACATAATCGTTTATTGCTTCTGTTATCTTTAGTTCCTTTCCTGTTATTTTTATTTTCATAAAAATCGCTCCCTTCTTCTTTCATGTTTTATATCAAGTTATATGATTATTATATATGTTATTTTTCTTTTTTTCAACCTTTTTAAATTAAATTTATTATCCATTATAAATTTAATTTCCTAGTTACTGTTTAATTGATGCATTGTTTATCATTTATTTAAAATAGCTCTTCTAATTTATATTCTTTTTCCATCTTTTCATTAAAATATATTTTCGTAATTAATTTAAATTCTTCTAATGCTTCATTTTTTAAATTAAATGAAAATACTTTCTTAGCTGGAGCTGATATCGTATATTTAATTGCATTTGCAGTACTTTCTGACATAAATACAGAAGATTTATCCTGTCGACTGCAAGCTTCACATTTGAATCCATTATCTCTTATACTAAAATAATTTAAATTTTCTTTTTTTTGACAAGTAACACATGCCATGATTCTGGGCGTAAATCCTAATATCTTTAATAATCTCAATTTGAATATACTAACTACTAAGTCTTTATCCTTTTCTGTTTCCGATAGGATATATAATGCATTTAAATATAGCTGTAATATATTATAACAATTTTGATTCTCATCAGTTACATCTTGTACAATTTTATTTAAATGGATTGCATATTTTAGTTTGTCTAAGTCTGTTCTAATTTTATAAAACATTTCTATCGTTTCACAAGAATTGATATGATATGTACTGGTTCCTTGATACATTAAGTATTCACAAAAGCAAAAAAGTTGTGTTCCTGCTAAAAGAGCACTTTTCGGTCTTCTTGCTCCTTTAGCAGAACAGGATATTTTTCCAAGATTTGGTGTTAATATTGTAAGCATTTTATCATAGTCACCCATATTATTCTCTGCTAATACGATTCCTTTCACATTTATTGTTGCCATATTAATAATCCCTCTAACTATTTTCTATAATTCTTTTTTTCTCTCTATTGTTTTAGACTCTATATTTCTTTCTGCAAGATTTTCCAGATTTTTTTGTTTAAAACCTTCTTTTCTTATACCGATATCCTTTTTTTCTATTTTATCTTCCAAATTCTCTATTTGTTTTAACTCTAAATAAGTATTAATATCTCCTGTATTCTTAAATGCTTCCCATGCAATCTTTTTTATCATAAGCTATCATCTCCATTTTTTTAGTTTTCAATATTATCTTTTGCATTTTTCATATTATTATTCAATATCTTTATCATAATGTTTGTTTTATTATTATTCTCTTCTAGTGATTCACCTGGTTATTTATTGTAGTTTAAATTTATTGACAATCGATGGATTGTCTATCCAATCTTCTTTTACCTTTACCCAGGTTTTTAAATTGATTTTCATTCCAAAATTTTGCTCCATATCTATTCTAGATGCTCTGCCTATTCTTTTTAGCATTTCACCATTTTTTCCAATAATAATCCCTTTATGAGATTCTCTTAAACAAAATATAGTTGCTTCTATATCATAAATTTCTTCATTCTTTTTATTCTTTCTTAATTTCATTTTTTCAACTTCGACATATATTCCGTGTGGTACTTCATCTTGTAATAACTTTAATGCTTTTTCTCTTATCGTTTCTTCCGCTAGTTGTCTCATCGTTTGATCTGTATATTCCTCTGTATCATAATATGCAGGACCTTGTTTTAAGTTCTTCTCAATTTCATCTAATACAATTTCTCTATATTTTGAATTTGTAGCTGATATTGGTATAACTGCTTCAAAATTATATTCTTTCCTATAAATATCTATGAGATTAAGTAAGGTTTCCCTTTTTACCAAATCGATTTTGTTGATAATTAATATTGTTTTTCTTTTCGCTTCTTTAATTTTTTCTAATATTAAATGGTCTCCTTTTCCAATATCTTCACTTGTCGCTTCAATTAAAAATAAAATAACATCCGCATCTGGTATGCTTGCAAAAGATGTTTCATTCATTGTTTCATTTAATTTGTGCTTTGGTTTATGAATACCTGGTGTATCTGTAAATATAATTTGTGCATTTGGTCTATTAACAATCCCCTTTATTGCTGTTCTAGTGGTTTGCACCTTATTGGCAATTGCTGCCACTTTTTCTCCTACTAATAAATTCAAAAGTGTTGATTTTCCCACATTTGTTCTTCCTACTAAAGTTACAAATCCTGATTTGAATTCTGCCATTTTTTATTCATTCCTTCCTAGTTTCATTTATTTTTTCATCTTTTTAATAATCCTTAAAACAATTTATTTTTTATCCTATCTTGTTTATTTATTGTAACATGTATATTATACACCATTTTTTTGCTAAATTTGTAGAATTTATGAAAATTCTTTAAGTTTTATTTTTTTATTTTAGCATATCTTCTTTACGGCTGTTTTCTCAGGTGTATTTTTTCTAAAGATATTATAACAAAAAAGCCGTATTATATGAAATACAGCTTTTATATATATTCTAGGCATAAGCTTGACGTTTTCTAAAGTTAAGTAAATTCGTAATCTCATTGTCACCTTTGATTGTCTTTTTAGTTTTTCTAGCTCTTTCTTGTTCAAGTTGTCTTTTTTGTTTTTCTGCCATTGATTGACAAATTGCTTTTTGATATGTGAAATGGGTGTCTTGTGCAATTTTACTCCAATTATATTCATTTCTAACTTTGTTCTTAGCTTTTTTGGTTATATCTGCACATAACTTGTGATCATATAATAATTCTAGAATGGAATCTGCTATTGAATTTGGATTTCCACAATATGTTTTCATTCCATTTTCTCTATGTTGTACAATTTCATTCAATCCACCAATATCTGATACAACTACTGGATTTTCTGATAACATTGCTTCTAATGCTACGATTCCAAATGGTTCATATGTGCTTGGAAATACAGCTATATCTGCTGCTTTATACATCTTTTGAACATCTTTTCCACTCATATAGCCTGCAAAATATACTTTATTAGATATTCCCATATTATTCACTTGTGCTTGTAATTCTTCTAACATTCCGCCTTTTCCACAAATCACTAGTTTTGAATCATGATAGCCATTTAATATTTTAGGCATAGCACTTATTAAATATTGTACACCTTTTTCATAAACTAGTCTGCCCATAAATAGTATGATTTTTTCATTATCCATTGCAAATCTTCTTCTAAAATTATAATCTCTTTCTATTCCATTAAACAAGCTTAAGTTTACGCCATTTGGTACAACATTTATTTTTTCATATGGTAAACCAAATAATCTTTGTAACTCATTTTTCATATAATTACTATTGACAATCACTTCAGAAGCTTCATATGTTAACATCCATTCTGTATCATTAATATATCTTTGTGTTTCATCATGTATTCCACTATTTCTTCCTGCTTCTGTCGCATGAATTGTTGCAACAATTGGTATATTATATGAATTTTTTAATGTTTTAGCTGCATAAGCTACTAACCAATCATGTGCATGAATAACATCAAAATTTCCTTGCTTTGCTATAATTTCATTCGCTTTTGCAATCAAATTAAAGTTTAATTGCATTATCCAATCTATAAAATTGTTAGGGTTTATCATATAATTATCTACTCTATATACTTTTACACCTTTATCATCTTCAAAATATGGCGCATCTCCATCTTTATAAGTAACAACCGTTACATCATGGCCATCTTTTAATAAAGTTCTTGACAAATCATATACAACTCTTGCAATTCCTCCTACTACTCTTGGTGGGTATTCCCATGTTAACATCAATATTTTCATTGATATATACTCCCTTTCACTTTTGATTTTCTTTCGTTTATGACAAATTAACACATTTTAATATATTTTATACAAATTTTTTTAAAATGTAAATGCTTTTCTAGAAATATTTTCAATATTTTTTGTCTAGTTGGACACAAACTTCAAGCAAAAAAAGAATCAAGCTATTAACTTGATTCTTTCATTTATGCTTTATGCATTTGTCTCTACTGGATAAACACTAACTTGTTTTTTATCTCTACCTTTTCTTTCAAATTTAACTGTTCCATCTACTAATGCATATAAAGTATCATCACTACCTTTACCTACATTTGTTCCTGGATGTACTTTTGTTCCTCTTTGTCTTACTAAGATATTTCCAGCTAGAACAAATTGACCATCAGCTCTTTTTACTCCAAGACGCTTTGATTCACTCTCTCTACCATTATGGCTGCTACCTTGACCTTTTTTATGAGCCATGATTTCTCACTCCTTTCGGTTCTGATTTTTATATCTCTTAAATAAATTCTCTATTATTTGTTTTTATGCATTTACTTAAATTCTCATTAAGCTTCTGCTTTTTCAGCAACTTTTTTGCTTTCAGCTTTTTCACTTGCTGTTTTTGTTTCTGCTTTCTTAGCAGCTGTTTTGATTGATGTAATTTCTACTTTTGTATATGGTTGTCTATGTCCTTGTTTTCTTCTATAATTCTTTTTAGGTTTCATCTTGAAAACAATGATTTTTTTACCTTTACCATGAGAAACTACTTTTCCTTCTACCTTTATACCTTTCACATAAGGATTTCCAACTTGTACTTTTCCATCTTCTGAAACTAAGATAACTTTGTCAAAAGTAACTTTTTTACCTTCTTCTGCATCTAGTTTTTCAAAAAATACAACATCTCCTTCTGCTACTTTGTATTGTTTTCCACAGCTTTCAATTATTGCGTACATCTAAAATGCACCTCCCTTATTTGTATACTCGCTAATCCTTAAAAAAAGGTAACTAACGCTATTTGTTAGTATTTATATACCTTGACTAAGCGGATTACAGTTATCTATTTTACCACAAAATACTATTTGTGTCAACTATTTTCTATTGAATTTTTTAGTAATATTATTTCCATTTTTTAAGGATACACATTTTTTATCATGTGTACCCTCTTTTACTGTTTAACAAATTTTTCTTATTTTTTATCATTTATTGTTTGTAATATATCTTTCTCAAATTCTTCTACTGTTTTTACGCCAATATCGCCTTCTTCTCTTGAACGAATAGATACTGTATGTCCCTCTACTTCTTTTTCACCAACAATCAACATATATGGTATTTTGTGCAATTGCGCTTCACGAATTTTGTATCCTGTTTTTTCATTTCTATCATCTACTTCTACACGAATACCTTTTGCTTGTAATTCTTCTTTTACTTTATATGCATATTCATGTTGGTTATCTGTAATTGGTAGAATTTTTACTTGTACTGGTGCTACCCATACAGGTAGATTTCCTTTTGTTTCTTCTAATAAGAAAGAAATAAATCTGTCAGATGAACCTAATATCGCTCTATGAATAACAACTGGTCTATGTGCTTTTCCATCTTCCCCTATATATTCTAGTTCAAATCTTTCTGGTAATGCAAAATCTAATTGACAAGTTGGAATTGTCACATCATGATTTAAAGCTGTTCTAATTTGAATATCGATTTTAGGTCCATAGAAAGCTGCTTCTCCTTCCGCCTCATAAAAATCAATATTTAATTCTTTTAGAATTTCTCTTAATTGACTTTCTGCCGTTTCCCACATTTCATCATTATCAATATATTTTTCTTTATTGGCTTTATCTCTTAATGATAATCTATATTGAAAGCTTGATGCTGGAAATCCAAAATCTTTTTGATATACTTCTTTTATTAAATTTAAAACTCTTCCCACTTCTTCTTTTATTTGATCTGGTCTTACAAATAAATGGGCATCATTTTGACACATTTGACGAACTCTTTCTAGTCCACAAACACTACCACTTGATTCATAACGGAAATCATGTGCTAATTCACCTATACGAATTGGTAAATCTCTATATGAGTGCATTTTATTTTTATAAATTAACATATGATGTGGACAGTTCATTGGTCTTAATACCATTTCTTCATTGTCCATTTTCATAGCAGGAAACATATCTTCTTTATAATGATCCCAATGCCCACTTGTTTTGTATAATTCTACATTTGCAAGTGATGGTGTATATACATGCGCATATCCTAATGAAATTTCTTTATCTTGAATATATCTCTCTAAGATTCTTCTAATGGTTGCTCCATTTGGTAAATACATTGGAAGTCCTGAACCTACTAATTTATGTGTCATAAAGATTTCTAGATCTTTTCCAATTTTTCTGTGGTCTCTTTGTTTTGCTTCTTCTAAGAAATCTAAATATTCTTGTAATTGGCTAGCTTTTGGAAATGAAATGGCATAAATTCTTTGAAGCATTTTATTTTTTTCACTACCTCTCCAGTAAGCACCTGAAGATGAAAGAATTTTGATTGCTTTTATTTTTCCCGTGCTAAGTAAATGAGGTCCTGCACATAAATCTGTAAAATCTCCTTGTTTATAAAAACTAATTTCTTCTCTTTCTGGTAATTCTTCAATTAGTTCAACTTTATATGGTTGGTCTTTCATTAATTCTAAAGCTTCTTTTTTAGGTAATGAAAATCTTTCAATTTCTAAATCTTCTTTAATAATTTTTTTCATTTCTTCTTCTATTTTTGCTTTATCTTCATCTGTAAAAGGTGTTTCCACATCAAAATCATAATAAAATCCATTGTCAATACTTGGTCCAATAGCAAATTTTACATCAGGAAATAATCTTTTTACTGCTTGTGCCATAATATGTGATGTTGTATGCCAATAAGCTTTTTTCCCTTCTAAGTCCTCTTCTTGGAAAGTATGAATCACCAAATTACAATCTTCTTGTAATTCATACCTTAAATCTTTTACCTCTCCATTAACTTCTCCACAAGTTGCATTTCTTGCTAACCCCTCACTAATTTTTTTTGCCACTTCTAAAATAGTTATTCCTTTTTCCACTTCTAAAATAGAATTGTCTTTTAATGTAATTTTCACCATAACAAAACCTCCTTTTATTTATGTCCATTTGATATTTTATATTCAAAAAACTCCTATGGACATTCTAAAAAATATCCATAGGAGTGCTAATATTTACACGGTTCCATCCTATTTTTCACTTAATTAAAAGACGATAACGTATCTTACACGTTTGGCTTATTCACCAAAAACTTCGAAGAGGTAGTTTTTCAAATATGTTTTTCTAGATTAGCTCTCAGCCCGTGACTAATCTTCTCTTTAGATAACCTTTATTTTACTTTTTCTCTTACTTGTTTTTATCTTATGTTAATAATTTTATTACTTTTTTTAAAAAAAGTCAATAGAAATATTTACTTTTATTTTTTTCTATTGTATAATCTATTAAGTTTGTAAAATATAAAAACAAACATGACTAAAAAAACTTGCTTCTATAGCTCAGTTGGTAGAGTGCAGCCTTGGTAAGGCTGAGGTCACGGGTTCAATTCCCGTTAGAAGCCCCAAACTAGTCTTTAACGATATACCAAATCAGTTAAAAATTAAACAAAAGTGACAGACTCTCATGGAAGTCTGTCCTTTTTCATATTTATAACTATTTTAGAATTTATCTAAATTTCATTTAACATATTTTTAATTGCTTTTTTTCGAATTCTTTGTATTGCATTATCTACTGATTTTACCGGAGAATCCAATTGTTTAGCTATTGTTACATAACTATATCCTTTTACATATCCATCTAGAACTTGTTTTTCGAATGTACTTAATGATTTTTCTATTGAACTTTCTATTTGTTCATAATATTCTTTTTTCATTACGGTTTCTAATGGATCTTCTACCATTTTATTATCCAATGTATTAATTAATTCCATACCACTTTCTTCCTCATTATCATAAGCTGATGCATTTAATGATAAATAAGAATTTAGTGGCATATGCTTTTGTCTAGTTGATGATTTAATTGCTGTGATTAATTGCCTTTCTATACACATATTCGCAAATGACTTAAAACTATTATTTTTTTCTTTATTAAAAGTCTTTATCGCCTTAAATAGTCCAATTAATCCCTCTTGAACTATATCCTCTCTTTCTGCGCCAACCATAAAGTATTTACTAACTTTTATATTTACTAATTCCTTATATTTATTCATTAGATAGGATAATGCTTGCTTATCCCCCTTTTGTATTTCTACTATAATTTGTTCATCTGTCATTCCCTCAAATTTATCTACAGAAAAAAATACGTTTTCTTTTTGCATTCGTCAAAATCCCTCCAAATGTCACTTTACTAGTATTATACCATTGAAATCACTGTTGTCAAGGTTCTTTTTATTCATTTTAAATGTTTTTTTCAAAACGCATTATCATTCCTTTTCATGTAATTTGTTTAGTTGCATTTAAAAGATATAGCACTGGTCAGCGATCTTTCACCCATTCAAAAAGAGACAAACTTTTTACCAAGTCTGTCCCTTTCATTCAATTGTTGAACAATTTAGCACGTTCCTAACGTCCAAGTTCTTCTTTTAACATTTGCCAAACATCATCTGTTTCCATTCCATATTGCCAAGATGCTACTCCTGCCAAATTATCTTCATTGACTAAAGAAACTTTGGCTTTTAATGATTCTACATCTTCTATCCACATTTTTCTTGTATTAGAGCCGTCTTGATATTCTACATAATATTGCTTTAATTCATCATCCCATGTTTTTTGAACATCATCTGGTAATATTTCTTCTATGTCTTCCATATTCACGGTTGAATTTCTTATAATCTCTCCATTGGCATTTTCTGTCCATAATCTTGTGTAAAATGGTATTCCTAATATTAATTTGTCTGACTCAATTTCTTCTGTTTGTAAAAATTTAACTAAATTTAATTTTACCCAATCATAACCAGCTGTTGTTCCTGCTTTTGTGCTAGATACTCCATATTCATCATATCCCATAAAGATTATATAATTTGCTACATCTCCAATAAGATTTCTATCAAAGCACATTGACCATGTTTCTCCACCATCTGGTGCAGTTACATCAACAGATACTACCATTCCTATTTCATTTAATCTTGGTGTTAGTTCTATGATAAATCTAGAGTACATATCTTTGTCTTCTTGTTTCATGTTTTCAAAATCTACATTGATTCCATCTAAATCATATGCTACACAAGCTTCTACAATTTGTTCAATTAGTTGTTTTCTATTTTCATAACTATTCATAATTTTTGATGTAATCTCTAAACTTTCATTGGCTGCTGGTGCATTGGATATCATTGGCCACACTTTATATCCATTTCCATGTGCCCATTCGATATAGGCTTGTCCGCTTTCTCCTATATTTTCTCTGAAAACGCCATTTTCATCTATGTAGAAGAATGATGGTGATACAACATTTACTCCATCGATTGTTGTTCCAGTTCTGTCAGGTGCATTTCCCACTTCTGAGTAATAATCCCATGTCATATTGACTTTTCCTTCAATTTGTTTTTCTTCTACCATATCTTCTCTAACCATATATTCATTTGCTAATTTGTTACTTTTAATATATCCTATTTTTCCATTTTCTGTTCTGATTCTAGCGTATTTTCCATCATTAGAAATAATAACAACTGTTGCTCCTTTTTCTATTCTGTCTATTGTTTTAGCAATAAAATTTGTTGAGGATTTTACTGCTAAATTAGATGTCACAATTGCCTTTTTTTGTTCTCTATCTAATGAGTCCATTGTAATAACTTTTGTTTCTTCAATATTTCCAATTTCTATATCATATACCTCTGTCATTTCTGAAATAGGTATATATATATTCCCATCTTTCTCTATAGCATGTGCAGATGTGCTTTTGTTTGCACCATTGATATTGATTATATTTTCATCTAGACTAACTTCTGCTATTTTTTTGTTATAAGTTGTAATAACTTTATTATTTTCCTCTTCTAGATATATATGTTTGTCAAAGAAATTAGCAATATCATCTTCTGATAAGTATATAACACCCTCTTCTTGTATAATTTCATTTTTTAAACGTGCTGTTACATTATTATTATTAATTACTAAATTTGTTGTCTTATTTTTATCTAATATTATGTAATTATTTGCTATCATTGCTATGATAAATAAAACAATAATCGCTAATATGATTATACCTGTTCTTACAATCATTTTTTTCTTTTTTTCTATTTCTTCTGCTGACATTTTTTTGATTTTCTTATGACTTTTAAATTTGCTTTCTTTTGTTAGTTCTCTTCTTCCTCTTCCCATTCTTCTCTCCTTTGTATCCACTTTTATTTCATCTGTTATTACTATAACATAAAAATACTATTAGTCAAATATAATTTTTATATTTTTTTCATTTTTCTTAATTCTTGTTTTTGTTCATCTGTTATTCTATAAGACTCTATTGCTTTTTGGATTGCTTTATTATATGTAAATTTATCTACTTTACTATTTTTTAGATATGTCAGTGTTTCATCAAAAAACTTAATCAAACAAATTGATATTGCCCATGCCACTGCCATTTGAACATAGTATTTTTTCACTTTTATCTTATCAAATATTTCAAAATCTTTATATAGATATGCTTCTGTTATATAATAATCTAAAATCATGACTACCCCAAATCTCACCTCAAATTCCTTGTCTGATTTTAAATACTTTTGTAAAAATATCCATACATCTTCTAAATTTTTCTTTACAATTTTCAAACCTGCACAAAACACATCACAAACAGCCCAATTATCTATTTTAGGTACAAATTCTTCTATATCTTTTAATATATTTTGTATATTTTTATCTTTTTCTAATCCAATTAGCATTCCTTGTAACATAATTTCTTCATAATATTCATTATCGATATTTTCTAACACATATTTTATATCATATTCTTTTGCAAGTTCTTTTGCATAATTTCTAAGTACAGGCACTCTCACTCCCATTATATTTTCCGTCCCTGGGCATAACCCTTTATGAAATTCTTTATATTTTTCATCCGCCAATAACGCCAATTGCCTTTTTATTTTTTGTCTCATACAAAAGTTCCTCCTTTTTTGTCCTTTTGGGGACGTTTCTGTTTGGGACATTTTATTTTACTATTACATATTTTAAATAGAATTGCAATAAATTTCATTATTTTTTAGAATTTAATTTTATATTTTTTTATAATTTATATTTTACTTATTGCATAATTATTGTTTTATTAGTATACTAATAGTATCATATAGAAAGGAGATTAATTATGGAAGAAAACGAAGTTCAAAATATGCCTACTGAGAATAAAATTTTTGGAAAAACCTTTTTCTGGATGTTTCTTGGATTGTTAGGCTCTGCAGTTATTGCTTGGTATACATATGCTTCTGGGTTGTTTTTTACTATTTTGCTTGAAGGTTCTTTTACGGGATTGTTGATTATGGAGTTAGTTGCTGTTTTATTATTTAGTTTTCTCTTTAGAAAATTACCACCCGTTGTCGTTGGTATCCTGTACTTTGTATATGCTGCATTAAATGGTGTCACACTATCTATTATTTTTGCCGTTTTTGAATTAAACTCAATTATTACATTATTTATTGCATCTGCTTTGATTTTTGCTGTTTTAAGTTTCATTGGCTATAAAACAAATAAAGACTTAAGCCGTTGGGGTACATATTTGAGTGTCTTTTTAATTATTGGTTTAATTCTTAGCTTAGTAAACTTATTTATTTTTAAAAGTTCTATGTTTGATTTAATATTAGACTGGGTAATCTTAGCCGTATTTTTTGGTGTTACCATTTATGATATTAATAAAATGAAAGCATTACAATTAGAACCTAATATTAACCAAGAAAAAATATATATTTATTGCGCAATGCAATTATATCTTGATTTTATCAATATCTTCTTAAGAATTCTTTCTATTTTTGGAAAGAGAAGAAATTAACTATTCATTATGGCGAATATGCCATAGTTAAATTAAAAAGTTAAAAAGGCATCACTTTCGATGCCTTTTTCGAATTTGTTTATAATATATGAATTTTATTTTTAAATGTTCTAAGCAGAAATGTCTTTCATCTGAATGCTATTCTTCCACTTCTTCAAATTGACTATTATATAAATCAGCATAAAATCCATTTTTAGCAAGTAATTCGTCATGTGTACCTTGTTCTACAATATCTCCATGATTCATAACTAAGATTAAATCTGCATTTTTTATGGTTGATAATCTATGTGCTATAATAAAGCTCGCTCTTCCTTTCATTAGATTATCCATGGCGGATTGTATTTGTATTTCTGTTCTTGTATCAATCGAACTTGTTGCTTCGTCTAATATTAAAATTTTAGGGTCTGCTAATATAACTCTTGCGATTGTAAGTAATTGCTTTTGACCAGCTGATATATTGGTTGATTCTTCATTTATCATAGAATTATAGCCATTTGGTAATGTTTTAATAAAATGATGTACATGTGCTGCTTTTGCTGCTTCAATAATTTCTGTATCTGTTGCATCTTCTTTACTATATTTGATATTTTCTTTTACAGTTCCACCAAATAACCATGTATCTTGTAGAACCATACCAAACATTTTACGAAGTTCTCCTCTATCAAAGTCTTTTACATTGTGACCATCAACGTCAATTTCTCCACTGGTTACATCATAAAAACGCATCAACAATTTTACCATTGTGGTTTTTCCTGCTCCTGTTGGTCCAACAATTGCTATTTTTTGTCCTTCATGTACGTCAGCGTTAAAGTCATTTATAATTGTTTTTTCTGGGTCATATCCAAATTTAACATGTTTAAATTCTACATTTCCTTTTAATTTTGAGGTATCTATATTCCCTTTTGCTGTTACCTCTTCTTCTGGTTCTTCTAGAAATTCAAAAATTCTTTCTGCTGCTGCCATCATAGCCTGTAACATATTAGATATTTGTGCCAATTGATTAATTGGTTGTGTAAATTGTTTATTATATTGTATAAAACTTTGAATATTACCAACTGTGATAGTTCCTTGAATTGCTAAATATCCACCAGCAACTGCCACTGCTACATAGCCTATATTTGATATAAAATTCATTACTGGATACATTAATCCAGAAAGAAATTGAGATTTCCATCCTGAATGATATAATTCTTCATTTGCTTTTTCAAAGTCCTTTGTTACTTTTTCTTCTGCATTAAATACTTTTACAATATTTAATCCACCGTATATTTCCTCAACTTGACCATTTACATGACCTAAATAATCTTGTTGTCTTGTAAAATATTTTTGTGATTTTTTTACAATAATTGTTACTAATATTCCTGCTATTGGTAATATAACTAATGAAATCAATGTCATTTGCCAACTAATTGAAAACATCATAATCAAAATCCCAATAATTGTGCAAATAGATGTAATAATTTCTGTAATACTTTGGTTTAAGTTCATGCTTAATGTATCAATATCATTTGTGATAATGGACAAAACTTCTCCATTTGTTTTTTTGTCAAAGTATTTCATTGGCAATTTATTAATTTTTACTGCTATATCATTTCTTATTTTATAGGTAATTTTTTGTGCTACATCTGTCATCAAAAATCTTTGTACAAAAGAAAATAACGCACTAATCAGATATAGTCCTAATAATGTTAAAGCAATTTGACCAACTTTTCCAAAATCAATACCTGATCCACCACTTAATTTATTCACTAATCCATTAAAGATTTCAGTTGTTGCATTTCCTAATATCTTAGGTCCGACAATTGTAAATATAGTACTACCAATTGCAAATATCATAACAACAATAATTGGTATTTTATATTTTGCTAAGTAAGAGCGGATTAATTTTTTTGTTGTTTTCTTAAAATCTTTTGCTTTCTCAGTTGTTTGACCTCCTCTAGGTCCTCCCATTGGTCCTGGCATATTACTTACCTCCTTTCTCACCTAATTCTTTTTCAGACAATTGTGATAAGGCAATTTGTCTATATGTCTCATTATTTTTCATTAATTCTTCATGTGTACCCTCTCCAACCATTTTACCTTCTTCCAAAACGATGATTTTGTCTGCATTTAAAATGGTACTGATTCTTTGGGCAACAATAATAACCGTTTTATTTTTTGTTCTTGTTGATAATGCTTCTCTTAATTTGCTGTCTGTCTTAAAATCTAATGCTGAGAAACTATCGTCAAATACAAATATTTCTGGATCTTTTGCAATAGCTCTTGCAATAGACAATCTTTGTTTTTGACCTCCTGATACATTTCCTCCACCTTGTGCGATTGGATCCTTATATTTCTTTTCTTTTCCCTCTATAAATTCTGTTGCTTGTGCAATTTCTGCCGCTTCAATCATTCTTTCATCTGACATATTCTCATCAGAATATTTGATGTTTGATTCGATGGTTCCTGAAAATAAGACACCTTTTTGTGGTACAAATCCAATAATATCTCTTAAGTCTTTTTGTGAAACATCTTTTACATTAACACCATCTATACATAATTCTCCACCTGTGACATCATAAAATCTTGGTATTAAATTAACAACTGTTGATTTACCACTTCCTGTGCTACCGATAATTGCTGTTGTTTTACCTGGTTCTGCTGTGAAATTAATATCTTCTAATATTTCTGTATCTGCATCTGGATATCTAAATGAAACATCCTTAAATTCTACTAAACCTTTTTTGTTTGGATCAAATTTCTTTGTTTCTTTTTTGTCTTTTATACTTGGTTCAGCATCTATTACCTCATTAATTCTCCTTGCAGAAACAGCTGCTCTAGGAAGCATAATAGAAATCATTGATATCATTAAAAATGCCATTACAATTTGCATTGTATATTGGATAAATGCCATCATATCTCCAACTTGCATAATCCCTTGATCCACTTTGTGTCCACCACCCCAAACAATTAATATCATAATTGAGTTCATGATAAACATTAATAATGGCATCATCATTGACATTGCTTTATTAACAAATAAATTTGCTTTCATTAAATCTTTATTTGCTATGTCAAATCTTTCTTCTTCTTTCTTTTCTTTATTAAATGCTCTAATAACAGGTAAACCTGTAAGGATTTCTCTTGAAACTTCATTTAATTTGTCTATTAAATCTTGTAATTTTTTAAATTTAGGCATTGCTATAGCAAATAAGGTTCCTACAATAAATAGAATTGCAAGTATTGCTACACCGATAATCCATGCCATAGAATTATCAGCACTTGTTAGAACTCTAACAAATCCGCCTATACCAATTATTGGTGCATATACAACTACTCTAAATAATATGGTAATTAATTGTTGAATTTGTTGCACATCGTTTGTACTACGTGTAATTAATGATGCAGTTGAAAATTGATTTAATTCTGCATTTGAAAAACTGGTAACCTTTTTGAATACTTTTTCTCTTAGCGTTTTTCCCAATTTTGCTGCTACTCTTGATGATAATAACATAATCGTTACCGCACATATCATTGTAATTAATGCAATTCCTAACATTTGCAATCCAGTTTTGAAAATATAATTATTTTGGATATTATCTGTATTAATTCCAGCATTTACATAGATTTGTTTTACAGATGAAATTGCTGCTTGTTCTTTTATAGAATCACTCATTTCATCTATTTGTTTCGTAAACTGTGACAAAAGTTGATTTCTTTGCTCTTCTGGCATTTGATTGATTATTTCTATAATAGTCATATTTTGAAAATATTGTTTTTGAGGTTCAGGAATATTTTGTAACATTTGTTCCTTCATTGTGTTTGCTGTTTCTTCGTTTGTAACTGTTATCATTTCCATTAATGGGTCTACAATGATTCCTGTTAAATCCTCTTCTTGTTTTTCATTAATATCTTTTAAAACATAAATTGTATCTGCTTTAACATCATAATCATTTCCATAAAATTGCTTAATTACTTTTTCTTCATGCTTTTCTTGTGTTTCATATCCATTACAATTCGTTGCTGAAATCATGGTATAATTTTCTAATATTTCGTCATCTTTATCTGTAAAGATAAGCATATTGTCCATATCTTCTTTTGTTACAATTTCCGGTATAGCACTTGTAATTCCACCAGCTTGTATACCTTCATTTACAATCTTTGATGTATAATCTGGTAATGCCAAATCGGTTGCCGCTTGCACACAAAGTAATATAACAATTAAGATGACAGCTCCTAATGATTTTTTTAGATTTTTTAATACCTTTAGCATATTGGTCTCCTTCTTTTTCTTATTTAGATTTTTTAGGATATATCTATAAACCTTTAGACAAAATTAAACGACACTGTATCATTTATTATATGTGACACAGTGTCATTAGTCAATATGTTTATTGTGAATTTTTTGTGAATTTTTTGCTTTCTACATCTTTCTAAATACGCCTGCAACTTTTCCTAAGATTTCACAATCTGGAACAATGATAGGATCCATTGTAGAATTTTCTGGTTGTAAACGAATATGGTCTTTTTCTTTATAAAATGTTTTTACTGTTGCTTCATCTCCAATTAATGCAACAACAATTTCTCCATTATTAGCTGTATTTTGTTTTTTTACAAGAATATAATCTCCGTCTAGTATTCCTGCTTCTATCATACTTTCTCCTCTAACCGTTAGCATAAAACTTTCTGAATTTCCAACAAAATCAATTGGAATTGGGAATGTATCTGTAATATTTTCTACCGCTAATATTGGTTCCCCTGCTGTTATTTTTCCTATAATCGGAACATCTACTAATTCCTTTTGGGTATAGAAATCTTTGCTTGATGTTACTTTAGATTCTCCTGAAGCACCTTTTAATAATCGTAATGTTCTTCCTTTTTTATCTTTTTTCTTAATATATCCTTTTTCTTCTAATTTTGCTAAATAACCATGTACAGTTGCTGTTGAATTTAATCCAACCGCTTTTCCAATTTCTCTTACTGATGGTGGATATCCTTGTGTCATAATTTGTTTTTCGATAAAATGTAAAATTGATTTTTCTCTTCTATTTAATTCTGGTTTCTTTTTTGGCATTTTCTTCACTCCATTCTCTTATTTTGTCTCATCATATCATACAAACAAAAAAATGTCAAACAAATTTTTGATATTTTTGAATTTTTCAAAATGAACCATTGGGGACGTGCCAAAATGGACAATTTTTGTCCAAAAGGGACAGACCTAGGAAAGTATTAATTATATAATATTTTCAATAATTTTTTTCAAAACAGGTCTGTCCCTTTTGACCATTTTTTGACCGATTTGGCACGTCCCTAACAGAACTCTTGTAAAAACTTTTCTTTTATTTCTAATGGTAATAACACTATTTTTGATATTTCTTCTTTTTTTACAATTTCAGGAATGTATTCTCCAGAGTCTTTATATTCTGGATTATTTGAAAATTCTTCTCCTTCTCCTGTTCCAAACTCTCCATCTACATATTCACATAAAAAGAAATATTCTTTCATATTTAATTTTATATTTTCCAATTCATATAATTTTTTAATGACTTTTACATTGATTCCAAATTCCTCTTTTATTTCTCTTATAACACCTTCTTCTAATGTCTCTCCTTTTTCTAAATGTCCTCCTGGAAATGTATAATATTCTTGATAGTCTTTATTTCTTACGACATGTTTTCTATGCATCAATACAAATCCATCATTCATTGGAACAATCCCTGCTACTCTTATTTTCATTTTACCTTTCTCCCTTCATTTTTATTATACTATATCACCTTTGCTTATTCAATTCTACCTTTTATTTTTTACTTTTTATTACTTTATAAAAAATATCATATTCTACTTATATTTTGATTCCATCATCATTATGCAAAATGCTATAATAAGTGAAAAATTCATATTTTTATAGACTATGTTTTATTCTAATAAAAATCATAAAAAATCATATAATTCCCTTGAATTTATTTTTTATTTAGTATAATATATAAAGGAAATATAAGAGATTACATAGGAGGATATAGAATGCCAAGAAAAACAAAAGAAACAAATGAAATAACAAAAGCACTTACATCAACTGATACAACTGATGTAGCAAAAAAAGAAGCTAAAAAAACAACAACAAAATCTGTAACATCAGCTACAAAAAAAACTACAGCTAATAAAGATGTTGTTGCAAATGCAAAATCTGATACCAAAAAATCGTCTACTGTAAAAAGTGTAGCAAAGAAATCCTCTGCTACTACTAAAAAGGATGCCGCTAAAAAAACAACTAACGCCAAGAAATCAAGTTCTAAAACAAGTACCAGTAAATCAGTAGCAAAAAAGACAACCACTACCAAAAAGAAAACGGCTACAAAAGCATCTACTAAAAAAGTGGCTACAAAGAAAAAGACGACTACAAAAAAACAAAAAGTAGACATTGTAGAATATTATGATTTACCATATCGCTATAACCAAACTGTTGTAAAAGTATTGGCACAAACTCCTACAAACTTGTTTATTTATTGGGATATTTCTGACAAAGATAGAGAAAAATATAAAGAACACTTTGGCGAAAACTTTTTTGAGACGACTAAACCAGTTCTAATCATTCATAACATCACGATGAATTACAGTTTTGAGGTTGATATCAATGATTTTGCCAATAGTTGGTATCTTCATGTAAATGATGCTAAATGTGATTATAAAATTGAATTAGGTAGACGTCCAATTAAAGAAAATCCAAAAATTAAAACAGATTATATATATATATCCACCTCAAATGATATAGAATCACCAAATGACCATATCTTATTTAATAAAGAACAAAAGATGGTATATTTTAGAAATGTAAAAACGGGTGTTCAAATTGAAAAACCAATTTCAGTCAATCTTTCCTTTATTAGAAATATGGGGAAACTTTACAATATATATGATATCTATAAAGCAATTTACCAAAATGAAAATGTTGAAGAAATATATGATTTATCAAACCCTTCTTCTGGTAATCCCTCATCAGGAAGTCTTTCTTCAAAATTTAAATAAATCTTGAGGCACTTTAGGTTGCAAGTTCAAAAGTGTCTCATTCATTTTTAAGGAATAAATTTTAGTAACAATAAAAGGAGAATTTAAATGCAAGAGAAAAAAGGATATGTTAGTTTCGTTCTTCATGCACATCTTCCATTTATCCATCATCCTGAAAGTGATGATTATTTAGAGGAATCTTGGCTATATGAAGCAATATCTGAAACCTATATACCATTATTAACAAATTTTCAAAAATTGGTAGATGAAGGTGTAAATTTTAGGATTACGATGTCTATGACCCCTCCTCTACTTTCTATGTTAGATAACAAGTTATTACAAAGAAAATATATTCGTTATTTAAAACAAATGATTGAATTATCTGGAAAAGAAATTAAGAGAACTGCTGGTGATGAGCGCTTAAATCAGTTAGCCCATTACTATTATGATCGATATTCAAATGATTTACATCTATTTAAAGATGTCTATAAATGCAATTTAATTCAAGGTTTTAAACATTTTCAAGATATTGGCGTATTAGAAATTATTACTTGTGGTGCAACCCATGGATATTTCCCAATATTATATGTTAATGAAAAAACCGTAAAAGCGCAAATTGCCGTTGGTGTACAAACCTATGAAAGATATTTTGGCAGAAAACCTCGTGGTATTTGGCTTCCTGAATGTGGTTATGTACCAGAAGCTGATAAGTATTTAAAAGAATTTGGAATTGATTATATTATTACAGAATCTCATGGTATTTTATATGCTGACCCTACGCCTTTATATGGAACATTTGCACCAATTGTTTCTCCTGAAGGTGTAGTTGCTTTCGGTAGAGATATTGAATCTTCAAGACAAGTATGGAGCTCTATTGATGGCTATCCAGGAGATTTTAATTATAGAGAGTTTTATCGTGATATTGGTTATGATGCAGATTATGATTATATCAAACCATATATTGCCCATAATGGTGTTAGAGTTCATACAGGTATCAAATATTATAGAATCACTGGAAAAACAGAATTTAAAGACTATTATAATCTTCAATGGGCAAAGGATTCTGTAGAAAGACAAGCCGGTCATTTCTTTGATTCTAGAAATGCTCAAATCGAAAACCTTGCCCAATATACAGAAAATCCACCAATTATATTATGTCCTTATGATGCAGAATTATATGGACACTGGTGGTATGAAGGACCTTATTGGTTATACATTTTATTTAAGAAAATCTATTATGATGATTGTAATTTTGAATTAATTACACCATCTGAATATATTGATAAATATCCAAATATGCAAGTTGCTTCCCCTTGCCGATCTAGTTGGGGTGCAAATGGATATAGTGAAGTATGGTTAAACCCAACCAATGATTATGTTCATAAACATCTTCATGTTGCAGGTGACCGTATGTGTGAATTGGCACATTTATATCCAAATGCAAAAGGGTTAAAGAAAAAAGCGTTAAATCAATGTGCTAGAGAATTATTGTTAGCACAAAGTAGCGACTGGCTATTTATCATCACAAATGGTACAATGGTAGATTATGCAAAAAAAAGAATCAAAGACCATATTGGTCGATTTACAAAATTATATTATCAAATAAAAGAAAACAACATTGATGAAAACTTTTTAAAAGATATCTCTAAAAAAGATTGTGTCTTTCCAGACATTGATTATATGATTTATGATTAGGATAAAATATTAAAGGCAGGAATTTCAAGTCCAAATGTAACCAAATTTCCTGTCTTTTTCTTTTTGTATTTCGCATCATTTTATTTCATTGTTTTTTATTTTATTTCATTATTTTTTAGTCTATTGTTTTATGATTCTATATTTTTTCTAAAATAAAAATACATATCCTTATATCCACTTAAATAAAGCTTTTCTCAAAATAATGAACAATTTAGCGTGTCCCCAACGTTCCATTATTTTTTTATTGTCATATAATAATGTATAAGTTTTTTAAATTTGGTAGATACTAGTCTTATTAGAAAGGGGTATTTTTGTATATGAAATCTTTATGCATAAAAACAAATAATTCTAAAATACTGGATTATCTGCTAAATGAATTAAAATATACAGATATAAAAAATATCTGTTTTTCTAAAAATCAATTTAAGAACTATAAAAATGTCATTATTCACTATCTTTCGAATGATTATTCTTATTTTTTCTCTAAAATAAGTACCCTTTTAACATTTCTTATAATTGATGAGTTTGAAGACCTTCTTATGAAAAGAAATATTCATAAAAATTATTTTTATTTTGATTCTTTAGAAAAAAATAAAATACTAAAAAATTGTTATAACTTGTTATCAGACGAATATTATAAATGGTTTGATAAAAAATTTGAAGTTCTTTATAATAGTATATATGAATTTATAACAAATCATAAAGTTTTATTACTTGATGGATTTATAAATTTCAGACTACAAAAATATAATACTATTTTAGATGATATCGTATCTGAAGCTGTCAATAATTATATTATTGAAAAAGAATATATGGAATTTATTTCCTTATTAAAATTATATATAAATTCTCAAAGTCATCATTGTAATATTGTACACTTAATTTATAAAACTTCTGAATCTATTTTATTGGATGAAAATAAGGATTTGATATTAAATTCAGATGATGTATTTAATGCAAAATATTTAAGTGATATATCATTTTCTTCAAATGACTACACCCTAAACTCTCTTTTAACTTTACTTCCTAAAAAAATTTATATTCACTTGATTGACAATACACTTGATGAATTTATAAATACCCTTCAATTAATTTTTGAAAACCGCATATCTATATGCTTAAATTGTGATATTTGTAAATTGTATCGATATAATAAAAATCCTATTTCTAACAATCATAAATAAAAGTGCACCTAAAATATTATTTATATTTTATAGGTGCACTTTCTCTATAGCATTAAACCCTATATGCATTATCCATTTATAATTGAATTTAAAGAATTTATAGCTTCTTGTAAACCTGGTAGTAATGCATTTACTAAACTTTCATCTGGTTGTACTTTCCATTTTCCGTCTTGTTTTGTTAATTCCACTGTTGTTGTTATTGTTTTTGTTCCTATTTGTTCATTTTTTAATTGCTCTTTTAATTTATTGTTTTGTTCTTCTTGTGTGAATGATTGTCCACTGAAAGCTATTTTTAAAGCTTCTTGTGTATAATTTGATATAATTTTAGCAAAATCTTTATTGGTTATTTCAACCTCTACACTTGCCGTTTCGTCTTGTTTTGAAGTGTTTAACACTTTCCAACTTAATTTATCAAAAAGTAAACTCTGTGTTTCTTGATCCATTGTTGAATTTTTTAGCATTTCTGATTCATTAACAATTTGATCATAATCGACATATTTATCAATACTTTCAAAATTAGCATTTTTTAAAGTATTTAACATTCCATCTACTGTTTTTTCTGGTGTTTCTGGCAATAAGATTAAAGCTGTAACAATTGCTAATACAATTAATAATAATACAATTCCTCCAACCCAATAACCAACTTTTTTATTGCCTTTTTCTTTGTCTTTGTTTTTATCAGATTTTGTTTTCTTTTCTTTTTTATTTTCTATTTTATCCATTTCTGTTTCTTTTTTTAAATCTTTTCCTGTTACTTTACTAAATTTTGGCTCTTCTACTTTTTCTTTTTTTACTTCTTCCACTTTTTTTGTGTTATCCACTTTTTCTTCTTTTCCCATAGAAATCCCTCTTTTCTTTTTATTCTATCTATAAGAATTATATATGAAGAAGAATTTTTTTTCAACCATTTTTCTACAATTTCTGTAAGTTTACTTTTTTCGTTCAGGCTAAATGCCAATATCTAACTATAAATGAATGAACCAATTTTGCGTATCTAAATTTGAAGTTAGAAAAAACCAATAAAAATGTGAGAAATGGTCATTTAGTCTAAGCTGTAACATTTTTTTATATTGCCTGATTAATCCCTGTTGCAACAATTTTACTCATATTTTCTATCAATCCATCGATTTCTTTAGGTGTTACAATCAAATTATAATCTTGTGGAACTAATGCTTCTTTTATTTCCTCATAATTATCCTCTTCTTTTAATTGATTTAAATACTCATTTGATTTTGCTTCATCTTGTAATTTAGTAATAAATAAATCTAAAGAATCATTCACTAATACTGCTGTCTCTACAACTGTTGGAATTCCTATTGCAATAACTGGTATTCCTAACGTATTTTGACTAATTTCTTTTCTCGTATTTCCCACACCTGCCCCTGGCACAATACCTGTGTCTGATATTTGTACTGTACTACTAATTCTTTCTATACTTCTGGATGCCAATGCATCAATGACAATTAATAATTTAGGCTGTGTGTTATCAACAATTCCCTTTAAAATTTCAACAGTTTCTATTCCTGTTGTTCCTAACACACCTGGAGATATGGCACTTACATTTCTGGCTCCTTCTTTTACATATTGTGGTAGATATTTTATCATATGTCTTGTGACTTCTATATCATTAATCACTTTCGGTCCCAACGCATCTGGTGTTACATAAATATTTCCCAATCCCACAACTAATATCTCTCCATTTTTGTCTACATGACTATCTACAATTTTTCTTAATTCATCTGATAGAGTATCTGCTGATTTTTGAATTTCTTCTTCTCCTGCTATCTTCAAATTCTTAATATCTATTGTAACATAAACACCTTTTGGCTTTCCGATTGCTTTCTCTCCTTCTTCATTAGTTATTTTTACTCTATCTACTTTTATATTTTCATCAATTTGTTGCTTCTCACTTTCTATACCATTAATTTCATTTTCTAATTTATTGGCTGTTCTATATATTTCTCTTCTTTCTGCCGCCAAATCTGTTCTAAAATTAAACATAAATTTCTCCTTTCTAATTAAAATGTCCTTTTGGGGACGTTTCTGTTTGGGACATTTTAATTTTTATTTCATTTTTTAGTATCTCTAAAAGAACTGATTTTTATTCGTATTTTAAATGTATAACTTAATTACTATAAATATTTTTTATAAAACTAATATATCAACATGTAGTCAAATATTAGTCTAAAAAAGGGAACTTGAGAATTATGCAGTTTACTCCTCTAACTATATCCCAAGAGATGATGTAGGAGATGGAGAAAGGGGGGCCTTTTTCTGGCCTCCCTTTTTCCTATCTAAATAGATCAAAATATTATCATCTATTTTTTATTGTTCTAAATATTTCTTTAAAAATTTACCTGTATAGCTTTTCTCATTTAAACAAACTTGTTCTGGTGTTCCAACAGCAACTACTTCTCCACCATTATCTCCACCTTCTGGTCCTAAATCAATAATGTGGTCACAAGTTTTAATTAAATCTAAATTATGTTCAATCACAATTATCGTATTTCCTGTATCTACTAGTCTTTGTAAAATATCTACCAATTTATGAACATCTGCAATATGAAGTCCAGTGGTTGGTTCATCTAAAATGTATAATGTTTTTCCTGTTGCTTTTTTAGATAATTCTGTTGCAAGTTTTACTCTTTGTGCTTCTCCTCCTGATAAAGTTGTTGATGGTTGTCCTAGTTTTATATAGCTTAGTCCTACATCATATAAGGTTTGAATTTTTTGCTTAATTCTTGGTATTTTATCAAAAAATTGTAAAGCTTCTTCTACTGTCATATCTAAAACATCTGCAATTGTCTTTCCTTTATACCTTACCTCTAAAGTTTCTCTGTTATATCTCTTTCCTTTACACACCTCACAAGGTACATAGATATCTGGTAAAAAGTGCATTTCAATTTTATGAACACCATCCCCATTACAGCTTTCACATCTTCCACCTGGTACATTAAAACTAAATCTTCCTTTTTGATAACCTCTTAATTTTGCTTCTTCTGTTCCTGCAAAAATATCTCTAATTAAATCAAATACACCTGTATACGTTGCAGGATTTGAACGTGGTGTTCTTCCAATTGGTGATTGATCTATATTGATAATTTTGTCAATTTGATTAATTCCTTTGATACCTTTACATTTCCCCGGTTTTTCATTAGAACCATTTAATTCTTTAGCTATTGTTTTATATAGTACTTCATTCACCAATGTAGATTTTCCTGAACCTGATACACCCGTTACACAAGTAAATACACCTAATGGAAATTTGACACTAATATTTTTTAAATTATTTTCTGTGGCACCTTGTACTTCAATTACTTTTGATTTTGTATGTTTTCTTCTTTTTTTCGGTATTGGAATTTTTAATCTTCCACTTAGATATTTTCCTGTAATCGAATTTTCTACTTGTTTGATTTCTTCTGCAGTTCCGCTGTGCCATCACTTGTCCACCATGAGTTCCTGCACCTGGCCCTATGTCAATAACTTGATCTGCTGCATACATCGTATCTTCATCATGTTCTACAACAATTAATGTATTTCCTAAATCTCTTAATTTTTTTAAGGTTGCTAGTAATCGATCATTATCTCTTTGATGTAGTCCAATACTTGGCTCATCTAAGATATATAATACACCTGTTAAACCAGAACCAATTTGTGTCGCTAGTCTGATTCTTTGTGCCTCTCCTCCTGATAAAGTTCCTGCACTTCTAGATAGTGTTAAATATTCTAATCCTACATCAATTAAAAATTGTAATCTTTGATGAATTTCTTTTAAAATCAAATCTGAAATCATTGCTTCTGTTTTATTTAATTGTAAATTGTCCAAATAGTCCTTGATTTGATTAATAGACATTGCTGTTAATTCATTGATGTTTTTATCTCCTACTTTTATAGACAAGATTTCTGGTTTTAATCTCGCTCCATGACATGAATAACATGGAGAATTACTCATATACATTTCATAAAAATCACGCATTCCTTGTGATTTTGTTTCATTATGACGTCTATCTAAAGTTGGAAGTACCCCTTCAAATGGTGCTTTAAATCTTCTAATTCCTGCAGGTGACTCATATTCAAAATCAATTTCTTCATCTCCTGTACCATACAAGATTTTTTCCATAAAACTTCTTGGTAATTCTTTAATTTTCTTTCCTTTGATATCAATACCGTAATGTTTTCCAATACTTTCAAAATACATTTTTGCCATGGTGTCACCTTTTTTCATCGTACTTGAACCAAAAGCTTTTACACCATCATATAAGGTTTTGTTTTTATCTGGAATAATTAAATCTTCATCCATTTTCATTAGATATCCAATTCCTGTACAAGTTGGACAAGCACCCATTGGATTGTTAAATGAAAACATTCTAGGTGTTAATTCTGGAAAACTAAAACCACAGTCTGGGCAAGCATAATTACAACTATATAATCTTTCACCTTTACCTATAACATCAATCAACACTAATTGGTTAGCATGTTTTAGTGCTATTTCTACAGACTCTGTTAATCTACTAACAATTTCTGGCTTTATCACCAATCTATCTATAACTAATTCAATATTGTGTTTTTTCTTTCTATCTAATGCAATGTCATCAGAAAGTTCATACATCTCTCCATCAATACGTACTCTGACAAATCCCTCTTTCTGGAATTCTTCTAATTGTTTGGTATATTCTCCTTTTCTTCCTCTGACTACTGGTGCTAATACTTGAATTCTTGTACCTTCTTCTAATTCCATGATATTATCGACAATTTGATCTATGGTTTGTTTTTCAATTTTCTTTCCACAATTTGGACAATATGGTACACCAATTCTAGCATATAGCAAACGAATATAGTCATAAATTTCTGTTACAGTTCCTACTGTAGAACGTGGATTTTTGGATGTTGTTTTTTGGTCTATGGAAATCGCTGGAGATAAACCTTCTATGCTTTCTACATCTGGTTTTTCCATTAATCCTAAAAATTGTCTTGCATATGATGACAAGCTTTCTACATATCTTCTTTGACCTTCGGCATATAAAGTATCAAATGCTAAACTAGATTTTCCTGAGCCTGATAGTCCTGTAATAACGACTAATTTATCTCTTGGTATTTCTAAATTTATATTTTTTAAATTATGTTCTTTTGCACCTTTTATAACAATTTTGTCATTCATCAAAATTCCTCCCATAAACTTCGCTACATAGAAATCTTTTTTTCAATATGTATGCTTTTCCTATTATACTATATAAATTTTATAAAAACAAGTATTCGGTATCATTATTTCTAAAATCATAAAAATAAACATGAATATTTCTATTCATGCTTATTTTTGTATATTTATAAATAGGATTGTCTAAATTAAAATAACAATTATATTATCTTCCCTCTTTTTCTAGTCGAATTTCATTTTCTATAATGGTCATAATAATTTGTACAGTTTTTTCTAAGTCATTATTTCTTAATACATAATCATACATACTAATCCTAGATTCTTCATAATCAAATCGATTTAATCTTAATATAATTTCCTGTGGACTTGGCTTGTCTATTCTATTTTCTAATCTGTGCCTTAATTCCTCTTTTGGAACACGTAAAAATATGGTAACAACTTTTGTATCATTTCCTAATAATTCTTTTAAATGTTCTGTTCCATTAACATCTATATCTTTTACAATGATTTTTCCACTTTTTATTTTATCATTTAATAACTTTCTAGATGTTCCATAATATTGATTATGATGAATATCATATTCGTAAAATTCTTTATTTTCTATCATCTCTTCAAATTCTTCTTTAGATATAAAGTGATATGTTTGTCCCTCTACATCCCCTTCACGAATTGGTCTAGATGTATAAGAAGGAAGAGATTCTACATTTTCTACTCTTTTGATTAATTCTTTTTTTATGGTATCTTTTCCTGCGCCTGCTACTCCAGATAATATTACTAACATATGATATTGACCTTCCCTTCTGCGATTTCAATAGCAGCTATTGTTACTGGTGATTCCTCTTTTGTCTCTACTAATGGTGTTACCCCAGATGCAATTTGTCTTGCTCTTCTAGCTGTTGCAATTACTAATTCATATCGATTATTTGCTTTTGTAAGTAATTCTGAAACACTTGGTTTTACTATCATTTTTAACGCCTCCTAACTTAATTATCTTCTTGTGAAATATCTTTGTCAATTCTTCCACCAACCGTTTCTGGTTGTACTGCTGATAATATGACATGTCCTGAATCCATGATTAAAACAGCTCTTGTTCTTCTTCCATAGGTTGCATCTACTGCCGTTTTATTATCTTTCGCTTCCTGTATTAATCTTTTAATTGGTGCTGACTCTGGGCTTACAATTGCTACGATTCTTTCTGCTGATACGATATTTCCAAATCCAATATTTACTAATTGCATAAAATCAATCCCTTCTTATTCTATATTTTGTACTTGTTCCCTTATGTTTTCTAATTGTGTTTTTATATTAATAACTTCATTTGTTATTTCTAAATTATTAGCCTTTGAGCCTATTGTATTTGTTTCTCTATTCATTTCTTGAATCATAAAATCTAACTTTTTTCCTACTGCTTCATTAGAATTTAACAATTCCCTAAATTGAAATATATGGCTATCTAATCTAGTTACTTCTTCTTGAATAGAACATTTATCTGCATAAATAACAACTTCTTGTGCTAATCTTGCCTCATCAATTTCTTGATCTTTTAATAGTTCTTTTATCCTTGTATTTAATTTTACTACATATTCGTCAATAAGTCCAGTAGAAAGTAAAGATATTTTTTTTACTTTTTGTTCAATCTCATCTATTCTGTGATTTAAATCTTCTGCAATCTGTTCTCCTTCTATTATTCTCATATCTAATAAATTGTGAATCGCTTTTCCGTGTTATCTCTGTTAATTCATCTTTTATGGTTTCATCATCTTGATTGGTTTGAATTGTTAGAACATCTGGTAATTTCGATATTTCCGTTACTGATATATCTTCTATAATGCCTTCTGATTCTGCCAATTTTTTTAATTCTTTTATATACATTCTAGCAATTTCTGTATTCATTCTAATATCTCTTCCCTCTAAAGAGTAATTATTAAATGTAATAAATACATCTACTTTCCCTCTAGTTAGATTGGCAGATATAATTTTTTTAATCTCATCTTCTAAATAGCTCAACATTTTGGGCATTTTAATTGATATGTCTAAATATCTATGATTAACACTTTTTATCTCTACTTGATATTCTCTTAGATTTTTTGACATATTTGCTTTTCCATAACCTGTCATACTTTTAATCATCTTTTACTACCTCTTCTTTTTTCTTTTTTTCCCTCTTTGATTTTTGTTTTGACTGTTTTTTCTCCCAGCTGTTTCTTTGGCATTTTTTTGTTCTTCTTTTTTATCTTCTTTACTTTCTTCTTTCTCTTTTTCTTTAGGCGTAACATTTTTTAGATTTTTAGATGTTCCTTTTTTTCTATTTTTCACTCTTGCAGATTTTGGTTTTGATTGTTTTTTCTCCATTGCCGTTTCTTTCGCATTTTTTAATTCTTCTTCTTTATCTTTTCTCTTTTTTGCTTCCTTTATAATTGGCTCATCTTTCACGATTTCTGGTATATCACTCAGGCTTTTTACATATTTTCTTCTTGCTTTTGTATAAATGATAATTGATTTTAATACATAATATATAGCAAATATATATGATGAAACTAATAAATATGCTCTAAAATCAAACTGATAAATTGTTATCACATGATGAATAAATAAAGCATGTATTGATAGCACCAGTAATTCTAGTGCTGTAATCATAAATGTGCCACTATCTTTTTTATATGCTATTTCTAAAATGATAATACTTGATAATAAAAATATTCCTGAAAAAGCTTTTGTAATTATCTCCATTTTATCTAATTCTAATCGTGTATATAATATATTAGAAACAATAAAATATAACATAACAACAATCGCTAATATTAAATTTTTGAATATTTTTTTGATAATTTTTTGAGATATTTCTTTGGGAATTCTTTTTTTCGCCATGATTTTTTGAAAGATTGCATCTTTTCCTTTTGCCTTTTTTTCTTGTTCTTCTTCACGAGTCTCTTTAGCTTTTTCTTGTTCTAATATCTCATCAATTTTAGCGGCTAATTTTTTTTTCTCTAATAATTCGTCATTTTCAACATTTGCTGTTTCTTGGCTTAATGTCTCATCATTTTTTGTTTCTTGTTTTTCCTTTTTTACTATTTCCTCATCTTTCACTTTTGTTTTTTGTTTTTTCATGTTTGCCCCCTAACTATCTAATTCATACATAATGATACTTAACACATTTAAAGCTACTGTTTCTGTTCTAAGAATTCTATTTCCTAGTGTAATGATTTTTGCTGTATGTTTCTCAAACTTTTCAATCTCTTCCTTATCTATGCCACCTTCTGGTCCTATTATCACAGCAATTTTCATTTCTTTATTATTTCTTTTCTGTATTTTCTTTAATTCTTGTTTTAATGAATGTTCTTTTTCATTTTCATAGGCTACGAATACAAGATCATAATCTTTAAATTTTTCACATAGTGTATTTGTATTGATTATTTCATTGATAACTGGAATTCTATCTCTGCCGGATTGTTTTGCTGCCACTTCAGATATCTTTTGCCATCTTTGTATTTTTTTCTTCTTATCCTTTTCATTTAATTTCACAACACATCTTTTCATTTCAATTGGTGTTATATCATAAACACCTAGTTCTACTGCTTTTTGTATTACGAATTCCATTTTATCCGCTTTCGGTAACCCTTGAAAAATACTGACATGTATATGAGGTTCTACACTGGAATGAATTTCTTCTATAATTTGACAATTTATGCACATGTCTTCTATTTTTTCTATTTTACACATATAATTTTTAGATGTTTGATAATCACATATATGAATCTGATCCTCTACTTTTGCTCTTAGCACATTTTTGATATGATTCACATCTTCATCTTGTATAATTATATTCTTTCCTTGTATTTGATTTGTTTTAACAAAAAATTTTGGCATTCCTTTCTCCTTTTACGTTTTGCATTATATCACATAATTTTAAATTTTTCTACTAATTTTATGCATTTATCCATACAGATATCGATTTTGCTTTTACTTTAAACACACCATATCCTTCATTATCTATATATATTTCTTCTTGACATCCTCCCATAACATCAATAAATTTTTCTCCAATCATTCCGGTTTCCAATATACATTCTTTTTTCTGCATCCTCTTTATTTGAAATTAATACAGCTATTCCTGATTTTATATGTTCATTATCTCCTTCTCTTGTCCAACCAATGCAATTCGAATTGTCAAAATAGTCATTTTGCTTTCCATAAGCTTTTTCTTTTCTTATATGTATCAATGTTTGCAACCCTTTTATTGGGGCTATATTGTCATGTTTAATACCATATAAATCCCCATAAAATACACATGGATAACCTTCATCACGTAATAAAATCAATGTATATGCTGGTAACTTAAACCATCTCTCAATAAAACTTGTTAAACTTTGACCTGGTTGTGTATCATGGTTATCCACAAATGTAACTGCTTTACTTGCATTTTCTTTTACTAATGTGCTATCTAAAATTTTACTTAAATCATAATTTTCATCTTTTGATGCATTGTATAAATTATAGTGTAATGGAACATCAAATAAAGAAATTTCTCCTTCTGTTTCTGTTATATATCTATGTAGTTTTGAAATATCTCCACTCCAATATTCTCCAACAGCAAATAATTCCTCTTCTGTTTCTTCTCTTAGTTGTTTAATCCACTCTTTATAAAAATTCGCATCAATGTGTTTTACGGCATCCAATCGAAATCCATCTATTTTTGTTAATTCTAAATACCATTTTCCCCAATCTAAACACTCTTGGACAACCTCTGGATTTTTAAAATCTAAGTCTGCGCCCATTAAATAATCATAATTTCCGAATTCTTCATCAACTGCTCCACTCCATGTTTTATTTTTAAAACGAAAAATGGCATGTTCTTTGGTTTTCTCATCATAATCAATCCCATCAAAATGTGTCCAATTCCATTCAAAATCAGAATATTTATGTTTTCTTCCTGGAAATGTAAATTTTGTAGCCACTCTTACTACTTGATTATTTTCTACTAATGCGTTGTGATTTCCCCAATCCACCTGTTCTGCCGGAATCGTTTGTAATAAATCTGCCCCCATCTTATGATTTAAAACAATATCTGCATAAGCTTCCATTCCCGCTTGTTTTAAAGACATTATACAGTTTACATATTCATCTTTTGAGCCATATTTGGTCTTAATTGTTCCCTTTTGATCAAATTCTCCTAAATCATATAAGTCATATACACCATATCCAACTTCATCTTTTCCTCCAATGCCTTTATATGCAGGTGGAAGCCATAACGCGGTTATCCCCATATCGGCTAATTCATCTGCTTTATTTGCTAATGTATTCCACCAATTTTGTTCTGTTTCTAAATACCATTCAAATGCTTGTAATATCACTCCATTTATTTTTTTCATTTCTTTTCCTCTTCTATGTTTCATTTTCTTTTTTTGCATTATATCATTTGTTGAGGATAAATTCTATATAAAAAGGGAAAAATAAAAATAACATCTCTTTTATGAAATATATCTATTTTTTATAAGATTCTATAAAAAGAATAACAGGGATTTCTCCCTGCTATTCTATCAATTTCTTTAGCATATTATATAACGGATAATTTCCCGCTATAATATATTCAGGTTTTTTTCTGCCAAAACTAGTGCTGTCAATGTAAATGTCTATTCGTTTTTCCTTTCTGTTACCTAATCCCAGAGTCTTTACAGTCGGAAGTAAAGCGATAAACAATGTCAGTTCTAGTTGCATTTCCTTGTTTTCCACTTGTATTTCTTCTACCTTTTTCTGAATTTGTTCTTTTTCAACTTTCTTTACCTCTGACATTCCCTCTTTGTACAGTCTTACTAATCCTATTGCCCGGCTATTTACCTGAATCATGTTATTTCCTCCTTCTATATTCTAGAATGTTCATTGTATTGTATAAAGTTTATTATACTATGTTATGTTAATTTTTGCAATATTTGACAGATAATTTTTTATTTTATATAATACCTTTTCGAAAGGAAGCGATTTTTAATGAGTTTTATATATGAAAGAACAATTAATTATTATGAAACAGATAAAATGGGTGTTGTTCACCATTCAAATTATATTCGTTTTTTAGAAGAAGCTCGATGTTATTATTTAAGAGATGCCCATATGCCTTTTGAAAGATTTGAAGAACAAGGCATTACCATTCCAGTTTTAGAGGTTAAGTGTAAATATAAGCAACATGTTACATTTTCTGACACAATTTTGATTAAAGTAATTGTTAAAGAATTTAATGGTGTTCGATTAACCATTGGTTATGAGGTAAAAGATAAAAAGACTGGTAATGATGTCATTATCGCTGAAACAAAGCATTGCTTTACTGATAAAAGTTTAAGACCAATTAATTTAAAAAAACATTGTCCAGAATTTAGTGATAAATTTGAGGCTTTAAAGGAACGTTAAAAATACAAAAAGTTCCAAGTAATTGTATTATTACTTTGGGACTTTTTTTCATTTATTCTTTTTTGTATTTTGCTCTCTATTTTATCCTTCTTAAAACTACTGGCTATACTTTTGTTTTAATTTCCACATCATAAACTTCATCTATTGTTACATTTGCA
>ERZ1643251.313-NODE-313-length-79381-cov-11.739997_pt1 | contig 79381 bp, 70 predicted proteins | sample MGYA00579261_ERZ1643251 | MGnify/ENA primary metagenome ERZ1643251 (study PRJEB29033, sample SAMEA4952267) | chicken gut metagenome | biome: Broiler Chicken; feature: Gastrointestinal Tract; material: Caecum | place: Ireland | collected 2018 | study: Broiler... | reverse complement strand
TTGCCGTGCGCGGCTGTTGCCCCCTTTGCAGCGTGTCGAGTTTCTCGACACGCTGCAAAGGACCGCTTTCCTCTTGGCAGGAAGGCGGTCCTTTGCGCTTTAAGTCTGTTCGGGGTCTTCGCCGGGCCAGGCGTCGGCGTCATCATTGCCCGGGGCCAGGGCGGGGTCGTCGGCGTTCGGGCACTGCGGGCAGTACGGCTGGGTCCCGTCCGTCGTCAGGCCGGGCGTGCCGGGTACATACGGCAGCACGCCGGGCAGCATGTCGTTGCCTTCCGGGATGTCGGTCCAAAAATCTTCCCGCTCGCTCTCCGCGCCGCGGGGGCCATACGGTTCATGGTACATTTGCCATTTCCTCCTTTGCTGCATAAGGCCGGGCTGCTTTGCCCAAGCTATACCCGTAGTTTGCAGCAATGAGGTGAGCTTTATGCACAAAAGGCGCGGACTTTTTTTCCAGAGCCTGCTTTTAACGCTTTTGATCGTACTGCCCATGATGGGCGGGGTCGTTTACTTTGCCGCCCGGCGCGGCGAACGCCAGGCAGCCGAGGCGGCCGCAGCCGGGGCCACGCTGGCCGAACCGGCGGGCGCGCGCAGCACCCACCGCCTGCTGCTGGCCGTCCAGGGCGAAGAACCGGCCTTCCTGCTGCTGCGGCTGGACGGCCCGGCGCAGCAGGCGCTGTTCTGCGCGCTGCCGGGCGAAATGCAGCTGCAGGCCCCGGCCGGGACCACGACGCTTGCCGCCTGCTACCTGACCGCGGGCCCGGCGCGCGCGGCAAAGCTTTTGGGGGATACGCTCGGCATTGCGCCGGATGCCTACCTTGCCGCCACGGCCGCGGGCTTTGCGGACCTCTGGGGCGACGGCCCGGCCATCCGGTTTGACACTGCCGCCGTGCTCGAGGAGACGGTGCGCGCGGAGCTCGGCTATGGGCAGGACTCGCTGGCCGAACTGGACGCGGCCGCCGCGCCGGAGTTTTTGCAGGCGGCGGCCCGCGCCGGGCTGCCGCCGCCCGCGCTGGCCCAGGCGCGCGCCGCGGTGTGGGCGGCGTATTTCCGCCAGGGCCAGCCGAACCTGGCCGCGCTGCCAGACGCCGTGCGCGCGGCTTCGGCCCGGCTGCTGACCGACCTGACGGCGCAGGACCTCGCCCGGCTGGAGGAAACGCTGACCTGGCTGTCCGGCGCGGCGGGTTTTACGGCCGATTATGTGGCGGCCGGGACCGAACCGGCCGCCGGCGGCTGGCAGCTGACGGCGGACGGGCGGGATACCTTGCTCGAGCTGCTTGCGGGCGGCGCGCCCGCCACGCCCGAGACAGCGGGCGGGTGAACGCGGGAAACCTAAACCGCCCCGCCCCACGCCCGCCCCAGCGCCTGCGCCACGGCGGGGATATCCCCGCTGCGCAGCGCCGCATACCCGGCCACGACCGTGTCGGGCGGGCAGGCTTCGGCGTGGGCCATATAATAGCCGGAAAGCCCGCGCAGCTGCACGCTCTCGGCGGCCGCTGCGCGCACCATCGCCGCCTCGCCGCCCGCGCCGGGCAGCGTCAGCAGAAAATGCAGGCCGGAATGTGCGCCGCCCAGCTGCAGCCGCGGCCCCAGTTCGCGGCGCAGCGCGGCGGCAAAGCTCTCCATGCGCCGCTTGTACGCCAGCCGCATGCGGTTGATGTGCCGCGCAAACATGCCGGTCTCTATAAAACGGCACAGCGTCTGCTGCTCAAAACGGCTCACGGTGTTGGAGTACAGCGCAAACTCCCGCCGGTAGCGTGCCAGCAGGTCCTGCGGCAGCACCATGCAGGCGATGCGGATGCCCGGCGCAAGGCTTTTGGAGAAGGTCGTCAGATACACGACCGGCCCCTGCGGTCCCGCCATGCCCTGCAGGCTGGGCAGCGGGCGGGTCGTAAAGCGAAACTCGGAATCGTAGTCGTCCTCCAGAATATACCGCCCCGGCGCGGCGGCCGCCCACTGCAGCAGCTGCGCGCGGCGCGGCGCGGGCATCGTCACGCCGGTGGGGAAGTGGTGGCTCGGCGTGATGTAGCACACGTTGGCCCCGCTGGCTTCCAGCCCGGTCACCGGCAGCCCCTGGCCGTCAATGTCCACCAGGCGGCAGGGCAGGCCGCTGTTTTCCAGCACGACGCGGCTGCGCGCGTAGCCGGGGTTTTCGATGGCCGCCACCGACCCGGCCAGCAGGTGCGCCAGGCAGCCGAGCAGATACTCGATGCCCGCGCCGACCACGATCTGCTCCGGCGTGCACGCCACGCCGCGGTAGGCGGCCAGATGCGCGGCGATCTGCACGCGCAGGGCGCGGTCGCCCTGGCTTTCGCCGCGCTGCAAAAGCTCCGGCGCCTGGTACAAAAGCTCTTTCTGGATGCGCCCCCAGCTGCGCGCCGGGAACAGCTCGGTGTCGATGCTGCCGGTGGAAAGGTCGTACCGCGCCTGCGGCGCGGGCACGGGGGCCGGGGCAGGCGCAGGCGCGGCGGCCGGGCGCAGCATGCCGCCGGTTTCCTGTACATAAAACCCGCTGCGCGGCCGCGCCCGGGCCAGCCCTTCGGCCGCCAGCATCTGGTAAGCCGTGTCCACCGTGTTCACGCTCACGCCCAGCTCTCCGGCCATTGTGCGGCGCCCGGGCAGCGGCGTTCCGGCGGCGCGCTGCCCGCTGCGGATCTCCTCCGCCAGCTGGCGGTACAGTTGTTCGTACAGCGGCACGCCGCCGCCCGGTTCCAGTTCGATCATTGCCGTTCCCTCCCGTTCGACAAACTGGCCCCATAAAATAGTTGTAAACTGAATATTCACACAAGGCCAGATGTGACTATAATGGGAGCATACCCCAAAACGCCGCGCCTGTCAAGCGGCGGCGCGGCGGATGGATAGAGAGGGAAGGGAACTGGCTATGTCCACTGAAATGATCTGTTTTGTCGTTTTCTGCCTGGCGGCTGCCGCGCTGCTGGGCGTTTCGCTGGCCCGCGCCCGTTTTACGGTGCAGAAGATCGCCATGGTCGGCGTGATGGCCGCGCTCAGCTTTGTCGCCTATGAATTTTTCCGCATCCCCAATGTTCTGGGCACCGGGTCGTCCTTTCACCTGGGCAACACGTTCACGGCGCTCACGGCCATGCTGCTGGACGGCGTGTCCGGCGGGCTGGCCGGGGCCATCGGCCTCTCGCTGGCCGACCTTGTCGCCGGGGACCCGGGCTATGCGCTCACAACGTTTTTGCTCAAAATGATCATCGGCCTCACCTGCGGCGCCGTGGCGCACCGCCTGTGCCACCTGGAGGAAAAGCCCGCCCCGCAGGCCCGCGCGCGCGGCGGTTATCTTGTGCGCGTGTCGGCCAGCGCGCTCAGCGGCCTGCTCGTCAACGTCCTCACCGACCCGCTAATCGGTTATTTCCGCAACCGCTACCTGTTCGGCCAGGCGGTCGACCTCGCTTCGGTCGTCGCCAAGGTTGCCACCGGCGTCACGCTGGTCAATTCGCTGCTGTCGGCCGTGTGCGCGGTTGTGCTGTATCTGGCGCTGCGCCCGGCGCTTGACCGCGCGCATCTGCTGCCTTCCGCGCCGGTGCGCCGCACCCAGCACTGAAACGCAGGGAAACCGAAAAAAGCAGGGGAGAAGGATCACCATGAAGATCGTTACCTTTAACATTCGCTGCGATTACGGCCAGGACGGCCCCAACAACTTCTGTTTCCGCCAGCCGCTCATCCTGCGCCGCCTGGCGGCTGAAAAGCCCGATGTCATCGGCTTTCAGGAGGTTTTGCCCCATGTGCAGCGCTGGCTGCGCGAAGCCCTGCCCGGCTACACCGTCGTCGGCTGCGGCCGCGGGGCGGACTATCAGGGCGAGGCCATGACGCTGGCCGTGCGCAACGAGACGGCCGAACTGCTCGACTGGCGCACGTTCTGGCTTTCGCCGCACCCCGATGTGCCGGGCTCGCGCTATCAGGACCAGAGCGAATGCCCGCGCACCTGTGCGGACGCCATCCTCTACCTGCGCGCCGAAGGCCGCGCGCTGCGCGTCTACAACACGCACCTTGACCACCTCAGCGCGTCCGCCCGCGCCAAAGGGCTGCACCGCATTCTGGAGCGCATGCAGGCCGACCGCAGGCGGCTGGCGCTGCCCGCCGTGCTCATGGGGGATTTCAACGACGAGCCCGGCGCGCCGGAGCTGGCGGCGCTGCAAAAGGACGGCTGCGCGCTGCGGGACGCCGCCGTCGCGATCCCGCTGACCTTCCACGGCTACGGCCTTGGCTGCGAGCCGCAGCAGAAGATCGACTACCTGTTCACAAGCCCCGAGCTGCGCGTCCTTGCCTGCCGCGCCTGGACCGATGAAGAAAACGGCGTCTATCTCTCCGACCATTACCCGCTGTGCGCCGAACTGGCCCTGTAAAGCGGACACCGCCCGCCGGTATGCCCGGCGAGCGGCTTTTTTGTGCAAAAAATGTAAAAATGCGGAAAACACTGGCGTAAACGCGGAAAATGGTGTAGAATGTATAGGTTAATGGAAACAGACGCCGCGCAGCTTTGCGCCGGGAGATAGAGCGCCGCGCCCGCACCGGGCACGGCAGGGAAGGAAAAACCATGGCAAAACGCAGGAAACGGAAAAAGACCGGCTTCTGGGCCGGGCTGAGCCCCCGGGGCCGCATGTATTTTGTGCTCATGATCTGTTTTGCGCTCGTGTTGCTGACCTCGATCGCCGCCCTGGCGGCGGTGCACGGCATGGCCGAAGGGCAGACCGAACCGGCCGTCTCGGAGCCTCTGGTCGAAAACCCGGACTACAACAAGGACGAAAACACGATCGACGCCTCGCAGTATACCTCGACGATCCTCATGGAAAGCGAGGACGCTGGGCAGTCTTACATCGACGAAACGCTGTTTTTGGGCGATTCCAACACCGCGCGCATGCGCATGTTCGGCTTCTGCACGCTGGATAACTCCGCCGCCTCGGTCGGCATGGCGGCCAGCGCCCTGGCCGATTACGCCTGCGTCAAGTTTGATGGCTATTCCGGCTACAAGACAATGCCGGAAGCGGTCGCCCTCATGCAGCCGCGCCGCGTGATCATCACCTTCGGCACCAACGACCTGACCCCCTCGCTGACCACCGAGCGCTTTATTTCGGAGTATCAGGCGGGCATCGAGGCGGTGCAGCAGGCTTACCCCAGCGTCGATATCATCATCAACGCGATCCCGCCCATCGGGCGGCAGCACGCCGGGGAACACCTGACCCAGACCCAGATCGACCAGTTCAACCAGGCCATCGTGCAGATGTGCGTGGCCCATGACTGGAAGTTCTTGAACAGCGCCGAGGTCCTCAAGGACCCCGAGACCGGCTACGCCAGGGACGGCTATGTGATCCAGAGCGACGGCATCCACCTGACCGAGGAGGCCATCGGCGTTCTGTTCGACTATATCCGCACCCACAGCTATATCACGGAGGACGACCGCCCGGCGCTGACCGATATCCCCGAGCATCTCAGCGATAAGGACGTCAGCGCCACCACGGCCGCCACCGTCATCACCAGCCAGCCTTCCGCGCCGACGGCTGCGCCCAGCAGCGAAGCGCCGGAGCCGACGCAGGAACCCACCCCCGAGCCGACGCCGGAGGAAATTGAATACACCTATTGGAGTGAGGTCATCCAGCCGACCTGCACCGAGCAGGGCTATACGATCTATCACTGCAAAGAGGACCCCGGGCTCGACTATACCGACAATTATGTGGAAGCGCTCGGCCATACCGAGCCCAACGCCAGCGGCCAGTGCGACCGCTGCGGCGCGCAGCTCACCGAAGTGGCGACGCCCGCGCCGACCGAGCCGCCTGCACCGACCGAGGCCCCTGCCCCGACCGAGGCCCCTGCCCCGACCGAGGCCCCTGCCCCGGAATCGACCGGCACGGAATCCGAACAGCCGGAACAGACGGAGCCGGACTCTTCCGCCGAACAGCAGTCCGAACCGGCCGAACCCGCTGAAAACACGGAAACCCCAACCGAATAAGCCCAAAGGGCGCGCTGCAGAATAAATGTCTGCAACGCGCCCTCTGTGTTTTTATGCGTCCTCTTTGCCGCCGCCGGGCGCGCCGCACAGCTGCGCCAGCGTCACGCCGTCCGCATACTGTTCGAGCACCGCCCCCAGCCCCTCCCAAAAGGCGAGGGTGCGGCAGCCGCTGCGGCGCGGGCAGTCCCCGGCGTCTTCCTCCAGGCAGGGCACCGGCGCCAGGTCTCCCTCCACGGCGCGCAGCACGTCGCCCGCCGTGACAGCCGCCGCCGGACGGGTCAGGCGGTAGCCGCCCTGGCTGCCGCGGCCGCTGGCCAGCAGCCCGGCCCGGGCCAGCGGCGGCACGATCTGCTCAAGATATTTTACGCTGATGCCCTGGCTATCGCTCACGGCTTTCAGCGATACGAACTCCTCCGGTGCGTGCCCGGCCAGCTCCACCATCAGGCGCAGCGCATAGCGGTCTTTGGTCGAAAATCTCATGGGGTTTCTTCCTTTTTTCTGTAGTGGCTGTTCTTATCATACCAAGTTTTCGGGGGCGGGGCAAGCCTTGCCGGCGCGCGGCTTTTGTTTCTTTTTGCGGCAAACACCTTGACACCCGCGCAAAAACGGGGTATACTGTCACTATTGCAAGCGAATTTTATGCCGGAAGGGGATGCTGTCATGACCTGTTTTGAACGCCGTGATGGCATGATGATGTGCATGTGCAGTTGGCTTCGGCAACCTGCGCATGTTTCCCTGTGCCTGCAGTTCGCTGCATAACGCAAAGGGCAAACAGTACGCGGCAGGGCGCCGGAGGCGCTCTGCCGCTTTTTCTTTGCCCAGGGAGGAAAAACGTATGAAAACAAGCCCCAAATGCCGCCAGCCCGGCGTGCGAATGTGACCGCCGCTGTGCCTGCCGCGCCCGATACATTCTGAAAAAAATATGGATAAAGGAGAACTCGTCATGAAAAAGAAACTCATCAGCAGCCTGCTGGCTGCCGCCCTCACCCTCAGCCTGGCCGCCTGCGGCTCTGCGCCCGCCGCTTCCGGCAGCGAAGCCGCCTCCGAACCCGCCGCCAGCTCCGACGCCGCGGCCTCCACCGAAAGCGCCGCCCCCACCGGCGACGGCTTCGACGCCAGCGTTGACTACGCCGCTTTGGCGGGCACCACGATCACGGTGGCCGCTTCGCCGGTGCCCCACGCCGAGATCCTCGCCGTGGCGGCCGACATCCTCGCCCAGGCGGACATCACGCTCGATGTGATGGAATTCACCGACTATATCCAGCCCAACCAGGCCACCGAAAACGGCGAGGTGGACGCCAACTATTTCCAGCACGGCCCCTATCTTGAAAACTTCAACGCCGAGAACGGCACCCACCTCGTCAGCGTCGGCGCGATCCACTACGAACCGCTCGGCCTGTACCCGGGCAAGGCCGCGAGCCTGGACGCCCTGGCCGACGGCGCGCAGATCGGCGTGCCCAACGACCCCACCAATGAAGCCCGTGCGCTGCAGCTGCTGGCCGCCCAGGGGCTGATCACGCTGCGCGAGGGCGCGGGCCTCGAAGCCACCAAGAACGACATCGAGGAAAACCCCAAAAACCTGGAGATCGTCGAGATGGAAGCCGCCCAGCTGCCGCGCCAGCTCGCCTCCCTCGATATGGCGGTCATCAACGGCAACTATGCCAGCGAGGCCGGCTTCTCCTCCGCTTCGGACGCACTGGCCGCCGAGGACGCCGCCAGCGAGGCCGCCCAGACCTACGCCAATGTGCTCGTCGTCAAGGAAGGCAGTGAGGATACCCCTGCCACCAAAGCCCTGCTGGCCGCGCTCAAGAGCCAGGCCGTCAAGGATTTTATCACCGAGACCTATGACGGCGCGGTGGTCGCGATCTTCTGATTGCCTGAACTGTGACCCGGAGGAGGGGACCCCATGATCGAACTGCAACACCTGACCAAGCGCTTTGCGTCCAAAGCCGGGACGCTCGTCGCGCTCGAAGATATCAACCTGACCATTGCGGACGGCGATATCTTCGGCATCATCGGCATGTCGGGCGCAGGCAAATCCACGCTTGTGCGCTGCATCAATATGCTGGAACGCCCGGACGACGGCTCGGTCGTCGTCAACGGCCGCCGCATGCAGGACCTGGCGCCCAAAGAGCTGCGCCTGGCCCGCCGCGAGATCGCAATGATTTTCCAGCAGTTCAACCTGCTCATGCAGCGCAACTGCCTGAAAAACGTCTGCTTCCCGATGGAGCTGGCCGGCGTGCCGAAGGAAAAGGCCGAGGCCCGCGCCAAAGAGCTGCTGGCTCTCGTCGGCCTGCCGGACAAGGCGGAAAGCTACCCGGCGCAGCTCTCCGGCGGGCAGAAGCAGCGCGTGGCCATCGCCCGCGCCCTTGCCACCGATCCCAAGGTCCTGCTGTGCGACGAGGCCACCAGCGCGCTTGACCCCAACACCACCCACGCCATTCTGCAGCTGATCCAGAACATCAACCGCGAACTCGGCATCACGGTGGTCGTCATCACCCACCAGATGAGCGTGGTCGAGCAGATCTGCCGCAACGTCGCGATTTTGGACGCCGGGCGCGTGGTCGAGCAGGGCGCGGTCAGCGAGATCTTCTCCACCCCCAAAACCCCGGCGGCGCGCCGCCTGGTCTTCCCGGCCGGGGCCCCGCAGGCCGAACTGCCCACCGGCCGCCGCGTTGTGCGCGTGGCCTTCAACGGCACCCAGACCACCGACAAACCGCTCGTCGCCAGCCTTGCCATCGAATGCGGCGCGCTCGTCTCGATCCTGGCGGCCGATACCCGCATCGTCAACGGCCAGACGATGGGCAGCATGCTGCTGGCGCTGCCCGACACCCCGGCCGAGGCCGAAAAGGCCATCGCCTATATCCGCAGCTATCCCGGTCTTACCTATGAGGAGGTGGAAGCATGAGCGCGTTCTTTGCATCGGATGAATGGCAGGTCCTGCTCGACAACCTTCCCAACCTGCCGTTTGCGACCTGGGAGAGCTTTTACGCCACCGTGTTTTCCACGCTGCTGGCGCTGGCCGTCGGCCTGCCGGTGGGCGTGCTGCTTGTGGCGGGGGAGAAGGACGGCGTTCGTCCGCTGCCTTCCTGGCTGATGACGCTGCTCAACCTTGTCATCAACCTGCTGCGCAGCGTGCCGTTTTTGATCCTCATGATCATGGTGCTGCCGCTGTCCCGCCTTGTGCTGGGCACCTCCATCGGCACCGTCGCCTCCATCATTCCGCTGTTCATGGCGTCCTTCCCGTTCGTCTCCCGCCTGGTCGAGACCAGCCTGCGCGAGGTGGACGGCGGCGTTGTCGAAGCCGCCCAGAGCATGGGCGCCACGCCGCTGCAGATCATCCTCAAGGTCATGATCCCGGAAAGCCTGCCCAGCCTCATCGCCAATGTTACCATCGCCCTCACCACCATCCTCGGCTATTCGGCCATGGCGGGCATCATCGGCGGCGGCGGCCTCGGGCAGATCGCCATCAACTACGGCTACTACCGCTACAAATATCTCATCATGGTCGTCGCCACCGCGCTGCTCGTCATCATGGTGCAGGTGTTCCAGACCCTCGGCACCTGGCTCGCCGCCCAATGTGACAAACGCCTGCGGCAGTGACGTGTGCCAAGGCCAAGAACAAAAAAAGAAAGCAGGCCCCGCCCTTCTGCGTATACAGAAGGGCGGGGCCTGCCGTTTATGGCGTCACCGCAGGCTGTCGTCTTTCAAAATCTCGCTTAAGTCTCCGGAAAGTACCCGGCGCGCCCCCAGCGCATAGGCCAGCGCCACCACGCCCACGATCAGCGCGGCGAACAGCACGATGGGCAAAACAGGCGCTTCGGCCCAAAACAGGGCCGGGTCAAGGCGGCTGGCCTGCAGCATGAACGCGACAACCAGCGCTGTTAACGGCAGCGTGACGGCCAGCGGCCGCCCGGCGATGACCGCCGCTTCGATCCAAAAAAGGCTGCGCAGCTCTTTTGGCGTCATGCCGAGCGAGAGATAGCGCGCGAATTCCCGCCGCCGCTGTCCGACAAACCCCAGCGTGTTGAGAAATACGTTCGCCAGGCCGATGGCAGCCAGCAGCAGGCAGAACGCGCCGAGGATGGCCTGCATACCGGCAATCATGCGGTCGTTCGCCTGCCGCTCAGCGATACGGTTTTCAAGCGCGGCCTCATATCCGGCCTGATGCAGCACCGTTTCGGCCTGCGCCTGCAACGCTTCGCATTCAGCCGGTGTGATGCCGTCGCGCCCCAGCAGGCGGACGCTCACTTCCGCTGCCCCGGCATTCGCAGCCAGCGGGGCGCCCACTGTCTCCCACAGGCTTTGCGGCCAGAACTGCACCAGCGTATACTGGTCGTATTCTTCCCGCAGATTGGGCGGCGTGTCTGTGCCGCCCAGCAGCGGCAGCTGCACGCGCTGCGCGCCGTCAAGGCTTTGCAGTTCCAGCGCGGCGATGTCCGGCTGCACAAACGGCACATATTGCCGGGCGCGGAAATGGCTGTGCAGGCTGTCCCAGACGCGGTCGAGCAAAATGGCCCCATCCAGCGAAGGCGAGATGCCCACCTGCTTGCAGTAGGCAAGGAAACTTTTGTCGTCCAGCACAACGGCCGGCGCTTCGACCGCAAAGACATCGCCTTGCAGCATTGTTTCATCGCCCGCCACAGCCGTCAGCCCGCCCAGCGCCTGCAGCGCCTCGCTCTGCTGCGCAGCGGGCAGCAGACAGCGGGCCGCGTGTTTTTCATACACGACGCAGCTTTCCGCACCGGGCAGCGCCTGCAGTTTTTCGGTGCAGGAAAACCCGGCCAGCGATGCGTTCTGTACCGTCGCCATCACGTCCCAGGCGTCCTGGTAACGTTCGAAATAGGTCAAGCGCGTGCTGATGCCGGACAGCGTGAAGAAACACAGCATGGCCGTAAAGCCCAGAAACGACAGCAGCAGCGAGACATTGGCGATGCGAAGCGAACGCCTCTGCGCCCGCAGCGCGCCCGCCGCCAGTTCCCCGCGCACACCGAAGCACAGCGAAAGCAGCGGGGCACGGCAGCGCTTCCAGCGCCGGGGGGCTTCGCCGCCGCGCAGCGCCTGCAGCGGCGTCAGGCGCGCGAGCTTGCGGGCTGGCAGCCAGGCGGAGAGCAGCACGGTCAGAAACGAGGTAAGCAGCGTGCTTGCCACCACAAGCGGATGCAGTGTAAAAACGGCGTCCTGCCGCCCGGCGACACCGGCCGCCGCGCGGTTGACCGCCAGGATCACACCCCAACACGCCGAAAGGCCCAATGCCGTGCCCGCCAGCAACGGCAGGGCGCACAGCGCAGCGGCTTCCTGCAGCAAAACGGCGCGCAGCTGGCGCGGCGTGGCCCCCACGCTGGACAAAATGCCGAATTGATGCAGCCGCGACTGCATCGTGAGTGCAAACGCGTTGCGGATCAGAAGCACCAGCGCGGCCGCCACCGCACCGAACACGGCCAGAAAAAACGGCAGCAGCAGCGGCGGCGTCGGGTCCTGCGGGTCGGTCACGAGATAGCGGGAAAGCAGCGTCTCGTGGGCGGCGAGCGCCCCGGCGTCCAGCCCCAGCCGCTGCGCAATCAGCGGCAGCTGCCGGTATACGCCGCGCACATCGTCAAATATCAGGTCCAGCACCGTCTGTCCTGGATCGCTCAACGCCTCGTTGACCTGTACACTCTCGATATGGGCGAACTGTTCCAGCGCAGCAATGGCTTCGGCTGCGCCGTCGCCGGTCTGCGCCAGCGTCACGCGTGCCTGCCAGCCTCCCTCCTGCGTGGTGATACGCGCGATCTCATAGACCCAGAGGTTGTAAAACAGGCACCCCAGCAGTGCAAGGAAAAAAGCGGCCGCCAGCGCCGCGGCCGTCACCGTGCGGCGGGTGGCGCGGTCGTGGGCGAGGTGCGCGCGGGTAAGTTCCTTCCACATCATCGCTCACCCCCGCTGTGTGTCCTGCGCGCTGTCGCGCACAACGCGCCCGTCGCTCAGCGTCACGACCCGCCCGGCCTGCGCGGCCAGATGCTCGTCATGCGTCACCAGCAGGATCGTCTGCTGAAAATTGCGATGACAAAGCTGCAAAAGATCCCAGATCTCGGCGGCGTTCCGGCGGTCCAGGTTGCCGGTGGGTTCGTCGGCCAGCAGCAGGGCGGGCCGGTAGCACAGCGCGCGGGCAATGGCCACCCGCTGCTGCTGCCCGCCGGAAAGCTGGCCCGGCAGTGCCTGCAGTTTGTCCTGCAAGCCCAGTGTGCTGACCAGCGTGCCGAACCATGCGGCGTCGGGCCTGCGTTTGTCCAGCAGCAGCGGCAGGGCGATGTTTTTCTCCACCGTCAACGTTGGGATCAGGTTGAAAAACTGGTAGACCAGCCCGACCTTGCGCCGCCGGAACAGCGCCGCCTTCGCGGGCGTCAGGCTGCCGACGTCGACGCCGTCGACCTGCGCGCTGCCTGCCGTTGGTCTGTCCACGCTGGCCAGAATGTGCAGCAGCGTTGATTTTCCCGACCCCGACGCCCCGACAATGGCGGTGAATTCGCCGCGCTCGATGCACAGGTCGACGCCGCCCAGGGCGCGCACGGCAGTCTCGCCGCTGCCGTAGGTCTTTTGCAGGTACTTACACTCTACAAGTTTCATGGGATGCCCCTCCTTTACCCCCACAGAATAGCAGGGCAAAGTGACATTCCGGTGACATCCTCAGCCCAGGTAGAACCGCACCGTGAACTGCCCGCCGCCCTGCGGGGCGTTGCCGGCATTCAGCACGGCATTTTGGCGTGCCAACAGTTCGCGCGCGATGGCAAGGCCAATGCCGGTGCTGCCCGGGCGTGCGCCCTGGCCACGGTAAAAACGCTCGAACAGGTGCGGCAGGTCTGCCGCCGCAAAGCCTGGCCCCTCATCGCGCAGGACAATTTCGGTATACAGAGCGTTGCGCGTGCAGACACCGTGCACGGCGCTGCCTGCGGGGGCGTGTTCGACGCAGTTTTTCAGCAGGTTCAGCAGCGCCTCCACCGTCCAGTCGGGATCGGCGCGCAGCGCCATGGGCGGCGCTTCCCGGATATCCAGCGTCACCCCGGCTTCGGCGGCCAGCGGCTGCACCTGGTCGGCCGCCAGCATCAAAAGGGTAAAGGCGTCGGTCTCTGCGGGCCGCAGCGGCAGGGCGTCGGCATCCAGGCGCGCCAGCAACAGCAGCGCTTCCTCCAGGCGCGTCAGGCGTTCGACCTGCGGCTCGATCTGGCGGCGCACCGCGCCGCCCGCCGCCTGGCCTGCCAGCGAAAGGGCGGCCAGCGGTGTTTTCAGCTGGTGGGCGATGTCGGCCAGGCTGCGCGCAAAGCGGTCGCGGGCGTCCAGCGCTGCCTGCCGTGTATGGTTCAGTTCAGTCACGGTCTTGCCCAGCTCGTCGGCCAGCGGGCCGAATAGATCCCCGCTGTCGCCCCACAGCGGCAGCGGCCGCCCGGCGCGGGCGTCCTCCAACCGTTCGGTCAGCTGCCGCACCCGGCGGCGCAGCCTGCGCCCGGATACCGCCAGCGCCGCCCCCAACAGGCAGAGCCCCAGCGCCGCCGCAGCCAGCGCGGCCGCAAATGGCCCTGCGCCGGGGGCAAAGTCTTGCGCCGTGTACCCCAGGTCTGCCAAAACGCCCGGCCCGGCCGGGGCGGTAAAACCGCCAAACTTGGCCTGCGTTAAAACGGCATCGGCGCAGTCCGGCGCGCGGGCAAGCAGGGCAGTGCAAAAGCCGTCCAGCAGCAAAAGCTGGCGCTGCGCGTGCCAATGCAGGAAACAGGCGGCTGTCAGCGCTGCCGTCAGCAGGCAGGCCCCCGGCAAAGCCAGCTGGCGGGCAGCCCGGAAAATCGCTTGTTTCACGGTTCATCCTCCTCCATGCGGTAGCCAAAGCTGCGGACGGTTTTTAGGCAGGCGGGTTGGCCCAGCTTTTCCCGCAGGCGTTTCATCGTAACGGTCAGCGTGTTGTCGTTGACAAAACGGCCGCTCTGGTCCCACAGCGCATCCAACAGCTGCGCCCGGGTCACGGTGCGGCCCCGGTTGCGCATCAGTATAGCCAGCAGCCGGTATTCAAGCGGGCCCAGCTCGACAGCCTGCCCGTTGCAGGCGACAGTCTGCCGCGCTTCGTCCAGCAGGATACCGCCGCATTGCTTCAGGGGGTTGTCTGCGGACCCGCCGGCCTGGCTGCGCCGCCGCAGCGCCTGCAGGCGGGCATAAAGCAGTTCCCGGTCAAACGGTTTGGTCACATAATCATCGGCGCCGCAGCCGAACCCGGCCAGCATATCGGCGGTGTCGCTGCGCACGGTCAGCAGCAGCACGGGAAGCTGCGCGTCCTGCGCCCGCAGTTCACGGCAGAACGCCGCGCCTTCTCCGTCTGGCAGGTTCCAGTCAAGCAGTATGACATCCGGCCGCGCGCCTGTCAGCGCACGGCGCGCAGCGGCCAGCGTGCCAAACAGCGCCACGCCGCACCCCCTGCCGCCCAGAAAATCCCGCAGGGCATCGGCGATGCCCGCATCGTCCTCGATCAGCCAGACAGTCATCATCGGTCTCCCTTCCCAAGTTTTATTTCTACCCTCAGTATAGCGAATTTCCCCAAAGCGCGCAATCAAAAAGGGCCCCTGCTCCTGGCAGGGGCCCAGATCCTTCTATTGCCTATTGCCGCCCCAGCCGGTGGAACAGCGGGCGCAGCGGGCGGTACAGCACAAGCATCACCGCAAAGTTGCCCAGGCAGTGGGCGATGTCGGTCGGGATGCCCGCCGCCCACCAGGCCAGCGCGCCGCCCGGCCCCTGCGTAAGGAAGTAGACCGGCGTGAACAGCGCGCCGAAGCACAGCCCGAACGCCCCGGCCGCCAGCGCCCAGCCCAGGGCGCTGTCCATGCGGCGCAGCGCGCGCGCCGCCAGATAAAGCAGCGCCCAGATGTACAGGTATCCCCAGCTCCACAGCCCGAACCCGTACAACAAAAACTGCAAAATCACGAACACGGCGATGGCCCAGGGCCCCAGCGCGGGCAGTTCCAGCGCATAGAAAATGACGAGCGGCGTCACCGGTTCAATGCCGGGCAGCGGGGCCAGCACCTCCTTGCACACAACAAGCAGCGCGCCCAGCAGCCCGCCCAGAACCACGCGGCGGGCCAGGCTGTTCCGCGGCATCAGTATCCCTCGGTCAGCGTGATCTCAAAGGCGTCGCCGTCGGCAATGGGGGTCGTGTCCACGCCGGTCATCATCTCTTCGCCGCCTTTGGTGAAGCACCACCATTCCTGCTTGCTGTCGTCCGCCGCAATGCCGTTGACGGCGGTCACAAACAGGCCGTACTCGCTCTCGCTGCCCTCGATCAGGTCGATGCTTTCCAGCGCGCCACGCAGGTATTCCGCATCGGTCTCGATCGTGAACGCTTCCTCCTCGCCGTGGGCCGCCACCGTCACGGTGATGGTCTTTTCCCCGGCCGACGCCGCGGGGCGGGTGCCGAAGTACACGGCGGCCAGCACGGCGGCGGCGGCGATGAGCGCGACCACCCCGGCCAGCAGCTTTTTGTTCAGCGGTTGTTTTTTCTGGTTTTCCATGTTTTGCTCCTTTGCAAGCTCGTAAATTCCGGCAGCCAAAACAAAAGCGCCCTTCTGCCACGGCAAAAGGGCGCAAAAACTCCCGGCGGGCCGCAAGGTCCGCCGTTTCAGCTGCGGCCCTCTCCATCTCTCGTGAAGAAGCCCGGCACGCCGCCCGGCGATCCGACTGTTACGGTAGCGGGACTGCGCGGGATTTTCACCCGTCTTCTCCGGCGGGGCTGCTTTAAGCCCCGTGCGGCGTGCCAACAAAAGAGCATATCCGGTTTGTGCTGCGCGCCGGGCGTTCCGGCGCGTCTGTCATTATATCACAGCGCGGCGATGTCCGCAAGCAGGGCGTCCACGTCCTCGTCCCGGGTGGCCCAGCTCGTGCAGAAGCGCACAATGGCCTGTCCGTCCGCCGTCGTGCCCATCGGCGAATAAACATACTTTTCCGCCAGCTTGTCGGCCCAGGCTTTGGGCAAAACCGGGAACTGCTGGTTGGTGGGGGAGGGCATGTGCATGCGGCAGCCTTTGGCCGCGAACGCGTTGGCGATCCGCGCGGCCTGGGCGTCCGCCTTGGCGGCCAGGGCAAAGTAGGGCTGCCGCCCGTCCTCGCCCTGCAAAAGCGCCAGGAACTGCAGCCCCAGCAGGCGGCCTTTTGCCAGCATGCCGCCGTGCTGCTTGAGCGCATAGCGGAAATCCTTGTCCAGCGCCGGGGCCGTCAGCACCAGCGCTTCGCCAAACAGCGCGCCGCATTTGGTGCCGCCCAGGTAAAATGCATCGCACAGCGCGGCAATGTCGGCCAGCGTCAGGTCGTTGGCCTCGCTCATCAGGCCGTAGGCCATGCGCGCGCCGTCCATGAACAGGTACATCCCGCAGGCGCGGCACACGCGCGAAAGCTCGGTCAGCTCGGCCTTTGTATACAGCGTGCCCCACTCGGTCGGGTTGGAGATATACACGATGCCCGGCTGCACTTCATGCTCGTGCGTGGGGTTCGCGCGGTGCGCGTCCCAGGCGGCCTGCACCTGCGCGGCCGTGATCTTGCCGTCGCGCCCCGGCAGCGCCAGGCATTTGTGCCCGGTGGCCTCAACGGCGCCGGTCTCGTGCACATGGATGTGCCCGCTGTCCGCGCACAGAACGCCCTGCCAGGGCTTGAGCGCCGCGTCGATGACGGTCAGGTTGGCCTGCGTCGCGCCGACAAAAAAGTGCACCCCGGCCTGCGGCGCGGCGCACAGGCGGCGGATCAGCGCCCGCGCCTGCTCGCAGTATTCGTCCTCGCCGTAGCCCGGCGTCTGCTCCAGGTTGGTTTTCTGCAAAAGGTCCAGCACCGGCTGTGCCGCGCCTTCGCCGTAATCACATTCAAAACGGATCATTCGTTCGCTTCTTCTTTCTGTTGCTTATTCGTACAGCGGGAACCGCTTGACAAGGCCGGCCACGCGGGCGGCCACGTCGTCCTTTTTGGCCTCGAAGTCAAAGATGCAGTCGGCGATGCACCCGGCAATGATCTCCATCTCGGCCGGGCCCATGCCGCGCGTCGTCACGGCCGGGGTGCCCAGGCGCACGCCGCTTGTCACGAACGGGCTGCGCTTTTCGCCGGGCACGGTGTTCTTGTTGGCCGTGATGTGCACTTCGTCCAGGTTGTGTTCCAGCTCCTTGCCGGTGCAGGCTTCGTCGGTCAGATCGACCAGCATCAGGTGGTTGTCCGTGCCGCCGGACACGAGCTTGACGCCGCGCGCGGTCAGCGCTTCGGCCAGCGCGGCCGCGTTTTCAACGATCTTGCGCGCATACTCCTTGAAGGCGGGCTGCAGCGCCTCGCCAAAGCAGACGGCCTTGGCGGCGATGATATGTTCGAGCGGCCCGCCCTGCGTACCGGGGAAGATGGCCGAGTTGATGCGCTTGGCCAGGTATTCGTTGTTGGTCAGGATCAAACCGCCGCGCGGCCCGCGCAGCGTCTTGTGGGTCGTCGTTGTCACCACGTCGGCATAGGGCACCGGGTTCTGGTGCGCGCCGCCCGCCACCAGCCCGGCGATGTGGGCCATGTCCACCATCAGCATGGCGCCGTAGCCGTGGGCGATGGCGGCCAGCTTTTCAAAGTCGATCGCGCGCGGGTAGGCCGAAGCGCCCGCCACCAGCAGCTTGGGCCGCACTTTCGCGACCTGTTTGGCCAGCGCGGCATAGTCGATAAACCCGTTTTCGTCGACGCCATAGCTGACGAAGTTGTAGTTTTTGCCGCTCATGTTCACCGGCGAACCGTGGGTCAGGTGCCCGCCCTGGGAAAGATCCATGCCCATCACGGTGTCGCCCACATCCAGCAGCGCAAAATACACAGCCAGGTTGGCCTGCGCGCCGGAGTGCGGCTGTACGTTGGCATATTTGGCCCCGAACAGCTCGCAGGCGCGGGCGATGGCGATGTTCTCCACCTCGTCCACATACTGGCAGCCGCCGTAGTAGCGGTGGGCGGGGTAGCCTTCGGCATATTTGTTGGTCAGCACGCTGCCCATCGCCGCCATCACGGCGGGGGAGACGATGTTCTCACTGGCGATCAGCTCAATGTTCTGGCGCTGGCGGGAAAGCTCGCGCTGCATCGCAGCGCCTACCTCCGGGTCCGCCGCGCGCACAAAACCGATCGTATCCATCATATCGTTGTACATGGGGTTGCTCCTTTCCTGTCTTTATGCAAATGGGTTTCCGGTTTACAAACTGCCCTTGGTGGAAAGCACGCCCACGATGCGGTCATCGCGGCGCACGGCGGCGCTCAGCGCTTTGGCGAACGCCTTGAACATGGCCTCCAGCTTGTGGTGGTCGTTTTCGCCGTACAAAACCTTCAGGTGCAGGTTCATGGCGGCGGCATAGCTGACCGCATAGAAAAATTCCCGCGCCATCTGGGTGTCCATGCCGCCGCAGGCCGGGGCGGCAAAGGCGGCGTCGTACACGCAGTAGGGCCGCCCGCCCAGGTCGACGGCGCACAGCGCCAGCGTTTCGTCCATCGGCAGCAGGCAGCTGCCATAGCGCACAATGCCCGCCTTGTCGCCCAGCGCCTGCAAAAGCGCTGTGCCCAGCGCAATGCCGGTGTCCTCGATCGTGTGGTGGCTGTCCACCTGCAAATCGCCTTTGCAGCGCACGGTCAAATCAAACAGCCCGTGCCGGGCGAAACCCTCCAGCATGTGGTCAAAAAAACCGATGCCGGTGTCGATATCGGCCCGCCCGGCGCCGTCCAGCTCAAGCGTGACGGCGATATCGGTCTCGCGGGTCCGGCGCTCCACAACAGCCTGCCGTGCCATGGCATCTCCTCCTTTTTACCTGCGCAAAATTCAGGCAGCGGTTTTCGCGCGCCGCCGGCCTTTCCGGCGCACTTTAGTTCGGTAAAGCGTATACAAAGACTATACCACCCGCGCGCCCGCGCGTCAACCCGCCTTTGCGGGCGGCGGCGCCCGCAAAGGGAAATATTTCCCGGTTTGTTTAAGATTTTGCAACACATTTGCACGGCGGATGCGGTAAAATGATGGTAAACACGGCGGCAGGGCCGCCAAAAACGGTCGTTTTGCGGGACCGTCTTTTTTCGGAAAGGAACAGACGCAATGGGCAAGATCATCGGTATAGATTTGGGCACCACCAACAGCTGTGCGGCGGTCGTGGAGGGCGGCCGCCCGGTCGTGATCCCCAACCGGGAAGGCCAGCGCACCACCCCTTCGGTGGTGGCGTTCACCACCGCGGGCGAGCGTCTGGTCGGCGAACCGGCCAAGCGCCAGGCTGTGACCAACGCGGCGCGCACCATCTCGAGCATCAAGCGCAAAATGGGCTCCGACGCCCGCATCCCCATCGACGGCAAATGCTACACCCCCCAGGAGATCAGCGCCCTCATTCTGCAAAAGCTCAAGGCGGACGCCGAAGCCTACCTCGGCGAACCGGTCACCGAGGCGGTTATCACCGTCCCGGCCTATTTCAACGACGCCCAGCGCCAGGCCACCAAGGACGCCGGGCGCATTGCCGGGCTCAACGTCCGCCGCATCATCAACGAACCCACCGCCGCCGCGCTGGCCTACGGGCTGGACAACGGCAAGGCGCAGACGGTCATGGTCTACGACCTCGGCGGCGGCACCTTCGACGTCTCGCTGATCGAGATCGGGGACGACATCGTTCAGGTGCTCGCCACCTGCGGCGACAACCACCTCGGCGGCGACGATTTTGACGAGCGCATCGCCCGCTGGCTGACCGATAATTTCGAAGCCGAGCAGGGGATCGACCTCACCCGCGACCCGGTCGCCATGCAGCGCATCCGGGAGGAAGCCGAAAAAGCCAAAAAGGAACTGTCCAGCGCGCGCCAGGCCGAGATCAACCTGCCGTTCATCTCGGCCGGTCCTTCGGGGCCGCTGCACATGCAGGCCACGCTGACCCGCGCCGCGTTTGACGAAATGACCGCCGACCTCATCGAACGCACGGCGCTGCCGGTCAAAAACGCACTGCGGGACGCCGGGCTTGCCGCCAACGATCTGGACCAGGTGCTGCTCGTCGGCGGGTCCACCCGCATCCCGGCCGTACAGGCCAAGGTGCTGCGCATGGTCGACCTCGAACCTTCCAAAACGCTCAACCCGGATGAATGCGTCGCGCTGGGCGCAGCCGTGCAGGGCGGGCGGCTGGGCGGCGAGATGCTGGCCGCGGGCGGCGAGGGCCTGCTGCTCATGGATGTCACCCCGCTCACGCTGTCCATCGAGACGGTCGGCGGCGTCGCCACCCACCTGATCGAGCGCAACTCCACCATCCCCACCCGTTTTTCCAAGATATTCACGACCGCCGCCCCGTTCCAGTCCACCGTCGAGATCAAGGTGCTGCAGGGCGAGCGGGAGTTTGCCAAAGACAACAAGCTGCTCGGCACCTTCACGCTGCGCGGCATCAAGCGCGCTTGGGCGGGCGTGCCGCAGATCGAAGTCACGTTTGACATCGACGCCAACGGCATCGTCACGGTCAGCGCCAGGGATCTTGAAACCGGCAAGCAGCAGAGCATCACGATCACCGGCACCTCCAACCTGAGCGAGGAGGAGATCCAGCGCGCCATGCGCGACGCCGCGGCCTACGCCAGCCAGGACGCCGAGAAAAAAGCGGCCGTCGAAGCGCTCAACGCCGCCGAAAGCACGATGTACCGCGTCAATACGGCGCTGGGCAGCAAGGCGGGCAAAGCGCTGGACAAGGAGAGCAAAAACCGCATCAAGGAGGCCGAGAGGGCGCTGGAAAAGCAGATGCGCCACAAAAAGGCCGAGAAGATGACCCCCGGGGGCACCCGCAACCTGGTCGCGGCGCGGGAGGCGCTGGAGTCGGTCTCGGCCCCGCTGGTCGCCGCCTGGGAGGCCGAGCAGAACAGCCGAAAGGCATGAAACGTTTCTGGCAGCCGACCCGGAAACCGACAGAATACAGGGCAGCCCCCGCTGCCGCCGCAAGGCGGACAGCGGGGGCTGCCGGTTTCAGAACCAGGAAAACGGGGAAGGCGGCGCTTCAGATCTCCGCGGTCCGGTACAGCCGCCGGGCAAGGGCAAAACTTGCAAGGCAGAGCAGGGCGGGCGCCGCCAGCAGCACTGCCTGACCCTGAGCGGCGGACAGGTCCAGCCGGTTGCCGATGAAGATGACCCCGGCCACGACCGCCGCTGCAGCCAGCAGCGTCAAGGCCAGACGGGTCGGCAGCGGCAGGCGCAGGGCATAGAGCAGGCCGGCGAAAAAGGCGAGGCTGCACAGGGAAAAAGCGACCCCGGCGCACACCAGCAGACCAATATCCCGCAGCCCCAGGTCATACACCCCGGTGCGCCCCAGCAGGACAAGGCCGCCCACAAACGCACCGCTGCCCGCCAGCCCGGCCAGCAGGACGGTCAGGCCGGCCAGATACTGGCTGCCCACAAAACCGCCGGCGGAGACCGGAGCACTTTTGGCAAAACGATGCCAGGCGGGGCTGCTTTCCCGGTCCAGACCGGGCAGCATGGCGACCAGGGGCAGGCAGAGCAGCACCGGCAAATAGGCGATGTACAGCCAGGTGGAAACCGGAAAGATCCAGAGCAGCCCGCCGGCCAGCGCCGACAGGGCCCACAGCAGGCGCGTGGCCTGCCAGGCGTGTACAAGATGACCGAACAACATTCCTTTCACAGCACGGCACCTCCCGTTGTTTCCTGCCGGGACAGCAGGATCAGAACTTCCTCCACCGTGGGCCGGTCCACGACCATCCCGGGGCAGAGCTGCTGCGCCTGCGCACGGTCGGCAACCAGGAAATCAGTCCGCTGGGCCAGACGCCGCACGGCCAGGGCGGGCAGCGGCGGCAGGCGGTCTGTCTGGGAGGTCAGGCACCGCACAATGCCATACCGGTCCATCAGGGTGTCACGGTCTACTGTCAGGCGGGTGGTGCCGTCCAACAGGAAGGTGATCTGGTCGGCGACCTTCTCCAAATCACTGGTGATGTGGGTGGAAAACAGGATGGCACGGTCATCCTGCTGCACAAACTCCAGAAACAGATCGAGAATCTCCTCCCGTGCGACGGGGTCCAGCCCGCCGGTGACCTCGTCCAGCACCAGCAGCTGCGGGTGATGGGCCAGGGCGGCGGCCAGGTTCAGCTTGGTCTGCATTCCTTTTGAAAATGTCCCGATCTTTTGCCCGTCCGGCAGGCGGAATCGGGCAAGCAGCGCCTCGAAACAGCGATCATCCCAGCGGCGGTACAGGCCGCGCAGGATTCCGGCCAGGCAGCGCGGCGTCAGATACGGGGCAAAGCTGCTTTCATCGTAAACGGCGCCGACCTTTTCCCAGTCTGTGCAGGCAAGGTCGGCCAACGGCGTGCCGAACAGGCGAATCTCGCCTTCGTCGGCGTTCTGTGCGCGCAGCAGACAGCGCAGGGTGGTGGTTTTCCCAGCGCCGTTTTCCCCCACATACCCCATAATGCAGCCATAGGGCAGGGAAAACGTGACATCCCGCAAGGCGTCCTTTCCGCCGGAAAAGCGTTTTTTCAAATGGGAAACTTCTACAATGTTTTCAGGCATGGGAACCTCCTGTTTTGGTTGCCTGTTGCCACAGTGCGGCCAGTTCCTCGTCGGTCAGGCTGTGGTCGCGGGCCAGCGTGACCGCCTGATCCAGCAGAGCGCGGACCTGGCGGCAGGCTTCCTCCCGCATAAGGTCCACGTTCCGGCTGGTCACAAAGGTTCCGCGCCCGACCGTTGTCTCCAGAAACCCGTTGCGCTGCAGTTCCTCGTAAGCGTGCTGCACTGTGATCACGCTGACCCGCAGTGTTTTGGCCAGGCTGCGAATGGTCGGCAGTGCGTCGCCGGGATGCAGCTGCCCCGACAGGATCAGCTGCTGGATCTGACGGCTGATCTGCGCATAGTAGGGCTCATGGGAGGATGTGCTGAGGATAATCTCCATGGAAGACCTCTTTGTCTATAATTGTATATATTCGAATAGATACAATTATATTATATCCGACCGGACAGCGACTGTCAAGCAAAAGGGCGGGGCGGCCATCGCCCGGGCGGCGGGGCCGGCATGAAAAACGGACCCTCCCCGTCACAGGGGAGGGCCCGTTGGAGTTTTGCGGTCAGTCAGGTTCTGACAGCTGTGCCAGCATGTACCGGGCGAACTGGGGCAGCCGGGCGCTGTCATAGGCGGCGGTTTCACCGCGGTAGTCGGCCAGGGCGGTGCGCAGCAGGGGATGAAAGCCGGCGGGCAGATGGGCCAGCCCCCAGGCGCCGCCCTCGGCTTTGGAGAGGATCCGCCTTTCCCGCCGCCAGGCCAGCGCCCGGCAAAGGTTGAGGGTCAGGTACAGCGGCTGCGCCTGGATGCGGGCAGGGGCGTCCTGAATGTCCAGCCGGATGCTGTCCCAGTAGGCGGCGTCCGGCACCGGGGCGAAAAGGTCCCGGATGGGGGCGCCGAACAGGACCTGACCCCGCTGCCGGGTGACCGCAAAATGGGCGGCCAGGTCCGGGTCGGCGCCCCGCATCCGCAGAAGATAGCCGGCGGGGTCCGCTTGGTAAGCCTCCAGGTGGGCGGCCGAAAAGTGCAGCACAAAGGGGGTGGGGTACACAAAATGCCGGCAAACCGACTCGGTCACCGCGCTCATCTCGATCCCCTTGGCCGGCCCGGCCCGGTGCAGCTCCACGACCCGGTCAAGAAAGCGCCGCTTGACCGGGTCCGCCGGCTCATCCCACAGGACCACCAGATAATCCAGATCGCTGCGGGCCGGGTGAAAGCAGCCCATCGCCGCTGACCCGTGCAGATAGACGCCGACCAGATTCCCGCCCATACAATCCAGGCAGGCCCGAAGGAACGGGGCGGTCAGGGCGGCGATGTCCGGCGAAGTCATGGGGAACCCTCCTTGTGTTTCTCTCACGAAACGGTCTGCCTACAAAAAAGTGTGGGGCCCGGCGGAGGGCGCCCACACGTTCGATCACAGATAACTCGGCTCTTCATGCCGTTGCCCGGCCAGCTCGGGGTGGTCGAGCACCGCCCCCGCGCCCAGCGCCACGCAGTCCAGCGGCGATTCGGCGATGCGCACTTCGATGCCGGTCTCGTTCTGGATCAGCGTGTCCAGCCCGCGCAGCAGCGCGCCGCCGCCGGAAAGCGTGATCCCTTTGTCGATGATGTCGCTCGAAAGTTCGGGCGGCGTACATTCCAGCGTGTCCTTGATCGCATCCACAATGCGCAGCAGGCATTCGTTCATCGCCTCGCGCACTTCCTCGGAGCGGATCAGGATGTCTTTGGGCAGGCCGTCCACCAGGTTGCGGCCTTTGATCTCCATGCTGGTCTCGGGGTCCTGCGGGCAGGCGGAGCCGATCTCCAGTTTGATCTGTTCGGCCGTGCGTTCGCCCACCAGCAGGTTGTACTTGCGCTTGATGTAGGCGATGATGCTCGCATCCAGCGCGTCCCCGGCGCAGCGCACGCTGCGGCTGGCCACAATGCCGGACAGGCTGATGACGGCCACCTCGGCCGTGCCGCCGCCGATGTCCACGATCATGCTGCCCACCGGGTCGGTCGTGGGCAGCCCGGCGCCGATGGCCGCGGCCATCGGTTCCTCAATGACCGTCACCTGCCGCGCGCCCGCGCGGGCGGCGGCCTGGCGCACGGCGCGGCGCTCGACCTCGGTCACGCCGCTCGGCACGCAGATGACCACGCGCGGGCGGGCGAACCACCTGCGCCCGCAGGCCTGGCGGATAAAGCTCTGCAGCATCGCGGCCGTGATGTCAAAGTCGGCAATGACGCCGTCTTTCAGCGGCCGCACCGCCACAATGGACCCCGGCGCCCGGCCGATGACCGCCTTGGCCTCGTGCCCGACGCAGCGCACGCGCAGCTCCTCGGTGCGGGTGTCCACAGCCACCACACTCGGTTCGCGCATGATGATGCCGCGCCCTTTCATGTACACCAGGGTGTTGGCGGTCCCCAGGTCAATGCCGATGTCTTTGGAAAACATGTTGTGCAGTCCCTCGCTGATACGGTGAAATAATCGGGTCAGAAAATTTGCCATCTTCGTCTCCTTTGCGCCGTGCCCGGCGCAAAGCGTCACAGCGGCAGAAATTCCTTCAGCAGCTGTGCCGTGCGGCGGACCGGCAGGCCCATAATGTTGTAGTAGCATCCCTCAATGCCGCTGCACCACAGCGCCGCGTGCCCCTGGATCGCATAGGCCCCGGCCTTGTCGTAGGGCTCGGGCGTGCGCACATAGGCGAGCAGGTCGTCCTCCGTAATGGGGTCAAAATGGACGACCGTCGTCTCCACGGCTGCGGCGGCCTGCCCGCGGCAGCACACGCACACGCCGGTGTGTACCCTGTGCGCACGGCCGGACAGCGCCCGCAGCATGCGCGCGGCGTCCTCTTCGTCATGCGGTTTGCCGAACACCTGCCCGCCGCAATCGACGACCGTATCGCAGCCCAGCACCACATCGTCCGGGTACAGCGCGGCGACGTCCTTTGCCTTGGCGGTGGCCAGTGCCAGCGCCAGGTGCGCCGGGTCCGGCGCCAGGATGCTCTCTTCGTTCACATGGCTCACACGCACCGTGAAATCATGCGTGATCAGCCCCAGCAGCTCCCGGCGGCGGGGGCTGCCGGATGCAAGCAGCAAAGACATGGGATGTGTCCTTTCGTTGTTCATTATAGCGCCGCCGCAGGGCGAACGCTGGCGAAAAAGGCGGCCCGGGGCAGGAAAGTCACTGCTTTCCGGTCGAACCGAACCCGCCCGCGCCCCGCGCGGTGTCCGAAAGCTGCGCGCTTTCCACAAAAGCGGCCTGCCACACCGGCGCGATGCACAGCTGCGCAATGCGCTCGCCGGGCTGGATCGTATACGGTTCGGCGCTCTGGTTGATCAGCCCGACCTTGACCTCGCCGCGGTAATCGCTGTCGATCACCCCCACGCAGTTGGGCAGGGTCAGCCCGTGCTTGATGGCCAGCCCACTGCGGGCATACAGCAGCGCCACGCAGTTGGCGTCGGGCAGTTCGATGGCCAGCCCGGTGGGGATCATGGCCCGCTGCCCCGCCTCCAGGGTCAGCGGCGCGTCCAGCACGGCGCACAGGTCGGCTGCGGCCGCCCCCGGCGTGGCATAGGCGGGCGCGACGGCCCGCGGGTCCAGGCGCAAAAAGCGCACGGTTTTCTGTTCCATGTTACAGTTCTCCTTCGTGGCCGGTCTCGTTGGCTTCGGTCGCCTGGGCCTCGGCGGCAATGATCGTGTCGGCCGTGCGGTCGCGGAACACGACCGCCGCCCCCGCAAGCGCCATCGCAAACCCCAGCACCAGCGCGGCGGCGCGTTCGAGCGCGAGATAGATCTTCGTTAAGATGCGCGGCGGTTTCGCAGCCAGCAGCATCAGCAGCGTGCCGCTTAGCAGGTACACAAGTCCGGTTTTGGTTTTATCATCCAGTTTTTTCATGGTGCTCGCCTCCATTGTGCGGCGTTGGGCCTGTAAGGTTCAGGTATAGTATAGACCACGGGTGAATTCCCCGTCAAACGCGCGTCCCTCCAAAAGCAGCGCCAAAATCTGGCAGATGCGTTCCGGCGTCTCCAGCGTGAAGGCGGCAACGGCCGTGTCGGCAGGCAGTTCGCGCAGGCGGTCGCCCATGTACAGAGGCACGGGGTTATATACCGTGCGCACCCCGGCCCCGCCGGGGGCGGAGCAGCGCACCGGAAAATCCCGGCCTTTGCGGTCGCGCAGCGCGCCGCTGCGGGGGCAGTTTGCGCAGTCCCGCACATTTTTCAGCGGGCAGGCACGGGTCAGCATCAGCGGGATATGCCCGTAGCACAGCGCTGCCGTCGGCACGCCGGAGGCGATGAGCCGCATGGCGGCCAGCGGCGTTTCCGGGTGTGCAAGCAGCCCGGCCAGCCCCAAACGGCGGTATTCGTCCGCCGCCAGCGGGTTGGTCACGTTGAGCCCCAGCCCGCCGTAGCGGGGCAGGGAGGTGGCAAACCGGAACTGCGCCAGGTTGTTGAGCACGACCCCGGCAAAGCCGCTCCCTTCGCAGGCGGCCAGCGCGGCGGCCGCCTTCTCTTCGTTTGCGCCGAACTGCACGCGCGGCAGCTCCAGCAGCGTGCGCGGGCGCAGCGCCGCGGGGACCTGCGCGGCTTCGCCCACCGGCACGGCCAGCCAGGCCAGGCGGCCGGTCAGGGTCTCGGGCAGGGCCGCCAGCTGCCCGGCGCGTTCAAAGCGGGCGGCCAGCGCGGGCGTGCCGCCCGCCGGGCGCGCGGCAAACGCGGGCAGGGTATAGGGGCGGACCGCCTTCGGGGCGGGGGCGCTGCGCGCGGCCAGCAGCGCTTCCAGCACCTGGCGGCGCAGCTCGTTCCATTCGCTGCCCGGCAAAAACTGCGTGCAGACCTCGTCGGGCAGCTGCAGCGCGCCCGGTGCAAACGGTGTGCCGCCTGTTTTTGCCAGGCTGCGCGCGATGCTCTCGCGCTGGTCGCGCTGGGCGGGCTGGGCGGCGCTGCGGCTTATTGCCGCGGCCGTGCGGCCTTCGGGGTCGGTTGCCTGCAGGCGGATGCGCCCGCCGGACCCGGCGGGGACCGAAACTTCAAAATCGACCGGCACACGCGCCAGCTCGCGGCGGTACAGCTCCCGCGCGCGCGGCGCGGCGGCGCGGGTGGCGGCGGCGTCCTGCTCGGTGCGCACGCCTAACATGTTTTTGTCGTTGCGCCCGGTCAGGTAGCCGTCGGTAAAGCCGGAGCGGGAAAAAATATCCCGCAGCAGCGCTTCGTCATAAGGCTCGCCCGCGCGCGCCGCCCGGCAGGCGGCCACCGCGGCGGCCGCATATTCCGGCGTGCGCAGCCGCCCTTCGATCTTGACGCTCGCCACCCCGGCGGCGGCCAGCTCCCGCAGGTAGGGCACCAGGTCCATGTCTTTCAGGCTCAGGTGGCACGCCTGCCCGGGCTGGCCGGGGCGCAGCGCGCCCACGGTGGGGGCGGCGTCAAACGGCAGGCGGCAGGGCCCGGCGCAGGCGCCGCGGTTGCCGCTGCGCCCGCCCAGGAACGCGCTCATCATGCACTGGCCGCTCACGGCCATGCACATCGCGCCGTGGACAAACGCCTCCACCTCGATCGGGCTGGCCGCCGCCACGGCGCGGATCTCGTCGAGCGAGAGCTCCCGCGCCAGGATCACACGGTCGTACGCCATCGCGGCCAGCTGGCGCGCGCCTTCCGGGGTGTGGATGCTCATCTGGGTGGAACCGTGCAAAGCCAGCTCCGGCGCGATCTTTTTGACCAGCGCCGCCACGGCCAGGTCGTCGGCAATCACCGCGTCCGCCCCGGCTTCGGCCACCGCGCGCACGGCGTCGGCCAGGCCCGGCAGCTCGGGGCCGAACACGAGCGTGTTCAGCGTCACATGCACGCGCACGCCGCGCGCATGGCAGAAAGCCGCCGCCCGGCTCAGCTCCTCGGGGGTGAAGTTCCCCGCGCTGCGCCGGGCGTTATAGCCGGTCAGGCCCAGATAAACGGCGTCCGCGCCGCTCAGCACGGCGGCGCGCAGCATGTCCGCGTTGCCGGCCGGGGCCAGGATCTCCGGCCGCGGCGCATGGGAACGGGCGGCGCGCATCACACGTCCGACCGCTGGGTCAGGCGGCGGCGCAGATCGTCCACCTGCCTGCGCAGCGAATCGTTCTCGCGGCGCAGCTCCTCGGCCGCCATCTTGGCCGAAGCCGCGTCCTCCAGGTAGTTCTTGATCTGGCGGCGCATGTTGTCGGCGCTGCCGCTGGCTTTTTCCAGCTCGTCGCGGTAGTTCAGCGCCGTCATCACGGCGGCGGTCGTGATGGAGACCGAGTTGGAGGAGGCCATCAGCTCGTTCATATCCAAATTGAGCCGGTCGGCCAGGTTCTGCATATAGTCCTCGCTCTCGCTTGTCGAGATCACATAGCTCGAACCGCAGATCGTCAGGCGCACTTTGCTGGTAGGCATATTCATAAACTCCTTTATATTCATGGAAAGTGGGGAAATGGATCGGTTTGCTGCTGGGCAGATATACTATATTATAGTATAATTTGCCCGCAAGAAAAAGCCCTTTTGTGTAAAATTGAAAAATTCCGCCCGATTCCATAAAAATGCTTGCTAAAACGCGGGTCTTTCACTATAATAAAAACTGGGTGTTTAAGGGGCGGCGCAGCCAGCCGCCCCGGCGGCCGTCCGGCCCCGCGCCCCAAGCAACGCAGACCGTTCGCCAATATCTGTAAAAGGAGAGAGCTGTTTTGTTGAAATATACCCAGAAAGAGTTTGATAAGCTGCTGAAGGATACCCTGGTCAGCGAGTGCGGCGTTACCCTGGACGTCGCTTCCGAAAACCAGATCTACCGCTGCCTGGCCACCATCGTGCGCCAGATCATGTCTGACCAGCAGAAGAAATTCCAGGCCCGCGCCATGGGCGAGGGCAAAAAGCAGGTCTACTACCTGTGCATGGAGTTCCTCATGGGCCGCAGCCTGCGCACCAGCCTGTTCAACCTCGGCCTGCAGGACGTCGCGCGCGACGTGCTGGCGGACGCCGATATCAAGATCGACAATATCTACGCCCAGGAACCGGACGCGGGCCTCGGCAACGGCGGCCTGGGCCGCCTGGCCGCCTGCTATCTCGACGGCATGGCCACCGACTGCATCCCCGGTACCGGCTACTCCATCCTGTATGAATACGGCATCTTCAAACAGAAGATCGTCGACGGCTGGCAGCAGGAAACGGCCGACAACTGGCTGCCCGGCGGCCAGGTGTGGATCAAGTCCCACCCCGACCAGGCCCAGGAGATCCGCTTTGACGGCCAGGCCTACGAGACCTGGGACGGCGGCTTCCACCATGTAAAATACGAAAACTACAACAGCGTCATCGCTGTGCCCAACGATATGTATGTGGCCGGTTACGGCTCTCAGGGCGTGGCCAAGCTGCGCCTGTGGCAGGCCAAGGCCCCCAGCTTCGACATGCGCAGCTTCAACGCCGGCAACTACAACACCGCCATCAGCCAGAGCGCTTCGGCCGAGCTGATCTCCAAGATCCTCTACCCCAACGACAACCACACCGAGGGCAAGATCTTGCGCCTGCGCCAGCAGTATTTCTTCTCCGCCGCGTCCATCGCCGATATCCTGGCCAACCACCTCAACCAGTACGGCACGCTGGACAACCTCCCCGACAAAGTCGCCATCCAGCTCAACGATACCCACCCGACGCTCGCCATCCCCGAGATGATGCGCATCCTGCTGGACGAGTGCAGCTACAGCTGGGAGGACGCCTTCTCCATCTGCCAGAAGGTCTTTGCCTATACCAACCACACCGTCATGAGCGAAGCGCTCGAAAAGTGGAACGTCGAGATCTTCCGCTCCACGCTGCCGCGCATCTGGCAGATCGTCTGCGAGATGGACCGCCGCTGCCGCGAGGACCTGTACAAGGTCTTCCCCGGCGACACCGGCAAGGTCAACTATATGGCCATTCTGGGCGACAACCAGGTCCGCATGGCCAACATCTGCGCCTACACCTGCCACTCCATCAACGGCGTGTCCAAGCTGCACAGCGAGATCATCAAGGACAGCGTCTTCCATGATTATTTCCTGTACAAGCCCAAGGCGTTCAAGAACGTCACCAACGGCATCGCCTACCGCCGCTGGCTGCTGTGCTCCAACCCCGGCCTGACCGACCTTCTGTCCGACTGCATCGGCGACGGCTTCAAGACCGACGCCTCCCAGCTCAAGAAGTTTGAGAAGTTCGCCCACGACAAGGCCGTTCTCGAAAAGCTCGGCAATGTCAAGCGGGAGAACAAGGTCCAGTTCGCGAACTACCTCATGCGCGCCACCGGCCAGCTCATCGACCCCGATTCGATCTTTGACTGCCAGGTCAAGCGCATGCACGAATACAAGCGCCAGCACCTCAACGCGCTCAACATCGCGGCCGAGTATCTCTACCTCAAGGCGAACCCCAACGCTCCCTTCACGCCCAAGACCTATATCTTCGGCGCCAAGGCGGCCCCGGGCTACTATATGGCCAAGCAGATGATCCGCATGATCTGCAAGCTCGGCGCGCTCATCGACTCTGACCCCGCCGTGCGCGGCAAACTCAGCGTCGTCTACCTCGAGGATTACTGCGTCACCCTGTCCGAGCAGCTGATGCCCGCCTCCGAAGTCTCGGAGCAGATCTCGCTCGCGGGCACCGAGGCTTCCGGCACCGGCAACATGAAGTTCATGCTCAACGGCGCCGTCACCCTCGGCACCCTGGACGGCGCCAACGTCGAGATCGCCGACGCCGCCGGCCATGAGAACGAGATCATCTTCGGCATGCTCACGCCGGAAGTCAACGCCCTCAAGGGCATGGGCTACCATCCGCAGGCATATATTTCGGATGACAACATCGCCATGGCGGTGCTCGACCTGCTCGAGCGCGGCTGGGACGGCGAAAACTTCACCGAAGTCACCAACAACCTGCGCAACTCCGACCCCTATATGGTCATGGCGGACTTCAAGGACTACCGCCGTGCCCAGCAGACCGTGCAGAAGCTGTACAGCGACCGCGAGACCTGGAACCGCATGAGCCTGATGAACATCGCCAATGCGGGCATCTTCTCGGCCGACCGCTCGGTGATGGACTACGCCCGCGATATCTGGGGCGCCACCCCCGTGCGCTGAGCCTGCCTTTCAGCATGGACCTGACCGCCGCAACCCCCGGCCCCTTTTGGCGCCGGCCGTGCTTGCGGCGGTTTTTGCGCACAGACTTTAAACTACCGGAAGGGAAACTTTCGTATGCCGCACACCTTTTTCAACAGCCGTCTGCCGCGGTACAAAACGCCGTTCGGGGCCATCGCGGCCGGCACGCCGGTCACGCTGCGCCTGGACGTGCCGGGCAGCTTTGGCTATGTGGACCCCCACCTGGTCCTGACCAAGGACCGCGAGGACCCTGTCCACTACCGCATGGAGTACACGGGCCAAAGCGACGGCGTCAACCATTTTGCGGTCACGGTCACGCCCACCACCTCCGGGCTCTACTTTTACTATTTTGACCTGTATACCGATTTCCGCAAGATCTGCCGCGGCCCGGGCGCAGAAGGCCGCCTGACCTGGGTGCTGGAGGACAGCTGGCAGCTGACCGTGTATGAACCGGATTTCCAAACGCCGGACTGGATCAAAAGCGGTACGATGTACCAGATCTTCCCCGACCGCTTCTATGAAGGAGACCCGGATAAGACGATGCCCTTTGCCGACCGCATCTACCGCGCCGACAAGGAGGGCGAACCCTATTTCTGGCCCACCGAGCAGCCCGAAGGCTACCTGAACATGGACTACTTCGGCGGCGATTTCCTCGGCATCCAGAAGAAACTGCCCTATCTCAAGGGCCTGGGCGTCACCTGCATCTATCTCAACCCGATCTTTGAGGCCCACGCCAACCACCGCTACAACACGGCCGACTACCTTAAAGCCGACCCGCTGCTCGGCACCAACGAGGACTTTGCCGCGCTGTGCAAGGAAGCGTCCCGGCAGGGCATCCGCATCATTCTGGACGGCGTGTTCAGCCACACCGGTTCGGATTCGCGCTACTTCAACCGCGAAGGCCGCTATGGTCCGGGCGGGGCCTACCGCGACCGCCATTCGCCCTACCGCAGCTGGTACGATTTCGACTCCGGCTATGCCTGCGGCTACCGCAGCTGGTGGGGGTTCGAGACGCTGCCCGAAGTCGAGGAGGAATCGCCCTCCTACATCGACTTTGTCTGCGGCCCCGGCGGTGTGATCGACACCTGGCTGGGCCTGGGCGCGTCCGGCTTCCGCCTGGACGTTGCCGACGAGCTGCCCGACGATTTCATTGAAAAGATCCGCGCCGCCGTCAAAGCCCACGGCGCGGACAAACTGCTGATCGGCGAAGTGTGGGAGGACGCCACCACCAAGGAGGGCTGGGGCCGCCGCCGCACCTATCTGCGCGGGCACGGTCTGGACACGACGATGAACTATCCGTTCCGCAACGCCGCCATCGACTTTGTGCGCGGGGCGGACGCCGCCGCCGTGGCCGACGCCATCCTCTCGATCTGCGAAAACTACCCCAAACCCGCGCTCGACTGCGCCATGAACTTCCTCTCCACCCACGACACCGAGCGCGCCATCACCGCCATTGCCGACGAGCCGACCAACGGCCGCGACCGTTTCTGGCAGAGCGGGCGTCGCATCCCGCTGTCCCGCATGGACGACGCCGTGCGCCGGGAGCTGCTGGCCTACGCGCTGCTGTTCACGCTGCCCGGCGTGCCCTGCATCTATTATGGCGACGAGATCGCCATGCAGGGCTACCGCGACCCGTTCAACCGCGCCTACTACGACTGGAACAGCACCGAACGCCGCCTGCGCGGTCCGCTGGCGAACCTGGCCGAGCTGCGCCGCAGCTGTGACGCGTTCAAGGGCGGGGCCATCGAATGGGTCGAAGCCGCGGGGGACGTGCTGCATTTCCGCCGCGTCGGCCGCACCCAGACCGCCGAGATCATCCTGAACCGCGGCGAGCATCTGCTCGCCACCCAGGCGTTCGGCAAAGCGGCTGAAGTCAACCCGCTCGGCTTCACGATCCTTGTGGAGGACAACGCCCCCAAAAACGTCGGCTACTTCAAGATTTATTAAAGAAGATTCAAAAACACAGGCAAAACACGTCCCGTCTGCCCGGCTTTGGCCGCGCAGGCGGGGCGGCTTTTTTACCGTTTCTTTGTCACGATTAAGAAGCGGCAAAGAAAGCTGACTTTGCTTGACAGTTTTCTACAAAACCGTTATGCTTAAATCAAACCCGAAGGGAGGAGATCGTATGGGTTTTGACAGCATCGTATGGCTCGTGGCTGTGGCGGGCTTCCTTCTTCTGGAGGCTGCGACCACGGCGCTGGTCTCCATCTGGTTCGCCGCAGGCGCCGTTGTGGCGCTGATCATCAGCTTCTTTACCCGCTCCATCGTCGTGCAGTTCGTGGCGTTCGCGCTGGTCTCGGCCGTTGCGCTCGCCATCGCGCTGCCGCTGCTGGGCAGCTACCGCAAGCGCAAGGCGCCCATCACCAACGGCGCGCTGCTCTCGGTGGGCAAGCGCGGCATCGTGCTGCAGGCGATTTTGCCGGGCGAGGTGGGCCGCGTGCGCGTGGATGGTCTGGACTGGCAGGCGCGCGCCGATACCGCTCTGCCCAAAGGCTCCCGCATCGAAGTGGCGGATGCGGACGGCGCAGTTCTGGTCGTGTGCGCCGTGGAGGAAAACGAGACGACCGCCTGAACAACTGACCCCGTAAAAAAAACATATAAAAGAGGAGGGACCCGTTTATGTGGCCAATTTTACTTGCTGTTCTTTTGATCGTGGTGCTGCTGGTTTTGATCCGCTGCATCGTCATCGTACCCCAGTCCAACGACTATGTCGTTGAATGGCTGGGCGTCTACAAGGAGACCTGGAGCGCCGGTTTGCACCTGAAGGTGCCGTTCCTCGAGCGCGTCGCCCGCCGCGTCTCCCTGAAGGAAGAGGTGGCCGATTTCCCGCCCCAGCCCGTCATCACGCGCGACAACGTCACCATGATGATCGACACCGTCGTGTTCTTCCAGGTCTTTGACGCCAAGGCCTACGCCTACGGCGTCAACCGCCCGATCCAGGCCATCGAGAACTTGTCCGCCACCACGCTGCGCGATATCATCGGCTCCATGTCGCTGGACGAAACGCTGACCAGCCGCGACCTCATCAACACCAAGATCACCGCCACGCTGGATGAAGCCACCGACCGCTGGGGCATCAAGGTCAACCGCATCGAGCTGAAAAACATCGAGCCGCCGGCCGAGATCCGCCAGGCGATGGAAAAGCAGATGAAGGCCGACCGTGAAAAGCGCGCCAGCATCCTGCTGGCCGAAGGCGAAAAGCAGGCCGCCATCACCCGCGCCGAAGGCGAGAAGGAAAGCGCGATCCTGCGCGCCGAGGCTGTCAAGGAACAGAAGATCCGCGAAGCCGAAGGCCAGGCCCAGGCCCTGCTGCTTGTGCAGAAAGCCCAGGCCGACTCTGTCCGCATGCTCAACGAAGCCGCCCCCACGCAGAACATGCTCGCCTTGCGCAGCATGGAAGCGATGGAGAAGGTGGCCGACGGCAAGGCGACCAAGATCATCGTGCCCAGCGATATGCAGAACATGGCCGCCACGGTCAGCGCCATCAAGGCCCTGGCCGGGGATATGCCCGCCGCCAAGTAACGCAACTTTTTCAAGAAACAAAAACAGCGCCCGCCCCTTTGGCTGCAAGCCGGGGGCGGGCGCTTTGTCATGTTTTTTGCGGGGGCAGGGCAGGGACCTTACAGCAGATACGGCGCAAAGCGGTGCAGGTCGTCGATCTTGACCGTCGCCTCATAATACGCGCCGTCCGTGCGGAACTCTTCTTTCAATACGCTGCCGCGCGTGCGCAGGATATCGGCCAGCGCCAGCTTGTCATAGGGCAGCAGCACTTCGATCTGCCGCACGCGGTCGGCCATCAGTTCGTCCAGCTTCTGCAGCAGTTCTTTAAGCCCCCGGCCGGTCTTGGCGCTGGTCAGCAGCACGCCGGGGTCATACGGCGCGGCGCCGGGGAGATCGCACTTGTTGTACACCACGATCTGCGGGATGTCGCCGCAGCCCAGCGATGCCAGGACCTCATCGGTCACGGCCAGCTGGCTGGCGGCCTCGCTGTCGCTCGCGTCGGCCACCTTAACGATCACATCGGCATAGAGCGCTTCCTCCAGCGTGCTCTTGAAGGCGTCCACCAGGTGGTGAGGCAGGCGGCTGACAAAGCCGACCGTGTCCACCAGCACGGTGTTCAGCCCGCTGGGCAGCACCAGCTTGCGTGCGGTGGGGTCCAGCGTTGCGAACAGCATGTCGGCCTCAAAAATGTCGGCGTCGCACAGCGCGTTCATCAAACTGGATTTGCCCACGTTGGTATAGCCCACCAGCGCCACGACCGGGACGTTGTTTTTGCGGCGGGCGCGGCGGGTTTCGCTGCGGCGCTTTTCCAGCTCCTTCAGGCGGCTTTCCAGGTGCTCGATGCGGTGGTGCAGGTGGCGGCGGTCCAGCTCCAGCTTGGTCTCGCCCGCGCCGCGGCGCGCGCCCCCGCCGCCGGCCCCGCCGCCGCCCTGGCGGCTCAGGCTTTCGCCCAGGCCCTGCAGGCGCGGCAGCTGGTAGCGCAGCATCGCCAGCTCGGTCTGCAGCTTGCCTTCGTTGGTCGTCGCCCGGCTGCGGAAGATTTCCAAAATCAGCATGGTGCGGTCCAGCACTTCCACCTGCAGCGCGGCGGACAGGTTGCGGATCTGGCTGCCGGAAAGCTCGCCGTCAAAAATGGCGGCCTCCGCCCGCGTGTTTGCGCACACAAGGCGCGCTTCCGCCACCTTGCCCTCGCCCAGCATCGTGGCCGCTTCCGGCACGCTGCGCTTCTGGGTCACAGCGGCCACGGCTTCCATGCCGTTGGCTTCGGCCAAAGCGGCCAGCTCGTCCAGGCTGCGCGCGGCGTCAAAGCGGCCCTGGTCCAGGCTCAAAAGAACCACACGGACCGGCGCGGAGCCTTCGTCCTGCGGTGGGAAAGGGTCCAGCGGGTCGGTCTCTTCGCCGCCCAGCAGCGGGTCGCTGCCAAATTCGCTGAAATCAAGCGTCAAATCGTCCATGAAACTCTCCTTTGTTGGGGGAAAAGGCTTTCACTGCGGGGGTGTGCGGCGGGCTGCCAGCTTGCGCAAAAGGCCCATCGCCAGCTGCCACAGCTTTTGCAGCTGCGGGCGGTACAGTGTGCAGTAAACAAACAGGATGGCGGCCACCGCCGCGAACTTGAGCCAGAAATGCTCATAGAACACGACGCCCGCGGCTGTCGCCGCCAGCGCCAGCAAAAAGCCGGATACCGTGCGCGGGATGTTGGGGATGGTGCGGTAGTAGTACTGCCCGGTCACGGTGCGGTACAAAAACATCACCGCATTGCCCGCCACCAGCGCCACCGCCGCGCCGGTCACGGAAAACGGCGGCACCAGCCACAGGCAGATCAGCACCTCGGCCAGCACGCCCACGGCGACGCCGATTGTGTCGTGGTGCGGCCGCCGCGCAATGGAGTTGCCGTACACCGTGCCCTCCATCAAAATCAGGAACACCGCGGCCAGCATCATCAGCGGGAAGAAGCGCTGGCAGGCCGCCTTGCCCGGGAACACCAGAAAGATGATGTCCTCAAACATCACAAGGCAGCAGAAAAAGCCGAAGATCAAAAAGTTGAGCAGGTCGTGGATGCGGCCGATGCGCGCCTGCTCGGTGCGGTAGTGCGCGTACACATACGGCCCCCAGTAGGTCGAAAACCCGGCCTGCACCGTCGTGACCAGCAGCGAAAGCTGGTAAGCGAACGAGAACAGCCCCTGCCCGGTCGCGCCGCTGTAGGACGCAAGGAAGGAAAGCGCCACGCTCTGGAACAGCGGCGTCAGCACGGCGGCCGGGGCCAGCGCGATGCTGTAGGGCACCATCTGGCGGTAGACGGTTTTGTAGGGCAGGGCAGGGGCTTTCAGCGGCGCTTTGGCCTTGAACCAGAACGCGACGGCCACGCAGCCGAAGCTCGCCACCGCAGCGGCAATGAACACCCAGGTCCTGTGCGTGAAAAAGCCGGGCAGCAAAAACAGCAGGTTCAGGCACGCCTGCATCCACAGCGTTTCGGCCGTGTAGGCCTTGACGTTGTTTTCCAGGCGCAGCAGCACGTTGAGATACCGCACCAGCATATACAGCGCCGCGTTCAAAAACAGAAACGGCACCAGCACAGCCCCGCCGGCCCCCAGGCCGAACGCCGTCGCCAGCGGCCCGGCAAAAAACACCGAGCCCACCAGCCCCACGGCGGCCATCACCAGCAGCGAAAGCCGCGTGCAGGCTGCAAACATCGTGCGGCCGGTCGCGCCTTCGGGCGGTTCGTGGTAAAAGCGCAGCAGGCCCTGGTCCAGCCCCAGCATGCCGACGTTCATCAGCGAGGTCGTGTAGGCCATGAACGCGGCGGGCACGGCGTAGCTGTCCGGCGGCAGGATGCCTTTGACGACGAGCGCCGCGCCGCTGATCAGGAACCCCAGATAGGTCGCGACCGAATACTTCATCAGATTGCCCAGAAAAGACTCCTGCTTTTTGGGCGTTGCGCCCTGCTTTGCAGAATCAGGCATAGCAGCTCCTTTGTCAGTGTACATACGGGCGGATGCGCGCGGTCATCGCCTCGATCTCAGCGGGCGGAATGTAGGCTTTGTCCACATAGCCATAGATGCGCTGGGCGAACTGTGCCAGCGGCGGGCAGAAAGCGAACACCCTGCGCGGTTCCCACTTGCGCCGGTAGAGGAAATGCACGCCCCACAGCGCGCAGTATTTCAGCAGGTTGAAATGCGGGGTGAACCCCTCGCCCATCGGGGCGTCGCGCGGCGGTTCTTTGTACACGGTCTCAAGCAGGTCGGCCATGCGCAGGTAGGCCGGGCGCGGGCTGGGGTCAAAATATCCCTCAATGACCTTCCGCTCAATGGGGAAGGGCGGGTCCTGCTCCGCCATCGCGGCGCAGAAATCCTCGTAATTCGTCACATACCGCGCGCCTTTGTAAATGACCGGGTCGTATTCGTGCTCGATTGGCGCGGGGCGCAGGATGTGGCAGCTTTTGCCCGCCATGTACACCTCGGCAATGGCGGTGCTCATCCAGATCGAGATCGAATCCGCCGCCACGATCCACTGTTTGACCGAATCGGCAAAGATCACATGGAAGTTGGGCCGCTTTTTAGCCAGCGCTTCCAGCGCCGGGCTGTTCCACTCGCTCGGGTGGCGGCGGTAGACAAGCTCCACCTCCGGGTGGTCGCCCAGGTAGGCGTCGAACCAGCGCAGCGTTTCAGTCATCGAAACGCGGTTGGTGGCGGCAAAGCCGCTGAAATCGGTGCCCGCCATTTTGGAAAGCTCGGCTACCTCCTCATCCGACATGCTCGCATAGCCAAAGCTCGAGATGTACAGATGCAGCTGCTTGGCGGGGTCCAGGCCGAACTCCCGGCATAAGGCGGCCTTGTCTTTGAAATACCCCTTGAACTCCGGCCGCAGGAAATCCATCATCACCGCGCCGGTCACCGGCGTGTTTTTCGCTTCCATGCCGTGCGCCTGCAGCCGGGCGGCCGTGCGCTTGCCCCAGCAGGTTTGGATACAGCGCTTGGCGTTGCCGTTCATGTTGAACCAGTCGCCCTCCTCCTGCGTGTCGGACAGCATCTGCTCCCAGTGCAGGTTGACGATCTTGTTGCAGCGGCCGATGTTGTTGTACACATGGCTGTTGATGGCTTCGTTGTCGTACATGCAGCTGGCCACCAGCACCTCCGGCTTGTCCTTGCCGAACAGGCGGCGGTACTTGGGGTCCAGCAGCTGGCGGATCTCCACGGTATAGCCGCGGCGTTCCAGTTCCAGTTTGAGCAAAAGGTCGCTCTCATACTCGCGTACCGTGTGCTCGTAAAGAATCAAAAAATCCAGTGCCATTGGCGTTTCTCTCCCGTCAGGCGCCCGCGCGCAGGGCGTTCACATCGGCGAACAGTTCCCGGGTCCAGTCCGGCAGGCCGTAGAGCTCGTCCAGGTGGAAGCCGTCAAAAAACTGCGTGTCGTCGTCGGTGATGCAGCTGCCGCCCCACTCGTAGTCAAGGATCTGCAGCCCGGTGTCCGCCTGCCAGCTCTGCAAAAGCGGCAGCACCGTGTTCTGCATCGCATCGTCGATGCCGTACTTTTCACACACTTCGCTGTGCACGTTTTCCGCCATTGGCGGCAGCACGATGGTCAGCGCCACGCCTTTGGCCTTGCAGCGAAAGGCCAGCTGTTCCAGCCGCGCGAGCTGTTCGTCGTTGACGCCCCAGTCCCGGCAGCGGCTGTCGATCAGCGCCGGGTATTCATACAGGCGGCGGTGCAGCGGCAGCGTATTGCCCTCATCGTCCAGGTAATCGGCCGGGCCCCAGTCGCCGGACTCGATGGTGTCCGGCGTGTTGCGCACCCAGTTCATGAACATGGTTAGGGCGTTGACGTTGTATTCAAGGTTCAGGCAGTAGGCCAGCGGGTTGACCAGCGTCTCTTCCAGCGCCGAAAAACGGTCGGTGTCATACCCGTCGTTGACGGTGTAGAAGGAGAGCTCGAACAGAATCTCGTCCACCTCGTGCCCGGAGCTCAGCACAAAGTTGGCCAGGTCGATGCTCTCGCGCAGGCTGGCCCCGCCAAAAGCCAGGTTTTGCCACGGCCGGCCGGAGACTTCCTCCACAAGCGCCATATCAAAATGGGCCAGGCGGCTGTCCCCGACGATCAGGCTGCGCCCCGGGTCCTGCTGGTAGGCGCGCACGCGCGCCACCGGCTGGCTGGAATCGGTATCCGCCTTGAGCCCGAAATAGTTGTTCGGCTCAAAAGCGATGAAAAACGCCAGCCACACATATACGGGGACCAGCACCAGCGCCAGCCGTTTGAGGATATGTCCCATACCCACGCACCTTTCAAACGATCAATAATTGGCGTACAGGCCAAACCCGGCGCTGCCGCCGAACCCGCCGCCCTGCATGATGTAACCGATCAGGATAAACGCCACCAGCCCCAGGTACAGCGCCAGCCGCCGCCCGCGGGGCAGCGCGGCGACCGTCTCCTCGGCCGGGGCGTTGCGGAAACCGAAGCACCGGCGCGCGTCCAGCCAGACGCCCAGCGCCAGCGCCAGCGCCGCGAACGCATAGTACGCCCCGACCATCAGGCCGTTTGCGTAAAAGCCGTTGTAGGCCACGCTGTACAGCTCCGATGCGAACCGCGCCGGGGCCAGCCCGGCGGCAAGCCCGCCCAGATAGCCGAAGCAGTCGCCCACCGTGCCGGTGCCGGAGCCCATGCGGAAGAACACCATGCTCAGCGTCCACAGCGCAAACACCCCGGCCCGCTTGGCCCACAGCACCCGCGCCGGGGCCTTGCGTTTAGGCTTGCCCAGGCGGCGGTGCAGCAGTTCTTCGCCCACGCGGTACAGCGCCTGCAAAAGCCCCCACAAAACAAACGGGGCCGTGCTGCCGTGCCAGAAACCGGAGACAAAAAACACGATAAACACGCAGACCTCGGGCGGCAGCCGCCGCAGGCGGCTGCCGGTCAGGCGCTCGGTGTCGGCCCAGGCCAGCGGCATGAACAGGTAGTCCTGCAGCCAGGAAGAAAAGCTGATGTGCCACCGGCTCCAAAAGCCGGAAAAGTTCGTTGCAAAAAACGGCGTCTTGAAGTTTTCCGGCAGCTCCAGGCCCAGCAGCAGGCCGGTGGCCCGGGCCAGCTCAGAGTAGCCGCTGAAGTTGAAGTAGAGCTGGAAGGTGTAAAACACCGCCGCCAGCACCCGCATCGGGCCGCCGTAATTGTGCCACGCGCCGAACACTTCGTCCACCAGCACGCCCAGCACGTCGGAAACGGCCACCATCTTGAACAGCCCCAGCGCATACAGCCGCAGCGCCCGCACGGTGCGCGCCGTGTCAAAGCGGTGATCCTGCACAAGCTGGGGGATCAGCTGCCCGGCGCGGGGGATCGGACCCTGCGTCACGGTGCCGAAAAACATCAAAAACAGCGCATAGCGCAGCGGGCTTTTTTCGACCTCACAGTCGCCGCGCGCCGCGTCGATCAGATAGGCGATGGCCGCAAAGCTGTAAAAGCTGATGCCCAGCGGCATCACGATGGCAAACGGCAGGCCCAGCGCCGTTTCAAGAAAACCGAAATACTTGAAAAAAGCGAGGATCGCAAGGCTGCCAATGACGCCGAGGCGCACAAACGCTTTCTTGTGCGCGCCGCCGCGCCAGCCAAGGCCGCGCCCGCACAGGTATGAAAACGCGCAGATAGCCAGCGTGACGGCCAGGTACCCGGCGCTGCCCATCGAGACCGAGGCCACGGCGTAAAACACCCACGAAGCCGCCAGCAAAAACGGCGGCTGTACGCGCTGCGGCAGGTGCAGGTAGACGGCGGCCACGACCACGAGAAACACAAGATATTGGATGCTGTACAGGCCCACGCGGGGTCCTCCCTTCGGGTGTGCGGGCGGCGCGGCGGCAGCGCCGCCGCAGCCCATACGGAATTGATTTATTATACCTCTTTTTAATGCGCCTGTAAAGCAAAGCCGCGCCGGGCGGGCCCCGGGCGCCGCCGCACCCCGCCCGGCGATGCGCTCACTTGACTTTTTGCATGAATTTTACGCCGGAATATATAAATTTCCGTTGAAATTTACCGATGAATGGAATACAATAGAGAGTAACAGGAACCCAAAACGTGCTGCGCGGGGCTGCTTTTCCGCGCGCACAGAAACGAGGTGCGTTATGGAAAATTATAACCCGCTGCTGGTGGGCAACGACAGCCCCGCCAAGTTCATCACCATCGGTGAGGTCATGCTGCGCCTGACCCCGCCGAACTACGAAAAGATCCGCATGGCCACCAGCTTTGAGGCCAGCTACGGCGGCAGCGAGGCCAACATCGCCCTCGCCCTGGCCAACCTGGGCGTGGACAGCACGTTTTTCAGCGTTGTGCCCAATAACTCTCTGGGCAAGAGCGCGGTGCGCTGGCTGCGCTCCAACGACGTCCACTGCACCCCGATGATCCTCTCCACGCCGGAGGAGACCCCCACCCACCGCCTGGGTACTTATTACCTCGAGACCGGCTACGGCATCCGCCCCAGCAAAGTCACCTATGACCGCAAGCACAGCGCCTTCACCGAATACGACCTGAACCGCGTCGATGTGGACGCTCTGCTCGACGGGTTCGACTGGCTGCACCTTTCCGGCATCACGCCCGCTCTGTCGGACAGCTGCGCGTTCTTTGTGCTGCGCTGCCTGGAAACGGCCAAAAAGAAGGGCCTGACCGTCAGCTTTGACGGCAACTTCCGCAGCCGCCTGTGGACCTGGGAGGCCGCGCGCGATTACTGCACCAAGTGCCTGCCTTATGTCGACGTGCTGTTCGGCATCGAGCCTTACCACCTGTGGAAGGACGAGGAAGACCACAGCAAGGGCGACTGGAAGGACGGCGTGCCGCTGCAGCCCAGCTATGAGCAGCAGGATGAGGTCTTCCAGCGCTTCATCGAGCGTTACCCCAACATCAAGTGCCTGGCCCGCCATGTGCGTTACGCCCATTCCGGCTCCGAAAACAGCCTCAAGGCGTTCATGTGGTACGAAGGCCATACCTTCGAGAGCAAGCTGTTCACCTTCAACATCCTCGACCGTGTCGGCGGCGGCGACGCCTTCGCCAGCGGCCTGATCTACGCAATGGTCCACAACTACCGCCCGATGGACATGATCAACTTTGCCGTCGCTTCCAGCGCCATCAAGCACACGATCCACGGCGACGCCAACATCACCGACGACGTGCAGACCATCCGCAACCTGATGAACATGAACTACGACATCAAGCGGTAAACGACCGCCTGTCATCCCTGCAAAAATAGAAAAACCGGGGCGCCGCGCGTTGGTTTGCGCGGCGCCCCGGCTGCTTTTTGGGGGATAGGGCTTTACTTTTGGCTTCCGGCGGCGCCGTAGGCGTCCAGCTCCGCCACCAGCGCGTCCAGCTCGGCCCGGCTGAAACCGATCAGCGAAAGGGTATACTCGCGGTAGCGCATCGTCTGCGGTTCTACCTCGCCCCAGCCGCCGCAGCTGCGCAGCACCGAACCTTCCGGCGCGCCCGCCTGCAGTGGGCCGAACAGCGCCGTCTCGTGCTGTGTCACCACCGGCTCCACCGGTTCATACAGCGTCAGGGTCATTTCTTCGCAGTCATAGTAATCGTTTTGGTCGGTTTCCAGGGCCGCCAGCGCAAACCCGGCAATGTCCAGCTTGGTTGTCTCCATACCGGCGTTGCCGGTACTCACCAGGCGGGTGCTGTCGGTCAGCGCGGTGTGCACCAGCACACGCTGGTGTTCCGGCCCGTAGTAGGCCAGGTTCACGCTGTTGACCTGGCTTTGCACCTCCTGCGGCAGGTCCCAGAGGACGGCGGCCCACGCTTCGCCGTTTTCCTCGCCGGTCTTTACGGTCGCTTTTGCGGCCTCGATCTGCGCGGGCGTGAAGTAGGGCGTGATCGAGCCATGGGCAAATTCATACCGCTCCGGCAGCGCCTGGGGCAGCCACAGCGCGGCCCCGGTCCCGACCAGCTTCTGCCGCAGCGCGGCCTCTTCATCGGCAGGCCACTTAGCCACGTCCATACCGGCGGCCGAACCCCGGGCATCACCGGTTACATTGGCCAGCACCTGGCCGTAGACGGCCGTGTTCAAAAAGTCCAGCATCGGCGTGCCGGAACTCACAACCTCGCCGTTTTCATCGTAGATGCAATACTGTTTGTCCCAGGTCTCGGGCCATTCGTCGCGGTCGTCGTGGATCGTATCCCGCCAGTTGGGGTCGGTCTCGGCCAACCGGTGCATCTCCATAGCCGTGTCGGAACCATCGCCGCTGTACGGCTCGCCGGGCAGCAATTCCACCGTCTCGCCGGTGGTCCAGTCGTGGATCACAAAGCCGCGCAGGGCGGCTGCGCCCATCAGCAGCGAGGCGGCCGCGGCGGCTGCGGCCAGCACGGCCACGCGGGTGTGCCTGCGGCGCGGCGGCGCGGCCAGCCGGGCGGCCACCGCGGGCCACAGGTCGCGCAGCGGGGGCGTTTCAGCCGTCAGGCGCCGGCGCAGGCGCGCGTCCAGCGCATCGTTTTCAAATGGATACTGTTTGTTCGCGTTCATGGGTGCCCTCCTTTCTCGGGCGTGCCGTCTTCGCCAAGCAGTGCGGCCAGCCGCCGCTTGGCGCGGCAGCAGCGGTTGCGCAGATAGTTTTCGCTTTTCCCGTGGATGGCGGCCAGCTCACGGTAGCTCAGCCCTTCCACGACCTGCCCCCATACAAGGGCGCGGTCGGCAGGGGGCAGCGCATCCAGCGCGGCGCGCACCTCCACGCCCAGCCAGGGGGCCGGTTCCGCCTGCGCGGGCGCCGGTTCGCGGCGGGCTTCGCGCCTGGCGCGGCGCAGCTGGTCCAGCGCGTTGCGGCAGGTGACGCGGTACAGCAGCGGGCGCAGCATCGTGTCCGGCCGCAGCCGCGCGCGGCGCTGCCAGACCTTCAAAAACGCGGTCTGCACGGCGTCTTCGGCGTCGGCCCAGCTGCCCAGGATGCCCGCCGCATAGCGCAGCAGTTCCGCCTGGTATTGCCGCACGGCCTGTTCCAGCGCGGCTTCATCGGCCAGGGGGCCTTTTGGTCGTTCCATGCGATCCCTTCTTCCGTTGTGGAATGTTGAACGGTCCTGCAAGTCCTTTCACCCCTATAACGCCGCGCGCCGGCCGTTTGTATCACAGCGCAGAAAATAAAAGCGGCGCAGCCGTGTTGGCTGCGCCGTGCAGACTGTCGAAAAAGTTAAAAAACGTCGCCGTCGGCGGACATGCGCCGACGACGGCGACACCGACAGGGAAATTTTACGGCAAATTGTGTGCGAGGAGCGTTAGCGACGAGTGCGCGATTTGCCGTGAAATTTTGTCGAAGGGGATTCCAAAGGGGGAAATAGGCGCGTTAGGCAATCGCCGTGCGCGGCTGTTGCCCCCTTTGCAGCGTGTCGAGTTTCTCGACACGCTGGGCGGCGCAGCCGTGTTGGCTGCGCCGTGGCGCAAAAGGGCAGGGGGCGTTATTCCTCGCCGCCGTCTTCGTCCTTTTCCTTGTCTTTGTCCTCGTCGCGTCTGCCGCGGCGGGGCTTTTCTTCTTCCGCGTCGTCCTCGGGCACCGGCGCAAGCTTGTGCACCATCGCCCAGAGGATCTTGCGGTCCTCAATGGTCTGCACATCGAAATGCAGGCCGCACACCTCGACCGAAGGCGTCGTGCCGTCCTCGGGGATAGAGGGCAGGCAGCTCAAAATCAGACCGGCCACCGTATCATACTCGCGGTCCTCCGGCAGCTCAAAGTCGAGCGCTTCGGCAAACTCTTCCACGCGCATCGAACCGGCCACGCGCCACATGCCCTGGCCCATCTCGGTCAGTTCCTGGGGCTCGGCGGGGTCGAACTCGTCAAAGATATCGCCGACGATCTCTTCCAGCAGGTCCTCGATGGTCACGACGCCGGCCGTGCCGCCGTATTCGTCCACGACGACGGCCAGGTGCTGTTTCTGGGCCTGCATATCTTTAAACAGCTGGTCGGCATGCACGCTCTCCGGCACAAAATAGGCCGGGCGCAGCAGAGACTTGAGTGGGCGGGGGTTCTCCTCCTGCAGGTTCAGCAGGAAGTCGCGGGCGTTCAGGATGCCGCAGATGTCGTTGACGTCGTCCTCGTACACGGGGTAACGGCTCAGGCCGGTCTCGCGGATGGCGGTGAGGATCTCCTGCGGGTCTTCATCCAGCGCAAAGGCGGTCACGTCCGGTTCGGGCGTCATGGCGGAGCTGGCGGTCATGTCGTTGAAGTCGAACACGTTTTCGATCCATTCCTGTTCGTCCTGGTCGATGGTGCCCTGTTCGCCGCTGCTCTCCACCATCAGGCGCAGGTCTTCCTCGCTGGCGGCGTCCTCCGAGGCTTCCACCTTCATGCCCAGCAGGCGCAGCGTGCCGTTGGTGCAGACGTTCAGCAGCACGAACATCGGCTTGAAGACCACGACCATCACTTTCAGGATGTACAGCGCGGGCACCGCAAAAGCCATCGGCTTCTGCATGGCGATGCGCTTGGGCACCATCTCGCCGAACGCGATGGAGAAGAACGAGATGATGACGGTCACGACGACGGTGGAGATCACCGAAGCCACCCCGGCCGGGATCGGCAGGGCGAGCGTTTCAAGCATGAAGGAATCCAGATAGCCCGAGAAGTTTTCGGTACCGAACGCGGCGGACAGGAAGCCGGACAGCGTGATGGCAACCTGAATGCCGGACAGGAAGGTGTTCGGGTTTTCGACGACCTTCAAAAGCGCCGCCGAAGTCTTGTCGCCCTCCTCGGCCTTTTTGGAGAGCTTCATCTGGTTCAGGGACAAAAACGCGATCTCCGAACCGGCAAAGAAAGCGTTGAGCAGGATAAAGACGACCTGCAGCAAAATTTGTGAAACTAAGCTGGGCAAGAAAAACACTCCTTGTTGTTACAGTCGGGCGCGCAGGGAAAGCTGCGCACGGAAAACGGCGGCCGCGGAAAAGCCGAAGCGGCGGCCGCGGCAGATGATAAAGGCAATAAAGAAAAAACGAAAACATTCGCCCTGCGCGGCAGGGGCGGGGCGCCGGGGGCGCATCCCAAATCAACGCAGCAAAAAAAGGCAGAGCCGATACCTTGGAACCGGTACGGGCTTTGCCTTGCTATTCACGTTGATTCATTTTTCGTCGCGGATTACTACTGTCACCGTCGGCGTTCATAAAATGAAGTTCCTTTCGTAAAAAATATCCTTGCGCCGCCCGCTGCGGGCGGCGAACCCCGGGGCCGCGCCCCGTGGCTTCGCTGCGTAACGTTTATAAATATACAGCGCCCGCGCCCAAATGTCAAGGGGCGGCGGGCTGTTTTGGCGCGCCGCGCACGGTTTTGGGTTGAAATTGCGCGGCCAATCGGGTATACTGTTTTGTAATAAATTGGGAATCTGTGTCCCGGGCCCCGGCCGCCAGGCTGCGCCCATGGCCCGCGGCGCTTTACAAAAAAGGAGCTTTGTTATGTCTCACACTGTACTCGTCACCGGCGCCGACGGTTTCATCGGCAGCCACCTGGCCGAAGAACTCGTCAAGCGCGGCGAGAAGGTCCGCGCCTTCTGCCTGTACAATTCCTTCGGCTCGCTGGGCTGGATCGACACGCTTCCGGCACAGATCAAAAACGAGATGGACATCTTCATGGGCGATGTGCGCGACCCCAACGGCGTGCGCACCGCCATGCGCGGGCAGGAGCGCGTGTTCCACCTGGCGGCGCTCATCGCCATCCCGTTTTCCTACCACAGCCCGGACAGCTATGTCGACACCAACATCAAGGGCACGCTGAACGTGCTCAACGCTGCGCGGGAGCTCGGAACACAGCGCGTGCTCGTCACCTCGACCAGCGAGGTCTACGGCACCGCGCAGTATGTGCCCATCGACGAAAAGCACCCGTTCCAGGGCCAGAGCCCTTACTCGGCCACCAAGATCGGCGCCGACCGCCTGGCCGAAAGCTTCTACCGCAGCTTCGATCTGCCGGTCTCCATCGTCCGGCCGTTCAACACCTACGGCCCGCGCCAGTCCGGCCGCGCCATCATCCCCACCATCATCACCCAGCTGCTGGCCGGGCAGACGCAGATCAAGCTCGGCAGCCTGACCCCGACCCGCGACTTCAACTATGTCAAGGACACCGCCGCCGGGTTCATGGCCATTGCCGACTGCGACGCCGCCATTGGCCGCGAGCTCAACATCGCGACCGGCGTCGAGCATTCGATCGGCGACCTGGCGCATGAGCTGATCGCCCAGATCAACCCCAACGCGACCATCGTCTGCGAAGCCGAGCGCCTGCGCCCCGAAAAGAGCGAGGTCAACCGCCTGCTGGGCGACGCCACCCAGCTGCGCACGCTGACCGGCTGGGCCCCGCAGTATACGTTTGCCCAGGGCCTGGCCGAAACGATCGAGTTTTTGCGCGGGCACCTGGACAGCTACAAAGTGGGGCAGTACATCCTGTGACGGCGGCGGACAAACAGGGCTTCTGGGCCCGGCTGACCCCGGCGCGCCGCGCGGCGCTGGGCTGGGGGCTGGCTGTGGCGGCCGCTGCGGCGCTGGGCGTTGTGTGGTCCTACTGCTGGCGGGTGTTCTTTTATCTGGACAGCCGCCTGCCCGCTATTTGGACCACGCTCGGCTGCGCCGGTTTCTGCGTGCTGGTCGTGGCGGCGGCCGCGCTGGTGCGCCGCCTGCCCGGCTTTGCGGCGCGCGGCATGGCGTGCATCCTTTTGTGCGGGGCGCTGTTTGCGTTTGCAAACCCGCCGCTGCAGACGCCCGATGAAACCGACCACTATCTGCGCACCTATGCGATCTCGCTCGGCCGCTTCGACTTCGACTATGCGCGGACCTACCCCGAGGACGTCGCCCGCCTGGTGGAAGCTTTCCCCGGCGCGTGGGTCAACGCGCACACCTCGGCGGGTATGGGCGAAGACCCCGATACCGGCGAGGAAACGCCCTACAATACGGCGGGCTATGCGCTCAAACAGTACGGCAAGGACGGCCGCATCCAGAGCATAGCGGACAGCTTCGCCGCCTACCTTGGCAAAACCGGCGAAGCCCCCGCGCCGCTGCACGAGCCGGTCAGCTTCCTTGTGCTGCCGTTTGCGCCCGGCGCGCTGGGCATGGCGCTGGCGCGGCTGCTGGGCTTTGGCGCGCTCGGCTGCCTGTATGCCGGGCGGCTGGGCAACCTGCTGGCCTATGCGGCGCTGTGCCGGGCCGCTTTGCGCAGCGCGCAGAAATACCGCCCGGCGTTCCTGGCGTTCATGCTGCTGCCGCTGTCGCTGTTCATGGGCGCTTCGCTCAGCTACGACGCCACGCTGCTGGGCTGTTACTATCTGATGCTGGCGCTGCTCACGCGGGAGCGCTGGAAGCCGCGCACGGCGGCCGTCTATGCGGCGGCCTGTGTTTTCGTCAACATTGCCAAACCTTACCTCAACCTTTTGTGGGTGCTGCTGCCGCTGGCGCTGCTTTCGGCCCGCGCCTGGCAGGCCAAAGGCCGCCGCTGGCTGTGGACGGCCGGCATGGGGGCCGGGGCGCTTGCGGCGACGCTGCTTGTCGAAGCCTACGGCCGCCTGGCGCGCCACAACTACCCGGTCATCGCCCGCCAGGGCGGCCAGGCGGTGGACGGCATGCAGCAGCTTTTGTTCGTGCTGCGCAACCCCCTGCGCACGATCGCCACATTTTGGGGCACACTGTATGAAAACGAATTTTTCCTCGGCCAGCTCGGCGTTTTCGGCTGGAAGGACCTGCCAGTCCCGCTGCTGAACCTGCTGGGGCCCTGCGTGCTGGGCGCGGCGCTGTGCCTGTGCGCGGCCGAGACGCCCGGCCTCGGCCGCCGCCGCGCGCTGGGCCTGGGCGGGTTTGCCGCCGTCTACGCGGCGGGCGCCATGGCCGCCATGTATATCACCTACACGCCGGTGGCCATGGTGCGCATCGTCGGGCTGCAGGCGCGGTATTTCCTGCCGGTGTTTCTGGCGCTGGGCCTTGCGGCCGCCGCGCCGCTGCGCCGCGCGCTGGCCCCGTCCGCCGGCGTTTTCCGGGCTGAGCGCCTGGCTGTGCCGCTGTGCGCCGCCCACGCGCTGCTGGGTGCAGTGCTGCTGTTCCAGCACTATTTTGTGGGGCCGTTCTACACGATCCCGGTCTGATGCGTTTTCTCCGCCTGCGGAAAAGCAAGAAAGGAACCCTTTATGCCGATCCTCCCCCTGCTGGCCGGTCTGCTGGCCCTGGCGTTTCTGGGCCTGTGCAGCCTGGCGGTTTCTGCCTGCACGCGCTATGACGCCGCGCTGCTGCCGCTGCCCGTTTTGTGCGGCGCGGTGACGGTGCTGTATGTCACGGCGCTGTTCAACGTGCTGCACATCGGCCTGTTTGCGGTCGCGGGCAGCCTGCTGGCGGCGGGGGTCTACTGCGGGGTGCGGGCCGGGTGGCGCGCGGTGCGCGACGCCGCGGGCAGCCCCGGCTTCTGGCTGTTTGTGGGCGGGGCGGCGTTTTTGTGGGTGCTGTTTGCGGCCCTGCAGCCGATGTTCACCCAGTGGGACGAGTTCACGGCCTGGGGTCTGGCTCCCAAGATGGTCGCCGAGCGCGCCCGCCTCTATGTGGCCGACCCGGTCAACCTGACCGCCTCGTTCACCTACCCGGCCACAAGCCTGCTGTCCTACCTTTTCCAGTTCATCCCCGGCCATTTTGCCGAATGGCAGTGCCTTGCCGCCATCGACATCCTGGCCCTGGCCTCCTTTGCGCCGCTGGCTGCGCTGCCGCGGGCGCGCTGGCCGCACAGCGTGCTGCTGTTTGCCGCGGCGGCGGTGTTGCCGTTTTTCTTCAGCACCGTGCCGGTGGGCACAGCCAGCACGGTCTACCGCAACGCAATGGCGGACCTGCCGCTGGCCTGCCTGTTTGGCGGCGCGCTGTGCCTGTACCAGGCGGCGGGCGGCCGCCGCGGCGGTTTTTACGCCGTAGCGCTGCCGCTGGCCGTGCTGGCCATGACCAAGGACATAGGCCTGGCCTACGGGCTCATCGCCGTCTTTCTCATCGGCGTCGATCAGCTGTTCGGCACACAGCAGCCGGAAGGCTGGCGCAGGCTGCGCGTTTTCGGCTATCGCTTGGCGCGCACGGCGCTGCTGGCCGTGCCGGTGCTGGCTGTCTTTGTCAGCTGGAGCCGTTACACGGCCGCTATGGCCCCCGAGGCGGGCAGTTCGACGGTCGGCAGCGCGCAGATGAGCTACGGCGCGGTACTGCTCGGAGGGGTGCGCCAGCTGCTCGGCATCGGGCGGGAAGCGCGCTTCGCCGAACTGATGCAGACGATGGCGCAGGCGCTTGTGTCCCGCCGCGTCTGCCTGCTGGGCCCGCCCGCCGTGGTGCTGGGGGTTGTGGCCGGGCTGATACTGCTGGCGTTTTTCGCCGCGCCCAAAGGCGCGCTGCGCCGCCGTGTCGCGGCGGGCTTTTTCGCCTCTGCGTTCTGCTTTGCGGCGCTGTACCTTTTCCATCTGATCCTCTATTTCTACAATTTCTCCGAGACCGAAGCCGCCGCCCTCAAGGATTACGAGCGCTACCTGATGCCGTTTTTGCAGGGCTGGACGGTGGCCGCGCTGTGCCAGCTGGGCCAGTGCGCCGCGGCGGCCCCGGCGCGCACGCTGCGCCGCCGCTTGGGCGCGGCGGGCGTTGGCCTGGCGGCTGCCGGCTTTTTGGCGGTGTTTGCCTGGCGCGGCGTGCCCACGGCCGGGTTCTGGACCCGTGCCGACAGCCTCTACTCGGTGCGCGCCGACGTCAAGGCCCGCGCCGGGGTGATGAACGAGGTACTCGACTGGAACGACCGTGTGCTTGTCATCAGCCAGGGCGACGACGCCACGCGCTGGTACTATTACAAGTATGAGCTCACCGCCCGCGTCATCAACGGCTACGGCGGCGTCTGGTGGGGCGACAGCGACTATTCCAGCCGCTGGGATTCCGATTTTATGAACCTGGTCGAAAGCCTCAGCTGGACCATGTACGACTATACCGCCGTCTGCACCGAGGCGTCGCTCATCGCCTATATGGACGAGAAAAACTGCGATTACCTTGTGCTGGACCGCGCCGACGAATACCTTGAGCGTGATTTCAGCGCCCGGTTCGAGGGCGGGCTCAAAGCCGACCAGCCTGCCACGCTGTACAAATTCCTCGGCCCCGACGCGGAGGTCCCCTTCGTGCCGGTGGCCACGGCAGAAAGCGGGGTGGGGGAATGAAGCGCTTTTTTAAGCCGCGCGCCCGCACAAGCGGCGCGCGGGCACAAAAGCCGGACTTTGAAGCCGTTTTCCGCCCGCGGGCGCTGCTCGGGTATTTTTACGCCCTGGCTGCGGCGCTGTGGATTTTGCGGGTGCTGGCGGGCGGCGCCGTTATGCTGGACCACAAGATGGACGGCAGCATGCGCACGCTGACCCTCGGCCCTGGCGACCTCACGTTTGAGAGCTTCATGAGCTATGCCGAGGACGAGTGGGCCACCCCGCCCGACGAACGCGAAAACTGGTACCTTTCCACCGACAACGACCCCCACATTTTCTGGGAAGGGGAGGTCTTTGTCGAGACAGTCCGCCTGGAGGTGGAGCAGCTGCTGCCCCCCGGCAGCGTGACGCTGTATTACCGCACCCCCGGCCAGACCGACTACCGCGAGACCCAGAAGGTCTTTGCCTGGCAGGACGCCGGCGGCGCGTATGTGTTTGACCTTGGCGGGCGCACGGTCAGCGGCCTGCGCATCGACCCGGACAGCGTCGGCGGCGTGCCCACGCGCCTTGTCGGCGTCGAGCTCAACGCCCCGCGCCCCTGGTTCCTGGCCTTTGTGCCGGACGGCGGGCAGTGGCTTTTGCTGCTGTTTGGCCCGGTGCTGGCCGCGGCGTTCGCCGCGCTTTTGCGCCAGATCATCCGCAACGACGATTGACCGGATACACGGACCGGATACAAAATAAGGATCATTTTCTATGGAACTTCTCTGCGTGGCCGCCGCGCTGGCGGCGTTGTTTCTTTTGTGCGCGTTTTTCACGCTGCGCGCCGGCGTGCCTGCGGCGCTCGCGCCGCTCACGGCGCTGGGCTGTATCGCGGCCTGGCTCACGCTCACCGGCATGGCCGATGTGCTGCTGCCCGGCACGGTCCTGCTCTATCTGGCCTGCGCCGGGCTGGGCGTTTGGGCGCTTGCGCCGGTGCGCGGCCGCAGGCCCCGCCTGCGCGCGCTCGCCACGCCGGGGGCGGCGCTGTTCTGGGGGCTGGCGCTGGCGTTTGCGGTCTACTTTTTCATCCGCCAGCCGATGGCAAACTCGTTTGACGAACTCAGCTTCTGGGCCACGGCCGTCAAGCTGACCAAAGCCAACAACCGCCTGTATCCCACCGCCGTGCTCGGCACGCCCTGGCCCGCCACCCAGAACCCGGGGCTTGCGGTGCTCAGCTATTTCTTCAGCTTTTTCGGCGCATTTTCCGACTGGAAAATCTACCTCGCCTACGATGTTTTGGCCTTCGCGGTCTATGCCGCGGTGCTCGGCGCGCTGCCGTGGCGGCGGTTCCGCCTGGCGGTGCCGCTGGCGGCCATCCTGTGGTGTGTGCCGTATTTCTTCACGGTGTATAACCATGAGATCTATCTCGTGGATGTGTACATGACATCCTACGGCGATATCCCCGCCGGGCTTGTGCTGGGCGGCGCGGTGGCGCTGTGGCTGGCGGTGCGCCGCAGCGGCCCGCGCTGGGCCGTGTTGCCGGTGTTGGCGCTGGCCGCCAACATCAAGGCCAACACCTTTGTGCTGGCGCTGGTGGCGGCAGGGCTCGTGGCGGCCGATGCCTGGCTCTGGCCGGACGGTTCGTTCCGCCGGGGCTTTGGGCGGCGCACCGGTTTTGCCGCGGCCTGCTTTGCCGCGCCGCTGGCGGTCTATTACCTGTGGAACGTCCGCTATGTCGGCATGATCGTGGCCAAAAACGCGGCCGAAGGCGGCACCGGCGAGACAAGCCTGCCGCTGTCCGGCGTCGTCGTCAACGGCCTGCGCATGCTGCTGGGCGGTCAGGGCGCGCCGGAATACGAGCCCCGCCGCGCGCAGTTCTTCACCGCCATACAGGATATGGGCGCCCAGTTCTTCACCCCGGCCGGGCGCATGAGCATGATCGGCCAGGGCGTGGTCGTTGTGGCGTTCATTCTGGCGGTGTTTGTCCTCGCCATGCTGGTGGCCGGGCGCGGGCGGCTGTGCGCGCGCATCGGCCTGACGGCGCTGCTCTCTCTTGTCTGCTTCGGCGGCTACAACCTTGAGCTGGCTCTGTGCTACGGGTTCATCTTCAAGCCGGACCAGGCCGCCGCCCTCACCGACTATAACCGCTATATCTACAGCTACTACATCGGCTGGTTCCTCATCGCGCTGGCCTGCCTTGTGCTGGCGCTGCAGGCGGCGGAGGAAACCTCCCCCCGGCCGCTGCGCCCGCTGGCAGGGCAGGGGGCCGTGCTGCTGCTCGCCTTTGCGATGCTCTTCCGCCAGGGCCAGCTCGTGCTGCCGCAGCTGACGGTGCTCGGCTTTTCAGACAGTGAATTTGCCGACCGCCGCATCCAGCGCGCCGAGGCCGAAGAGGTCCTTGCGCAGCTGACGCCGCAGGACCGCGTCTTTTTTGTCAGCCAGGGGGACGACGGCATGCGCTGGTTTGCCGCCGTGTACGATTTCTACCCCGTCATTATTGATTACTCCGGCGACGACAAGGCGGGCGGCGGTGGCGGCGGCACGTTCGGCCTGGCTGAGCTCTGCCCGGACTCCGGCGTGGAGAACCGCTACTATCACCCCTACACGGCGCAGCAGTTTGACGCCGTTGTGCGGGCGTCCGGCTGCAGCTACCTTTACCTGCAGCGCCTGGACGATACCTTTGTGGCCAGCTACGCGGGCCTTTTCACCGACAGCCTGCAGGCCGCCCTTGACGGCGAGACGGTCCTCTACCGCGTGGAGGAAGCCGGTTTCGCCCCGGTGGAAATGGAGGCGGTATCATGAAACTCAAACAGCTTCTGCGCCGCCGCTGGGCGCTGCCGGCGCTGTGCTATCTTGTCGCGCTGGCGGTATGGATCGTCCTGGGGGCGGCGGCGCTGGCCGGCGATATATGGGCGCGCAGCCGCGGCAGCCTGAGCGAACAGACGCTGCATGCGGCCGATTTCACGCTCGACGGCCTCGAACCGCTGGAAGGCCGGGCGGACGGCGAGGCGGAAATGCTGGTGACGACGACCGGCGACCCCCAGATGCTCCTGGCGGACCTTGGCGGGCGCACCGTGCGCACGCTGCAGGTCTTTGCCCGGTACGAGGGCGACGCCCGCGAGATGTGCCTGTATTATACGACCGCCGCGGCCCAGCCCTACAGCCCCGACCGCCGGGTCTACCCGGCGCAGCAGGCGGACGGCAGCTACCTGTACACGCTGCCGCGCACCCGCATCGTCTCGCTGCGGCTGGACCCCTGCAGCCCGGACGAGGGCAAGCAGGTGATTCTCGCGCTGGACAAGATCGTGCTCAACGCCCAGGTGGGCGGCTACTTCCTGCCCAGCTGGTACCAGGCGTTCTGCCTCGTTCTCTACCCGGCGCTGGCCGCCGCGCTGCTTGACTGGCTGCAGGCTGTCGCCGCCAGCTGGAACCAGCGCCGCCGCGCAAAACAGAACTGAACCAAAAGCAAAGGCCGGGGCAGGACCCCGGCTTTTTTCTTTTTTGCCTGCCGCGCGGCGGAAAACTGCAAAGACCCTGTAACATTTTGCCGCCCCGTGCGACTTATTGGACAGAAACGGGAAAGGGGGCGAAACCATTGCGCACGCTGGAAGAACTGTACCGGGCCTATCGGGACGATGTCTACCGCTACCTGTACAGCCTGACCCGCGACGCCGCGCAGGCCGAGGACCTGCTCAGCGAAACGTTTTTGCAGGCGCTGCAGAACGCGGCCAGCTACCGCGGCGAGGCCGGGGAAAAGACCTGGCTGTTCGGTATCGCGCGCAACCTCTGGCTGCGCGCGCTGCGCAAGCGCCGCCCCACCGTCTCGTTTGACGATCTTCTCGGCCTTTATGTCGAGGACACCCTTGCCGAGACCGCCGCCCGCCGCGCCCTGCTCGACCGCGTGCGCACGCTGCTGGCCGCGCGCGATGCACGCACCCGCCGCGTTGTGGCGCTGCGCGTGCGCGGCGTGCCGTATGAGGAAATCGCCAAAGAGCTGGGCATCAGCGCGGGTTCGGCGCGCGTCATCGACCACCGCGCCCGCCAATGGCTCAAAGAAACGCTGCGAAAGGAGGAACTGCTGTGAAACCCGAAGCCCAAACATCCGCGTGCGACCTCCCCTGTGAGGTCTGCCGCGACCTGATGCCACTCGTGCAGGACGGCGTCGCCAGCGCGGCCAGCCGCCGCCTGGTTGAACAGCATACCGCACACTGCGCCGCCTGCCGCGAACTCTGGCGGCAGGAAGACCCGCCCGCCATGCCGGACGACCGGCAGGTGCTGCCGCGCATCCGCCGCCGCCTGCGCCTGTGGATGTTCGGCGTGATAGCCGTGGGCCTTTTGCTGGGCATGATGCTGATGTTCAGCAGCGGGGGCGCCAACTATAACGTGCTCCTCATGCCCGCGCTGGGGGCGCTGCTGTGGTTTTTCGGCGGCCGGCGCCGCCGCTTGCTGCCGCTGGGTGTGGGCGCGCTGTACGGGGCCGCCTGGGTGTTCACGCAGCTTTCCGTTTGCGTTTGGCAGGGCGGCAGGCTCTCGTTTTTGGACGTTCTGGTCGGCGGCTATATGGCGCTGCTCCATCTCATCGGCTGTTATCTTGGCCTGCTGGCTGCCGCTTTGCTGCAATACGCATTTACCGGGGAGGAATTTGACCATGAAAACGATGAAGAACTTTGAAAACGTTTCGCAGCCAGCCCCGGCCGGGGCCGGGCACCGCCGGGCGCGCAGACCGCGCACCGGGTCCCGCCGCCGCGCGGCTGCCGTCGCGGGGGTCGCGCTGGTCCTGTTTTTGCTGCTCAACGCCTGCGCCACGCTGGGCGACCCGCTCAGCCGCGCGTATTCCCGGGCGCACGCCCTCGACTATGCCAACGAAAACTGGCCCGGCCACGATTTCTATATCGTGCAGACGAGCTTTTCCCCGTTTTGGAACTATAATGTCACGGTGCAGGCCGCAGACAGCATCGACACCCGCTTTACGCTCCGTGTCGGGACCGGCATCGTGCGCTGGACCGATTACGATACGGTCGTCGCCCAAAAGATCAATACGCTCAGCCGCTTTAACGACAGCTTACAGGCCGATGTACAGGCGGCGTTCACAGCCGCCGGGTTTTCCCCGTTTGAGGCGACGGACTTTCTCGTAACGATAGGCGAAACAGCGGAACTGACATTGGATATGCCCTACGATAAGGGGGATATCATACCCAAAACCAGCCTTTTCATCTTCGGCTTTTCCGATGCGCCCGGGGCCGATGCCGCCGAGGAGATCCTGCGCGGCGCCAAGGCCGTCATGACCGAATACGGCATCGACATCGATGAGTACTGCGTCACAATGTATGACGGCCGGTACAACGAGATAGACGGCGCCGTGCAGAACGGCTATGATACCGGCTGGCGCCCGCCGGTTCCATCGCCTGAAAACAGAAAACGCCGGGTGCGCACCCTCAAAAAAAGGGGGCGCGCACCCGGCGCTTTTTTCTGTTTTGTGTAAGGGGGCGGCTCAAAACGCCAGGCTGCCCTCGCCCTGGCGGAGATCGTTGCGTTCGAGTTCGGCCAGCAGCGCATCCTGCCCTTCGTGCAAAAGCAGCCGCTGGCTGTACTGCGTAAAGCGCTCGCATTCGTTTTCAGCCAAAAAGGCGGCCGAATCCGGCCCCAACGCCAGCTCGTTGACGAACACGACCATCTCCTGCCCGTCCGGGAAAGCCCGCTCCATGAAATCGAACGCCGCTTCCAGCGCGTCCCCGGCCACGGCGACGGCCTGCTCGCGTTTGCGCACCTGGCGGTTGAAGCCCGCGCGCACCGTGTCGAACGCAGTGTCGGCGTCCATGCGGGGGTCCAGCTTTTCGCCCCAGCCGCGCAGCAGCGCGGCGGCGCGCGCCCGGGCCGCCGCTTCCTCCGGCGTCAGGCGGCCCGCGGCCTTTGCGGCGTCGAGCGCTTTTTCATATTCGCCGCACTGCTCGCGGAACAGCGCGGCCGTGTCCGCCCCGGCTGCGCCCAGCGCGCGGCGGTAGGCGCGCAGCTGGCGGTAGCAGGCGTCGGTGGCGGCGTCGGTGCGACGCGCGGCGGCAAAGCGGGTGTTCAGCCCGGCCAAAAGCAGGCTGATCAGGCTCATGCGTTCATCAAACGCCGCCGAAAGCGCGCGTTCCAGCACCGCGTCAAAGCCTTTGCCCTGCAAGATGTCTTCCACACCGTAATCGGCCTCGTATTTCCGGTACAGCACCCAGTAGGCGGCAAAATCGCGCGCGATGTCCGGGTGGCGCAGATACTGCCCGATGACCGCCTCATCCACCGGCAGCACCAGCTTGTCCGCCGCCTGCAGGTAGACCGAAAGGTCCTCCCACCCGCGGGCGGTCACGAACAGCGGGCCGTCCACGTCGTTTTCCACCTTGTAAAAATGCTGCGGCCGCAGTTCAAGATACGCCGTCACAGCCGGGTGCAGCCGGTTGGCGCGGGCGTATTCCTGCCAGACAGAAAGCTGCGGCTCGATGTCGATGCGCCGCACGCGGTCCAGCGTGACAAGGTCAAAGTCCCGCACGCTCTTGTTGTATTCGGGCGGGTTGCCCGCCGCCACGATCACCCAGCCCTCCGGCACCGGCTGGTTGCCGAACGTTTTGCCCTGCAAAAACTGCAGCATGGTGGGGGCCAGCGTTTCGGACACGCAGTTGATCTCGTCAATAAACAGAATTCCGTGGGAAAGGCCGGTCTTTTCCATTTTGTCGTACACGCTGGCTATGATCTCGCTCATCGTGTACTCGGTCACGCTGCGGTCGGCCCCGGCAAAATTGCGCTGGCGGATGAACGGCAGGCCCACGGCGCTCTGGCGGGTGTGGTGGGTGATGGTATACGCCACCAGCGCCACGCCGCATTCCTGCGCGATCTGCTCCATGATCTGCGTTTTGCCAATGCCCGGCGGGCCCATCAGCAAAATCGGCCGCTGCCGCACCGGCGGGATCAGCGGCGCGCCGGTGTCGTCGGTGGCCAGGTAGGCCCTGACGGCATTTTCGATCTCCTGTTTGGCGCGTTTGATGTCCATGGTCCTTCTCCTTGCTGCCGCCAGGCGGCGTTTTTACAGTTGCGGCAATTCCTCGGGGTCCCATTCCTGCCAGTCGATGGCGGGCGCGGCGGGCGGCTGCGGCAGAAACTCCTGCTCCGAAAGCGTCAGCCGTATCGCCCAGGGCGGGGAAGGCGGCGGCTCGGCCCCGTCCTCCACAAACAGGAAGGCGGTCTGGCAGGCGGGCGGCCGCGCCGGGTAGGTCCCCTTGCCGTCGGTGAAATAGAGGATGCCCTGCAGCTCGCGCAGCGTCCCTTCTTTCTGCAGCGCGGCAATGCGCGCGAACGCAGGGCGGAAATCCGTCCCGCCGCCCCCGTGCAGCGTCAGCGCGGCGGCGTAGCGCTCCCATTCTTCGGCGCTGTGCAAAAAGGTCAGCTCGCGCACCGCGTCGTCGCACTGCATCACGGCGACGTTGCAGCGGTCAAAAAAGCGCCCGCTTGTGCGCAGGATGCCGAACGTCTCGCGCAAAAACGCCTTGACGAGCGCCCCGGCCGTCGACTCGCTTGTGTCGATCACGATCACCAGGTCGCGGATCTTGCGGCTCTCCCGCGTCTCCAGCGGTTCGATCAGCGGCAGGTTGCCGTAGGTGCGCAGGCCGTAGGTATAGGTGCCCAAGTCGAACTCGTCGGGGTCGAGCCGGGGCTCCTCGCGCATAACGGTGAACCGGCGCAGAAAATCCCGGTAAGACCGGCGGCTGCGGGCGGCTTCCACCTGGGCGGCCAGCGCCTGCGCGCCGGCGGTCTCCCCGGCCTGGCGGCCCGCCTGCTGCATGCTCAGCTGGGTCTGGCGGCCCAGCTGTTCCCATTGCCGCCCCATCATTTGGGCGGCGGGGGCCTGCGGGTCGGCGGGCCACAGGCGGTGGCTGTCGCAGTAAAATTCCCGCTGCAAAACCTCCAGCTCGCCGGCGCTGCGCGCGCACAGCGCGCTGTAAATGGGCCCGGCGGCCGGCAGGCGGGCGGTTTCATGCAGTTCGGCATAGGTTTTCTGCCGCAGCCAGCCCACCGGGCGCTGCAGCGCGGCGACGCCCAGGTGGTCCAGCGCATATTCGGCGGCAATATCGCACGCCAGCCCCCACAGCGCCGGGTCGCGCCGGCCGCGCAGCCACGGGTGGCGGAACACACAGTGCAGCACGCTGTGCAGGTAGCCGCGCAAAAGATACGGCCGGTTTTGCCGGTAGATGCGCAGCACCCACGCCGGGCCGTACACAAGCGCCGCGCCGTTTGTGGCCAGGCCGCGCGCCGGGTCGGTGTCCGGCGTCAGGGCCAGTGCGCCCAGCGCGGCGTTCATATAGCGCAGCTGCAGGTACAGCTCGCTGCGCGCCAGTTCCATCGCCCGGCGGGCCATGGCCTGTTCCCATTCAGCCTGGGTCTCGATATGCTTTTTGGCCATGGCGCGCCTCCTTTCGCGGGTGTGGGTCACAGGTCGTCAAAGTCATAGGTCTTGCGGCGCGGGGCGGGGGCGCGGCCCGCCAGCAGCAGCGCGGCGCCCTCGCTCCAGCCGGTGCGGCCGCACTGCAGCGCCGCGGCCTGGCGGCAGCCGTCGGGGGCCAGCGGCGCCAGCAGCCGCACGGCCGCTTCCGCCCGCGCCTGCACCGCCAGCGCCAGCGCGGCGTCCGCGTGGCTGCGCAGATAATCTTCGTATTGCGCGCGGGCCGCCGGGCCCAGCGCAAACGGGAACAACAGCCGCCCCAGCGCCACGCGGCACAGCGCGGCGGGCGGTTCGGTGGCGTCGGCGCGCAGGAAGGCGGCGTCGTATTCGGCCCAATCGACCGCGCCGCCCGCAAAACACTGGCGGTAGCGGTAGCCCACGCCCTCGATGCTGTGGTTGAAGATGTGCGCCGGGGTGTTTTCGTGCAACGTTTCCTGGTACTCGGGGCAGAACATCCGCGCCTGTACGCGGCCGCCGGGGGCAAACTCGGCCGCAATATCCCCGGCCGCGGCGGCCAGCAGCTTTTTCAAACCGGTCGGCTCATCCGCTGCCGCCAAAAGGCAAAACACCGCCAGGCTCCGGCAGTTGGTAAAAAGATCGCTGCCCAGCTCGCGCAAAGCAGGGCCCGCCGTGACGCGGCGCAGTCGGCGGCAATTATAGAAAGCGCCGTTGTGCAGCGCCCGCACGCTTTGCGGCAGCGTGACCTCCTGCACAAAATCTCCGCAAAGCGGGTGCAGCGGCGCGCCGTCTGCGCCCTCCGGGCCCCAGAGTGCGCCGCCTTCCGGCTCCCGCCGGGCGGAAAAACAGTATGGCCCGATCTCGGTCACAGGCCGCCCGGCCACCGCGGCGGGCACGGCGGGGCAGGGGGTATCCCCAAACACCCGCAGCACGCGGGCCCCCGTTGCGGCCGGGGTCCACAATACGCTGATGCACGGCTGCAAAATTTTTTCGCCCGCCTTTCCCAACAACTCTTTACAACGCCCCCATTATAGCATAAAATAGTTGTTCGTGAAACAAGCGGCGCACAGCGCGGCAAAGTTTTTTGCCGCGGGCGCTGCGTATGTAAAAAAGGGAAAAGAGGAGAACGTCCATGCGCTCCGCAGCCACGCAAAACGCCATCCTGACCGGGTCCATCCCCCGGCAGCTGATCCTGTTTTTTCTGCCCATCTGGTTCGGCACGCTGTTCCAGCAGCTTTACAACACGGCTGATACGCTGATCGTCGGCAACTTTGTCGGCACCGAAGCGCTGGCTGCCGTCGGCGCGACCGGCGCGTTCGTGCAGCTGCTGGTCGGCGCATTCGTCGGCCTGTGCAGCGGCGCGGGCGTCGTGATCGCGCAGAGCTACGGCGCGCGCGATGTCGACGCCGTCGACCGTCAGGTGCACACGGCGCTGGCCATGGCGGTGCTGGGCGGCGCGGCGCTGACCGTCGTCGGCCTGCTCACCAGCCGCACCGTGCTGCAGCTCATGGGCACCCCGGCCGAGATCCTGCAGGGGGCCACCATCTACCTGCAGATCTACTTCCTCGGCATGATCCCGCAGTTCATCTACAACATGGGCACCAACATCCTGCGCGCTGTCGGCGACAGCAAACGCCCGCTCTACTTCCTCATCATCGCCTCGCTTGTCAACATCGTGCTGGATATCCTGTTTGTCGCCGGGTTCCACTGGGGTGTGGCCGGGGCGGCCATCGCCACCGTCATCAGCCAGGTGGCCAGCGCCGTGCTGACCATGCGCTGCCTGATCGGCTCGGGCGGCATGCCCTGGCACCTCGACGGCTTCCAGCCCAAGGTGGACCTGGCCGTCATGCGGGACATCTGCCGCATCGGCCTGCCCAGCGCGGCGCAGTCGGCGCTGTACAGCGTGTCCAACATCGTCATCCAGGCGTCGATCAATGCGTTCGGTACCACCGCGGTCGCGGCGTGGAGCGTCTACGGCAAGATCGACTTCCTGTTCTGGATGACGGTCAGCTCGTTCGGCATCGCCATCACGACCTTTGCCGGGCAGAATTTCGGCGCGCGCCAGTACGACCGCGTGCGCAGCGGCACCCGCATCTGCCTGGGCATGACGGCGGCGGTCACGGTGTTCATCAGCCTGGTGCTGTACCCGGCGGCCGGGCTGCTGTTCCGCCTGTTCAGCCAGGACGCGGCCGTCATCAGCCAGGGCATCCAGATGATGCACTTCCTGGTGCCGGCGTATATCACCTACATCTGCATCGAGATCCTCTCCGGCGCGCTGCGCGGCTGCGGCGATGTGCGGGTCCCCACGCTGATCACGGTGTTCGGCGTCTGCGGGCTGCGCATCCTGTGGCTGCTGGCAGTGGTGCCGCAGGTGCACACGCTGCTGACGGTCGAGGCCAGCTACCCGATCACCTGGACGCTGTCCAGTGTGTTGTTCATCGTTTACTACCTGCGCGGCGGCTGGATGCAGCGCTGCATGCAGGCCCGCCACGGCGAGGCGGCCGAAGCGGACGCCACACTGTAAGCCGGGTAAAAACAGATAAAAAACTGCGCTGTTTCAGGCCATGACGGCCCGAAACAGCGCAGCTTTTTTATACGGTCTTGGGTGCGGCCGCGGCGTCCAGCGCCTGGCGCGCCGCGCGGACCGCATCGGCGCTTGTCTGCTGGATGTGCCATTCATCCAGGCCGGGCAGGCCCATCGGCACGCCCTGGCGGCGGAAACGCATCCCGCTTTCCATTTCCGTTTTGCCGCTCATGTGGAACGCGCGGGCCCCGGGCAAGCGGGCGCACAGCGCGGTGATTACATCCGCGTTCACCTCGGCGCCGATCAGCACCTCCGGCCCGCCGGTGCGGTCGCGCTCATCCAGCAGCGCGCGCAGCACGCCTTCGCCCTGCAGGCAATGGGCGGCGGCCCCGCTGGTCAGCACGGTGTCCAGCCCCAGGGCGGCTGCGGCACGGTAGGCGCTGCGCGGGTCTCGGCTCACGTCGATGGCCCGGTGCAGCGTCAGCCCGGCCCCCGGCCCGGCCGCTGCGATCAGCCGCCGCATGGCCGCTGTGTCCAGCGCGCCGTCCGCCGTCAGCGCGCCGATCACGAACCCGTCCGCCCCCGCGGTGCGCAGCGCCGGCATCTGGGCGCACAGCAGCGCGAGCTCGTCCTCCGTGTACAGGAAATCCCCCGCGCGCGGGCGCATCAGGCAGCGCACCGGCACGCGGCTCTCGGCGCGGATCTGCCGCAGCAGCGCGGCATAGGGCGTCAGCCCGCCCACGGCAAGCGCGCTGCACAGCTCCAGCCGGTCCGCGCCGCCTGCCAGCGCGGCGCGCGCAGAAGCCAGACTGTCGACACAGACCTCCAACAATGGCTGCGATCTTTTCATTATGCTGTTCCTCCCGCAGGGCGATGATATATAGTTTTAGTATATCACAGCAGGCGGCGGATGCACAGTGCCCCCGCGCGCCAAAACGGCGGGCAGGGGGTGTGCAGTTATATGAAAAAAAGGGGATAGCCCGTTCAGGCTGCGCGGCCGCCGCGCACGACCTGCAGCGGCACGCGCACAGGGGCTGCCGAGCGGCGGACCGGCGCGGCCGCCTTCTGCGGCGCAGCGGGCGCCAGCGCACCGCACAGCACGTTCATGCCCAGCAGTGCGGCCAGGGCCAGCCCCAGCGCCGCCGGGACCGACAGGGTACCCTGGGCAGCTGCGCTGGCCAGACCCAGCAGCACAAACCCGAGCGCGATCAGCAAAAATTGGCACAGCCAGCGTTTTACCATCTGTTGTTTCATCACAAGTTCCTCCGTCGTTTCTCTTTATATCAGGTGTTTCGGTGGTTGTATTTTGGCTCTGAAAACAACCGCCGGTTGTTTTATGTTTCCAGAATAATACAACTAACGGTTGTTGTCAAGACGTTATACAACAAAAATTCCAAAAAAATCCCGGCAGGCACCCTTTACAAAAACTACCATTGGTTGTATAATGGTGCCAATGAAACATGCCGCGGGGCTTGCCCCGCCCAAGGTAAGGAGCACGCGCGATGTTTGCAGAACGCTTGAAAGAAGCCCGCAGGGCCAAGAAATACAGCCAGGCCGAGCTGTCCCACCGCCTCGGCGTCACCCAGCAGGCCGTTGGCAAGTGGGAGACCGGCCGCTCCACGCCGGACCCGCAGACCGTGGCCCAGCTGGCCGAGATCCTGGATACCACGGCGGACGCCTTGCTGGGCCTGCGCGAAAATTCCGTCCCCGGCGCGGTCGGCCGCAACGCTTTTGCCAGCTTTGGCGAATACCTGATCCCCGTCGTCGGCACGGTCCGCGCCGGTTACGGCGCGCTCGCCTTTGAGGAGGACTACGGCAAAGAATATGCCAGCGTCAAGGACCCGCAGAACTATTTTTACCTCGTGGTCAAGGGCGACAGCATGGAGCCCCGCATTTCGGACGGCGACCTGGCGCTGGTGCGCCGCCAGACCACGCTTGATAACGGCGACCTTGGCGTTATGGTCTACGGCCTGGACGGGGAGGGCACGCTGAAAAAGTATATCCAGCGCGGCAACGCGGTCGTGCTGCACCCGTTCAACCCGGCCTATGAGGACCTCGTCATCAAGGGGGAAGAACTGGACCACCTCTATATCGCAGGCAAGGTCGTGGAGACCAAGGCCAAGTGGTGAAAGCTGCTTTCTGTCTTTGAGTATAACAGAACCTTGTTCCCATAATTCGGACTTTCAAGCCCGCGGCAGAAAACCCGAGCCCGATAAACCGGACCCAATACAAACGCGGCCCGTTCTGCCGCGGCCGTATACTTTATTCATTTTATAGGGTTATAAGGCCGCTGAATTTTTTATCCATTTGATTTTGCATTCCCGCCGGTTTTTTGACCGGGAGAACCGGCGGGTTTATTTTTTATACCCATTTTTCGGGCGGGGAGGCGCAGCGCATGGACCTGGCGGAGAAACTGGAGATTCTGGCGGACAGCGCCAAATATGATGTGGCGTGCACCTCCAGCGGGGTGGACCGCCCGGGGCGGCGCGGCCAGCTGGGCAGCTGCAGCGCGCCGGGCATCTGCCATGCCTTCACGCCGGACGGCCGCTGCGTCTCACTGCTCAAGGTGCTGTATTCCAACGCCTGCAGCTACGACTGCAGCTATTGCGTCAACCGCCGCTCCAACCCGCGCCCGCGCGCCACCTTTACCCCGCGGGAGCTGGCCGAGCTCACGATCGGTTTCTACCGCCGCAATTATATCGAGGGTCTTTTCCTGTCCAGCGCAGTGCTCGGCAGCCCGGATGCCACCATGGAGCGCATGATCGAAGCTTTGCGCATCCTGCGGCAGGAATACCGCTTCAACGGCTATATCCACGCCAAGGCCATCCCCGGGGCCGACCCGCTGCTCATCGAGCGCCTGGGCCTGCTGGCCGACCGCCTTTCGGTCAACATCGAACTGCCAAGCGAAACGAGCCTCAACCGCCTCGCGCCGGACAAGGCCAAGGCGGCGATCCTGCGCCCGATGCGCCAGATCGCCCAGCAGAGCGCGGCCAGCCGCCGGGAACTGGCCGTTTACCGGCATGCCCCCGCCTTTGCCCCGGCCGGGCAGAGCACCCAGATGATCATTGGCGCAACGCCGGAAAGCGATTTGCACATCCTGCGCCTGACCGAAAGCCTGTATCAGAAATATGCGCTCAAGCGCGTGTTTTACTCGGCCTATCTGCCGGTCGTGCCGGACTCGCGCCTGCCTGCGCTCACCACCCCGCCGCCGCTTCTGCGCGAGCACCGCCTGTATCAGGCCGACTGGCTGCTGCGCTACTACGATTTTTCGGCGGCTGAACTGCTGAGCGATGAGCAGCCGAACTTTGACCCCTACCTCGACCCCAAGTGCAACTGGGCGCTGCGCCATCCTGAATTTTTCCCGGTCGAAGTCAACGCGGCGCCGCTGGCGGCGCTGCTGCGCGTGCCCGGGGTCGGCCCCAAAAGCGCGCGGCGCATCGTGGCCGCCCGCCGCAGCCAGCGGCTGGGCATGGCGGAACTCAAGCGCATCGGCGTTGTGCTCAAACGCGCGCAGTATTTCATCACCTGCAGCGGCCGCGCCCCGGCGCTGCGCGCGCCGCGGCAGGAGGTCGCCGCCGCCCTCGTGGACCCCAGGGCGTTCGGCGTTGGCGTGCAGCAGCTTTCGCTCGACGATTTCCGCGCCGTGCCGCTGCCGGACGCCGCCCCGCAGCTCCAGCGCCTGGCGGCCGCCGGGGTGGACGCGCGCACGGCCGCCCGCGAGACCCGACAGGAGGCGATCGAATGTCTTACCCGGCGCATGTGAGCAACGTCAGCTATTGTTACGACGGCAGTTTCCGCGGCTTTCTGTGCTGCATCTATGAAAGCTACGCCCGCCGGGAGCTCCCCGCGGCCGTGCAGCCGCCGGAGGAAGGGCAGGTGAGCCTTTTCGGCTGCCGCGAGATCCCCACCAGCGCGGACCGCGCCCGCCGTGTGGCGGCCGGGCTGCGCCGCCTGGGCGGCGGGGTGCAGGGCTGCCTGACCAGCGGCTTTTTGGCCGATGAACCCGGTAAGGACCTGACCCTGCTGCGCTTTGCCCGCGTCTGCTTTGAGAACGGCCCCGCAACCGTGCAGATGCTGGGCCGCGCCGAGGTGGCCGACGCGCTGGCGCTGGCGCGGCGGGTGGACAATGAGAGCAGCAAATACATCGAGTTCCTGCGCTTTGAGCAGCGCGGCGAGATGCTCGGCGCCATCATCCACCCGCGCCACCGCATCCTGCCGCTGCTGCGCGGGCATTTCTGCAGCCGCCTGCCGGACGAGGATTTCATGATCTTTGACGCCACCCACCGCATGGCCCTGCTGCGGCGAGACCGACAGGTACATTACCTGCGCATGCAGCGCTATGACCCGGCCCCGGACGCCGAAGAAGAGGACTGGCAGGCGCTGTGGAAGCGTTTCTTCCATGCCCTCACCATAGAGGAACGCCGCAACGAAGCCTGCCAGCGCACCCACGCCCCCAGGCGTTACTGGCGTGATATGTGCGAGATGCAGGGGCAAAAAAGTGCTACCCAACCGCCGCAGGATGTGATATAATACATCTATCTTTATTTCCGTAGAAAAGGGGAGCTGTACGATGGAAGAGCTGCTGCGTATTCTTGAAAAGAACGCCCGCCTGCCGGTGGAGGATATTGCCGCCATGATGGGCAAAACGCCGGTCGAAGTGGCCGCCATGATGGATGAGGCCGCCGAAAAGGGCTACATCCGCGGGTTTGAAGCGCTCATCGACTGGGAAAAAGCCGGAGTCAATCTGGTCGAAGCCGTCATTGAGCTGCATGTTTCGCCGCGCAAAAGCCGCGGTTTTGACGAGATCGCCTCGGTCGTCGCCAGCTTTGACGAGGTGGACAGCGTGCTGCTGATGAGCGGCGGCTACGACCTGCAGGTCGTCATCAAGGGCCGCAGCTTCCAGGAGATCGCCATCTTTGTCGCCAAGCGCCTGTCCCCGCTGGACGATGTCCTTTCCACCGCCACCAGCTTTGTGCTGCGCACCTACAAGCGCGGCGGGCGGCTGTATCTGGACGAAGAAACCGACGATAGGGAGTGGACCGTGCTGTGATGAACTACGATAAACTGCTGGCGCCCGCGGCCCAGGAGATGCGCCCGTCCGGCATCCGCAAGTTTTTTGACCTCGCGGCCGATATGCCCCACTGTATCTCGCTCGGCGTCGGCGAGCCGGATTTCAAAACCCCGTGGAGCATCCGCGACGCAGGCATCCGCAGCCTGGAACAGGGACGCACCAAATACACGGCCAACGCCGGGCTCAAGGAGCTGCGCGCGGAGATCTGCCAGTATCTGGCCCGCCGGTTCGATCTTTCTTATCAGATCGACAACATCCTTGTCACGGTCGGCGGCAGCGAAGCCATCGACATGGCCATCCGCGCGTTGGTCTCCCCGGGGGACGAGGTCATCATCCCGGAACCCTGCTTTGTCTGCTATGAGCCGATCACCCAGCTGACCGGCGGCGTGCCGGTGCACATTGCCACCAAAGCGGAGGACGGTTTCCGCTTAACGCCGGAAGCGCTGCGCGCGGCCATCACCCCGCGCACCAAGCTGCTGATCCTGCCGTACCCCAACAACCCGACCGGCGCGGTCATGGAACAAAAAGACCTGGAAGCCATCGCCGAGGTGTTGCGTGATACCGATGTGGTCGTGCTGTCGGATGAAATTTATGCCGAGCTGACCTATGGCCTCGACCGCCATGTCAGCATCGCCGCGCTGCCCGGCATGGCCGAGCGTACCATCGTGGTTAACGGCTTCAGCAAGGCGTATTCCATGACCGGCTGGCGGCTGGGCTATGCGGCCGGGCCGGAGCCGATCATCCAGATCATGACCAAGATCCACCAGAGCTGTATCATGTCGGCCCCCACCACCAGCCAGTACGCCGCCATTGTCGCGCTGCGCACCTGCGATGATGAGATCGAAAAGATGCGCGACGAATACAACCGCCGCCGCCGTTACATCGTCAAGGCCCTCAACGACCTGGGCCTGACCTGCTTTGAGCCCAAGGGCGCGTTTTATGTCTTCCCCGATATCCGCCGCAGCGGGTTGAGCAGCGCCGAATTTTGCGAGCGGCTGCTCAAGGAGGAAGAAGTCGCCATCATTCCCGGCGATGCGTTCGGCGCCTGCGGCGAAGGCTACGCCCGTATCAGCTATGCCTACAGCGTCGACCATCTCGAAACCGCCGTGCACCGCATCCACCGCTTCCTCGAAACCCACGGCTGGCTGCCCGCGGCGGGGGAATGAGCCGCTTTGATCTGGAGGGATACCCATGCAGAAAAAGACCGTGACCGTGCTGGCCCCGGCCAAGCTCAACCTGTCGCTGGATGTCGTGGGCACGCTGCCGGGCGGCTACCATGATCTGGACATGGTCATGCAGGCCATCACGCTGCACGAGACGCTGGTGCTGCGCCGCAGCCGTTACCTCAACGTGCGCATGCCGGGCAGCTTTGTGCCGGTCAACGAAAAAAATACCGCCGTCAAGGCGGCGCTGGCCTTTTTCCACTATACCGGCCTGCTGGCGGGTGTGGATATCACGATCCATAAACAGGTGCCGGTGCGCGCCGGGATGGCCGGCGGCAGCGCCGACGCGGCCGGGGTGCTTGTCGGCATGAACGAGCTGTACGGCGCGCGCCTTTCGATGAGCGAGCTCTGCGCGCTGGGCGCTTCGATCGGCGCCGATGTGCCGTTTGCGCTGATGGGCGGCACCTGCCGCGTCAAGGGCGTCGGCGACCTGCTCAAGCCGCTGCCGCCCTGCCCGGATTGTTTTTTTGTCGTCGTGATGCCCAGCGTCGGCATCTCGACGCCGGAGGCGTTCCAGCGCTACGACCGCATGGGCAGCCCGCTGCACCCGGACTGCGACCGGCAGGAAGCCGCCATCCGCGCCGGGGACCTGCCCGGGCTGTGCGCGGCGGCAGGCAATGCGCTGGAGCATTGTTCCGGCGCGACCGAGACCCCGGCCATCCGCGCCCTTCTCGACGAACACGGCGCGCTGATCAGCCTGATGACCGGCTCCGGCGCAGCGGTGTTCGGCGTGTTTGACGCCGAAGACAAAGCGCAGGCGGCGGCCGAAGCGCTGCGCGCCCGGTATAAGCAGGTTTATCTGGCGCGGCCCGACCGCGGCGGCGCGCGCGTAAGCCAATAAAAAATGCGCGCCTGCCCGCTGTGCGCGGCTTGGGCGCGGCCCCTTTTGCCCATACTGTTGGGCGAAAGGGGTGTTTTTCTATGAAATCTGTGTGCCGGAGCGGGCGCGGGGCCCGCGTGCGCCGCGCGCTGGAACTTGGCTGCGCGCTGGGGTTCGCGCTCACCGTGCTGCTCACAGCCGCCGCCTGGCGCTACCAGTCTCTTTGCCGCCGCGTCTGCGGCGACACGCTGCGCCTGCACATCGTCGCCAACAGCGATTCGACTGCGGACCAGCTGCAAAAACTGGCCGTGCGCGACGCGCTGCTGGAGGCCGTCGCCACCATCACGGCGCAGGCCCGGAACCGGGACGAGGCCGTGGCCGCCGTTTCCCGCGCGCTGCCCTGGCTGCAGGCCGAAGCGCGCAGCGCCGCGGGCGGCCAACCCGTGCAGGTCCGCCTGACCGAAAGCGATTTCCCGGCCCGGGACTACGGCGCTTTCCGCCTGCCTGCCGGGCGCTATGCCGCGCTGCGCGTGGAACTGGGGCAGGCGGAAGGCCATAACTGGTTCTGCGTGCTTTACCCGGCCCTGTGCGTGGGGGCAAGCAGCGCCGACTATGGCGACGCAGCCGAAAACGCGCTCGTGTTCGGCCGGTACGAACTGCGCTCGGCCCTGCTCGATTCTCTGTGCGCGCTGTTTTGAATGTTTTTGATCCCCGTCCGTTGAAAGGCGGTCTGTATGCTCACCTTACTTCTCGGCCCCTCCGGCAGCGGAAAATCCAGCCGCCTGAGGCGCGAACTCAAGGCCCGTGCCGAGGCCGGGCTGCACAGCATCCTCGTCGTGCCGGAACAGTTCACCTCCTCCACTGAAGGCGCGCTCTACCGCACGCTGGGCGATACGCTGTCCGGCTATGTCGAAAGTTACTCTTTTACGTCGCTGGCCGAAACGCTGCTGCGGCGCTATGGCGGCGCGGCGGTGCCCACCCTGACCGAAGCCGGGCGCGCCGTGCTCGTGCGCCGCGCGCTGGACCAGCTGCTGGACCAGGTCACCTACTACAGCCGCCAGCGTCAGAGCGCGGCGTTCTGCCGCAAGGCGGCCGAGACCATCGAGGAGCTCAAAAGCGCCGGCGTCCGCCCCGACGAACTCGCGCGCTATGCCCGCGCCCCCGGGGCCGATACCGACAAGCTCAGCGAGCTGGCCCTGATCTACGGCGCATATGAGGGCCTGCTGGCCCAGACCGGCATGGACCCCGGCGACCGGCAGGAGCTGGCCGCCCGCCGCCTGCAGGAAGCGGGCGGCGGCACGGAGTTTTTTGCCGGGCGCGCCGTATACATGGATGAATTCGATACCTTCAACGCCCCCAAGCGCGCGCTACTGGCGGCCATGCTGCCTGCGGCCGATGTGACGGTCTGCCTGTGCTGCGACGGCCTGCAGGAGCGTGACGGCGGCTTCGGCGTGTTCAGCGGCGCGCGGCAGATCGCCGCGGCGCTCAAGGCGATGGCGGCAAAGGCGGGCGTCCAGACCCATACCGTGCAGCTGGCCGAGGACCTGCGCCACAGCCGGGCCCCGGTGCTGGCCGAACTGTCGCTGCTGCTGGCGGACCCCGGCTACACGCCGGAGCAAACCGTCGACGCCGCTGCGCTCGGCGGCCCGGCCATCACCTTTTATAAAGCGGACGACCGCCAAGCGGAGGCCAAAGCAGTGGCCGCCGCCGTGCGCGCCCGCGCGCGCGCCGGGACGCCCTACAGCCGCATGGCGGTCATCTGCCGCGACGCAGCGGCCTATCTGCCGGCCATCCGCTACGAATTCCGCCTGCAGGGCATTCCGCTGTTCTGCGACGAACCCACAACGCCGGAAAACACCGCCCCGGCGCGCGCCGTGCTGGCGGCGCTCGACCTTGTGCGCGGCGGGCTGGGCAGCCCGGCGCTGCTGCGCCTTGTCAAGACCGGCCTTGTCGACCTGCCGGAGGAGACGGCCTGCGCGCTCGAAAATTACGCCTACACCTGGCCGCTGCATGCCGACGACTGGCGCGCGCCGTTTACGCGCAACCCCGGCGGCTATACCGACCGCTGGTCCGACCAGGACAAAGAGGACCTTGCGCTGGCCGAACAGGCGCGCCTGTTTTTGGTCGAGCGCGCGCAGAAATTCCTCGCCAAAGCCCGCGGCGCCGATGTGACGGCGCTGACAAAGCGCATCTATCTGTTTTTGCAGGACCTTGGCGCGGAGCGCGCGCTGGAACAGCTGGCCGCGGACCTGCGTGAACGCGGCGAACTGCCCGCCGCCGACGAAGCCCTGCGCGAATGGAACGTTGTGACCGGCCTGCTCAACGATATGGTGCAGCTGACCGGCACGGCGGCCGGTGCGCCCAACACGCTGACGCCTGCCGAATATGCCGACTTTTTCACGCTGCTGCTGCGCACGACCGACATGGGCCATATCCCGCAGAGCCTCAACAGCGTGATCTTTACAACGGCCGGGCGCATGCGCCTGCCCGAGACCGACGCCTGCTTTGTGCTTGGCCTGGCGGAAGGGGAGTTCCCGCAGACCCCGGGCGACAGCGGCCTTTTGACCCATGCCGACCGCGACGCTATGATCGCCCAGGGGGCCGAACTGCCCGACTGTTTTGAGAACCGTGTCATCCGCGAGCAGGTCTGTTTTTATAAAGCGCTGACTGCCCCCGCGCGCTGGCTGTGGCTGTCCTGGCCGGGCGGCGCGGCCGGGCTGCCGGTCACGGCGGCGCTGGCCCCGGCGCTGGAACTGCTGGCCGTGCCGGAAAGCTGCCCCGACCCCGCCGCCCTTGCGGCCACCCCGGCCGCGGCGCTCGATCTGCTGGACGGGCTGTGGCAGCACAACACGCCCGCGCGCACCGCGGTCGAGCAGGCCCTCGACGCGCTCGAAGGCACCCCGGCCGCCGTGCCGGGCCTTGCCGCCGTGCGCCGGGCCGCCCGCCGCGACCCGGCCGCCGTACAGGACCTCGGCGCGCTCGAAAAGCTGCTCGGCCCGCGCCTGCACATCAGCCCCACCCGCTTTGAGCGCTACGCGCTGTGCCCGTTCGGTTATTTCATGCAGTATGTGCTCGGCGCGCGCCCGCGCCAGAAAGCCGAGCTCGCGCCCAACATCAGCGGCACGCTGACCCACTGGGTGCTGGAGCAGGCGCTCAGCCGCCAGGGGGCCGCGTTTGAAACGCTCACGCCCGAACAGCTCGAGGCCCTGGTCGCCGCGCTGGTCGAAGAATACACGGCCGCCAACCTGCCCGGGGCGGGCGTGCGCATGCAGTACCTGCTTGCGCGTATCCGCCGCAACCTCGTCGGGCTGCTCGGCTTCATCCAGCGGGATATCCGCCAATCCGGCTTCAAGCCGGTCGCGTTCGAGCTGCGCATCGACGACCGCCCCGACCCGGAACACCCCGAAGCCCCCTTTGTGCCGCCAGTCGAACTGACCGACAGCCGCGGCCACACGATCCGCGTGGTGGGCACGGTCGACCGTGTCGATGCGATGGAGCTGGGCGGCCGCACCTATCTGCGCGTTGTCGACTACAAGACCGGCAGCAAGGAGTTCAAATTGCAGGAAGTCTGGTATGGCCTCGACTGCCAGATGCTGCTCTACCTCTTTACGCTCGAACGCAACGGCGGCGCGCTGTTCAAGGACCCGGCCGCCGCCGGGGTCGAATATCTCTGGGCGGACCCGTCCCCCAAAACGCAGGACCGCCCGGACGGCGACGCCGCAGCCGAACCGCCAAGCTACCCGCTCGAGGGCCTGCTGCTTGACGACGAGAGCATCTACCGCGCCATGGATACGCGCGGCACCGGCGCGTTCGTGCCGCTCACCTTCAACAAAAAGACCGGCGCGGTGGCTGCCGCTTCCCGCGGCCGCCTGGCCGGGCCGGACAAACTTGCCCGCATCTGCGGCCACCTGGACGGTCTGCTGGCCGAAATGGCGGACAACCTCTACAGCGGGCGCATCGCGGCTGAGCCTTTCGTGCCCGGCGGGCGCAGCCCCTGCGCCTACTGCGACTACCGCGCCGTCTGCCGTCATGCCGACGGCGAAGGCGAGCGCGCCCCGGCCGCCGAGGGCGACCCGTTTGAGCCCCCCGCCCCGCCCAAAGCGGACAAATGACAGCATGCCACACCCCACCTTACAGGAGCCACTATGTCCAACGCGATCCAATTTACCCCGGCGCAGGCCGCGGCCATCACGGCCCGCGGCGGCAGCCTGCTGGTCAGCGCGGCCGCCGGTTCCGGCAAGACCCGCGTGCTGGTCGAGCGCGCCGTCGGCCTGATCACCGACCCCGACGCGCCGGTCGAGGCCGACCGCCTGCTGATCATGACCTTTACGAACGCGGCCGCGGCCAAGCTGCGCGCCGACATCACCGAACGCCTGCTGGCCGAAGTGCGCGCCCATCCCGGCGACCAGCGCCTGCGCCGCCAGCAGCTGCGGCTGCAGCGCGCGTCCATCGGCACGGTGGATGCGTTCTGCCTGCACTTTGTGCAGCAGCATTTTGCCTCGCTCGAAGTCCCGCCCGACTTCGAGACAGCTGATGACGCCACGCTCGGCCGCCTGCGCCAGGAAACGCTGGCCGCGGTGCTGGAACAGGCGTATGAAGACCCCGACTTCCGTGCGTTTGCCGATCTTTATGACCGCGGCCGCACCGACGATACAGCCGGGACCGCGCTGCTCGAACTGTACGACTTCACCCGCACGCTGCCCCACCCGGACCGGGCGCTCGATGAATTCGCAGCTGCCTGGCAGTCCGAAGCGCCGCCGCAGGATACCCCCTGGGGCCGCGCGGTGCTGCAGAGCGCGGCGCGCCGCGTACAGGGGGCGCTGCGCCTGATCGAAGCCGCCCTGACCGCCGCCGCGCGGGACGAGACCGCCGACCGCGCCTATACGGCCGTGCTCGCCGACGACGAAAGCAAACTTACGCTGCTGGCCGAACGCCTGCACGCAGGGGACTGGGACCGCGCGCTGGAAGCGCTTTCGCTGCTGAAGGAATGGCGCCGCCCGGGCGCGATCAAAGGCGGGCGGGACGGCAACCCGGCGGCGCTTGCGGCCTACGAGCTGCGCGAGCGCGCCAAAAAGCAGACCCAGAAACTGCAAAGCGATTTCCTGCTGTGCACGGGGGCCGAATTCGCGGCCGACCGCCGCCGTGCCGCGCCGCTGGTGGCGGCGCTTTTGCGGGCGGTGCGCCTGTTTGCCAAGACCTTTTTTGCCGCCAAGGTTGAGGAAAACGTCCTCGACTATGCCGACTATGAGCACCTCACCCTCGATTTGCTGCAGACGCCGGAAGGGGAGCGCACGCCGCTGTGCGCCACGGTCAGCGCGCGCTATGCGGCGGTGCTTGTCGATGAATACCAGGACACCAACGCCCTGCAGGACGCGATCTATTTTTCGCTCGCCTCGCCCGCGGCCGACAACCTGTTCTTCGTCGGTGACCTCAAGCAGAGCATCTACCGCTTCCGCCAGGCCGACCCCAGCGTTTTTGCCGCCAAGCAGTCGGCCTGGCAGCCCTACCCGGACCCGCCGCAGATCCCGCTCGCACGCCCGGCCACGATCGCGCTGGACGCCAACTTCCGCAGCGCCCCGGCGGTCATTGAGGGCATCAACTACATCTTTGAGACCGTTTTTTCCGCGCCGCTCGGCGGCATCGCCTACGGCCCCGGCCAGCGCCTTGTCGTCGGCAGGCCGGGGGAGTACCGCGGCCTGTGCGAGATCAGCGTGCTGGACGGCGCCGACGCCGCGGCCGATGCGGCGGCCATTGCGCAGCGCATTGCCGAAATGCAGCGCCAGGGCTTTACCGTGCGCGGTAAGGACGGCCCCCGCCCCTGTGCGTACGGGGACTTCTGCATCCTGCTGCGCGGCCGCGGGGATTTCCCGCTTTATGAGGAAGCGCTGCGCGCCGCCGGGGTGCCGGTTTTTGCCGATACCGCAGCCGACCTGCTCGACGCGCCCCATGTGCGCCCGTTCGCGGCGCTGCTGCGCATTCTCGACAATCCCGCCCAGGATGTCGAGCTCGCGGCGGTGCTGCTCAGCCCGCTCTATCCCTACACGCCGGACGACCTTGTCCGCCTGCGCGAACAGCAGCGCGGCGGCAGCCTGTATGCGGCCGTGCTGCACGGCGGCCAGGGCCGGTTCGATGCTTTTCTGCAGGACCTTGCCGTGTTCCGCCGCCTGGCCCGCACGCTGCCGGTGGACGAACTGATCGAAGAGCTGTTCGCCCGCACCGGCTATCTGGCGGCGGCCGGGGCCATGCCGGACGGCGCGCGCTGCCGCGAAGACCTGCTGGCCTTCGCCGCCTGGGCCGCCGCCGCGGGCCGCCGCGGCCTGGCGGCGCTGGTCCGCGCGATGAACGCCGCGCAGCAGGCGGGCGGCGTGCAGCCCGGCGGGGGCGGGCAGAGCCGCCCCGGTTGCGTTTCGATCATGACGGTGCACCGCTCCAAGGGGCTCGAGTTCCCGGTCGTCTTTGTCGCCAACACTTCGCACAAATTCAACCAGAGCGACGCCGTGCGCCCGGTGCTGTGTCACCGCAGCCTCGGCGTCGGGCTGATGCTGCGCGCGCCCGGGCAGGCCAGCCGCTATAAAACGCTGCCCTATGCCGCCCTTGCGCAGACCATCCGCATGGAGACCCTCAGCGAGGAGATGCGCATTCTTTATGTCGCGCTTACCCGCGCGCAGGACGCGCTCATCATTACGGTGCCCGTCAAGCGCCTGGACCGCGAACTCAAGACCCCGGCCCTGTGCGCCCATGCCGGGGCCACCGGGCCCGAGATGCTGCAGAGCTTCCAGTCCTGGGCGGGCTGGCTGCTGACGGCGGCGCTAGCCCACCCGGACAGCGCCGCGCTATGGAGCTACAGCGATTTCCTGCCCCGTTGGCGGGAAACTTCCGCCCCGCTCGCCATCCGTGTCGGCCCGGCCCCGGCCCCTGCGCAGCCGTCTGCGCCCGAACCGCCCGCCCCGGCGGACGAACGCCTGCGCGCGGCGCTGGCGCAGAGCTTCGCCTGGCAGGACCCGGACCGCCCCCTGCAGGACATCCCGGCCAAGGTCAGCGTTTCGGCCGTGACCCACGCGGCCGCGGGCGTGCGGCTCGAGCGCCCGGCCTTCCTGCAAAAATCCGGCCTTACCGGCGCCGAGCGCGGCACGGCCATCCACGCGTTTATGCAAAGCGTTCCGTTCGGCGGCCCCGCCCCGGACCTGGCGGCCGAAGTGGAGCGCCAGACCGCGCTGCAGCTGCTGGACCCGGCGCTGGCCGGGCAGCTGCGGCTCGAGGACGTGCGCCCGTTTTTTGAGAGCGCCGTCTGGCGGCGCATCCGCCAGGCAAAACGCATTCTGCGTGAAGAACCGTTCATCACGGCCCTGCCCGCCGCCGCGGCTGTGCCCGGCGCGGCTATGCAGGGCGCGGCCGCCGGGGCGCAGGTGCTTGTGCAGGGCATCGCCGACCTTGTGCTCGTGTTTGACGGCAGCGCCGAGATCCTTGACTACAAGACCGACCGCTCCCGCGACCCGGCCTACTACCGCCAGGCGTATGCCGCCCAGCTGCAGCTGTACCGCCGCGCGTTTGCGCTGCGCCTGGGCGTGCCGGTCACAAAGCTGACCATCTACAGCTTCACGCTGGCGCAGGAGATCGACATCCCGCTGGAATAACGCCGCCGCTGCGGCAAAAACGGCGCGGTGAAAAATTTGCCCCGCCCCCTTGACGCACCGCGCGCTTTGTGTTAACATGGTATCACCTCTTTTGCGGGTTTTATTTTGTTGTCCTTTTTTTCGGGCGGCCCGCAAGCGCGAGGGAGGCTTAATAAACCGTTAAATGGAGGTGCCGAACAATGACTGTCAAGATCACTCTCGCTTGCACCGAGTGCAAGCAGCGCAACTACAACAAGCAGAAGAACAAGAAGAACAATCCCGATCGTCTCGAGATGAAGAAGTATTGCCGTTTCTGCAAGAAGCATACTGTTCACCGCGAAACCAAGTAAGTGAAGGAGCTTTGAACAATGGCTGACAAAAAAGCGGGCAGCGATACCGCCGCCAAGGCTTCTGAGCAGAAAAAGGCCGCGAAGGACAGCGCGGGCAAGAAAAAGACCCCGCTGCTCGCGCGCGTCAAAGGCTTTTTCAGCCGCATCGGCAAGTATTTCAAGGATACCAAGAGCGAGCTGAAAAAGGTCGTCTGGCCCAGCCGTCAGGATGTCAAGGTCAAGACCATCACGGTCATTGTGGTCGTGCTCATTGCGGCCGTGGTGCTGGTTTTGCTTGACCTCGCGTTCGGCGGCATCATCCACCTGCTCATCGGCGCGTGACGCCCATGTCCTGATACGCGGAGGCAAACCCCATGGCAGAACAAGCATACTGGTATGTGGTGCATACCTATTCCGGTTATGAAAACAAGGTCGCCCAGGACCTGATGACGATGGTCGAGAACCGCCGCCTGCAGGACCTGATCTGCGATGTCAAGGTCCCCACGGAAACTGCGATCGAGGACGTCCTCGACAAGCAGGGCAACAAGGTGGGCGAAAAAGAGGTCCAGCACAAGATCTACCCCGGTTACGTCTTTGTCAAGATGGTCATGAACGACAACACCTGGTACATCGTGCGCAACACGCGCGGCTGCACCGGTTTTGTCGGCCCGGCGTCCAAGCCGGAGCCGCTGTCCGAGGACGAAGTCGCCAAGCTCGGCGTCGAGATGGTGGCGGAGCCGTCCATCGACTACGCCGTGGGCGATACCGTCGAGATCACCGCCGGCCCGATGGCCGGTTCGGTGGGCACGGTCGAATCCATCGACAAGACCGCCCGCAAGGTGCAGGTCAAGATCACGATGTTCGGGCGCGAGATCCCGGCCGAGCTGGAACTGCATCAGGTCAAGCTGCTGTAAGCAGGCTGGCCGCACACATTCTTTCCGGTAAAAACCGCAGCGCGGTTTTTATAGGGTACGGCGTCTGGCGCCGCGCCCGTGGGAGGCCCGCCGCGCGGGCCGCAACTCACCACAAATTTTGGAGGTGCAAGTATTATGGCACAGAAAATCACTGGCTACATCAAGCTTCAGATCCCCGCCGGCAAAGCGACGCCGGCCCCGCCCGTCGGCCCGGCCCTGGGCCAGAAGGGCGTCAACATCATGGCGTTCACCAAGGAATTCAACGAGCGCACCAAGAACCAGATGGGCATGATCATCCCCGTCGTCATCACGGTGTACGCGGACC
>ERZ1643251.310-NODE-310-length-80034-cov-16.817202_pt1 | contig 80034 bp, 77 predicted proteins | sample MGYA00579261_ERZ1643251 | MGnify/ENA primary metagenome ERZ1643251 (study PRJEB29033, sample SAMEA4952267) | chicken gut metagenome | biome: Broiler Chicken; feature: Gastrointestinal Tract; material: Caecum | place: Ireland | collected 2018 | study: Broiler... | reverse complement strand
ATACAGAATTGGACGAGCTACAAGATATATATGAAATTATAGATAAAGCAATTGTAGATGAACCACCTATAAGTGTAAAAGAAGGTGGACTTATAAAATTAGGCTATAATGAAGAAATAGATAGGTTAAAAACTGCCACAACAGACGGTAAAAATTGGGTATTAAAATTAGAAGCTGAAGAAAGAGAAAAGACTGGAATAAAAGGCTTAAAAGTAGGTTTTAATAAAGTATTTGGATATTTTATAGAAGTTACTAAATCAAACTTGTCACAAGTTCCAGATAGATATATAAGAAAGCAAACTCTTGCAAATTGTGAAAGATACATTACAGAAGACTTAAAGAGATTAGAAAATGAGATTTTGGGAGCAGAAGAAAAAGTAATTAACTTAGAATATAACGCTTTTGTTGGTATAAGAGATGAAATAGAGAAAAATGTACAAAGAGTACAAAAATCTGCAAATATAATTTCAATATTAGATGTTTTAGCATCATTTGCAATAGTAGCAGATGACATGAACTATGTAATGCCAATAGTAGATAATAGTGGAGTTATAGACATAAAAGACGGAAGGCATCCTGTAATAGAAAAAATAATAGGTGGAAGCGAATTTGTACCAAATGATACATATTTGGATAAAGGAGAGAATAGACTATCTATTATAACAGGACCTAACATGGCAGGAAAATCTACATATATGAGACAAGTAGCACTAATAACATTAATGGCACAATGTGGAAGTTTTGTTCCAGCAAGCTATGCTAGAATAGGTGTTGTAGATAAAATATTTACAAGAGTAGGTGCATCAGATGACTTAAGCATGGGGCAAAGTACATTTATGGTAGAGATGATGGAAGTAGCAACAATATTAAAAGAAGCAACTGAAAATAGTTTAGTAATACTAGATGAAATAGGAAGAGGAACATCAACATATGATGGATTATCAATAGCGTGGGCAGTTGCAGAATATATAGCAGATAAAGAAAAATGCGGAGCAAAAACTTTATTTGCAACGCATTACCATGAACTAACACAATTAGAAGATAAATTAGAAGGAGTAAAAAATTACTCAATAGCAGTAAAAGAAAAAGGCGAAGATATAATCTTCTTAAGAAAAATAGTAGCAGGTGGAACAGACGAAAGTTATGGTGTACATGTTGCAAAGCTTGCAGGAGTTCCTAAAGTGGTAACAACAAGGGCAAACGAAATATTACGTTCTATAGAAAGAAAAAATGTACTAAACGAGAAAAACATCGAAAAACAAAATAAAAAAGAAGCATCAGGACAACTTGATATGTATAATTATAAATTAGCAGAAATAGCACACGAATTAGATAAAGTGGACTTAAATCAGCTAACTCCAATAGATGCATTAAATACACTTCAAAAAATGAAAGAAAAAATGAAGTAGTTGGAAATTGGGGACAGGTCATTTTTTCCCGATATGGGAAATTAGGGACAGGTCAGCAATAATTAGTAAAAATAAGGAGGAAAACTTTAGATAAAATGAGCGTTAATAGATTAGAAATAGATTTAAACAAAATAGATTATAACTTAAAACAAATAAAACAATGTGTGGGAGAGAAAGTAGAACTATTACCAGTTATTAAAGCAAACGCTTATGGGATAGGTGCTGTTGCATTAAAGGATGTATTAGAAAGTAACAATATTAACTATGTTGCTGTAGCAATGATAAAAGAGGCAATAGAACTTAGAAATAATGGTTTTAAAATGCCTATAATGGTACTTAATGAAATATTAGATTGTGAAGTAGAAGATATAATTAAATACAACCTAACTGCTGGTATTTCAACATATGAAATAGCCAAAAAACTTAATGAATGTGCGGAAAAGAAAAAAACTTCTGTAAAAGTTCATATAAAAGTTGATACAGGAATGGGAAGAGTAGGTTTAATTGCAACAGATAGTAGTGAATTTGAAAAAGACATAGAGACAATAGAAAAAATAAAAGAATTAAAAAACTTAGAAATAGAAGGCATTTATAGTCATTTAGCATCACCAGATGCGGAAAAAGATTACACAAATAAACAAATAAGTCTATTTGATAATTTATTAACTAGATTAACAGAAAGAAATATAAATATTAAATATAAGCATATCTTAGCAAGTACAGGAATTACTGATTATACATATGCAAGTTATAATATGGTAAGACCAGGAATTATAATATATGGTCATACATCTAGAGGAAAATTACAAACTAAGCTTGATCTAAAACCATGTACAAAATTTTTAAGCAAAGTAGCATATATAAAAAATGTACCAGAAAATACTTCTATAAGTTATGGAAGGACATATATAACAAAAGGATATGCTAAAATTGCAACTGTGCCAATGGGCTATGCAGATGGCATAAGAAGAGAACTTTCAAACAAAGGATATGTAAGCATAAATGGAGAAAAAGCGCCAATTGTAGGTGTGGTATGTATGGATAATTTTATGGTTGACGTTACAAAAATACACAGTGTAAAAGTAGGCGATGATGTTGCTATATGGGACAATGAAAATATTACATTAGAAGAAGTAGCAAGCAAATGTGATACAATTGTACATGATATTTTGTGTGGAGTAACGGATAGAGTAAATAGAGTATACATAAAATAGTATAGAATAAAAATAATGCTGCAAACACTATAGAATGTAAGAATCAGAGACTATAGAATGTAAGAAAATCAAATTATTGACTATTTATCCAATTTGTGGTATAATACTTATTGTGAGTGATATAAAATAAATCTATTAGTAAAAGGAGATTTAATATGGAAAATAAAGTTTTAATTTTTGGACATAAAAGCCCAGATACAGACACAATCACTTCATCATTAGTAATGGAAAATTTAGAAAGAAAACTAGGAAATGTAAATGCAAAGGCTGTAAGATTAGGAGACGTTAATAAAGAAACAAAATTCGTTCTTGATTACTTAGGAATGGAAGCTCCTGAATTAATTTCAGAAGTACCAGATAATCAAGAGGTTATTTTAGTTGACCATAATGATCCTAGTCAATCTGCAGATAATATAGGAAATGCAAAAGTATTAAAGGTTATAGATCACCATTGTGTTAACTTCTCAGTATCAAGCCCATTATATTATAGAGCAGAGCCAGTTGGATGTACAGCTACAGTATTATATAAATTATATAATGAAAATGATGTAGAAATAGACAAAAAAACAGCTACATTAATGCTTAGTGCTATTGCATCAGACACATTAGTTTTAAAATCACCAACAACTACAGATTATGATAAAAAAGTTGTTAAAAAATTAGAAGAAATAACAGGTCTTGATATAAATGTTTATGGTGTAGATATGTTAAAAGCTGGTACAGATATTAGTGATTTTACACCAGAGCAAGTAATTAATATAGACTCAAAATTATTTGAACAAGATAACAAAAAATTTAGAATTGCTCAAGTAAATACAGCAGATTTAGATTCTATATTCAAGAACCAAGTATATTTTGAGCAAGCTATAAATAACGATATAGCAAAAGAAAACTTGGATTTTTATGTATTTGCAGCAACAGATATTATAAACTCAAATTCTAAGATAATTTCTTTAGGAAATGATGCACCAGTAGTTGAAAAAGCATTTGGTGTTCCAGTAGAAAACCATACAGCAATGCTTGAAAACGTTGTTTCAAGAAAGAAACAAATGTTACCACCAATCTTAGATGCTTTAAAATAATATAAGAGTATAATTAAATGATATATAAAAAGAACGCGTAGAGGAGATTCATTTTAGAATCTTCTCTTTTTTATTTGCAGTTTTAATTAATATTTATTTTTGTTATATCTATTGTATACTGGACTTAAATTATATAAACGTATTATTATATAATGAATAATATTTAGAATTAGTAATAAAGTAAAAATTGTAAAAATAGAGTAAAATATAGTTTTTGAATAAAAAATATTAATACATAAATAATAAATATGAAATCGCTCGGGATGTGACATATGCTTGACTAACATACATTAAAATAATTAGAAAGGATAATTCATAGCTTACAAGTATGAAAAAAATTTATTATAATGGAGATTTTATAACTCTAGAAAATAAAGATATAGAGGCAATTATAATAGAAAACGACCTAATAAAAAAAACCGGAAAAAAGGATGAAATATTAAATTTAAAAGATAACAAAACGGAATTAATTAATTTACATGGAAACACTATGATACCATCATTTATTGATACTCATGGACACTTTTTTGCTGTAGCAAATAACTTAATAAATGTTTCACTAAGTAATTGCAAAAGTTTTAGAGATATAAATGATAAATTAGATAATTATAAAATACAAGAAAATATTCAAGAGGGAGAATGGATAGTTGCAAATGGATATGACCATAACAATTTGTTAGAAGGAAGACATATTACCAGAGAGATACTAGATGATGTGCTTCCAAACAATCCTATAATAATACAACATGCATCAGGACATAGCGGAATATTAAATTCAAAAGCATTAGAGATATTAAACATTACAATAGATACAAAAAGTCCAGAAGGTGGTAAAATAGAAAAAATAAATAATAAGCTAACTGGATATTTAGAAGAAAATGCTTTTTTGGAGTATCAGAAAAAAGTGTCAATACCTAATAAAGATAAACTATTTAAAAGTTTAATTAAGGCACAGCGTAAATATGCGTCTTATGGTATTACTACTTTACAAGAAGGATATATGATAGACGAACTAATAAGCATTTATAAAGAACTTGTAAAAGAAAAGCAATTATTTTTAGATGTTGTTGCATATATAGACGAGAAATTAGATAGCAAAATAAAAAATGAGTTTCCAAATAGCATAAAAAAATATTATAATAATTTTAAAATTGGTGGATTTAAAATCTTCTTAGACGGTTCTCCACAAAACAGAACTGCATGGATGAGAACGCCATATATAGATGATAAAAATTATTATGGCTATGGAACTATGAAAAATAATGAAGTAGATTCTGCAATAATAAAAGCATTAGACGAAGAAATGCAAATATTAGCGCATTGTAATGGAGATAAGGCAGCTGAGCAATATATTAACTCAATAAAAAATATTAATCAAGATGTTGCAAAAATAAGACCTGTATTAATACATGGACAGTTTCTAGGAGTAGATCAGCTAGATGACATTAAAAAATTAAAAATAATTCCATCATATTTTATAGCACATACTTATTATTGGGGAGATGTGCATATAAAAAATTTTGGATTAGATAGAGCAAATAGTATTTGTCCATTAAAAAGTTCGTTAGATAAAAATATTATTTTTACATTACATCAAGATGCACCTGTAATAGAACCAAATATGTTTGAAACAATTTGGTGTGCGGTAAATAGAATAACAAAAGACGGAAAGATGCTAGGAAAAGATGAAAGAATAAATGTATTAGATGCAATTAAAGCAGTAACGATAAATGCGGCATATCAATATTTTGAAGAAGATAGAAAAGGAAGCATACGAAAAGGCAAAAAAGCAGACTTGATAATAGTAGATAAAAATCCTCTAAAAATAGATAAAAACGAAATAAGAGAAATTAAAGTTTTAGAAACTATAAAAGATGGAGAAAAACTTAATATATAAACATATATAAAATATTATAAATTTTTGCTTGAAATTTATAATATTTTTTGCTATTATATATAAGTATTAAATAAATGCCGATGTGGCGGAATTGGCAGACGCACCAGACTCAAAATCTGGCGGGAAACCATGTGGGTTCGAGTCCCACCATCGGTACCATATAAATAAGATTGGTAATTCTAAAATGTGCAGTTTTTCTTTAGAGAAACTGCACATTTTATATATTTACAAAAATCAATTGAAATATTATAATATATGTAAATTTTTAGAAAACAACAGAAAGGAAGTTAATTATGAGTTATACATATGAAAGAAAAATTAATTACTATGAAACAGATAGAATGGGAGTAGTACACCATTCAAATTATATAAGATATTTGGAAGAAGCAAGAACTGAATGGCTAGAAGCATTAGATATGCCGTTTGATTTATTAGAAAAAAATAAGATTACAATACCAGCATTAGGAGTTAACTGCACATATAAACATCATGTTACTTTTGGAGATACTATCCTAATTAAAACATATGCAAAAGAATACACAGGAGTAAGAATGACTGTAGGATATGAAATTACAGATAAGAAAAATGGAAATATAGTTTTAACAGGAGAAACAAGACACTGCTTTACAGATAGTAATCTAAAACCAATTAGTTTAAAAAAGCATGCACCACAATTTCATGAAAAATTTGCAAAATTATTAGAAGAAAATAATTAATAAAGTTTTATAGAAAGGAAAATCTTATGAGAGATGAGAGAATAGAAAAACTATCAAAAAATTTATTAAATTATTCAGTGAGCCTACAAAAAGGAGAACATATATTAATAGAAATATTAGGAGAAGATGCAATTCCATTGGGAAAAGAGCTGATAAAACAGGCAGAAAATATAGGTGCATATCCTCATTTTAATATAATTAACTATGAAATTTTAAAAGAATTATTAATGAATGCTTCAGAAGAACAAATAAAAATGTATGCAAAACATGATACTCAAAGAATGAAAGATATGGATGCATATATAGGAATAAGAGCAAGTTCAAATACGGCAGAGTTAAATGGAGTACCAGCAGAAAAAATGGATTTATACAATAAATACTATACAACACAAGTGCATTTTGAAGAAAGAGTAAAACATACTAAGTGGTGTATATTAAGATATCCAAATAATTCTATGGCACAGATGAGTAACATGAATACGGAAGACTTTGAAGATTTTTACTTTAGAGTTTGTACTTTAGATTATGAAAAAATGTCAAAAGAGATGGATAAGCTAGTAAATCTAATGAATAACACTAAAAATGTACATATAGTAGGACCTAATACCGATTTGAAATTTAGTATAGAGGGAATACCTACAGAAAAATATATGGGAACATTCAACATACCAGATGGAGAAGTGGCAACAGCACCTGTAAGAAATAGCGTAAATGGTTATATAACTTATAATACAGAAACAAGGTATAATGGTATATTGTTTAATAATATTAGATTTGAATTTAAAGATGGAAAGATAGTAAATGCTATTTCAAATAAGACAGAAGAACTAAATATGATTTTAGACACAGACGAAGGGGCAAGATATATTGGAGAGTTTGCGTTAGGCTTAAATCCATATATAGAAAAACCAATAGGAGATACACTATTTGATGAAAAAATAAAAGGAAGCTTTCACTTTACTCCAGGAGATAGTTTGGAAGAAAGTGATAATGGAAACAGATCAGCTATACATTGGGACATTGTAAATATTCAGACTCCAGAATATGGTGGCGGAGAAATTTATTTTGATGATGTACTTGTTAGAAAAGATGGAAGATTTGTTTTAAAAGAAGTAGAAGGTCTAAACCCAGAAAATTTAGTTTAATATATAATGCAGATTGACAACACAAATAGGCTAATATATAATTTTGATAGTCTGAGAAGAAAGGGGAAAATTTATGGGACTTAAAGTTGAACATGTTAATAAAACATATGGAACTAAAAAAGTTGTAAACGATATTTCTTTTGAAATAGATAAACCAAGTGTTTATGGGCTTTTAGGTACTAATGGTGCTGGTAAAACAACTACAATAAGAATGATACTTGGAATATTAAAAAAAGACAGTGGAGAAATATCTTGGAATGGTAAAGAAGTTAAAAGAAAAAATGTTAATTTTGGATATTTACCAGAAGAAAGAGGAGTGTATCCTAAAACAAAAATTTATGACCAAATGATGTATTTTGCAGAACTAAAAGGAATGAAAAAAGAAAAGGCAATAGAGTCATTAAAATATTGGGCAAAAAGATTAGAAGTAGAACAATATATTAATATGACTCCAGAAAAGTTATCTAAAGGTAATCAACAAAAAGTACAATTTATAACAGCTATAATACATGACCCAGAGCTTGTTGTACTAGATGAACCATTTAGTGGATTAGACCCTGTAAATACAGAGCTTTTGAAGAGTGTAATAATAGAACTAATTAAAAAAGGAAAATATATTATAATGTCTAGCCATCAAATGCATTCAATCGAAGAATTTTGTAGTGATGTTTTAATTCTTAATAAAGGTGAGACTGTACTTAAAGGAAATTTAAAGGAGATTAAAGAACAATATAATGCTAATAGAGTTAGCTTAAGCACTGTAGAAAATGTAGATAAATATATAAAAGAACTAGGACTAGAAATATACAATAGCAAGGATAATGATTATACAATTAATATTAATGGAGAAGAAGATGGCTATAAATTAATAAACAAACTTATAGAAAACAAAGTAAAAGTAGAAAAATTTGAAATTATGAGACCAAGTTTGAACGATATATTTATAGAAAAGGTAGGTGAAGCAAAATGAGAGATTTATGGATAGTAGCTTCATATACGATAAAAGATATGCTTAAGAAAAGAACTTTTATTATATCAAATTTAGTTATTTTTCTTATTATAATAGTTGGATTTAATGTACCTAACATATTAAATATGTTTAATGAAAACGATACTTCAGGAGATAGTTCTTTGCCAAAAACATTAATTGTAGATCAAGAAAATATATTTGAAGGTTCATTAGAAACATTAAACACAATGAATTTAGGCACTCAATTTGAAATAACAAATGATGAAATCTCAATAGACGAAGTAAAGAATAAAATTATTAATGGCGATGTAGATGATGCAATAATTATTAATGAAAGCGATAATAAAGTTAATGTTGAATACATAGTTGAGAATATGGCAATGATGAACAATGAAGTGCCAGAAACAGTTACAAATATGCTAACAAGTGTATATACTAATTTACAAATTTCAAAATTAGGTTTAACACAAGAGCAGCTTGCAAGTATTACTCCAAACTTTAATTTTGAATTACAACAAGCCGAAGAGCAAGAAGTAAAAGGAAATATTCTTGTTATAATGCTTCTTTCTCTAGTACTATTTTATGCTATATACTTCTGTGCATATCAGGTATCAAATTCAATAACAACAGAAAAAACTTCAAAGATAATGGAAACATTAGTTACTTCTACTTCACCAAGGACAATTGTACTTGGAAAAACAATAGGAATAGGTATAGTTGGCTTATTACAAGTAATAGCAATTGTTGCAGTAGCGTTAATTTGCGCATATGCATGTTTACCTGAAGGAATGTTAAGCAGTGTATTGGACTTATCTCAAATTACACCAACTTTAGGTATATTGACAGTAGTTTATTTTATACTAGGATATGCAACATATGCACTACTATATGCCCTAACAGGATCTACTGTAAGTAAACCGGAAGACGTACAAAGTGCAAATGGACCAGTTGCAATTATAGCAGTTATTGGATTCTACTTAGCTTATTTCACTATGATGAATCCAACAAGTGACTTAAATGTATTTGCTTCAATATTCCCATTTTCAGCCCCATTCTGTATGCCATTTAGAGTTATGATGGGAATTGCAACACCGGCACAAATTGCAATATCTATAATAGTTTTATTACTAACTATTATTATAGTAGCAAGTATATCAATAAAGATCTATTCAAATGCTATTTTAAATTATGGCAGTAGAGTAAGCTTAAAAGATATGATAAATATGTATAGACGTAAAGATGACAGCAATGATTAGGAAATTAGGGACAGGTCATTTTTCCCGAAGATTTATATAAAAGCCAAAAATGTAGCATTTTTTCGTTCAACTGCGGACGCAAGCTACTTAAAATTTGTGTTGCACAAATTTTAAGACCTTGTTTCACTACAAAATACTACATTTTTGGCTTAAGTACTATAATTATAAATGTAAATCCTTGATGACCTGTCCCTAATTTTTAATTAAGTTCGGTTAAATCTTGCCAGTATTTTTTAGGCATATATTGCATTTGAAGTTTAGAGTTAGTTCTTTCCTTAATTGCAATAGTATTAAAAAACGTTTTCCACAAATCTTGAAATTGTTTTTCTTCTTTTGAAAATTTGGGTATTTTTATATTTGAAGGAACTTCTATTATTTCATATTCATTTAGAGTTTGTGTATTAGTTTTTGTGCTATTATAAGAATTACTATGAACATGATTCTGAATGTTTTTGTTAGCATTATATAAAAACATTAAATTTCTGTTTTTATCATGTAATATTAGATTCTGAGTAGGAAATCTTTTAATAAGAAAATGCCCAAGAAGCTCAATTACGTTATTATCTGGATGTATAGGGGCATAAAACAAATTATTCCCAACTTCAGAGAGCCTAACTAATCCTTTTAATTTGTGAGATTCATGTAATACATTTTTTCTAAGCTTCATAACTTCTAAGACATAATCTATAGATAACATTGACGTTATTTTTGGACCTACAATAAATGCATTTAAGATGTATTTAAGAATATTTATTTCTTTACTTTTTTGACAAGATAAAAAAGCATAATAACAGTTGTATAAGGCGTCAAAAGAAACATTCGAATATAGTCCATTCCAAATGCGTAAGACTTTTTCTTTATCTGTTTTTATATAAATTGCAGTATCTAAGAAGTTGCCTAAGTAGTGCTTTTCAAAAACTATATTAGACGGAATTTGTTTTGAGACATAACAATCAAATGCAATTGTAAACAACCCATCAAATGTTCCATCATATAAATATATAGTATTTAAAAGTTTCCAGTTATACATTTAACAACATCTCCTTTTGTAGGTAATGAATTTTCAAATAATGAAAGTTGAGTATAATTTGATTTAAGAGGCGTACTTCGTTTCTCTAACATAAGTAGATTTTCATTTATAAATGTAGGATTAAAATATGAAATTCTATCAAAATATTTGCCGTTACATGTAATAAAATATCTAGCACGTTTTAGTACAACTCCTAATTTCTTTAAGTTTTCAAAGTTTAAAGAACAATTTCTCCTTGCAGCTATAATTCTTTTTGCAGAAATTACACCTATACCAGGTACTCTTAATAATGTAAAGTAATTAGCCTTATTAATTTCTACAGGAAATTTATTAATATTTCTTAATGCCCAGTCACATTTTGGGTCAAGAAGTGTATTAAAATTTGGATGTTTTTCATCTAATAATTCATCTGCATGAAAGCCATAAAATCTAAGAAGCCAATCCGCCTGATATAGTCTATTTTCTCGTAATAATGGAGGTTTATCTAAAGTAGGCAAGCAAGAGTCGTGATTTATAGAAATATATGCAGAATAATACACTCTTTTTAATTTCATAGTGTTATACAAACTTTCAGAAAGTTTAATAATTTTTAAATCTGTTTCAGGGGTTGCTCCAACAATCATTTGCGTAGTTTGACCAGCAGGAACAAACTTTTCTTTTTTATTTTTATTTATTGTAGAGGGCAAAGAAAATGTCCATTTCTTAGAGGTGGGAGCTAGTAATTTTTGATTATTTTCTATTTTGCTAGAAATATAATTCATTGGTTTTACTATATCCACTTTAGATTTATCTGGTGCAAGCAATTTCAAACTATCATTTGAAGGAAGCTCTATATTTACACTCATTCTATCTACTAAACTACCAAGTTTATCTATTAATTCTTGACTGCTACCAGGAATGGTTTTGGCATGAATATAGCCATTGAAATTATATTCGTTTCTCAATAAAGAGATTGCTTCTATCATTAGTTCCATTGTATAATCTGGAGATTTAATAACAGCGGAACTTAAAAATAATCCCTCTATATAATTTCTTTTATAAAAACCAATTGTTAAATCTGCAATTTCTTTTGGAGTGAATGTAGCCCTTGGTACAGAATTGGTACATCTATTTATACAATATTTGCAATCATACATGCAACAATTAGTCATAAGTATTTTTAATAAAGAAATACATCTTCCATCTGCGCCCCAACTATGACATATTCCAGATACATCACCATTACCAATACCATTTTTAAAGTTACTTCTATTACTTCCAGAAGAGCTACATGATGCATCATACTTAGCTGCATCTGATAATATTTTTAATTTCTCTTGAGTATCCATACTACACCTCGTACAAATGTTTGTATAAGTAATATAACATAATAAATTACAAATGTCAAACAAAAGTTTGCAAAAATACGAAATAATAAGAAAATAAAATAATAGGTTAGCTATAGAGTGAAAAACAAGAAAAATGACGAAAAATAACAATCAAAATTTGTTGCAATGTCATAAAAAAGGTAGTACACTAAAAAAGAGGTGAAAATATGAGATTAAATAAAAAATTAGAAGAAGAAATAGATAGAACAATAAAAATGTTTGAAAAAGAAGAAAAAGAAAATAAATTAAAACTTTATACTCAAGAAGAAATGCTAAAGTTCATTACGGGAGGGGAGTACATTAATAGAAAAATATAAAATATATTATTCAAAAAAATTCCTCAAAAGATTTAATAAAATTTGTAATTATATTCTATTTAATTTAAGAAATCCCTTTGCTTCATATAATTTTAAATTCATGATAATTCAAAAAATTTCTATTCTAGAATATTTTCCATATATAGGTTTTAAATATAAAAATACAGTATATAGATGTTTACTAATTAAAAATTGGGTAATTTTATACAAGATAGAAAATACTAAAGTAATAATAATTCAACTTTTTAATTCAAAGCAAAATTTTAATTAAATTAGAAAAAGTCATAGTTGTTATTTAATGATGCCTATGATAGAATAAACAAGGTTATAAAACCTAGTTAAAATTTAAATATAGAATAAGAGGAAAAGAAAATGTATAATAGAACTCAAACTAGAAAAATAATGGTAGGAAATATACAAATAGGTGGACAAAACAAGGTAGCTATTCAATCTATGTGTAATACTAAAACGAAAGATGTAGATTCTACAGTAAAACAAATATTACAATTGGAAGAAGCTGGTTGTGAAATCATTAGAGTAGCATGTTTAGACATAGAAGATGCTAAAGCTATAAAAGCCATAAGAGAAAAAATTCATATTCCAATAGTGGCAGATATTCATTTTGACTATAAAATAGCTTTAGAAGCAATTAAATCTGGAGTAGACAAAGTTCGTATTAATCCAGGAAATATTGGAAGTGAAGAAAAAGTAAAAGCAGTTGTTGATGCCTGTAAAGAGAAGAAAATTCCAATACGTATAGGTGTAAATGGTGGTTCTCTAGAGAAAGATTTATTGGAAAAGTATGGAGGAAAGCCAACAGCAAAAGCTATGGTAGAAAGTGCTAGAAGGCATGTAGAAATATTAGAGAATTTAGATTTTTATGATATTTGTTTGTCGCTAAAAGCCTCTGATTTGGATTTATGCATTGAAGCTTATAAAGAAGCTGCTAAAACTTTTAATTATCCGTTACATATAGGAATTACTGAGGCTGGAACAGAATTTAGCGGAACCATAAAGTCAAGCATTGGGCTAGGTGTTTTACTAAGAGAAGGAATTGGAGATACATTAAGAGTATCTTTAAGTGATGATCCTATTAAAGAAATAAAAGTGGCGAAGGAAATTTTAAAAAATTGTAATTTATATCATAAATCGCCTACATTAATTGCTTGTCCTACATGTGGTAGAACAAGAATAGATTTAATTCCTATGGCTAAAGAAGTAGAAGAATTTTTGCAAGGAATTGAGTCAGATATTACAGTTGCAGTAATGGGATGTGCTGTAAATGGACCAGGTGAAGCGAGCCATGCAGATATAGGAATTGCTGGAGGAGTAGAAGAGGGATTACTTTTTAAAAAAGGCAAAATTATAAAAAAAGTAAAGCAAGAGGATATTGTTAATGTACTAAAACAAGAAATAATGAATATGATAAAAGACGCCTAATCTCTATATTAATTATTTGAACTAATTATCTAGATACAATAATTTATTAGCCGAAAAAATAGAAGTAAAAGTAAGAAAGGAATGAGATTGAGTATGGAAATAATGTTGGGAAAAATGGCAGGATTTTGTGGAGGAGTAAAAAATGCCATAGATAAAACATATAAAGAAGCTGAGAGTAGAAAAGACGACATTTATTGTCTAGGAGATTTAGTACATAATCCAGTGGTATTGGAAAATTTAGAAAAAATGGGAGTAAAAATAATTGATGATTTAAATGAAGTGCCACAACCTGAAGGAAAAACTGTCATAATCCGTGCTCATGGCGTAACAAAAGAAATTTATGAGCAAGCAAAACAAATGGGAATTATATTAAAAGATTTAACATGTCCAAAAGTATTAAAAATACATAACTTTGTTGAAGAGTATTCAAAAAATGGAGATTACATATTTCTTATAGGAGAAGGAAAACATCCAGAAGTAATAGGAACTAAAAGTTTTTGTGGAAAAAATAGTATAGTAATAGAGAACGAAGAAGAATTAGATGAGGCTATTAAAAAAATAGAAAATGAAATAAATAAAAATGTTTCTCAAAAGAAATTAGTAGTTGTTGCTCAAACAACATTCAATTTGGAAAAATTTAAAGAATTTGAAAATAAGATAGAAAGAGAATTAGCAAATTACATGGATATTGTTATTAATAATACAATATGTGATGCTACAAGATTAAGACAAGAAGAAACAGAAAAGCTATCGAGAGAAGTTGAAGGAATGATTGTTATAGGTGGCAAAAAAAGTTCTAATACAAATAAACTTTATCAAATATCATTAAATAATTGCAATAATGTTGTAATGGTAGAAGATGAAAATGATTTAAAAAATATATTAGAACAATTTAAAAATTGCAAAAAAATTGGTGTTATGGCGGGAGCGTCAACACCAGAAGAAACAATAAATAAAGTTATGGATATTTTAATGTGAAAATTCTGTGAAAAATAAACAAACAAATTAAAATACATTGACAAATGACACTGTGTCACATATAATATGTAGTACAGTGTTTTTTTATGGGTGGAGGTGAAAAATGCCAAAGGATACATTTTTAAATCTATCAGAAGATAAGAAAAATAAAGTTATTAATGCTGCAAAAAAAGAATTTTCGCGAGTTCCAATAGAAGAAGCGTCTATAAAAAATATTGTAGAAGAAGCGGAAATTGCTAGAGGAAGCTTTTATCAATATTTTGAGAGCAAAGAAGATTTGTTAAAATATATACTTAAGAGTAAAAGCGAAGAATTAGAAATTTTCTTAAAAAAGAGAATGAAAGAAACAAAAGGTGATATTTTTCAAGTATATATAGATATGTTTGACTTTATAACTAAAGAATTGATGAAAAGTGAAGATAAAGCTTTTTTTACTATGATATTAAGAAACGTTAAAATAAGTGAAGAAAAATCTGTTACGTTAACAGAAATGGAGGAAAAGAAACCCAAAGGACCTTTTCAAAAAGAAATTTTTCTTAATATGATAGATAAAACCAAGTTAAAAATTAAAAATGATGAAGATTTAAAAATTATAGTAAAAATGTTATACCTTATTACAAGAAAAGCCCTAGTTTCTAGTTTTAAAGGAGATTCTTACAACAAAGTTAGAGAAGAGTATATAAAGATGATAGAATACTTAAAACATGGAACTCTAAAATAATTTTATAGAAAGGAGAGTATGGAATAACCATACATATATGTTATGCTAAAAATATTAAAAAACTTAAAAAAGTCATGGATATACGTTATTATAATAGTACTATTATTAATAGTTCAAGCCATTTGTGATTTACGTTTGCCAGATTATACATCAAGAATTGTTAATATAGGAATTCAACAAGGTGGAATTGAAAATTCATCACCAGAAGTAATAAGAAAAACAGCAATGGATGATTTATTATTATTTACAGATGATGATGAAGAAATTTTAGAAGACTATACTTTAATTTCAAAAGATAGTTTAAGTGAAAAGGATTATGAAAAATATTTAAAAGATTATCCAGAACTTGAAAATCAAGAATTATATGTACAAAACAAGTTAGAAAGTGAAGAACAAGAAGAACTAAACAACATGATGTCAAAACCACTTATGGTTGTTTACAATTTAAATAATGGAGAAGAAGCTGAAAACATAAAGACACAAATTTTATCTAATATACCACAAGAATTGCAAGACCAATACAAAGATAAAACAGCTTTAGAAATGATAAAGATGATGATTGCTCAAAGCAATGATGCACAATCTGCAGGAGATGCTATTAATAATGAGCTAATGAGTCAAGTTAATGAGAAAATTAATGAAATGCCACAAAGTATTTTAGAGCAAGCTGCTATAGAAGCAATAAAACAAGAATATGAAGCAGTTGGAATTAACTTAGATGATTATAAAACTCATTTCATAATTGTATCTGGAGCCCAAATGCTAGGAATATCTTTAATTATTATGGTTTCAGCTATAACTATTATGCTTTTATCATCAAAAGTAGCAGCAAGGCTTGCACAGACATTAAGAGACAAGATATTTAAAAAGGTTTTAAGCTTTTCAACAAGTGAATTTAAACAATTTTCAACAGCATCTTTAATTACACGTAGTACAAACGATGTTCAACAAATTCAAATGTTAATGACAATGCTATTTAGAGTTGTTGTTTATGCACCAATTATTGGTATAGGTGGTTTCTTTATGGTGCTTGCAAACAGTAATATGTCAATGGCGTGGCTTATTGGAGTTGCAGTTGTTGCAGTAGTATTAGTTATGCTAACACTATTTATTATTGCAATGCCTAAATTTAAAAAGTTACAACAATTAGTTGATAAGCTAAACTTAGTATCAAGAGAAATTTTAACTGGTTTACCAGTAATTAGAGCGTTTAATAAAGAAAAAGACGAAGTTGACAGATTCAATAATGCAAATAAAGATTTAATGAAGGCAAATATATTTGTTAATAGAGCAATGAGCTTAATGATGCCAACTTTAATGCTTATTATGAACAGTGTATCTTTACTAATTGTTTGGGTTGGAGGTCATAATATAGATGCTGGAACAATGCAAGTTGGAGATATGATGGCATTTATTCAATATACAATGCAAATTATAATGTCATTCCTTATGATTTCTATGATGTCAATTATGTTACCAAGAGCAAGTGTTTCTGCTAGACGTATTAATGAAGTTCTAGAAACAGAAAATTCAATTAAAGATCCAGAAAATCCAAAGAAATTGGATACTGCTAAAAAAGGATTAATAGAATTTAAAAATGTTTCATTCCGTTATCCAGATGCAGAAGAAAATATGTTAAGTAATATTAGCTTTACTGCAGAACCTGGAAAGACAACGGCCATTATAGGAAGTACGGGTAGTGGAAAATCTACTGTAATAAACTTAATACCTAGATTTTATGATGTTACAGAAGGAGAGTTACTTGTAGATGGAGTTAATGTTAAAGATGTAACTCAAAAAGACTTAAGAAGTATAATTGGATTTGTACCTCAAAAAGGTATATTATTCTCAGGAACAATTGAATCAAATATTAAATATAGTGATGAAAGTATGTCAGATGACAGAATGAAAACAGCTGCTGAAATAGCGCAGGCAACAGAGTTTATAGACTCAAAAGAAAAGAAATATAATTCTGAGATTGCCCAAGGTGGTAGCAATGTTTCAGGAGGTCAAAAGCAACGTTTATCTATAGCAAGAGCAATTGCTAAAGACCCAGAAATATTTATATTTGATGATAGTTTTTCAGCATTAGATTATAAAACAGATGCAACATTAAGAGAAGCTCTAAAAGAAAAAACAGAAAATAAGACTGTTGTTATTGTTGCACAGAGAATTAACACAATATTAAATGCAGATCAAATTATTGTTTTAGATAATGGAAATATTGTAGGAAAAGGAACACATGAGGAATTAATAGAAAATTGTGAAGAATATAGAGAAATTGCTTTATCACAATTATCAGAAGAAGAACTAAAAAAGAAAGGAAGTGAGTAAAATGCCAGGTGGAATGATGGGACCAAGAGGCGGAAGAGGCTCTACAGAAAGACCTGCTAACGCTAAAGAAACAACCAAAAAGTTAATAAAACATTATCTAGTAGATTATAAATGGCAATTATTGATAATGTTAATATTTGCAGTTGGAAGTACTGTATTTACAATTGTAGGTCCAAAAATTCTAGGAAATGCTACAACAGAAATATTTAATGGTATTGTAGGTAAAATATCTGGTGGAACAGGTATTGACTTTAGTAAGGTTCTTGGAATTTTACTTACACTTCTAGGATTATATGCAATAAGTGCTTTCTTTGGATATATACAAGGATTTACAATGACAAGTGTTTCACAAAAGTTAACATATAGACTAAGAAATGATGTTGCAGTTAAAATAAATAAACTACCAATGAGCTTTTTTGACAAGAAAACTCATGGAGAAATTTTATCTATTGTAACAAACGATATAGATATGCTTTCACAGAATTTAAATCAGAGTATTACACAAATTATAACTTCAGTTTGTACTATTATTGGTATTTTAGTAATGATGTTATCTATTAGTGTAACAATGACAATAGTTTCATTAATTATTGTTCCATTAAGTTTCTTTGTAATAAGAATTGTTGTAAAAAAATCACAAAAATATTTTAAAAAGCAACAAGATTATTTAGGACATGTAAATGGTCAAGTTGAGGAATCTTACGGTGGTCATGACGTAATAAGGGTATTTAACAGAGAAGAAAAAACTATAGAAGAATTTGACGAATTAAATAAAGAATTATATAAAAGTGCTTGGAAGTCACAATTTTTATCAGGATTAATGTTTCCAGTTATGAACTTTTTTGGAAACGTGGGATACGTTGGAGTGGCTATATTAGGAGGTTATTTAGCATCACAAGGAGCTATTACAGTAGGAAATATACAATCATTCATACAATATAACAAACAATTTATACAACCAATAAACCAAATATCACAAATTTCTGCAATATTACAATCAATGCTTGCAGCAGCAGAAAGAATATTCAATTTCTTAGAAGAGGAAGATGAACCAAAAGATGTTGAAAATCCTGTAAGCACAGATGGATTAGTTGGAAATGTTGAATTTAACCATGTTCACTTTGGATATACAGACGACAAGATTATAATAAATGACTTTAATGCAGATGTTAAAGATGGTCAAAAAATAGCAATAGTTGGACCAACAGGAGCAGGAAAAACGACTATGGTTAAATTACTAATGAGGTTTTATGATGTGAATAGTGGTGCAATTATGGTAGACGGACATAATGTAAAAGATTTTAAACGTGGTGAATTACGTAGAATGTTTGGAATGGTACTACAAGACACATGGCTATTTGGAGGAAGCATTAAGGATAATATTAAATATGGTAAACCAAATGCAACAGACGAAGAAGTTGTAGAAGCAGCAAAGGCAGCTCATGCTGATCATTTTATACGTACATTACCTAATGGATATGATATGCTTATTGATGAAGAAGCAGGAAATATCTCTCAAGGACAAAAACAATTACTTACTATAGCTAGAGTTATTTTGACAAATCCAAGAATACTAATTTTGGACGAAGCAACAAGTTCTATAGATACAAGAACAGAACAACAAATTCAAGCTGCTATGGATAACCTTATGAAAGGTAGAACAAGCTTTATTATAGCTCATAGACTATCTACAATAAAAAATGCGGACTTAATTTTAGTAATGAATCAAGGTGATATTATAGAACAAGGAACACATGAAGAATTACTTGCTAAGAATGGATTCTATGCCAACTTATATAATAGCCAATTCCAAGAAGCAGAAGAAGGATAGAAGAGAAAATAATAAGTTTCAAAATTTTGTTTCTTCATTTTAATTCATATTTTAATGAGAGCAATTTAAATTAAAAGATAAAAAACATTGTAAGAGAAAATATCTTACAATGTTTTTACTTTTTAGAAGCTAGGTAACGAGCAGCTCTACTTATCCCAATAATTGCACAAGAGTCGTTAAAAGTTCTATCGTTAAAGTCTTCTACTTTTTTAATAGCTTCGTCAAATGGCATAGTAAAACAAGTTAAATATTCATCACTGTCTAATTCTAATTTATATTTTACTTCTGCATGTTCAGCTAAATATAAATGAATTTTAGTCGTACAAGAACCTGTATCTGGGATGAACTTTCCTAAATATGTCCATGTGCAAGTTTTTGGGTCGCAACCAGTTTCTTCACGAAGTTCTGACTTTGCAGCTATAAGAGGGTCAAATTTATGTTTTTCTTCTATCATTCCAGCAGGAAGTTCAACAAAGTCTGGTATCATATGAGCGAGCCTAGGTTGCTTAACTAAAAACAATTCGTTATTATCGTTTAAAGCAATTATTCCAACAGCATCGCCTTTTACAACGATGTCACGTTCCACTTCTTTATTATTTGGAAGCAAAGCTTTCTCAATATAGACTTTTAACCAATTTGAAAATTTACATTCTTTTGAAATAATTTTAATTTTATCCATAAAATCCCCCGTTTCTTTAAATAAACAACTTTGATTATTATAACACAAGTTCATGTGTTTATGTCAAATTTTGTAGAAGCAATTTTTATAAATAATTTGAAAAATCCTAAATACAATTATACGTATCAGAGTTTTTTACGGTCTAAGAAATGAAAATATTATTAAGAATTATTTAAGATTAATTAAAATTTACTATATTTACTTTAAAATATAAAAAAATGAGGTATAATATAGTAGTAAAAGAAAAGGAAGTATAATATGGAGAAAAATTCAAAAAAAGCGTTTAAAATTATTATGTTAATATTAATTATTGCAATAGTTGTAGCAATAATTTATTATTTATTTCCAGTAGTAAAAGATTTAAGTACACCTGAAGGACAAGTTGCTTTTAAAGAAAAAATAAGTAGCTCAGGAATACTTGGCTTTTTAATGCTGTTTGGACTTCAATTTGCACAGATATTTTTATTTGTTATACCCGGAGAACCAATAGAAATATTAGCAGGAATTTGTTATGGACCTATATGGGGAACAATATTTGTAATGATTTCAGCTGCTATTATTACTTTATTTATATATCTATTGGTTCATAAATTTGGTAGAAAGTTTATATATGATTTTTGCGGAGAAGAAAAAATAAAGAAAATAGAAAATGCAAAGGTTTTTAGAAATCCTAAAACAATAAGTTTTATAATATTTATATTGTTTTTCATTCCAGGAACACCAAAGGACCTATTTACCTATATTGCAGCATTGTTGCCAATTAAACCTCTTAATTTTATAATAATCTCAACAATAGCAAGATTTCCATCAATAATTTCTTCAACACTTGCAGGCGACAACTTATTGGCTGGAAACTGGAAAATGAGCCTAATTATTTATGGTGTCACATTTTTAATTGTGGGAATAGCTATATTAATTATGAGAAAATTGGATAAAGATAAAGTAACAGATGAAGTATTAAGGAGTATAAAATAAATAAAAATATTGTTTTTTTATCATTATAGTATATAATACATTAAGAAAATGTTTTACTAGGAGGCGCAACATATGAATCATTATTATTTTACATCTGAAAGTGTAACAGAAGGACATCCAGATAAACTTTGTGATACTATTTCAGACAATATACTTGATGAATATTTAAAGAAAGATGAAAATTCTAGAGTAGCTGTTGAAACATTTGCTTCCAAAAATTTAATTGTGGTAGCAGGAGAGGTTACTTCAAAAGGAGATGTGGATGCAGAGCAAATTGTAAGAAATACAATTAAAAATATAGGTTATGATAATGAAAATACAGATATAGATTATAGAACATGTGAGGTTAAAATTAATATAAGCAAACAAAGTGCAGATATAGCCTTAGGAGTTGATACAGGCGGGGCAGGAGACCAAGGAATAATGTTTGGATATGCTTGTGACGAAACAGAAAATTATATGCCTTATGCAATTAATATGGCACATAAACTTTCCAAAAAACTTACAGAGGTAAGAAAGAAAAATGAAATAAGTTATCTAAGACCAGATGGAAAAACTCAAGTTACAGTAGAATATGAAAATAATTTACCAAAAAGAATAGAAACAATATTAATTTCAACTCAGCACTTAGACAATATTTCAAACGAACAAATAAAAAGTGAGATAACAGAAAAAGTAATAGAAAAAGTAGTACCAGCCAACATGATGGATGAAAATACAAAAATTTATATAAATCCAACAGGAAGATTTGTAATAGGTGGACCTTTAGGAGACACTGGTCTTACGGGAAGAAAAATAATAGTAGATACTTATGGAGGGTATGCAAGACACGGTGGTGGAGCTTTTTCAGGAAAAGATGCTAGCAAAGTAGATAGATCAGCAGCTTATATGCTTCGTCATATTGCTAAAAATATTGTTGCAAATGGATATGCAAAAAAATGTGAAATTCAAATATCATATGCAATTGGTAAAAAAGAACCACTATCAATTTATATAGATACATTTGGAACTGGAACTAAAACTGAAGAAGAGCTGGTGAAATTAATAGAAAACAAATTTGATTTAACACCGAATGGAATAATAGAATATTTAGGATTAAAAAATCCAATATATAATTTAACAACAAATTATGGACATTTTGGCAAAGAAAATTTGCCATGGGAAAAAATTATAAAGTTATAGAATTATAAAAGTAAATTGTTATTTAAAATAATTTAAAATTTATTTAATATAAAAAAATATAGCAAATAAAAGAGAGGGAAAATTATGGAGTACAGTATAGCAACATATTTTATGCTATTTATTATATATGCTGTAGCAGGTTGGATATGTGAGGTTATTTTACAATTAGTTCAGAAACATAAACTTGCAGATAGAGGCTTTTTAATAGGACCATATTGTCCGATATATGGATGTGGAGCAGTTCTTATTACTGGATGCTTAACACCTTTTAACGAACACCCTATAGGGTTATTTATACTAGCTATGGTACTATGTGGGTCTCTTGAATATGCAACAAGCTTTATTATGGAAAAGGCTTTTAATGCAAGGTGGTGGGACTATAGTAACATGAGATTTAACATTAATGGGAGAATATGTTTAGAAACTTTAGTGCCATTTGGAATAGCAGGATTATTAATTATTTATGTATTTAATCCATTTTTGTTATCTATTTTACAAGGAATACAAGAAAATACACTTAATATAATATCTATTGTTATTGCAATTATATTTGCAGTAGATGTTATAGTTTCTTCTAAAATAATATATAACTTTAAAAGAATAAATAAAGAAGTTAGTCAAAGCAAATCTAAAGATAGTACAGAAGAAATTTCAGAGAAAGTAAGAGAGATATTAAGAAATAAATCATTCTTGAATAGAAGATTAATAGATGCTTTCCCTGACTTTACAACAATTTTGAAAGAAAAAGGAGAAAAGTTAAAAAAGAAAACTGCTGAAGTAAGAGAAGAACTTACAAATAAAGCAAACGACGTACAGAAGAAAATAAATGATAAAGCTAGCGATGTTCAACAAAAGATAAATAATAAGGCGAGCGATGTACAACGTAAAATAAATAACAAAGCAAGTGAAGTTCAACAAAAATTTAACAATAAAACTAATGAAATAAAGAAGAACGTAAAAGACGGCATAAAGAGGAGGAAAGACTAAATGGGATTATTACAAAATAGAAAAAATGAAGATGAAGATGTTGCAAGAGAAATGTTAGAACTTGGATTAGACATAGAACAAATAAGTCAAATAACGGGATTAAGTGTAGAAGAAATAGAAAAATTAGAAAAGATGTCATAAAATGTTAGAATAAATTTATTTAATAGCAATGATAGAAGTGTCTTTTTCAATTTTTAAAACCTTTCCCCTTTTGGACATCTGTAACTCGGCATAAATGCCTCGAACAGCTGCCACAATGGTCGCCCACGCAAGGCCTTAAAAATTGAAAAAGACACTTCTATCATCTATTATATTAATCTATTATTTTAATTTCACATTCTATTTTATGACATCTTTTATTGCATTTCTAGCAAGTTCGTCACAGCGATTATTTAGTTCATTGTCTGCATGACCTTTTACTTTATGGAAAGTTACATTATGAATTTTGGTTAATGATATTAATTCTAACCAAAGCTCTTTATTTTTTACATCCTTTTTATCAGAAGTTTTCCAATTGTTTCTTTGCCATCCATCTACCCAGTGTTGTAAAAAAGCATTTACTACATATGCACTATCACTATATAGCTGAACGTCACAAGGCTTTTTTAAAGCTTTAAGTGCTTCTATTACTGCGGTCATTTCCATAATATTATTTGTAGTATTTGGACTTCCACCAGAAAGTTCTTTTTTTAAATCTTTAAAGATTAGAATTGCACCCCAGCCACCAGGTCCTGGGTTACCGCTACACGCGCCGTCTGTATATATTGTAATTTGTTCCATATTTTTTCTCCTTAAAAATTAAAGTAATTGTAAAATTTTAATTTTTGTGTTATTATATCAATAATGAGTTAAATTTACAAGATTAAGGGGTGTTTTTCTTTGGGCAGAGTACTTGGAATTATTGGAGAATATAATCCTTTCCATAATGGACATTTGTATCATATGATGCAATCTATAGAACAAACAAATTCGAATTATACTGTTTGTGTTATTTCTGGCAACTTTGTTCAAAGAGGAAATACATCTATAGTAGATAAATGGACCAAAGCTGAAATGGCACTTAAAGGTGGTGCGGATCTAGTAATAGAACTTCCAACTGTTTATAGTGTTTCAAGCGCTGAAAATTTTGCAGAAGGAGCTGTAAAATTATTAAATAGTTTAGGCATAGTAGATAATATATCATTTGGAATGGAAGCGAAAGATATATCTTTATTAAATAATATTGCAATAGTTTTATATCAAGAACCTAAAGAATATGTAACAATACTTAATCATGAGCTTAGTAAAGGAATATCTTTTCCTAAAGCTAGAGAAAATGCAGTAATGATGTACTTAAACGACATAAAAAAATATATAAATGTAATGACAAGCTCAAATAATATTTTAGCTATAGAATATTTAAAAGCACTAAAAAAATTGAGAAGTACAATGTATCCAGTAGGCATTCCAAGGGAAAAAGTTTTATATAATGACGAATTTATAGTAGATGATTTTGCAAGTGCCACAGCTATAAGAAGAATGATATCAAGAGGGGAATATGAAGAAATAAGAAAAGTCATGCCAAAGTTTTCTTATAATTTATTAGCAAATAGCGTAAATCAAGGAAAATATGTAATAGATTTAGCAATTTTTCAAAAAGAAATATTATATACTCTAAGAAAAATGAGTGTAGCTGAAATAGCAGAATTGCCAGATGTATCAGAAGGATTAGAAAATGCAATAAAAAATGCGTCAGATTCTTGCAATAATTTAATGGATTTTATTAACATTGTAAAAAGTAAAAGATACACACAAACTAGAATACAAAGAATATTGGTATATGCATTATTAGGAATTACTAAAAAAGATATGGAAATTTCTAAAAAAGTTAATCCATACATCAGAATTCTAGGAGTTAGCAATAGAGGAAAAGCATTAATATCAGAAATTTCAAGAATGAATAATAATATACCAATTGTAACATCTGTTAAGAAGTTTATGACAGAAAGTAAAAACAAAAATTTAAAACGTTTATTACAAATAGATATAAATGCAACAGATATATATACATTAGGATATTTAAAAGATGCTTATGCAAATTTAGATTATACACATAAAATAATTACTTTGTAGAACATAAAGAAGGGGGTTATGATATATTAATTGGTTTTAATATATCATGAAATAGATTATGATTATTGGAATTACTGGCAGTTCAGGAGCCGGCAAAAGTACAGCTTGTGAAATATTAAGTGAAAAATACGACATAGAAATAATAGATGCTGATAAAATAGCAAGAAAGCTTACAGATACAAATAAAGGTTATTTAAATGAAATAGTTAGTAAATTTGGAGAAGATATACTATTAGAAGATGGAACACTAAATAGGAAAAAATTGGCTAATATTATTTATACAGACAGAGAAAAAAGACATTTACTAAATAGTTGTACATTTAAATATATTACAAGGGAAGTACAGGAAGAACTTAAAGAAAATAAGAATTTTGCAATAGATGCTCCATTGTTATTCGAATGTAAATTAGATAAATTATGTGATGTAACTATTGCTATTATTGCTACAAATAGAAGAGACCAACTAAACAGAATTATAAAAAGAGATAATATATCAGAAGATGATGCAAATAAAAGATTAAATGCTCAAAAACCAAACAAATTTTATACATCTCGTTGTGACTATATAATTTTAAATGATGATAATATAAAACAGATGGAAAAGCAATTAGAAAAAATACCAGAATTAAACAATGTTACAAAATAATTACAACTATTTGACATTTATATAACATTGTTGATTTTGGTATTTTTTTGCAATATAATTGACTTGAAAATCAATATAATAATTACAGAAGAATAATACCTTTGTGAGGGATAATATGGAAACATTTGCAGATTACATTCTATCTGAGAAAAACTGGGGAAGAAAATTAGAAATTTTATATTATTTGCAAAAGAAAACAGGAATATTTTATGATAATTCTGTTATCTTTAAGACGCTCTTAGCGAAATTATTCTTAGATTATGCAAAACTAAGTGATGTAGATGAAAACGAAGTAATAACGGCATGCTTGTTATGTAATTGTAAAAAAAGTAATCTTCCAGGTGATTTATCAAGGGTAAAATTATATGCAAAAGAAGGTGCAGAATATTTATCTGAATTAGGATTTTCAGATAGATTTTGCAGAATATGTGAAGGTGTAAATAGATATACAATAAGCGAAAATAGAGAAAAAGAAAGTGACATTCTAGAATTAGTAGACCAATTTGGAGGAATGTTATTAGATAGACCAGAAAGAATTGCATTCAAAGTTGATGAAGCATTAGTTTTATTAGAATATAGAAATTTAAAAGATAAACCAAATAGGTATTTAGAACAATTTAAAGACTTTGTAAATCAAATGGAGGCGATTCTTATATGAATAATATGAATGGAATTATTAGTGAAAGTCAACGAATTTTTAATCAAGAGTTGAATCTAAAAGATACAAAAGCAGGAGCCAATGAGGCAGTATCTTTCTATTCAAGTGCGAAAGCAAGAATAGCAGAAGAAAATACAAAAGGAGATAGTTTAGGATCTAAACAAGATAGTAGTAAAATTGTTACTGGTGAAGAATTAAGACGTTTCTTCGATAGAAATTATGATATGGATCATACTTCAGATGAAATGCAAGGACGAGCACAAAGGCAAACAACAAATTCTTCTACAAGAGATGAAAGATAAATATAATTAAAAACAAAAGATTGGATGTGGTTTAAAAATAGACCAATCTTTTTTGTTGGATTTTTTTAGAAAAATGGTGAAATATAAGAAGAATATATAAAGTAAAAAGTATAAAATAAGTGAGGAAAAAATTATGAGAGAAATATTTGCAGATTTACATGTACACATAGGAAGAAGCGAGAATGGAAAACCAATAAAAATAACAGCAGCAAGGTCACTAAATTTTGCTAATATAGCGAAAGAATGTGCAGATAGAAAAGGCATTCAAATGGTTGGAATAATAGATTGTGCATCACCTTATGTTATAGAAGATATAGAGAATTTCTTAAAAAATGGTGAAGCATATGAAATAGAAGATGGTGGAATTATATATAAAGATAAAGTTTGTATAATTCTAGGTAGTGAAGTAGAAACATCAGAAGTTAATGAAGATGGAAAAACAGGAAGTGCTCATAATTTATGCTATTTTCCAACATTAGCCGACATAAAAGCATTTTCAAAAGAAATGTCAAATTACATAAAAAATATAACACTTAGCACACAAAGAGCTAGAATATCTGCGTATGACTTAGTGGATGTTGTACAAAAACATAATGGAATATTAATTCCAGCTCATATCTTCACGCCTTACAAAAGTTTTTATGGAAATTGCACAAAAAGATTAGAAAGAATATTTAAGGAAAAATTTGATAAAATATTTGCTGTAGAATTAGGATTAAGTGCAGATACATTTTTAGCAGATGAAATATCAGAATTAGAAACAAAAACTTTTATTACAGATTCAGATGCGCATTCACTTCCTAAGATAGCAAGAGAATATAATAAAGTTCTTATGGAAGATATAAGTTTTAAAGAGCTTGTAAAAGCTTTAAAAAATGAAGATGGAAGAAAAATTTTAGCAAACTATGGACTAGATCCTAAGCTTGGAAAATATCATAGAACTTATTGTGAACTTTGTAATAAACCAATTGAAGGAAAACCACCTGTTACAAAATGTGATACTTGTGATAGCAGTAAAGTAGTAATGGGAGTTTTAGATAGAATAGAAATAATAAAAGATAAACCAGAAACAAAAAGCCCAGAAAATAGACCACCATACATATATCAAATACCTTTAACATTTGTACCTGGGTTAGGAGCTAAAACAATAGACAAATTACTAGATAATTTTGAAACAGAGATGAACATTTTACATAAACTTTCAGAAGATGACATTGAAGCAGTGGTTGGAGAAAAAAGTGCTAAAGCAATTGAATGTGCCAGAACAGGAAAAATGCATATTCAATCTGGTGGTGGCGGAGTGTATGGTAAATTAACAGTAGGATAAAATCAATATGAAAATAGAATTTTAACAATACAAAAGTTTAAATAGAATTAAAATTTTTGTTCTAAAATTCACGTTATAGAATAGACATTATGTATAAAACTACATTAGGAGGAATAACGTGAGAAGTACAAAAACAAAAAGTAGTAAGAAAATTATAACAATAATTACAAATTATTTTATTGAAAATATTAAAACCTATACTTTTGTAGCAATAATATTTATACTAGGAATTGCACTAGCCATTATTTTTATAAATAACTTAGATGATGCACAAAAAAATGAAATAAGTACATATATAACTACTTTCACAAATTCTTTAAAAGATGGATATACAATAGATAAAGGAGCATTACTTACCAGTTCTATTTGGAAAAATGTAATATTGTGTATAATTATGTGGTTTGCAGGGTCTACTGTTATAGGAATACCGATTGTACTTGGAATAGTTGGATATAGAGGGTTTTGCATAGGGTACACAGTTTTAGCTTTAACATTTACATATGGCACAGGTAATGGAACAGCATTTTTTCTTACATCAATGTTATTACAAAATATGATAATAATACCGTGTATATTATCGCTTGCTGTAAGCGGACTTAAATTGTATAAATCCATAATAAAAGATAGAAGAAGAGAAAATGTAAAAATAGAAATAATAAGACATACTATATTTTCAATATTAATGCTAATTATGTTAATTGTAGCATCATTAGTTGAAACATATATTTCAACTAGTTTGTTTCAAACGGTAATAGGATTATTTCAATAATAAAAATAAAAAAATAATAAAAAATATCTTTACAATTTTGACGTAATTTGATATAACATATAAAGTAATTTATGTAAATTCTTTTATTTAAAAGTTATATTACATACGGCATAATATTTAAAGGGATAGGGGAGCTGAAATGGAAAAACATATAAAATTATTTTTGGAATTTCTTCAAGATGACAAGAAGTTGTCGGACAACACATTACAATCATACAGAAGAGATATTGAACAATATAAAGAATATATTCAAAACAACAAAATTAATTATCTAAAAGTAGATAGTGAAGATTTACAAGAATATTTGAAAAAATTACAAGAGATGGGAAAGAAAACCTCTACTATTTCTAGAAATTTAGCATCAATAAGATCATTCTATCAATTTTTATTAAGAATAAAGAAAGTAAAACGCGATCCAACAGATGGAATACAATCTCCAAAAGTAGAAAAAAAAGCACCAAGTGTACTAACATCACAAGAAGTAGAGTTACTTTTAGAACAACCAAAAGATGTTGATTTAAAAGGAACTAGAGATAAAGCAATGCTTGAATTTGCATATGCTACAGGAATGAGAGTAACAGAAATAATTTCATTAAATGTAGAAGATGTAAACTTAGATGAGGGATTTGTTACTTGCAATAGTGGTAAAAAACAAAGAACAATTCCAATAGGAACAATGTCTTTAAAAGCTTTAAAAGAATACATGGAAGAGGCAAGACCTGTTATAATAAAAAGTGAAGACGAAAAAGCTTTATTTGTTAACACAAATGGAAAAAGATTAACAAGACAAGGTTTCTGGAAAATAATAAAATATTATAAAGAACAAGCACATATAGCAAAAGATATTACACCACATGTACTAAGACATTCATTTGCAACACACTTATTACAAAATGGTGCAGATTTAAAATCAATACAAACAATGCTTGGACACTCAGACATCTCTTCAACACAAGTATATGTTCAATTCCAAGACCCAGAACTAAGAGATATATATAAGAAAAGTCACCCAAGAGCCTAGTTTGGAAATTAGGGACAGGTCATTTTTTCCCGATTTGGGAAATTGGGGACAGGTCATCTTTCTGGATTTTAGAAATTCGTGATAGGTCAAGTGAAAAAATCAAAATATAGTTAAAATATAGCCAATAGTTAAATAAAATAATAGTAATTTATTTAACTATTGTTTTTTTATACTAATCTTAGAATTTGCAGGTAGTTGAAGACAAAATGAAATTTTATTTCTCCAAAAACTACTTGACAGTTTACAATAATACATATAAAATAATATTGTAGACAAAAATATATTTTAGTACAAATAATAATTTGTGATATATATTTATGGTACATTGAAAATTTAATAGAAAGAGGTGCAAAAGATTATGGATATAATAATCAATGTCGCCGTTTTTCTAATCTCAGCAGTTATATTTACATTTGTTGGAATGTTTATTAGAAAAAAACTTGCTGAATCTAAAATGAAAAGTGCCGAGGCCGAAGCAAAAAAAATACTAGACATGGCTAATGTAGAAGCAGAAAATAAGAAAAAAGAAGAAATCATCAAGGCAAAAGAAGAAATTATGAATGCTAGAAATGAATTAGATCAAGAGATTAGAGAAAGAAGAGGCGAAATACAAAGTCAAGAAAGAAGATTAATCCAAAAAGAAGAAAATTTGGAAAGAAAGATTGAAAAAATTGAAAACAAAGAAAAGGACTTAGAAGGTCAAGAAAAAGAAATTGAAGAAAGAAAACAAAGTTTAAATGAGACAATCGACAAACAACTTAAAGAACTACAAAGAATTTCTGGATTAAGCAAAGACGAAGCAAAACAAATTTTACTTTCTGAAATGGATAAAAAACTTACTGCTGAAAAAGCACAATTAGTAAGAGAAAAAGAAAGTGAGCTAAAAGAAGAATCAGAAAAGAAAGCTAGAGAATTAATTGGTTATGCTATTCAAAAATGTGCAGCAGACCACACATCTGAAACAACAGTATCAATAGTAGCTCTTCCAAATGATGAAATGAAAGGAAGAATTATTGGTAGAGAAGGAAGAAATATAAAAGCATTAGAAACTTTAACAGGAATAGACCTAATTATAGATGATACACCAGAAGCAGTAGTTATTTCTGGCTTTGATCCATTAAGAAGAGAAGTAGCTAAAATCGCACTTGAAAAGCTTATTGAAGATGGTAGAATACATCCTGCAAAAATTGAAGAAATGGTAGAAAAGGCAAAAGAGGAAGTTTCTGAAAGCATAAAAGAAGCAGGAGAAAGAGCTATAATGGAAACTGGAGTTATAGGACTTCATCCAGATATAATAAAATTATTAGGAAAATTAAAATATAGAACAAGCTATGGACAAAATGTATTAAACCATTCAATAGAAGTATCTAACCTTGCTAGAATAATGGCTGAAGAATTAGGCTTAGATCCAAAACTTGCTAGACGTGCAGGTCTTTTACACGATATAGGAAAAGCTCTAGACCATGATATGGAAGGAACACATGTTGAAATTGGTGTTGAAGTGCTTAAGAAATATAAAGAAAATCCAAATGTAATAAATGCTGTAGAAGCACACCATGGAGATGTTGAACCACAAACAATAGAGGCTGTTTTAGTACAAGCAGCAGATGCAATATCAGCATCTAGACCAGGAGCTAGAAGAGAGACTCTAGAAACATACATTAAGAGACTAGAAGAGTTAGAAAAAATAGCAGACTCATTTGACGGGGTAGAAAAATCATTTGCAATTCAAGCAGGTAGAGAAATAAGAATAATTGTTAAACCTGACAAAATTTCAGATGATAAAATGACACTTTTAGCTAGAGATGTAGCAAAGAGCGTTGAAGACGAAATGGAATATCCAGGTCAAATAAAAATAAACTTAATAAGAGAAACTAGAGTAGTTGACTATGCAAAATAGAAAATAGGAAATTGGGACCAGATCTAAATTTCCTCAAATAAGAAATTAGGGGCAGATCATATAAGAAAAACTTATATGGGCTGTCTTTTTTTGCGAAAATTGTATTGTTTAATTAAAGAAAATATAGTATTATAAATATCGTAAAAAGTTTAATATAATAAATTATTTTGGTATATCTTATACAAATAATGTAGTGTTGATACAAGATATAAGTAAAAATTATAAAATTCATTTTAAAGGAAGGTGTTAATATTTGAGAATTTTAGCTATAGGAGACATTGTTGGAGAAAGTGGACTTGAGAAATTAAAAGAAACTCTACCAAAATTAAAAGAAGAAAGAAATATAGATTTTGTTATAGTAAATGCAGAAAATACTTCTGGAGGAATGGGACTTACATTTAAATGCTTTAATGAATTGAAAAAATTAAAAGTAGATGCAATGACAATGGGAAATCACACATGGGCTAAAAAAGATATTTTCGAATTTATAAATAACCCAATAATTATAAGACCAGCAAATTATTCAGAAGGTGTACCTGGGCATGGCTATGGAATTTATGAATGCAAAGGTAAAAAAATAGCTGTAATAGATTTAATTGGAAGAACTGATATGGGAATACTATCTGAAAATCCATTTTTAGTTGTAGATAAAATAATAGATAAAATTGCTAATAAGGTTGACATTATTATAGTAGATTTTCATGCAGAGGCTACTGCTGAAAAAATAGCAATGAAATATCATTTAGACGGAAGAGTTAATTTTATTTTTGGTACTCATACTCATGTTCAAACTGCAGACGAAGAAGTTACTGAAAAGGGAACAGCTTATATTACTGATTTGGGAATGACAGGCCCTAAAAATTCTGTTATAGGAATGGATGCTGAAGCATCTCTTAAAAGATTTATTACATCTCTTCCAGAAAGATACAAATTAGCGAGTGGTGATTGCATCTTATGCGGAGCTATAATAGATATAAATGACGAATGCTGTCGAACAGAAAAAATTGATAGAATATATTTAAAATAATTGACGAAAAAACCTGAAAACGCTCGACGAGAAGTGATTTGAATTTGATAAAAACTATAGACAATTTCCAATAAATGTAATATAAATATACTTGTAAACGAAATAAAAATAAAATCATAGGAGGCAAAAAATGGAAGTTTTAAAAATCTCATCAAAATCAAATCCAAACTCTGTAGCAGGAGCTATTGCAGGATTGGTAAAAGAAGTAGATAGGGCAGAAATGCAAGCTATCGGTGCAGGAGCACTTAATCAAGCAGTAAAGGCTGTTGCAATAGCAAGAGGGTTTGTAGCACCAGCAGGAGTTGATTTAGTATGTATACCAGCATTTGCAGAAGTTGAAGTAGAGGGGGAAGACAGAACAGGTATAAAGTTAATTGTTGAATCAAGAAAATAAAATTTAATAAATTGGGGGCATGAAAATACATGCTCTTTTTTTATGAAATAATCAAAAAAATATAGATTTAAAAGTATAAAATATTCTTGAAAAAGTTATTATTATGTTATATGATATAAAAGTATTATGATATGTTATTAAGGGGTGGATTTATTGAAATCTAACATTGTAAAATATATTTTTATAGCATTTGTTGTAGGAATACTAGCATTTGCAATATACTTTTTAAATAACAATAAAAGCCAAGAAGATGAAAATAATCATAATAGTACTGTACAATATGAAACCACTCAAATGATAACCAATATAAGGCTAGGAATATCAGATTTTGACAATATAAATCCAATAGTAAGTCAAAATAGAGAAGTTTTAAATGTATCAACATTAATATTTGAACCATTACTTACATTAACATCAGATTATAAAACACAATATTGTTTAGCAAAAGAAATAGCAAAATCAGATGCTACAACTTATGTAGTTAAGTTAAATGAAAATGTGAGTTGGAGTGATGGTTCAACATTAACAGCAAAAGATGTACAATTTACTATAGATAAAATAAAAGAAAATAAATCATCTGTATATGGAGAAAATGTAGCACGAATAAAATCTGTAGAAGTAATAGACTATACTACTTTAAAAATTCTTTTAGATAAAGAAGTACCTTTTTTTGAATATAATTTAACTTTTCCAATAATATCATACAATCAATATAACGAAAAAGACTTAAAAGAGGACATTCCAATAAGTACCGGCATGTATAAGATTACGTCAATTAATGGGGACAAAATAGAGCTATTAAAAAACGAGAAATGGAGAAATATAAGTACAACAAATCCTAAAATTGATAAAATTACAATAAACATATATAAATCGGCTGGAGAAATTTTTAACGCTTTTAAACTTGGAAACATAGACATAATAAATACTTCTAAAACTAACATAGAAGACTATGTAGGAACAATGGGATATAATAAAAAACAATATGATGGTAGGGAATATGACTTTTTAGTTTTAAATTGTGATGATACAATACTACAGCACAAAGAAGTAAGACAAGCTATAAATTATGCAATTGATAAAGAAAATATAGTTGCAAGCATATATAATAACAATTATGCAGTAGCAGATTTTCCTTTAGATTATGGTCATTACTTATATCCAGAAGATAGTGAAAAAATTGAATATAATAATAACAAAGCTAAAGAGGTATTAGAAGAAGCTGGATGGGTCTATAAGTATGGTGAATGGAGAAAAACAGAAAATTATAGAACAAGAACAATTGATTTAACAATTATTGTAGATAGTACAAATGAAAATAGAGTGAAGGTAGCAAAATTAATAGAAAAGCAACTTGAGAGCATTGGAATTAATGTATATGTAAATGATGTTACAAAATCAGGATATGAAAGAAGATTAAAACAAAAAGATTACGAAATTATACTAACAGGAGTATATAATTCATATAGCCCAGATTTAACCTACTTTTATGGAGAAGATAATTTAGCAAATTTTGAAAACGAGGAAATGAGTAATTTACTAAATGAAGTAAAAAGTATATCAGACGAAACCATGTTAAAAGAAAAATATAAAAATATTATCAACATCTCAAAAGATGAAGCAGCATATATAGGATTATATAGAAATAAAAATACAATTATTTCAGGACAAGGATTAATGGGAGAAATTACACCTAATAATTATACTTCTTACTATAATTTATATAATTGGTATAGACAGTAAAATGTGCGTTAATATTTACATTTTATGTGTTTTATATATAATAACTAATTTTTTGTACCTTGCTGTTCGCAACTAATTATTATTAAAATAAAAATTACATTTTTATTTTAATAGAAAGAAAGTTGCTCAAATCGCGCTTCGCTTACGCTACGCTTGTTCGCTGCGCGGTACTGCAAAATTAGTTATTATATAAGTTATTAGATATAAATATTAAAATTTATAAAAATATAAAAAATGCTTGACAAATAAAAATAGTAATGTATAATATAGACAAACAAATGTTTATTATATACAAATATAAAATAGGAGGAATAATAATGAATAACGAAAACCCAGAAAAGAAAAAAGCACTAGAAATGGCATTAGGACAAATTGAAAAACAATTCGGTAAAGGAGCTGTAATGAAACTTGGTGATTTTACAGCAATGAATGTTGAAGCAATCCCAACAGGAGCATTAAGCTTAGATATAGCTTTGGGAATAGGTGGTATTCCTAGAGGAAGAATTATAGAAATATTTGGACCTGAGTCATCAGGAAAAACAACATTAGCATTGCATATGATTGCAGAAGCACAAAAAATGGGAGGAGAAGCAGCATTTATAGATGCGGAACATGCATTAGATCCAGTATATGCTAAACATTTAGGAGTAGATATAGATAATTTAATAGTATCTCAACCAGACACAGGAGAACAAGCACTAGAAATAGCAGAGGCATTAGTTAGAAGTGGAGCAATAGATATAATTGTTATAGACTCTGTTGCAGCATTAGTTCCAAAAGCAGAAATAGATGGAGATATGGGAGACTCACATGTTGGTTTACAAGCAAGATTAATGTCACAAGCTTTAAGAAAGTTAGCAAGTGTAATTAATAAATCAAAATCTGTTATAGTATTCATTAACCAGTTAAGAGAGAAAATTGGAGTAATGTTTGGAAATCCAGAAACAACACCAGGAGGAAGAGCCTTAAAATTCTATGCATCTGTTAGATTAGATATAAGAAAAATAGAAACAATGAAACAAGATGGAGAAGTAGTTGGAAATAGAGCAAAAGTAAAAGTAGTAAAAAATAAAGTGGCCCCACCATTTAGAGAGGCTGAATTTGATATAGTATATGGAAAAGGAATATCTAAAGTAGGAAATATATTAGATTTAGGAGTTAACTTAGACATTGTAAATAAGAGTGGAGCATGGTTCTCATATAATGGTGAAAGAATTGGACAAGGTAGAGAGAATGCTAAAAAGTATTTAGAAGACCATCCAGAGATAGCTGCTGAAATAGAAAAGAAAGTAAGAAACAATTTCTCAGAAGCTTTTGAAAAGAGTTTAGGAGAAGAAGAGGTAGACCCAGAACAAGAAAAAGAGCCAGAAAATATAGAAGATGAAGAATAATTAAAAGATGGTGAAAATAAACTTATGTCATATACAATAGAAGAATTTGATGGTGTAAAGACAAAAGTATTAAAATACATTATGTATAAGAAGAGAACTGAAAAAGAAGTGAGACAAAAGTTCTCTTCTTCTGTTGATGAAATTTTATTAGATGAAGTAATTGAAAATTTAAAAGAGCTTGGATATATTGACGATTTAAAATATACAGAAAGAGCTGTAAATGAATTTGTTGCAATTAATACACTATCTATAAGAGAAATTGAATATAAATTATATTCAAAAGGCGTTAGTAATGATATAATAGAACAATACATACAAAGTAATATAGAAGCGCTGAAAGAATATGAGCAAGAATGTGCTCAAAAATTATATTATAAAAAACAATCTACTATGGAAAGAGATGATATAATTAATTTTTTAAGAAAGAAAGGTTATACATCAGAAACCATACGAAACTTAGAAGAATAAATTTTATATAATTTTTATATAATCAAGAACTATAAAACATTAATAATCGAATTATTTCAATAGGAGTAATATATGCAAAACATTTTAACATATGAATCAACTAAATATCCTATAAAAATAGAGAACTTTGAAGGTCCTCTTGATTTATTATGTCATTTAATAGATAAAAATAAAATGGATATATGTGATGTGAAAATAAGTGAAATTGCAGATCAATATATAGATTATATAAATGCAATGGAAGAAATGAACTTAGAAATTGCAAGCGAATTTTTAATTATGGCATCTGCACTTATATATTTAAAATCTAAAAGTTTATTACCAAAAGAAGCAGATGATGAGGAAGAGCTTTCAGAAGAAGAATTATTAAGAAGAATTATTGAATATAAAAAATACAAAGAAATATCAACTAAACTTAAAGAATTATTTATTGAAAACTCAAAAAAAGTATTTAAACAACCTGATGTAGTGGAACTTCCTAAACAAAAATTGGAAGTACATTACGTAAGAGAAGATATAGAAAAAGCATATAAGAATATAGTAAATAGAAGTAAAAATAGACTGAACCAAAATGCTAAAAATATTGACAAAATAGCAATTGTAGATCATTATACAGTTGCAGAAAAAGTAAAAGAAATGTTTAAAGCTCTTATTTCAAATAAAAAATTTGTATTTAATAAATTATTTCCTGCAAAAAAATGTAATAAAGAAGAGATTGTTACTGCTTTTACAGGCCTATTAGAACTTTCAAGAAGAAGTAAAGTAATTACAAACCAAGAAGTCATTTTTGGAGATATTACTGTAGAAAGGGCAAATAGAAAAGCAAATACTGAAAATAAATAGTAGAATATAAGAAAATTAACAACATAAGAATAACTAAAAATAAAAACATAAAATAAATGATAAGTAAGGCACAGCAAGTAATATATAATAAGAAAAAATAAGTAAAAATATGTTTAAATTAATAAAAACTGGAAAAACTAATACTAGAGTTTACCTTAAAGGAGGTTTACGATGGTATTAGTTTTTATTTTCTTAGCGATAATTATATTAATAACCCTATTTTTGTTTTTAGTTGTAGCATCTAACCTAAGAATTAGCTTTGAAAATTTTAATTTTAGTAATATGGAAGAAGATATAGCTGAAAATGTAGTAAAATATAATGGAGGAGAAAAAGATAAATTTAATATAAAAATATCATTAGTTTTATTCAAGAAAATTACATGGTTATACGTTAATTTAAATAAAAATAGATTAAAGAAAATTGCGAAAAAAGCTCATTTAGATAAAAATACATTAAAACAGTTAGAAAAAGATTTTAAGTTTAGCGATTTAAAAAAATTGAAAGGTTTAAAACCTAAAATAACAAATTTAGACTTAAATATAAATTTAGGAATAGAAGATGTTGTAATAACTTCTTACTTAATAGTAGGAATATCTATACTAATATCCAACATTTTGCCATTTTTAGTAGAAAAGGAAAATTATAATAATTGTAAATATAATGTAAAACCAATTTATTTAAATAAAAATTTATATAAAATATCATTTAACTGTATAATTGAAGAAAAAATGGTACATATTATCAATATACTATTTAAATTTATAAAGAAAGGAAGAAGTGATAAAAATGAGCGAACATCCAATAGAAGGTCTTATGACTACAGCCATGAACAGTTTGCAAAATATGGTTGATGTAAATACTATTGTAGGAGAGCCAATTGAAACTACAAATAACATTATAATTATTCCAATTTCAAAAGTTGGTTTTGGCTTTGCTGCAGGAGGTAGTGAATTCAAAGGAGAAACAGTAGATGAATACACTAAGAAAGAAAAAGAAGAAGCTATACAATATAGATTACCATTTGGCGGTGGAAGTGGAGCAGGTGTTTCTATTACACCAGTGGCATTTTTAGTAGTACAACAAAATAATGTAAAGTTATTACCAGTTTCACACTGTTCATCACTAGATAGATTACTAGATTATGTACCAGATTTAATGGAAAAATTAAATAATCAATTAAATAAACTAATGCAAAATATGCAACAAGATAAAAAAGACCAAAATAAAAGAAAAGAAACAATTCAAAAGGAAATAAAAGAGACTTTAGAAGATATGACAGATAACCCAATAGTAAGTAAAATAAAACCTCGTAGAAGCAGAATATCTAAACAAGAACCAGCTACAACTACTTATGAATATGAATACAATGAGACAGACGACCAAGAAGATGAAGGTTTAGACGAATAGAATAAACATTACAAAAATATAACAAATAGATTGAATTTATGTTACATTTATTCAATCTATTTGCTTTTTATGCTATATTACTAAAAAAGGAGAAAGGAGCTTATAATATATTTTAACTATTAAATATATTATGTAAGCAATTTATGAAATATAGTAAAGGAACTAAAAAAATAGGATTACCAGAATTATATAGATTTGGAGTAGAATTAGAAGCATTTAATGTACATACAGGATTACCAACTGAAGATAAGCCTAGTTTATACATGTCTAAAGAAAGTAAAGAATTTTTAAAACAACGTGGATGGAAGAATGCTAATATATTTCAAGAAGACCTGGTAATGCGCGGAGGAGCAGAATGTGTTTCACCTATATTATATGATAGAGAAGAAGATTGGCAAAATCTATCTGAAGTATGTATGCATATAAAAAATTTCCCGGGTAAATATGGAGATACAGTGGTAGCAGATGAAAAATGTGGTTGTCATGTACATATAGATGCAAGAACATTAACCGGAAAAAACATAAAAGAAACAGAGGCTATAACAGCAAATTTCTTAAAAATATGGGCAGAAGGAGAAGAACTAATATATAAAATGTGTAATGAAGAAGGTAATGAGCTAAGACCAGGAGCATTAGAAAATAGACAGAGGGGTCTTACGAGATTAGTTATGAAGATTCAGCACATTAAAGCAATGGCAAGCCCAATGGGAAAGAAAATAAAAAAAGATATTGATAGAGGAAGATTAAAAGTATCACATAAAAAACAAAATTTTTTAAGAAGAGTTATAACAACAAGAAAACTAGATCCTAGAAGATATTATGGACTAAACCTTACTAATGTAGGAAATCCAAAGAAAAATACAATAGAATTTAGAATGGGTAATGGAACATTAGACCCGGAAACAATAAAACAAAATGTATTTTTGTATGCGTCAATAATAGATGCTGCTAGAACAGCTGCACTTGAACCTGAAAAAAATCAAGAACAACTTGATGAATTTTTTAGAGAAGATGTAACAGAAGAGCAAAAAGCAGATGCTTTTTTATCACTAATATTTGAAAGTGAAGAAGATAGAAAAATTTATAAAGATAGATGGGAATCTGTAAAAGATGCTCATGTATTTGAAAGGAACCAAGAGCAATTTGCTCAAACTTTTAAAAGAGATGAATTCAAACAAATTGCAGAAAGAACACCAATGACCTTAGTAAAGGATGCATTTGATAAAATTAAAGCTGCTGTACAACAGAAAGATGTAATAGAAAGGGAAACTAATGATGGATTGGAATTATGAAATTGCATTAACTGAAGTAGATGAAATTTTAAATTTTACTGATACTGAATTAGTAAATAAAATTCCTGTGGCTTTTAAAAAGTTTATAGAAAAAAACAAGAATAAAGACTATAAACCAAACATAACTCCAGGCATTCCTATTAGTGAGCAAGTGATAAAAAAAGAAACAGAAGCAATACTAAGTTTAATCTTTAGAAGCTACTGGGCTACAGAAGAGGAAAAGAGAGAATTAGAAAAAAATGATAAAATAACTTCTGAAATGCTTAAAGCTGAAACAGAAATAAAGTTTCCTAAAAGTAGTATATCTACGTATAGTTCGAAAGCAAATGATTTAAAGCAAGATAAAACAGAAGCAAAAGAAATACCTAAAAACATGCAACTAATATCTATAGAAGATATGCCATGGTATAAAAAGATTTTTACAAAATTACTAAAAATATTTAAGTTTAGAAATTAGGAACAGACCAATTTTTTCAAAAGATTTATAGAAAAGCCACAAATTTAGTATTTTTGCGTTCAACTGCGGACGCACAGCTACTTAAAATTTGTGTGAACACAAATTTTAAGACCTTGTTTCACTACAAAATGCTAAATTTGTGGCTTTAACATTATACTTATAAAAATTAATCTTTCTGGAATTTAAAAATTAGGGACAGTCCCTAATTTCTAAGCTATCTTAAAAAGCTCCATTTTGTAAATACAAAATTTATCATATTAATTATGTTATTTTTTTCTACAGTTTCGTTAGCAACAATATTTACTCTAGAAATTTCATTTCCGTCAATAGTATAAACTATGTCTCCAACAACATCTCCTTTATTTATTGGAGCGCTAATTGTGTCTGGAACATTAATAGTTTGTTCTACATTTTGGGATTCACCTTTTTTTATTAAAGCCCCTGCAGAACTTTCATAAACAAGTTCAATATTGTCTTTTACACCCTTTTGGACAGATATACTTTTTAAAATATCATTTGAATTTGCAAATTTAGAATATTGAAAATTATTAAATCCAAAATCCAAAAGTTTTTCCGCTTCAGAAAATCTAATCTTAGTAGTAGGGGCTTTCATTACTACAGCAATTAATGACAAATCGTCTCTTGTAGCACTTGCAGACAAGTTATATAGAGCAACTGAGGTTGAACCTGTTTTTAATCCAGTAGCACCTTTATAATTTCTTATTAATTTATTGGTATTTACAAGTTCTGATTTTCCATCACGAAGAGAGTCCATCCATATAGTAGTATATTTTGTAATATCAGGATGTTTTGTAAGAAGTTCTCTAGACATAAGTGCAATATCATAAGCTGATGTTTCGTGCCCGTCTTCATCTATTCCATGACAGTTTTTAAAAGTAGTATCATTCATACCAAGTTCTTTAGCTTTATCATTCATTTGAGCTACAAATGCTTCTTGACTTCCTGCTAAATATTCTGCCATTGCGACAGTACAGTCATTTGCAGATACGACACATATAGCTTTTAACATTTCATCTACAGTAAGTTCTTCTCTAACATCTAGCCATATTTGAGAGCCGCCCATTGCAGCTGCTGTTTCTGTGCATGGAATTTTGTCTGTATATGACAATCTTCCAGAATCTATTGCCTCCATAATAAGGAGTAAACTCATAACTTTTGTAACACTTGCAGGTCTTAGTTTTTGATGCATATTGTGGTCATATAATACTCTTCCTGAATTTTGTTCCATTAAAACAGCTCCACCAGATTCTAAATTAAGATCTGTTCCAACAGAATTTGCGTTTGTTAACATACTTGTATTAGGTATTGTATTTTCTACTACGTTAGATACAGTATTTTCAACAGAATTTTCTACTATATTTGTATCTGTACTAGTAATATTTGTACTAGTTTCAACAGAATTTAAAGGTTCTGAAGTAGGAGACCAAACGTATATTTCAGAGCTTGCAAATGAGGTTGTAACTATAAAAAAGGAAATCATAAATATACAAAAAAATGTTATTAATTTTTTTAGTGACATAAAAAATACCTCCGAATAGTTATTGAATAAAAAATACTATAATCAACATATAATTTAGTATATAAAATTCAACAAATACTTTGATTTAATAAATACTATTCAAAGGAATTTTATTTTAGAATTAAAATTAGTATTCTAATGTTAAAATTTTAGCAACAACTTTATTTTCAGTAACTTCTACTAATAGTTTAATATCGTTATTCGTATTGTTTTTGAACTTTAAATCTAATGTATCATAAGCAACAGTAGCATCATCACCCATTTTTACATATCCAACTTCCTTGCCGTGCTCGTGTCTTTCAGTTATTTCTATACCTTTAACTTTTAAAGCAACATTATATATTGTAGTGCTTACTTGGCAATTTCCACCGCCATATCCTTTTACCTTTTTGCCATTAACAAAAACCCCAGCTTTTTCATAACCTTTTTCTTCTGTAGGACTGCCAACTATTTTATTAAAAGAAAATTCTTCTCCTTTTTTTATAATCGTACCATTTATTTTTTTTGCACTAATTTCCATATTTTTATCTCTATTTTCATCATCAATTTGTATAGGTGTAGAATAAGAAGCAATTTCTTTTTCATCTACAGAAGATTTTTTTATTGTTGTGCTAGAGGTAGAATTATTAACTATATTATTATTAGATGAAGTATTATTTAGGTTTGAATTAGAAGAGGTTCTTTCAGAGTTATAAACTTGAGAATTAGTAATATTTTCATCTTCATTATTTACATCATTATTACTACATCCGGTTAAAATAAAAGGTAATAAAGCAATAATTGAAATTACAAAAAAATATTTTAATTTTTGCATTTGTATCAGTCCTTTCAAAATATATTATTTGTTTTTAAATAAAAAATATGTTGCATATTATTTCTAAAAGTAGTATAATTAATCTGTAGTACAATTAGGAGAAAAAATATGATAGGTAAAATATGGAAAAAAGTTTTGTTTTTTATATTAATAATTGCATGCCTTTTCAATATTATAAACAAGTTAGTACATAAGGCATCTTTAGATCAAGAATTGGAAACGTCAGCAAGTTATATTATGCAACAGCAAATGCAAGAAGAAAACAATTAGCAATTTTTCAAGTAGAAATTTAATCATATACTTGAAAAATTTTCTAATATATGTTATGATATAAAATAGTTTTTTTAAAAAAGTAAAGGAGAGGTGAATACAAAATGAAAGAAGGATTACATCCAGCATATAATGAAACAACTATTACATGTGCATGTGGTAATGTTATGAAAGTTGGTTCAACAAAACAAGATTTAAAAGTTGATATTTGTTCTAAATGCCATCCATTCTGGACAGGAAATTTAAAAAGAGAAACAACTGGTGGTAGAGCAGATAAATTTAAGAAAAAATATGGACTTCAATAAAATACTAGTGTTGTATATACGAAGCAATAAAATTAGTAGTAACAAAAGTTGCTACTTTTTTTTATTGTTTAAAATACTGTCATATGATTATGGTATTTTTTTATGATTAATTTTAAAAAATCTCAAACTTTTATTTAAAAATATTATTGCTTTATGTTATAATAAAAAATATGGAGACGAATAATTTAGAAAAAATAAATAATTTAATAAAAAATTTAAAACAAATAATAAAAGCTATACCACTAGAAATAAAAATATTTCTTGTAATTATATTAGTTATTATAATTGTATTGGTTTCGATTTTGGCAATAATAAGAGAAGAAAATAAACAAAAATACGAAATATATACAGGAGAAAACTTAAACGAAGATAAATATCCAGGGTATAAAGAATTACTTGATAGTTTGCAGGAAAACCATCCAAACTGGACATTAACACTATTTTATACAAGACTTGACTGGGAAGAAGTAATTGCAAATGAAGGACATTCTGATTCAAGAATTAATCCTTTAAATTTAATTCCGGATTCTTCAGAATATCCAGAAGACTGGAGATGTGAAATCGATAAAGATAAAAGATTTGATAACGGAACATGGCTTTGTGCCTCAGATAAAGCTATAAGACACCAAATGGATCCAAGAAACATCTTGAATAATGAAAATATATTCCAATTTCTAGAATTAAAGTATACAGAAGGAGCGCAAACTGTAGAAGGAATAAAATCACTTACAGAAGATTCGTTTTTGGAAGGAGATAGCGTTGCAGAAGCACTAATTCAAGCAGGAAAAAATGCAAATGTAGATCCATATTTTATTACTTCAAGACTAATACAAGAACAGGGAAGAAGTGGAACTGTTTTATCAAGAGGTTATGAATATGATGGTGTAATAGTATATAATCCATTTAACATAAGGGCAACTGGAAACTCAAGAGAAGACATTTTGCAAAATGCAGCTAACTATGCATATGAACAAGGGTGGGACACAATAGAAAAAGCTTTAATTGGAGGAGTCGATTTTATCAAAATTGATTATATAGATATAGGGCAAAATACACTATATTTACAAAAATTTGATATTGTAAATCAAGACGGAGAGTTGTATACAAATCAATACATGCAAAATTTGTTAGCACCAAAGTCAGAGGCAAATAATATGAAGTATATATATGAAGCATCAAACACAGTAGATTCGAGCTTAAATTTTATAATACCTTTATATGAAAATATGCCAGAAGAAATTTCAGAGTAAATGAGAAAAATAAATTTTTTGTAACCAAAAAGAACTAAATATAGGAAATAAATTGACTTTACTTTATAATTAGTTTAAAATATTAGTGAGAAAAAATTAAAAGGAGGAATTAATCATGTCAGGACATTCAAAATGGCACAATATTCAAGCAAAAAAAGGAAAAGCAGATGCAGCAAGAGGTAAAATATTTACAAAATTAGGAAGAGAATTACTACTAGCAGTAAAGCAAGGTGGACCTGACCCGGCAAGTAATTCCAAATTAAAAGATGTAATTGCAAAATGTAAGGCAAACAACATGCCAAACGATACAATAAACAACGCTATAAAAAAAGCATCAGGAGCAGGAAATAGTGAGAACTATGAAGAAATTACATATGAAGGATATGGCGTAGGAGGAGTTGCTTTAATTGTAGAAGCAAGTACAGATAACAAAAATAGAACAGCAGCAGATGTACGTCATGCATTTGATAGGGCAGGTGGAAATTTAGGAACATCAGGTTGCGTTTCATATTTATTTAGTAAAAAAGGTGTTATAGTAATAGATAAAACTACAACAAACTTGTCAGAAGATGATTTAATGATGCTTGCTTTAGATAATGGAGCAGAAGACTTCCAATCAAGCGACGAAGTATATGAGATAACAACATTACCAGAAGATTTCTCAAGTGTAAGAGAAGCATTAGAAGCACAGGGGATAGAATTTTTAGAAGCAGAAATTCAGATGGTTCCATCTACATATATTAAACTAGATGAAAAAGATGAAGAAAAAATGCAAAGATTAATAGACAATTTAGAAGACTTAGATGACGTCATGAATGTATATCACAATTGGGAAGAATAATATTTATAAAAATATTAAAAGGGGTAACAACTTATGAAAAAGAATAAAGGGTTAAAAATTGCAATAATTATATTAATTATATTAATTGTTTTAGTTATAGCAGCCTTAGCATTACTTTATGTATTTACAGATTTATTTAAGTCAGACAAGCAGCTATTTGCAAAATATGTAGCTAGTATGATGGATGAAAAAACAGCATTTTTTCCTGCAACTTTAGAGGAATATGAGAACAAAAAAGAAAGCACGCCATATGAAAACAATGGTAGCTTTTCAGCAAACATAACAGCATCTAATAGTTCCTCTACAACCACAAACAACACAGCTACTGATACCACATCTCCTGCAATAGCTACAGCAGATCCTACAGCTCAAATTAATAGTATGTTAAATTTTGCAAACAATACTAGAATTAATTTTTCAGGCAAAATAGATAGAGCAAATCAAAAAAATGAACAAGACATAAATATATTTTATAATAATGATGTTAGTTTGCCTTTTAAGTTTAAACAAGTGGGAGACATCTATGCGCTACAAGCTGATTTCGTTTTGCCAAACTACATAGGAATAGAAAATAATAATATTCCTGAATTATTACAAAAATTTGGCATAAATGTAAATTCAGTAGAGATTCCATCTAAAATAGAAGGACAAGAAATACAATCTTTAAAACTTTCTGCTGATGAAATTTCACATTTGTATAACAACTATGTTGTACCTGTTATTAATAATTTAACTGATGATAAATTTTCAAAATCTGAAAATGCAGATAGATCTATAGGTTATACTATAACACTTACATATGAAGATATTAAAAATATATTTATACAAGAATTGCAAACTTTAAGCCAAGATACTGTAGTAATTGATAAAATTAACAGTATATATCAAGAGATGTATAATAAAACAGATACTATAATTACTTCAGATGATATAAATGATTTGATAGCTAACTTACAAGAAACAGAAGTAGACGAAGGAGATATAACTATAACTATTACACAAAAAGATGGTAGCGTCAACCAAATATCTTTAAATATTGCTACAGAATCTAAAAATTCTGGCGTAATAACAAGAAATGAAGAAAACACAAATATAAATACAGATGAAAGTGGCGATTTGACAGAAACAATTATTACAATATCTAAAAATGAAACTAATTCAAATTTAACATATAATGTTGATTTAACAATGCAAAACAGTGATTCAGTAGGTTCAGTTGGCATAGAAATGTCATACAATAATATTAATACAGATACTGTAGCCGAAAATTATAATATTACTGCTAACTTAAACAATATGACAAACATAGAATATAATTTCTCAAATAACGTTAACTTTACAAATGCAGTTAATATTGAGGATTTTGACTTGAATAATACTATTGTATTAAATAATTATCCAGATACAGAGGTTCAAACATTTATGAGCCAGCTTGGAGCTGTAATTGCTCAAAAAAATACTAGCCAGATGCAAGAAATTGGATATCCAACAGAACTTATAAATCCGATGTACATGTGGATTATGGGACCAAGCCTTAGTTTATACATTTATAATAGTGCATCAAGTACAATAGGTAGTGCAGACTTAAACAGCCAAGCAGTAGCAGTATATAATCAAGAATTTTTACAATATGAAGGAACTAGAACAGGTTCACAAGTAAGAGCTCTAATTAATAGTATAGAGACTCATAATACAGAAAATGCAAATGATCCAAGCAAACAAATACAAATTACAAGCGAAAATTATGGAGCAAATGGAGGAACATTAGCAGCTCCAACTACATCTATAGTACAAAACGAAATTCCAGCTGTTCTTTCAGGAAAAACATATATTGTTACATTTGCGTATGACCCAACTACAGGATATATAACAGCATGCGGAATTGTAGAATCAGAAAGTGGAAATAGCTCTACAAATACAACTATAAACAATAGTAGCGAGATATCTCAAAATGATTTGGTAGGTACATCTGTAATAAATTAAAATATATAGTCTAATATTTTAAATAAATAGTTCTAAAAATAAAAACATAGCATATATATTAATATATGACTATGTTTTATTTTTTTATTTAAAATAAGAAATGGCAGGTGAGAAAAGAGTTGGACAACATATTAAATTATTTTCCATTATACCTTAGAAGCGAACTTAGTAAATATAGAGATAGATTTAATTTATTAGAAGAAATTAGAATAAGAGCAAATAAAAATATTATTTTAAAAATTGGACAAGCGGATATAGTTTTAAATTATGTAACGACACAAGAAGAAATACTGGAAATTTTACAAATTATATGTGACAACTCAATTTATTCATACCAAGAACAAATTTGTAATGGCTATATAACGCTAAAGGGAGGACATAGAGTTGGAATAACAGGTAATGTAGTTATAGAAAATGGAAAGGTTAAAAATATTTCTTACATATATAGTTTGAATTTTAGAATAGCTAAAGAAATTTTAGGATGTAGCAATCAGATAATAAAAGATATTCTAGATATAAAAGATAATACTATTTACAATACAATTATTATCTCACCACCAGGGAGGGGAAAAACAACACTTTTAAGAGATATAGTAAGACAAATTAGTAATGGAATACAGGAATTAAATTTTAAAGGACTTAATGTGGGCCTAGTAGATGAAAGAGACGAAATTGCAGCTATGTACAAAGGTGTACCGCAAAACAATGTAGGACTAAGGACAGATATATTAGCAAATATTCCAAAATCAATTGGAATGAAAATGCTAATAAGATCAATGAATCCAAAAGTAATAGTTGCAGATGAAATTGGCACAGCAGCAGATGTAGAAGCAATAAATTATGCTGTATGTTCACGGAGTAAAAGGAATTTTTACAGCACATGGCTCAAATATAAAAGATATTTCATTAAATCCTATTTTGAATGATTTGTATAAAACTAATATTTTTGATTTGTTTTTATTTATTGATGAAAATAGAAACATAATTAAATATTCTGGAAAGAATGATGGGAAAGGAGAATACGGTAGTCTAGAGATTAGACGTGCCATATAGTAAGTAATGTTATTAGTAAAAATCTTTATATTTGCGATGATAATAGGCTCAAGTTCGGTTATAGGTTTAATGCTTGCTAAAAAATATTCTAATAGAGAATTGGAACTTAGAGAAATGAAAAACGCACTAAATATGTTCGAAAATAAAATTAAATTTACATATGAAGATATACCAACAGTTTTTGAAGATATATCAACAAAAGTACAAGGAAATATAGGAGTTGTTTTTAAAAACGCTTCAACCAAAATGAAAGATATGTCTGCAGGAAATGCATGGGAATATGCATTAAAAAATACATATACAAGTTTAACTAAAGAGGATATAGATATAATTAATGGACTTGGACGAATGCTTGGAAAAACAGATTTAAATGGTCAGATTAGCGAAATAAAATTAGTAAATGATTTTTTAGATACACAAATAGATGAAGCAAAACTAGAAAAAGACAAAAACGCCAAAATGTATAAAACACTTGGTATTGTTGTAGGAATGACTATTGTAATTATTTTAGCGTGAATAATTTTTAGGATGAGTAATTTTAATATAAGATAACTATATTTTATTTTAACTGGTATTGAAATATGCAAATAATAATTAGTATTAGAATCTGTAAATAATAATTAGTAACTTTAAATTAACAAATTAAAAACAGCGAAAAGAAAATAAAAAGAAAGGGGAAATATTATGGATATAAGCTTACTATTTAAGATAGCTGCAATAGGAATTTTAGTAGCAGTTTTGTATCAAGTTTTAGTAAGAGCTGGAAGAGAGGATCAAGCAATGATGACAACTTTAGCAGGACTTGTTATAGTTTTAACACTTGTTATAAAGGAGATTAGCACATTATTTACTACAGTTAGAACAATGTTTGGTTTATAGGTAATCCGTTTAATAAAAACCTAAATATAATACAAGGAGCTTCGTATATTTATATACGAGAAAGTATATGGACATTATTAAAATTATAGGAGTTGGTTTAATTGCACTTATAATAATTATAATTGTAAAACAATATAGACCAGAATTTACAATGTATGTTTCTGTTGCAGCAGGTATTATTATTTTACTTTTAGTAATGGACAAACTCTCTGCAATTATAGATTTATTAACAAACTTAGCAAATAAAACCTCGATAAATAATGAATTTATATTTTTGCTAATTAAAATAACTGGAATTGCTATTTTGACAGAATTTGCTTCAAGTGTATGTAAAGATTCAGGAGAAACTGCAATTGCATCTAAGGTAGATATGGGAGGTAAAGTTATTATAATAGCAATGTCTATTCCTATAATAGCGAGCCTTTTAGAAACAATATTAAAAGTTTTACCTTGAAATATTATATATTACGTCGCTAAATTTTATATTACAAATAAATATAACACATCATGAAGAGCTTTAAAGATAGGAGTACAAATGAAAAAACGAAAATTCTTTTTGAAGTTAATAATATTGACCGTTCTTTTTATATTCATAGGTACTAGTAATACATTGGCTGATGAAACTAGCACGGAAGATATACTTGAATCTCAGAAAGACTCTTTAAATATAAGTGGATTTCTGGAAGAAGCAGATAAGTATACATCTGACTTATATGGAGATATGGATGTTGGAGACATATTTAATAAAGCAATAAAAGGAGAAATCGATAATGAAAGTATTATAAAAAAGTTTTTAAGTATTATTGGAAAAGAAATTATAGACTGCATTGGGGTATTAGGTACAGTAATTGTAATAATTGTTATACACAGTATACTAAAAAGTATAAGTGATGGATTAGAAAATAAAACTGTTTCCCAAATTGTGTATTATGTACAATACATATTAATTGTAACTTTAATAATGGTTAATTTTGCAGATATTATATCAATGGTCAGAAATTCAATTGATAGTTTAGTAGGTTTTATGAATAACCTAATTCCTATTCTTATAACATTAATGCTCACAACAGGAAGTTTTACATCTGCAGGTTTATTAGAACCTATATTACTATTTTTAATAACTTTTATAGGTAATTTTATAAATATGGTAATTATTCCATTTGTACTTATATCTACAGCACTAGCAATTGTATCAAAAGTCTCAGAAAGAATACAACTTGATAAATTATCAAAGTTTTTTAATTCAGCTGTAATATGGGTATTAGGAATTGTGCTTACAATATTTGTAGGACTAGCTTCTGTAGAAGGAAGTTTAAGTAGTACTGTAGACGGAGTTACTGCAAAAACTACAAAAGCAGCGGTTTCGAATTTTATCCCAGTCGTAGGAAAAATCTTAGGCGATGCTGTTGAAACAGTAATAGGATGTGGAGCAATTTTAAAAAACGCACTAGGAATAGTTGGTGTTATAGTAGTTATTTCAATTTGTATGGCACCAATAATAAAACTTGCTATACTTATGGGACTATATTACCTGTGTGCAGCTGTGTGCCAACCTATTGCAGATGGCAAAATAATAAAATTACTGGACCAAATGGGAGACACTTTTAAAATATTATTTGCTATTTTATGTAGTATAAGCATTATGCTAATTATTGGAGTTACATTAGTAATAAAAATTTCAAATAGTGGATTAATGTACAGATAAAACGGAGGAAAAATGATTGAGTGGATTACAAGCTGGGCTCAAGGAATAATTATTGCGGTTATTATAGCCACAATTATTGAGATGTTGGTGCCAGATGGGAATTGTAAGAAATATATAAAAGTGGTAATTGGAGTGTATATTTTATTTTCAATAATTTCTCCAGTTATTACGAAAATTACAGGAAAAGGATTTAATATAAGTGAAGAATTTAACCTAGAAGAATTTTATGCTGAGGCAGATAGTAAATCCATATATAATGATTTAAATTCAAACAATTCCAACAATATAAAAGATATTTATATTACAAATTTAAAAGCTGATATAAGCTCAAAACTAAAAAACAAAGGATATGAAGTTATATCATGTGAAATCCAGATAAAAGATGAAGAAACATATGAGATAAAATCTTTAAATTTAAGTTTAAAAAAAATTAATGAAAATAAAGACAGTGAAAATTCGAATAATGATATACAAAATGTAGAGAAAGTGCAAGAAGTAAATGAAATAAGTATTGAGATTGGAAAAGAAGACAATAAGAATGAAATAGATAGTGAAAAAAATAATGAAAACAACGAGAGTGAAGAAAATAGTAAAGATTATAATACAGATTTAACAGCTTATGAAAAGAATAAAGTAAAAGAATATTTAGAATCTACTTATGAAATAAATAAAAAAGATATTAGTATAAATTAAGGAGGGAAATTATGTTTAAAGAAAAAATGAAAGCTCTTATATCAAAAGGAAGCGGAGAAGAAAATAACGGAAATAATAAAAAGAAAATTGAAAATTTAGTAGTATTTATACTTATTTTAATAATTACAGTTATTATAATTAATTTAATTTGGAACGGAGATAAAAATGAAAAAGAAAGTGAGCCGGCATCAGATCCAAATAAAAAACTTGCTGCAAATGTAAATGAAGAAGTAACGCAAACATCTGCCGGAATATATGAAATAGATAAAGAATTAGAAGAAATATTATCTAAAATAGATGGAGTGGGAGAAGTAAATGTAATGATAACATACTCACAGACAAGTCAAACTGTTCCACTATATAATGAAGATACAACAACAAAAGATACAGAAGAAACAGACGAGTCAGGTGGAACAAGAAAAATAACAGAGTCAGATAGTAAAAAAGACATAATATTTAAGGAAAATAATGGAGAAAAAGAACCAATAACACAAAGTATAATAAGCCCTAAAATAGAAGGAGCAATTATAGCTGCTAAAGGAGCATCAAATCCAGATGTAAAAACAAAAATAGTTCAAGCTGTAGAAGCTGTAACAGGTCTTGCTACACATAAAATTCAGGTCTTTGAAATGCAAAGTTAATTATAAATTACAAAAATAACTTGTTAGTAAACTTTAAATTCATTTTATTACTAAATATATAATAACAAAATGCAGAGAGGGGAGATTAAAAATGTTTATGAAAGTAATCAAAAAAAATCAAATTATTATCTTTGTAGGAGCATTAATGTTAATAGTAGCAGGCTATCTTAACTTTAGTGGAGATGGAACAATAAATAATTTAATACCTACAAGCACTTTAGCAGATAGCGAAGAAATGGCGTCAATTGGAGATGCAAAATTGGTTAGTGCTAATGTAGTAGAAGAAAATACTGGAGAAGATGAATTAAGTGAAAATGGAGAAACATTAGAAAGTAATACTGGAGAAATTGCTAATGAAATTACAAATGAAAATAATATAGAATTAAGCACAGATGAAGTGATATCAAGTGAAGAGACACTAGAAACATCAGGTACTGTACCCAATACAAGTTCAAATAATAACGATACAGACAGCTATTTTACTCAATCTAGATTAGACAGAGATACAATGTATTCGCAATCATTAGATACATATCAAAAAATTATAAATAATGAAAATATATCAGAAGATCAGAAATCAATTGCGCAAGAAGAAATAAGTAAAATAAATAAAGAAAAAAACTCAATAATGATAGCAGAAAACTTAATAAAAGTAAAAGGATTTGAAGACTTAATAATATTTGTAAACGGAGAAAATGTAAGCGTAATAGTAAAAGCAGATAAATTAGAAGAAAAAGATATAGCACAAATACAAAATATAGTTACACGTGAATTAGGCGCAGATGTAGAAAATATCAACATAAGCAATAAATAGTTGGAAATTAGGGACAGGTCATTTTTTCCAAAATCGGGAAATTGGGGACAGGTCATTTTTTCTAAGATTTATATTTATAGTTATACTGTTTAAGTTAAAAACGTAGTATTTTGTAGTGAAACAAGGTCTTAAAATTTGTGCACACACAAATTTTAAGTAGCCGTGCGTCCGCAGTTGAACGTAAAAATACTACGTTTTTAGCTTTTATATAAATCTCAGAAAAAATGGTCTGCTCCTAATTTCTAAAATTCTATTGAATAATATAATTCGCATTGATATAATTAAAATAAATTATATTGAGGGGATGAAATAATATGGGAGAAACAAAAGGAAAAGTAAATATATTAATAATTGTTTTAATAGGAATAATTTTGATTGCAGGAATTATTTTAACTTTAAAAATAACAGGGATAATAAAACCAAGTGAAACTCAAAAAATTGAGGAAAATGAAGAAACAAATATTAGTACATACGAAGATTATCTTGAACTTAAAGAAAGAGTAGAAAACAAAGCAAAAGTAAAAAAAGTAATAAGTACAATAAGTTTTATAATAGTTTTTGCAATTTCAATGCTTATTACTATAGGAGTATGTAAATTGTATAGTAAACTTGGACTTCCTTTTTATGTATTGTTGTTTACTTTTTTAGATCCAATAATTTCTATTATAGAAAGTAAAGTTACAGGATTATCATCTATAGTATTATCAATTATTTTGGCAATATTAAGTTTGATGTCATTATATCATTATTACAAAGCAATAGGAATGTCGGGAGTATGGGCGATAATGCCAGCTTTAATACCAATAACTGCGGCCTTCGGAATTTCAGATTCTATGTTTCTATTTAGCAGCAATAGAAATAATTTTGCTAGCAGTGGAAGTGGACGGATTTGCGATGATTTTAACAATAATATTATTGGCAATTACAGCTATATCCTACATTATATCTAATATAAGATTAGGAAAGAAATTTAATAAGAGTACAGGATTTATAGTTGGGCTTGCAATCTTTCCATTTATTTTTCAACCAATACTAGGATATTCTAAAAAAGATTAAGTTAAACAAAAGATGTGACCTGTCCCCAATTTCCCAGATCGGGAAAAAATGACCTGTCCCTAATTTCCAAAATCTTTGTAAAATTACAACTTTTTAGTTGTAATTTTTATTTTTATTGATATAATAAGTAAAGAATTACATTAGATAAATTATAGGAGGTATATATGTTAAAAAGAGTAGCTATTTTGGCAAATGGTGGAGACGTTTCAGGATTTAATGCTGTTATTAGAGCTATACTAAAAACTGCAGAAAATAATGGTGTAGAATGTTATGGTTTTATAGATGGTTATAGAGGTTTATTAAAAAATGATTTGGTAAAATTATCGACAAGTGGAGATGGAAATGCAGTTGGAATTTTACCAAAGGGAGGGTCTATAATAGGTTCTTCAACTAATGCAAATGTATTTCAATATCCAGTTGAAGAAGACGGAAAAAAAGTCTACAAAGATTTATCAGATGTTTGTGTAGAAAACATAAAAAAAGATGAAATAGATTGTTTATTTACATTAGGAGGAGATGCTACACAAAAATCTGCAAGAGATTTATCTTTAAAAGGAATTAATGTTATAGGAGTTCCTAAAACTATAGACAATGATGTTGCATGTACAGAAATTACTTTTGGATATAATACAGCTGTATCTGTTGCAGCAGATGCATTGGACAGATTACACACAACTGGAGAAACACACCATAGAATAATGGTTTTAGAAGTTATGGGAAGATATGCTGGTTGGATAGCTTTAGAGTCAGCTATTGCAGGTGGAGCAGATGTTGCTTTAATACCAGAAATTCCATATGATATTAAAAGTGCTGCAAGAAAAGTAATCAATAGAAAAAATAGAGGAAAAAGCTTTAGTGTTGTAGTTGTAGCAGAAGGTGCAAAGCCAATAGGTGGAGATATTTCTGTAGCTAATGTTAGAGATAATGGTGCTGGAGTAGATAATACAAAACTTGGTGGAGCAGGAGAAAGAGTTGCAAGAGAATTAGAAAAACTTACAGGATTAGAAGCAAGATGTACTGTTTTAGGATATATGCAAAGAGGTGGAACACCAACAGCATTTGATAGAGTATTATCTACAAAATATGGCTCTAAAGCAATGGAACTTGCTTTAAACGGAGAATTTAACAGACTTGCAGTAATAAAAGACGGAAGATTAAGTTCTGTATCATTAGAAGAAGTTGTTGGAGATAATAAAGTAATAGGTGCTGTTTCTGGAAATACGCCAGAAAGCAATATAAGAAAAGTTACTATGGATCATGATTTAGTAAAAACCGCAAGACATATAGGGATAAATTTAGGAGACTAAAATATTGCAAAGATTATTGAAGTAATGTATAATAGTAAAGGATTATGCATTACTTCTTTTGACAATATATTTTAATGTAAAAAAAGAAGTAAAAGTTAAAATTAAATAAAAGAATTCATTAAAAACTAAAAATATAAATAACAGCGAAGGGAAGAGGAGTTATGATAGATTTTAAAGACAAAATAGCAGATCAAATATCAAGTATAACTAATATAAATAAAAATGAATTATATGAATATATTGAAATGCCATCTGATAACAAAATGGGAGATTATGCTTTCCCATGTTTTAGGTTAGCAAAAACAATGAAAAAGTCACCACAGATAATTGCTAACGAGTTAAAAGATGGTATTATTTTAAGTGATGATTTTGAAAAGATGGAAGTTGTTAATGGATATATAAACTTCTTTATTAATAACAAAAAATTAATCGAAAATGTCTTAAGTGAAGTAGAAAATAAAAAAGAAAACTATGGAAGTAGTGACATAGGAAAAGGAAAAAACATTGTAATAGATTATTCTTCTCCAAATATTGCTAAACCATTCCATATAGGTCATTTACGTACAACTATATTAGGAAACAGCTTATATAAAATGTACAAATTTTTAAATTACAATTGCACAGGCGTAAACCACTTAGGAGACTGGGGAACTCAATTTGCAAAATTAATAGAGGGTTATAAAAGATGGGGAACAGAATACGATGTTGAAAATAACCCTATAGAAGAATTAACAAAAATATATATTCATATAAATGATTTATGCAAAGAAGATGAAAGTGTTTTAGAGCAATGTAGAGACAACTTTAAAAAACTTGAGGATGGAGATGAATATTGTGTATCTTTATGGCAAAAATTTAGAGATTTAAGTTTAAAAGAATTCCAAAGAATTTATGATTTGTTAGATATTCAATTTGACTCTTGGAACGGAGAAGCATTTTATGTAGATAAGATGCAAGAAGTTAAAGACATATTAGAGAAAAATAATAAATTAGTAGAATCAGAAGGTGCAAAAGTTGTAGATTTATCAGATAAAGATATGCCACCATGTATTATAGAAAAATCAAATGGTTCTACAACTTATGCAACACGCGATTTGGCAGCTATATTATATAGAGCAAGAACATATGATTTTGATAAAGATATTTATGTAACATCTTATGAACAAATATTACATTTTAAACAAATATTTGAAGCTGCAAAATATCTTGACCTAGACGAAAAATATATAAATGGATTAGTTCACGTACCTTATGGTATGGTTATGCTTAAAACAGGAAAGATGTCTACAAGAGATGGAAACGTAGTAAAAATTGAAGACTTACTAAAAGAAGCTATTTCAAAAGTAAAAGAAATAATAGAACACAAAAACCCAGAATTAGAAGACAAAGATGAAATAGCAAAACGAGTTGGAATTGGAGCTGTAATTTTTAACGACTTATATAATAGTAGAATAAAGGATGAAATATTTGATTGGGATATAATGCTTAACTTTAATGGAGAAACAGGACCATATATGCAATACATCTATGTAAGAACAAAAAGTGTTTTAGAAAAAGCAGGATATGTGCCACAACTAAAAGATATTAACTTAGAAAAATTGTCTGATGATGATTCAATAAAAATTATTAAACTTTTATATCAATTTAATGATAAAATAATTCAAGCATTAGATAAATACGAACCATATATAGTAGCAAGATATTTAATAGAAGTGGCAAAGGCATATAGCTCATTTTATAATAACAATAAAGTATTATGCGATGACAAAGAAGTTCAAGATGCTAGAATTTATTTAACTTATGCCACAGGAATTGTTTTAAAAACAGGAGCATCTTTATTAGGAATAAAAATGCCAAATAAAATGTAATAAAAATATTTTAGAATTGAGGATTTAAATGGGGCAAGAAAAAAATACACTAGAAGAAAATAATAAGAACAATGTAGATGAAAAAATAGAAGAAAAAATTATAGAAGAAAAAGACGAAAAAGAAGATAAAAAATTTACTATTTTTGGATATGCACCGTCTAAAATTGTAGCGTACTTTGTTATATATAGTTTTTTGGGATTTGTTATTGAAACGATATTTGGATTACTTACAAAAGGAGTTATAGAAAGCAGAAAAAGCTTTTTGTATGGTCCATTTTGCGGTATATATGGTTTGGGAGCCATAATAATGATAATTTCTTTAAGAAGTTTTAATAAAAATAATTATACATTATTCTTGGGAGGATTTATTGTAGGCTCTATTATAGAATATGCTGTAAGCCTAATTGGAGAGGAAATATTCCATATAAAATGGTGGGACTATTCAGATATGCCATTTAATATTAATGGTAGAATATGTGTGAGCTTTTCATTGTTTTGGGGAATCTTAGCAATTTACTTGATGTCTCACTTAAATCCAAAGGTAGATAAATTTATAGATAAAATAAATCCAAAGTTATTAAAAAAATTATCTATAATTGCAACAATATTTTTTATATTTGATATACTTGTAACTGGATTTGCCTTAAAAATGTTTTTTACAAGACTAGTTAATAACTATGATTTGGAATTACAAAATGTTGACCGATATAGACAAACATATACAGAATTATATAATAATCCTTCTGTAAAGGAATTTGTAGATAAACATTTTTCAGATGAGAAAATGTTACATACATTTCCTAATATAAAAGTTACAGATAAGGAAGGAAATATTATATGGGTATGTGACATTTTAAGTGATATTCAACCATATTATTTTAGAGTTTTTACTCCTAAAACAAGATAATAAGAATATAATAATATTAATTTTATGAAAATTTGGAGGTTTATTTTATGAGAAAATATTTTGGTACAGACGGAATTAGAAGAATAGCCAACACAGAACTTACACCAGAATTAGTGTATAAAGTTGCAAAGGCAGGAGCATATGTATTATCTAAGCATGTTAATCATGCACCAACAATCTTAATAGGGATGGATACTAGAATTTCTGGTACATTAATAGAAAGTGCGATGACAGCTGGTTTTTTAAGCTATGGTGCAAACGTAAAATTATTAGGTGTTATACCAACACCTGGTGTGGCATATTTAACAAAAAAACTTAAAGCAGATGCAGGAGTTGTTATTTCCGCTTCACACAATACATATGATTTTAATGGGGTAAAATACTTTAGTAATAAAGGAATGAAAATTCCAGATGAGATAGAAGAAGAAATAGAAGAGGTAATGGATTCTAATAAATTAAATGAACTAACAGCTGTAAAAGATAAAATAGGAGTATCAGAAATTAGAACAGATTTACTAGATGAATATTTATATTTTTTTAGGAAGAATTTTGAAGAAGACTTTGAAGATTTAGATAAATCAAACTTTGTAGTAGCAATAGACACCGCAAACGGAGCAACTTCTGTAATAGCTGAAAAGGTATTTACAGCTCTTGGTATTAAACACTATACTTTAAACAACACACCAAATGGAACTAATATAAACCATAATTGTGGCTCAACACATTTAGATGTTATAAAAAAATATGTTGTAGAAAACCATTGCAACCTTGGAATTGCTTATGATGGTGATGGGGACAGATGTTTAGCGGTTGATGAAAATGGTAATGAGATAGATGGCGATAAGATTTTAGCAATAATGTCTAAATATATGGTAGAAAAAGATACTTTAATGAGAAATACAATTGTTGCAACAGTTATGAGTAACTTAGGGCTAAAAAAATATGCAGGAGAAAATAATATAAACCTAATTCAAACAAAAGTTGGAGATAGATATGTGCTAGAAGAAATGTTAAAAAACGGATATAACTTAGGAGGAGAACAATCTGGACATGTAATTTTCTTAGACTATAATCCAACTGGAGATGGAATACTAACATCACTTATGCTAATAAAAGTTATGCTAGAAAAGCAAATGAAAGCATCTGAATTATGTAAGATTATAAATATATATCCACAAGTTTTAGTTAATGCAAAAGTAAGTAATGACAAAAAATATGATTACGAAAAAGATGAAGAAATAAAGAAAAGAATAGACGAGCTTGATAAAGAATTTGCAGGTAATGGTAGAGTATTAATAAGACCTTCAGGAACAGAGCCGCTAGTTAGAGTTATGATAGAGGGAGAAGATAAAGCATATATTACTAAAAAAGCACAAGAGTTAGCTGATTTTATAGAAGAAAAGTTAAAATAAAAATCATCAGTAGCAAACTATAAAGAGAATAACAAATAGATAAAAATGTTATTTATAAATTATAAAATAAATAAAAAAATAATCAAAAGAAAAGGGGAGATTTATATGCCAATAATTAATTTTACAAATCCAATCACACTTCTAATAGGAGTAATATTGTTTGTACTAGTATCGTATTTAGGAAAGAAAACAAATAAAAGCTGGATAGTTGCAATAATGTTATTTGTGTTTATAGCACTATTAATATATTATGCAGTATACTTTTTAACATTAAATCAAAATATACCAGAACTTGCGGCAATTCAAATGGCTTTAATACAAACAAGTGGAATTACATTAGTATTTATATTAATTTCATTCTTTATGTACTTGTGGATAGATGATATTGAATCAAAAATGGGAAAAAGAAAAAGTATAGATAATAGTATGGACTGGTTTTGGAAAAATGTTTAGAAAATAATGAAAAAGTATAATTAAAGTTAAGAAAATACAAAAAATAATAAATAATATTCGAAAACATAAAAGCAAAATAAAGAAAGACAGAAGGGAGACTGATATGTATGAAGGAAAAGTTTTATGTAACAACTCCAATATACTATCCTAGTGGGAAATTTCATATAGGAACAGCATATACAGAGGTATTAGCCAATACCATGAAAAAATATAAAGACCTAAGAGGATATGATACATATCTTCTTACAGGAGTGGACGAGCATGGGCAAAAAGTAGAGCAAGTTGCTTTAAAAAATGGCAAGACTCCTCAACAACATGTAGACGATATGGCTAATGAGGCTAAAAAATTATGGAAACTAATGGAGATAGATTATAACGATTTTATTAGAACTACAGAAGAAAGGCATTCAAAGGTAGTTGCTGAAATATTTGATAGATTAATGGAACAAGGCGATATATATAAATCAGAATATGAAGGTTGGTATTGCATGCCTTGTGAAACATACTTTACTGAGACACAATTAGTAGACGGAAAATGCCCAGACTGTGGTAGAGAAGTAAAAAGGATGAAAGAAGAAGCATATTTCTTTAACATGAAAAAATATGCTCCAAGACTAATAAAATATTATGAAGAACATCCAGATTTTATTATGCCAGAATCTAGAAAAAATGAATTATTTAATAATTTCTTAAAACCAGGACTTGAAGATTTGTGTGTAACTCGTACAAGCTTTGATTGGGGAATAAAAGTAAAAAAAGATCCAAAGCATGTTATATATGTATGGTTAGATGCTTTAACAAATTATTTGACAGCTCTTGGATATATGTCAGATGATGATGCTTTATTCAAAAAATACTGGCCTGCAGACTTACAAATAGTAGGTAAAGATATAATTAGATTCCACGGAATATATTGGCCAATATTCTTAATGGCTTTAGATTTACCGCTTCCAAAGCATATTTATGCACATAGTTTTATTATGATGAAAGACGGAAAGATGTCTAAATCTAAAGGAAACGTTGTTTATCCAGATATGTTAGTAAATCGTTATGGATTAGATGCTACGAAATATTTCTTATTAAAATCTATGCCATATGCACAAGATGGAGAATTTAGTCCAGAAGAATTTGTACAAAGATTTAACTCTGACTTATGTAATGATTTAGGTAATTTATTAAATAGAACTATAGGAATGATAAGTAAATATTTTAATGGAAAGATAGAAAAGTATCCAGATAAAATTTCTGAATTAGATAAAAACTTAGAAAGTTTTGAAAATGATATAATTTCTAAAGTAGAAGAAAAATTTGAAACAGTACATTTAAGCGATGTAATTTCAGAAACCTGGACATTAGTATCAAGAACAAATAAATATATAGATGAAACAACACCATGGATTTTAGCAAAAGAAGACAAAAAAGAAGAACTAAAATCTGTAATGTACCATTTAGTAGAAAATTTAAGAAAAATTGCAATATTAATAAAGCCATATATGGAACATACTGCAAATAACATATTTAATCAATTGAATATAAAAGAAGAATTACAGAAATGGGATACATTAAGAGATAATACACTACTTGAAAATATTACTGTAACAGATAAGCCAGAAGTATTATTTGCAAGATTAGATGCAGATGAGGAAGTAGAATATATAAAAACCCAAATGAAGGGATAGTTAGAAATTAGGGACAGGTCCCAATTTCCCGAATTCGGAAAAAGGGACAGGTCTTAAATTTTAAAAAACGAGAAAATAATAGTTCTAATGAGAAAAACGAAGAAAGGGAGTAATAATATGGGAAAATTATTTGTAATAGATGGAACAGATGGAAGCGGAAAACAAACACAATTCGAAGAACTAAAAAAGCATTTTGATAAAGATGGAATAGATTATAAAACGGTTAGTTTCCCAAATTACGATAGTCCATCATCAGGATTAGTAAAAATGTATTTATCTGGAGAATTTGGAGAACATGCAAAGGAAATTAGCCCATATATTGCTTCAACTTTTTACGCTGCAGACCGTTATGCAACATATACTACACAATATAAAAATTATTACGAAAACGGAGGAATTATACTAGCTGATAGATATACTACTGCTAATATGGTTCATCAAACTGGAAAAATAGCTGATAAAGAGGAAAGAGAAAAATTCTTAAATTGGTTATGGGATTTTGAGTTTAAATTATATGGACTTCCTGTACCAAATGAAGTATTCTTTTTAAAAATGCCACCAGAAAAATCTTTAGAATTAATGAAAAACAGAGAAAATAAATTTACACACGATTCTAAAAAAGACATCCATGAAAGAGACAAACAACATATTATAGACAGCTACAATGCTGCGTGTTATGTTGCAGAAAAATATGGTTGGTATACAATAGAGTGTGTGAAAGATAAAGAAATTAGAACTATTGAAGACATCCATAATGAAATTTATAATGAATTAAAAAAACATTTATAAATAAAAATTAATATAAATTAAATTATTGCTTAATATTAGATAAAATTTTTAATATATAATGCATTTTTGGAAACAATACTAACAAAGATGATTTATTTAATATTAAGCTTTAATACTGTAAATTAGACGAATCATAATATCTGGACGATATAAATAATTGATTTGAAAATATAATTAATTTTATTTATAGAAAACTAGTTTAAATTCTATAAAATTAAGAAAGGAATGATATTTTAATGGTTGAAAAAAGAAAAGTTGTTTTAGTAGGTACAGGATTTGTAGGGATGAGCATGGCATACTCACTTTTAAATCAAGGTGGTGTAAATGAACTTGTTCTAATAGATGTAGCAAAAGAAAAAGCTATTGGAGAAGCAATGGATTTATCTGACGGGGTTCCTTGTGCTTCAGCTAGAATGGTAATAAGAGCAGGAGATTATGATGAATGTGCAGATGCCAATATAGTAGTAATTACAGCAGGAGTTGCTCAAAAGCCTGGAGAAACAAGACTTGATTTAGCAAAAACAAATACAAAGATAATAAAAGAAATAACAGAAAACGTTGTAAAATCAGGATTTAAAGGTATATTCCTTATAGCAAGCAATCCTGTTGATTTAATGACATATGTAGTAGGAAAAGTATCAGGATTTCCAACAAGTAAAGTAATTGGCTCTGGTACAGTTTTAGATACAGCAAGACTTAGATTTTTAGTTGCACAGCACTTAAATGTATCTAGCAAAAATGTACATGCATATATAATGGGAGAACACGGAGACTCTTCATTTGTTCCATGGTCTAAAAGCTATATAGGTTGCAAACCATTAAAAGACATTATTGCAGAAAGAAATGAACCAGAAGATGTGTTGGAAAACATATATAAGCAAGTACAACAAGAGGCATATGAAATAATAAATAAGAAAAAAGCAACCTACTATGGAATCGGTATGGGGCTTACTAAAATAATTAAAGCTATATTAAATGACGAGCACGAAATACTTACAGTTTCTACTTATCTAAATAATGAATATGGCCAAAAAGATATTTATATAGGAGTGCCTACAATAGTAAATTCAAGTGGTATACAAGAAATACTAAATTTAAAATTAACCGAAGAAGAAAAAACAAAATTTGAAAATAGCTGCAATGTTTTAAATGAAATGAAAAATGAAATAAATAGTATTATTTAAAAAAATAGCGGAGAAAAGCTCTGCTATTTTTAATATTTTATTGACTATTTTACATAATGAATATATAATTTATGTGAAAATAACAGAAGTGAAATAAATTAAGTAAGTTAGGGGTACAAAATTGAAATATTTAACACATGAACAAACTTACGAAAGAATAAAAAAAATTGTAAATGGAGTAACAGAAGAATTAGAGACACTTAGAAGCATTAACGACTTAAACGATAGTATTGAAGGGCCACTTGATGAATTAGAAGAAGAAATTAGAGATTCTTTTGATGATGAATTAATTAAAGAAATACTATATTCGGCTCGCGAAGAGAGTACAGAAATAGATAAAGAGCTAGAAGAATGGACAGAAGATTTTTCCAATCAAAAAGGACAAACTTTAGGATTAGATGAAGGGCAAATAGTAGGTTATCTTAATTTTATAAAAGATAGAGATAAAAAAGAAGAGGCAGTTACACTTCTAAGAAATATTATAGAAGGGCCAGAGATAGAACGATATAGGAATTTAAAAGCTTTTTTTGACTTTTTACAACAAGAACTAGAAGAAGATACTGAAAGTGCCCAAGAAATTCTTCAAATAAAACAAAGAGAGCTGTTATATTTAATAATTGATAATACTATTAATATAGATGCTACAGATATATTTTATTTAGCAAATAATACACAAGTGGATACTAAACAACATGCACTATATCTTGGATTTGAATCTGCATCTGAAGATATTTCGCCAGATGATTTTGAAAGCTTTTATAGAGAAATAATGGAACAAATAACAAATCCATATACAAAATTAGGGATGAATTTGTTGTATCTTTCTAAAATAGAGGATTATATAATGAATGATCCAAATTATAAGCCGAGTGCAGATTTAATAAATGAAGCTATGCCATATTTAGCATTAAAAGTATCATTGGATGAGGTGGAAACTAGTAGCATGATGGCTGGTGCATTTAGTGAAGCTTTTTTAGAGAAATGTAATATATGGGATGGTATATATTTTATAAATTTTTATAATCAAGTAGTAGATATGGACAGAGGATTATATGATGCTATATTAAAAAATGCTGATGAGTTGAATCCAATATATGTTAAACTAATAAAAAATTTATCACAAGGAAGAACAGAAGATACAATAGATGTTATTTTAAATGATATATTTGGAGATTTTATAAAAAATCAAATGCAAGAACAAAAAGATGGAAAAATGACAGAGCCAGAGTTTATAGCATTAATATTACAATCATTGGAAATATCATTAGAAAATTTGGCAAATAATATACAAAATATTCACGAAATGGTTAGAGATAAAGAATTTCTAAGTAAAGATGATTTAATAAAAATAAGTAGCCTAATGTTTTATTTAGAAGGAACAGAAAATTTATCTCAAGATATGAGAAACATGTTAAGAGAGGCTTCAACTAAATGGATTAACGCCTATATAGATAATTCAGATACAAAGCAACTAAGAGCTACAATAGAAAGCATATGTGAAGAGGCAATGCAACTAGATGAGATTAAAGCTAAAAAAAATCTAACAGATGAAGAAATAGAACAAGAAATGTTTGGTACCGCTCAAGACTTTTATAAAGAATTTGTAGCGGCATATATACTTAGAAACTTATCAGAAAAAGCAGAAGCAGAAATATACAAGTATGAACAGAAACTTCAAAAAAAAGGAATTGATAAAGAAAAATATTTAGAAGTACTTAAATATGCATATAGTAGTCCACAAATATTTGACGAAAATATGAAATTATTTAATCAAGACACACAAAAATGGATTAGGTCAATAATTTCATTAAATCCAGATGAAAGTAAAAGAGACATAGATTGCAATTACATTATACCATTAATTTTTTCTATGAAAAATCCTGAAAGTATAAAACAGGCAGTAGAAATTTTATATAATATTATGGAAGGCGACGAAGAAGAAATTTATAGAAAATCAGCAGAATTAATAGAACTATTACAAAAAGAGGTGGCAGAAGAGGAATCTACATTAAGTAGTACAGAGTTTGCAGGGAAAAAGTTATTGCTACTAAACATTATGTTTTTACTTCCAGAAGATTTAAAATATATAGGCGATAACGAAAACTCATATTTTCATACACTATTAAGACCAGATACAGAAATAAAAGACCATGGAAAATATTTTGCATTAGGAAGTATAATGGAAAATATGTCTCCTGAACAGTTTGAAAAATTTTATAATGCAATATATACCGAAATTTCAAGTGATAATGTAAAAGCTGGACTAGATATGTATTATATATATAATATAGAAAATTATATGTTTAGCGATGGGAAATTTTCACCAGATATAAGGAAAATTGAAACGAAATTACCTATAATATTAGCAGGGAACTATATGTCAAGAGAAGCGAAAATGCAAATGTACCAATATGGGGCATTTACAAGTTCTTTTAAAGATGATATTCCAAGCTCAATAGATACAATAGTAACAGCCAATTACTTAACCAGATGTGAAATTAAAGACGATTTATATAGTATTATTGCTAATAGATGTGACGTAAATGAGGTTTCAAAAGATACTATAGGAGCTCTAAAAGGACTTGGAGTTCTAAAAGGACGTGGAGAAAATGGTGAATTTTATAAGAAATATATAAAAATGTTTTGTGGAGATTTTATAGAAGATCAAAGAACAAATTTATTACCACCAGATCCAGCCGCAGAAGATGAAATTGATTTGACAGAAGGGGAAAAAAATGTAACAAGCCAAGATGGCAAAAGAAAACAATCAGATGCTAGCACAACTTCTCTTTCCAAGGCTTATATGGCAATGCTACTTAATACAAACATATATGACACTTTTAATGAAAGTAGTATACAAGCTTTAAAAAATTTAAACGAAAGTTTTAAAGCAGAAAGAACATCATCAAACAATTTATTTGATATAGGAAGTTATCTAATGTTTATAGAAAAAAGTATACTTGTAGATGGCCAATTTAAAGTAAGCAAGATATTATCAGAATTAGGAGAAAACTGGATGGAATGTTACCTAGATGGAGGAGAAATTCCAAAGGAAATGAGAGAAAACTTAGCAATATTATTAAATACTTTAGAAAAAGAAATTTCGTATGAAGAAAGATAAAAGAGAAGGCACCAATTACGGTGCCTTCTTTATACACAACTCTTTCTTTTGGTTTAGGCAAAAATATAAATCTTCCCAATCGCCTTTCAACAATTGTGGAATCAATTCATAGAGATCGCTTGGAAACAAAATTCGCTTTTTGCTGTCAAACCGCGCCCGTCCGATTTGCACAATGGCGCCCTTCTTATCATTCGGAGAAAGAACGACATATTTTTGACTTTCTGAAAAGAACACCTTGAAAATGTCGTCTTCTGGAAGAGGCGCAATATCGTCTATAAGCCTTTTTGGAATGACCGCCCTATGTTGAGATGATAATTTCAAATTTGTAACCTCCAGTCTATGTGTATTATGAAGAGTTGTACATATAATTATATCAAAAAAATACAAAAAAAGCAAACAGACATTCTTTTGAAAGAAAAAATATAAATATTACTAAAAAATATATTAAAAAACTTACTAGACAATATAACAGAATAAAGTAACTAAAAATAAGCTTTTTTCATAAAATATGAAAAAAAGTTTATTTTTTTGAGTTTAAATACTCTAATGGAGGTTTTTTATGGATTATGAAATTTTAATGAATGGAAATGTAAAAATTGGTACATATGCTCCAGATTTTGAAGCAAAAACAACAATAGGAAATATAAAGTTAAGTGATTATAAAGGAAAATGGGTGGTATTATTTTCACATCCAGGAGATTTTACACCAGTTTGTACAACAGAGATAATTGCATTTTCAAGAGCAAATAATTATTTTACCCAATTAAATACTTGCTTAATAGGATTAAGTGTAGATAGTAATGCATCACATTTAGCATGGATATATGATATTTATTGTAAAACAGGTATAAAAGTACCATTTCCAATAATAGCAGATATGAATGGAGAAGTTGCAAGAAAATATGGAATGATATCTAGTGATATAAGTAAAACAGAAACTGTAAGAAATGTTTTTATAATAGATGACAATGGTGTAATAAGAGCAATATTTGTTTATCCTATGCAAATAGGAAGAGCAATACCAGAAATATTAAGAACTATACAGGCATTACAAGTAGCAGATTCAAATAATGGAATGACACCTGCAAATTGGGTACCATGTGAGCCGATAATATTGCCACCACCTCAAACGTTCCAAGAATTACAAAAAAGAATGATAGAAATTGACAAAGAAAGAAATGGTATAAATTGGTATTTAAGCTTTAAACAACCTAGCAATTGTAAAATTATAGAAAATACAAAAAATCAATTGAAAGAATAAATTGATTATGATATATTTGTCTCAAATGGAGGTGGATATATGAATTATAAAAATTTAATTGATAATATGACATTAGAAGAAAAAGCAAGTTTATGTGTAGGAAAAGACTTGTGGCATACTAATGAAATAGAAAGATTAAATATACCTAACATAATGATGGCAGATGGTCCAAACGGATTAAGAATAGAAACTTCAAATGAAAGAAAAGGAGATTTAGAAACCCCAAAAAGTAAGGTATCAGTTTGCTTTCCAACAGAGTCTACCATAGCAAATAGCTGGAACAAAGATTTAGCTTATAAAGTAGGTAAAACCATAGGAAGAGAAGCAAAAAACGAAGGAGTAAATATTTTATTAGGACCTGGAGTAAATATTAAAAGAAGTCCTTTATGCGGTAGAAACTTCGAGTATTTTTCAGAAGATCCTTATTTAGCAGGAAGCTTAGGAATAGAATATGTAAAAGGAGTTCAAGAAAATGGTGTTGGTGTTTGCACAAAACACTTTGCAGCAAACAATCAAGAATATAATAGAAGATTAATAGACGTAATAATAGATGAAAGAACATTAAGAGAAATTTATTTAAAAGCTTTTGAAATGATTGTAAAAGAAGCAAAACCATGTTCTATTATGAGTGCATATAATAAGATTAATGGGAAGTATTGTTCTGACAATAAAGAGCTAATAAATGACATTTTATATGATGAATGGAATTTTGATGGAGTTGTTATTACAGATTGGAGTGCAGAAGACAATAGAGTAGAAGGTATAAAAGCAGGAACAGCTATAGAGATGCCAGGAGATAGAGCAAATATTAAAGAACAAATTATAGAAGCAGTAAAAAACGGAAAGCTAGATGAAAACATACTTGATGAAGTAATAGATAGAATATTAACTACAATTTATAAATTAGTAGAAGACAATGATACTGATTCAATGAAAAATTTAACATATAAAGACACTAACTTAGAAGAAAGCTTTTGCATTACGAATACTTTAGAAGAAGATCATAATATTGCTTTAAAAGCCTCAGAAGACTCTGTAGTGCTTTTAAAGAATAAAAGTGATATCTTACCTATTAAAGATAAAAAAATAGCTTTAATAGGAGATTTTGCAAAAAATCCAAGGTATCAAGGAGCAGGAAGCTCTAAAGTAAATTCGTATAAGGTAGAGAATGCATATAATAATTTTAAAGAACTAGGTTATGAAATAGAATATGCTAAAGGATATGAAAGAGGAAAAAGCAAAGATGAAGAAAAATTATTAAAAGAAGCTATAGAAGTTGCAAAAAGAAATAGCGTGGTATTAATATTTGCAGGATTAACTGAAATAGAGGAGGCAGAAGGATTAGATAGAAATTCTTTAGATATATCTAAAAATCAAAATAAACTTATAGAAGAGATAAGTAAAGTAAATAATAATGTTGTAGTTGTACTATCAAATGGTGCTCCAATACTTATGCCTTGGAAAGATAAAGTAAATGGAATTATTACTGGATATCTTGGAGGAGAAGCAGGAGCAAAGGCAATGGTTAATTGCCTAGTAGGAAATGTAAATCCTAGTGGAAAACTTGCAGAAACATATCCGTTAAGAATAGAAGATACTCCATGTTATAATAATTTTCCGGGAACAGATGTAGTTGTAGAATATAAAGAATCTGTTTATGTTGGATATAGGTACTATGATAAGGTAAACAAAGATGTACTATTTCCATTTGGCTTTGGATTAAGTTATACAGATTTTATGTATTCGAATTTAAAAGTTAATCAAAACAATACAGATATTAATTTAGAATTTAGTATAAAAAATATTGGAAAAGTAACTGGAAAAGAAATAGCTCAAGTGTATATATCGCATAACGGTGAAAAAATATTTATACCAGCAAAAGAGCTTAAAGCATTTGAAAAAATAGAGCTTAGTGCAGGAGAAGAAAAAAAGGTAGCTATACACCTAGATAGAAGTTCGTTTGAACATTATGATGTTGATAGAAAAAAGTGGGTTGTAGAAGCGGGAACATACAAAATACTTATAGGAAAATCTAGTAGAGACATTGTATTAGAAGTAGATGTTGAAATTTTTTCAGATGATAAGATAGAAGTAAGGGAAATACCAGAATGTTATAAAACGGGAAAAATTGAAAATGTTTCTGATGAAGATTTTGAAAAAATTTTAGGGAAAAAAATACCAAATAAAACTATAGATATTGAAGAAATTTCTGACTCTAATTCAATAGAGCAAATAAAACAAACTAAAATTGGTAATTATATTTACAAAAAAGAAATTGAAAGAGCAAACAAATATTTTGGTGAACAAAATGTAGACAAAGCATATAGAATTATTAAAAGAATACAAAAACCAATAAGAAGGTTTTATGAAAGAAAAGGTGCTGCAATTACAAAAGAAATAGTAGACGAATTAATTAATATAGCACGAAACGATGAAGAAAAATATGATATTGATTTTACAAAACTTTACTTTGATGATTCAATAAGTAAATAGTTATTGCAAAGAAAGTTGACTCAATTAAATGTGTCTAAAATGCTCGTTTAATTGCTACGAGGTACTTTAAAATTATTTATGTCTTATTATATTTAGTAAATGATGATAAAAACATAAATAGAAGCGGATAAAATAACAAAAAATAGCCATACTAATAATGAAAATTATTTAAGGAGGCTATTTTTTATGGAAAAAAATCAAAAAATAAATTGTACTGTAGGAAGTTGTAAATATAATGATGTAGGAAGACAAGAATGTAAGTTGGAGCAAATTATTGTAACACCTGTGGTAGGTTGTGAGACAAAACAAGCTGATGAATCTATGTGCAGTAGTTACAAATGTGAAAACTAGGACTATTTTATAATTAACATTATATTTAAAATTACAAAAATATTATAAATATAAAAGCTATATCATAAAAAGGAGAGGATGCACCGTTTGTGGTGCATCCTCTCCTTAACTTAACCTTATTAAGGTTTAATTACTGGAAGTGTATGTTTAGGGATTTTGCACATCCATAAGGATTAATCCTAAAGAATGTGTCTCTGTTTCCGATGCCAACTTCTTTGACATTATTTACTTCCCGCAAAATACGAGATGCAAACTTCGTCTTTACTTCAGGTTCTCCATGAACAACATCTATAAAGTTGATGTGTGAGAAACGATTTAGGAAAGAAATCATTTCATCTGCTTTAGCGTGTGCCGAGAATTCTGTGGTATACATAACTGCTGCACGCTTAATTTTCAACAAAGAACCAACTTGTACAGGTTCACCTATTTCGGCATCTTTAAGGCGCCGTCCAAGAGTTCCTTCTGCAGTGTATCCAGTGAAATGAATCATTGCATTGGGATTAGATATGAGCTTGGATATATACTCTTGCGCAGGGCCATAGGAACCCATACCGGAAGTAGTGAGGATAATCTTAGAATTGTTATCGTTGATTATCGCGCTTCTCTGATTACTGTCGCTTACAAAGCTATCGTTTTCAGGCAGAAAATCCATCATACCTTCGTCTAGTTCCAATGCCGGGTTATGCAAGAACATATTGGTGTAAATAGCTGCCAGCTTACCATCTGCATAGATAGGAATGCTTGGATCCAATCTATGACGCTGTTGCATTGTTTTTAGGAAATACAAAATTTCCTGATACCGTCCCAGAGAAAAAGCAGGAATCACAATGGATTTATTCGCGTACAAACCACGAACAAGATTTTCCTCAAAACATCTACAATGTCAGTTGAATTCATATCGCCATAAGTGCTTTCCTGCACAATTGTTACAGGAAGGTCATACACCCATTGAGGCAAATCTGGCACTGTAAAAAACATGTTTTTGTTGTTGTAATCTCCTGTAAAAAGAAGATTAATTGTTTTTCGGGTACCGGGTAACTCAATTTGAACTAAGATGATAGCTGCACCAACAAGGTGTCCGTTTTTGAAAAATGTTACCTTAACGTTAGGGACGGGGTAAAACGATTTGACATAAGTTACGCCGTAAATATTAAGCATAGCTAGATTTACATCTGTGTCATTGTACAGAGCTGGCGAGTGCCTCCTTTTAGCAGTATCCCGCAGAACTTTACAACTATCGTTAAGAGCATAACTGATAATCTCTTTGGTCGGGGAAGATACATAGACTTTATTGTCGTAGCCCCTTCTATACAGAAGAGGAATACGACCTATGTGGTCAATGTGGTTGTGAGTAATGAGCGCAAAATCAAGGTCTCGAGCATTAAAAGGAAGGTTGGCATTCAAAATGTCATTAATATTTTCCTTTTCAAGGTCATCGGTGTCTTCTTCGGACTTCTTGGGGACGCGCTCTTGAAAAAGACCGCAGTCTACGACAAACCGAATAGTTTTTACATCGCTGTAGTCATAAGGTATTTTAGCAACGCACAAATGCAAAGAGCCAGTGACGCCACTATTTAATGTCTGAATATCGACATACGGCAATTGACTTAATCCCATAAAAATTCCTCCAATCTGATATTGTCAACTGCAATTGCAGCTGAATAGGGATGAAGGTACACAAACGTACCTGAACAGATTGTATCACTGTGAAGGAATTATGTCAATTATTATTTCAAGATAATATATTGACATTAACAAAATTTAGAAATAAAATAGTTATACTAGATAATAAAGGAGGAAATATTATGCCATTAGTAACAACTAAAGATATGTTTGAAAAATCAATGAAGGAACACTTTGCAATAGGAGCATTTAACGTAAATAATATGGAAATTATCCAAGGAATTGTTAAAGCATCAGCTGATGAAAATTCTCCAGTTATATTACAAGCTTCTTCTAGCGCGATAAAATATGCAGGAATTGAATATTTAAAAAAGATGATTGAATCTGCTTTAGATGAGTATGATATTCCAGTAGCTTTACATTTAGATCATGGACCAGACTTTGAAACATGCAAAATGTGTGTAGATAGCGGGTTTTCATCAGTAATGATTGATGGTTCAAAATATGATTTTGAAGAAAACATAGCTTTAACAAAAAAAGTAGTAGATTATGCTCATTCAAAAGGAGTGGTAGTAGAAGCAGAGCTTGGAAAATTAGCTGGAATAGAAGATGATGTTAATGTTGCAGCATCTGATGCTATGTATACAGACCCTGACCAAGCAAAAGAGTTTGTAGAAAGAACAGGGTGTGATTCTTTAGCAATAGCAATAGGAACAAGCCATGGAGCATATAAATTTAAAGGAGAAGCTAAATTAAGATTCGATATTTTAGCAAAAGTAAAAGAAAAATTACCACATACACCAATTGTATTACATGGTGCTTCAACTGTTATTCCAGAATTAGTAGAAATGTGTAACGAATATGGCGGAAATATACCTGGAGCTAAAGGTGTACCAGATGAAATACTACATGAAGCAAGTATTTCAGGAGTTTCAAAAATTAATGTTGATACAGACTTAAGGCTAGCTATGACAGCTGCAATAAGAAAAACATTTGCAGAAGATCCATCAGTATTTGATCCAAGAAAATATTTAGGAAATGCTAGAACTTTAATTGAAGAAGTAGTAAAACATAAAATAAAAGATGTATTTGGTTCAAGCAATAAAGCTTAGATATTAAAAATTTAATTTTATATTTAATTGCATAATAAAGGGAGTATATATAATTTTTTTGTTCGTCCCAACTGCATAATAAGCTGTATAAACTTTTCGCAAAGTGTTGCTTAAGTTTATACAGCTTATTATTTGTCGGTCCCCACACGAGCTCACTGCAAAAATTATATATACTCCCTTTAGAATATTAAAAATAAAAATTAAAAAATTAAATTTTTAATATCTAGCGCTTTGCTTTTTCATACGCATTTCCGCATCTTTCTTGGCAATATCTTCGCGTTTATCATAAAGTTTTTTACCTTTTCCAATACCTAATTCAAGCTTTATAAAATTTCCAGAAAAGTATAAGTTCATTGGAACTAAAGTATAACCCTTTTGTTTTATTAAACCAACTAATTTATTTATTTCTCTTTTATTTAATAGAAGCTTTCTATCACGTAATGGATCTTTGTTAAAAATATTCCCTTGCTCGTATAGACTAATATGCATACTGTAAATAAAAGCTTCGCCATTTTTAATATTAGCATAACTATCTTTTAAATTAACTTTACCATTTCTTATAGATTTAATTTCAGTTCCGGTAAGAACGATTCCTGCCTCAATGGTGTCTGTTATTGTATAATTTCTTTTTGCAACTGGATTTGTTGCTATTACTTTTTTATTCATATGTAAAACCTCGCTTTATTAATATACAAATATTATAGCATTTATTAGTATACTAGTAAAGAACGAGGTTACAAACAAAATCATTTATTATCATTTATTATACATTAATAACATGATAATTTAATAATAATTTTACTAATTATCTCTATGACTGTTATAGATATTATTGGTTGTTTTATTTTGTCTCATATAGAATACTATTAGAGAAATAATTGCAATAGCTGTTATGCCAATTATAAGCCATGTCCATACTGTATTAGAAATACCCAAAAAAGTGAATTGTCCAGTAGAAGATGTTCTAGCAGCTGTATAATTGTTGTTTGAGCCACCAGTTCCGTCTGTACGACTAGTACCAAGCATACTGTTAGTATTATTAGACATCATAGTGTCTCTCATATCAGTCATACCATTTTTTACGTCATTTCCAATTCTTTCTCCGCCGTTTTCTATAGCATTTGTACCACTTTTAATTGCTCCTGCAGCGCCCTTAGCAGCATTTTCTACAACGTCTTCAGCACCACCAACTGCATTTCTAACAAAATTAGTAGCACTACCTGCAGCATTCATAATATCATCTGTATTTGCTGAAACAGAAATACTAAAAACTAAAGAGATAATTAATGCTATAATAGCAACTAAAGTAACTTTTCTTTTCATGATATAACCTCCTTAAAAAATTACTTATTATTAGTATTATTTTTTAAAAATAAATTATACATAAAACAATAAAAAAGTCTTTAATTTTAAATAATTAAAGACTTAGAAATTTTTTAAAATATTTTTTATTAATTTCAAATTAATTTTAATGCTAATTTTAAATTGATTTTTATTTTAATCTAATAATTATAGCGATAGCTAAGAATATTATTATTATTCCAACAGCTATTAATAGTATATTAATTATTGAAGCAACACTTAATCCAGAAGAGTTAGTAGAAATTCCAACAGCTTGTTCATGTGAATAAGCATTTGCTAAAGGATCTTCTGGAAGAGTAGTATTTTCATCAGTAGAACCTTCTAAATATTCATCAGCTAAAGAATTATCTGTTGTTGCATTATCGAGATTTTCATCAGTAATTTCGTTAGTTGAAGCATCTTCGTTTGTACCTTCTAAAGAGGTGTCATTGCTAGGTAAATCCATAGTAACATCACTTGCATATACAAAACTTATACAAAAAATAAAACTTAATATTAACACTAATAAAATTTTAAAAACTTTTGACATTTGTTTCCTCCGTAAATAGAATCGTTGATATTATAATACACAAAATAAAATAAAAAGTCTAGTATTTTTTTAAAAATAATGAAAATATATTTTATAATAATTGGCTAAAACATATACTATAAATTGTTAATTTTTTAATAAATTTTATTTAAATTTAATATTGACAATAAATGTTCTAGTAATTTATTATTATGCATATAATAAATATTTTTGTAGGTAATTTCATAGATTAAATTAATAAAAATGTACATTTAGTAAAATATAGAAAGAAAGGAGAAATAATTCAATAGTTTAAATAAAAATAACATATGCTTATAAACTATTATTGGATTATATATGTAATTATGAAAGCTGTAATACAACGTGTAAAGCACGCACAAGTTGAAGTAGATAAAAAAGTAGTAGGAAAGATTAACGAAGGTTTTTTAATTTTATTAGGGGTAGCACCAGACGACACTAAAGAAAAAGCAGATGCTATGGTTAAAAAAATAACAAAACTAAGAATTTTTGAAGATGAAAATGAAAAAATGAATTTATCAATTCAAGATATAAAAGGAGAACTTTTAGTAGTATCTCAATTTACATTATATGCAGATTGTTCAGGAGGAAACAGACCAAGCTTTATAAATGCTGCAAAACCAGATTTAGCAAATGAGCTATATAAATATTTTGTGGAAAAATGTAAAGAAGTTATTCAAGTTGTCCAAACAGGAATATTTGGTGCACACATGGAAGTGAGTTTATTAAACAACGGACCTGTTACAATAGAATTAGAAATGTAGAAATGTATAAATGATTAATTTGGTATAATTAATTATATCAAATTAAATCATGTCAATTGTCGTAAAATATGATATTTTGAATTACAGAAAGAGTAAAAATTCTTTACATAATTCTAAAATAGTGATATAATTTTATGTACGATGTTTCTTTACCAAACGCTGCGGTATACCGTGGCACACATCGAATTCGCATAATGGAGGTACTATAAAGATGAATTGGTACGAAAAACGGCTAGTAGAATTTGCGGCTCATGGAAGAACTGCAGGATTCCGGCTACCCCTTTGGGATGGACAAGCGAAAAAGCTAAGAAAGGAAGGCGTCGCTCTGAGCGGCGAGACCCCTACAGGCACGAAAGGGAAAAATTTTTATGATATTGATTTTTCCCTGCCGATTCCCGGAACATTTTCTGAGTATCTACACAAGATTGCTCTGGAAAACGTCCCTGAAGGTAGTGAAGACAAACCTATCGAACCTCTGCATCCGCCTTACGAATTGCCGTAAGGAGCAAGATACCAAAACCAATGCAAAGAGTGGGCGCCCAAGATGGGGCCCACTCTAAATTTAAATAATAATTATATCATAGATTCTAAGTCTTTTATCTTATCACGTACTTCTGCAGCTTTTTCAAATTCCATATCTGCTGCATATTTTAACATCTCATCAGTAAGCTTATTGATAATATCTTGTATATCAGCATTTTTATCCAATTTATATTCCTCTTGAATGTCCTCAACATAGCTTGCTTTAATTGTATCTCTGATAGACTTTTTAATGGTTTGAGGTGTAATATTATGCTCTTTATTATATTCCATTTGTATTTTTCTTCTACGATTTGTCTCGCTAATTGCTTTTTCCATAGACTCAGTTAATTCATCTGCGTACATTATAACTTTTCCATCAGTATTTCTTGCAGCACGTCCTATAGTTTGTATTAAAGAACGCTCTGAACGTAAGAATCCTTCTTTGTCTGCGTCTAATATAGCAACTAAAGAAACCTCTGGAATGTCCAAACCTTCTCTTAAAAGATTTATTCCGACTAAAACATCAAATTCACCTAAACGCAAATCTCTAATAATTTCCATTCTTTCTAATGCTTTAATATCAGAATGCATATATCTAACCTTTATATCAATTCCAGCTAAATATGATGTTAAATCTTCTGCCATTTTTTTAGTTAAAGTAGTTACTAAAACTCTTTCATTTTTAGCAGTTCTCTCTTTAATTTGTTCAATTAAATCGTCGATTTGGTTTGTAACTGGTTTAACTTCTATTTGAGGATCAAGTAAGCCTGTAGGCCTAATAATTTGTTCTACAACATTTTCTTTAGAATGTTCTTTTTCATATTCAGCAGGGGTAGCGCTAACAAATACAACTTGATTTATTCTTTCTTCAAACTCCTTAAAAGTTAAAGGTCTGTTATCAAAGGCAGAAGGTAGTCTAAAACCATATTTTACTAAAGATTCTTTTCTGGCTCTGTCTCCATTGTACATAGCCCTTACTTGAGGAATTGTGGCATGTGACTCATCTATTAATAGTAAAAAATCTTTTGGAAAATAGTCGAACAAAGTGAAAGGGGGAGAACCAGGAGCACGATCACTAATATGTCTTGAATAGTTTTCAATGCCTTGGCAAAATCCAGTTTCTTTCATCATTTCTATATCAAAGTTTGTTCTTTCCTCAATTCTTTGTGCTTCAATTAATTTATTATTTTCTTTAAAATATTTTACTCGTTCTTCTTTTTCTTTTTCAATGCTGTCTAAAGCTCTTTGCATTTTATCAGATGTAGTTACATAGTGAGAATTAGGAAATATTATAACATGTGTTCTGTTAGCAGTAACTTTACCTGTTAGAGGATTTATTTCAACTAATTTTTCTATCTCATCGCCCCAGAATTCAACACGAATAGCAGATTCACTTTCATTAGATGGATATATTTCTACAATATCACCTTTAGCTCTAAATGTACCACGTTTGAAATCAAGTTCATTTCTTGTATATTGCATATTAATCAATTTTTTTAGCATTTCATTTCTTTCAACCTTCATATTAGGTCTTAAAGAAACAGCCATATTTTCGTAATCAATAGGGTCACCTAAACCATAAATACAAGAAACAGAAGCTACTATAATAACATCACGTGTTTCAAAAAGTGCAGCCGTAGCAGAGTGACGCAATTTATCTATTTCATCATTTATAGATGCGTCTTTTTCTATATATGTATCTGATTGAGGAATATAAGCTTCTGGTTGGTAATAATCGTAATACGAAACAAAGTATTCTACATTATTTTCTGGAAAAAATTCTTTGAACTCTGAATATAGTTGTCCAGCAAGTGTTTTGTTATGAGCCAAAACAAGAGTAGGTTTTTGAACATTTTGTATTATATTAGCCATTGTAAAAGTTTTTCCAGAACCTGTAACACCAAGTAAAGTTTGAAATTTTTTACCTTCTTCAATTCCTTTACTTAAATATTCAATTGCTTGTGGTTGATCACCAGTTGGTTTATAATTAGATACTAATTTAAACATATTTTGCCCCCTATATATAACCATATTATTTATACCATATTTTAGGCAAAAATACAAGAAGAGAGAAACTGTCCATTTATAATGATTGTATATATGTCAATGATGTGAAACAAACTTTTATAAAAAAATTTGTAGTATAT
>ERZ1643251.309-NODE-309-length-80332-cov-10.599263_pt1 | contig 80332 bp, 64 predicted proteins | sample MGYA00579261_ERZ1643251 | MGnify/ENA primary metagenome ERZ1643251 (study PRJEB29033, sample SAMEA4952267) | chicken gut metagenome | biome: Broiler Chicken; feature: Gastrointestinal Tract; material: Caecum | place: Ireland | collected 2018 | study: Broiler... | reverse complement strand
GTCGTTTCGGTCGTTTCGGTCGTTTCGGTCGTTTCGGTCGTTTCGGTCGTTTCGGCGGATTCAGGTGATTCGGTAGCGGACGGTCCGGTTGCCGTACTTCGGACACAGGGCGACAGGGCCGGTGTCCCGGTGGATTCTTACCGGCCATCCGCATTTTGTCGTCGTTTGCGGTGCGGCGTTCGTTGCGGCATTGCGGCGGGAATCGATGTCGTTGATGTCAGGCGCGGTATATTTGTATGCCGAGCTGGTTGCGACAGTTCGGGGAAGCCGTCGGCCGTTCCGAGACTCCGGCTTATGCGGGGAAAGGATGCGCCGGCCGGTTCTTTCGGCGGCTGGTGAAAAGGTAGGTGTCGGGGCGGGGAGGATGCGCCGTGTCGTTTCGTCCGACCGGAACCTGAGCTTTCGTCAGTCGGAGCGGAGCGTTCATTTAGCCTGTCGGGTCCGTTTGATCTGTTGGAGCCTGTTGTTCGGACCGTCTCGTCCGACCGGAACCGGAGCGGGGTTTTCGTCGGTCGGGATGGAGTCTTCGCCTGACTTGTCCGGTACGTTTTTGTCCGGTCGGGATGATCGTTTGGATTGCTTTGTCGGTTTGGTGTCGAGGCAGGTCCGCCGTCTGATTTGTCCGGTTTGTTTGCCCTTGTCGGAAATGTCGTTCGGATCGTCTTGTCCCCGGGTCGTCGGTTTCTTTTTTGCGTGAAAAGCGGTATCTTCGCCTGACGAACGTTGAACCAAACGACCGATCCGATGTATATCGCACAAAGCAAGCGCAAGGAAAATATCGCCGAGTACATCCTCTACCTCTGGCAGCTGGAGGACCTGCTCCGCGCGTTGCAGTTCAGCCCCGAGGCCGTCTATTCCCAGCTCGTGCAGAAGCAGGAGCGCCTGAACGAGCAGCAAAAGCAGCAGGCGCTGGTCTGGTATATGGAGCTCGCCGGCCTGTTGCGCGAGGAGGGAAAAGAGCAGAGCGGACATTTGGAGCACACGATGCACCTGATTGCCGATTTGGACAACCTGCACCGTCAGTTGCTGACGCTTCCCGCCGGCGAGAACTACCGCCGGCTCTACGGGGCAGTCGCGCCCGAACTGCCGGGACTCAAGAGCAAGCTCGGCAAGCCCGGCATGTCGGATGTCGAACTGTTCTTCCGCGCGCTTTATGCCGTGATGCTGTACCGCATCAAGGGCGACCGGAGCAAGCAGGGCTACATCGACGACGTGATCGGCCTGATCTCGCCGGTCGTGGCCGAGCTCGCCACGATGTTCCGGCGCATCGAGCGCGGCGAGGTCGACCTGTTCGGCGATAAGAAGGAGTAGCGCGGGGCCCGGTTTCCCTGAAGCAGGGGAGGCGGGGCCTGCCTCACGGTGGCCGATATGCTGCCGGCCGGGTATTGGCCGGCCAGGTTTCCCGTTCCGTTTCTCGGAGCCTCTCGTCGATTGGGCGGTAGAAAGCTCGTTTCCGTTCCGCACTCCGAACCTTGCGCGCGGATGCAGCGGAGGGACGGACATGGGGCCGACGGGATACCGCCGGGTCTCGGTTTTCGCCCGTTTCGTCCGCGAATCGTCGTCGGAATCGGGTATTTTTTCGCCCGGCACGTAGTTGTGGCCGGTCTTGTTCCCAGAGGAGAGTCGGCGCTGGCAGAAGAGAGCGGAACCGGAGCGGATGCGGAGGTATCCCGGAAGAGAAGCGTGAAGGAATTACGGAATCGAGAAAGAAACCTTAATATAGCCGGAAATTATGAGTGATCGAATCGGGACGGTACGTGCCGTCAGTTTCAGCCCGACGGGCTCGACCCGCCGGGTGTTGAGAAGCATCGCGGCGGGTATCGGAGCCGCGCGTGTGCAGGAGGATTCGCTCGACCGCCCCGCATGGCGCGAGGCCGGCGTGCAGGTCGGGGCCGACGAGTTGCTTCTGGTCGGCATGCCGGTGTATGCGGGCCGCGTGCCGGGACTGTTTCACGGCGGCTTGCCGGTTCGGGGAACGGGCGATGCCGTCTGCGTGGTCAGCTACGGCAACCGGGCGTATGAAGACGCGCTATCGGAACTGGTCGGGTTGACGCGCCGGGCCGGATTCCGCGTGGTCGCGGCCGGAGCGTTCGTGACCGAACATTCGCTGAACGGGCGGATCGCCGCCGGGCGTCCCGACGAGGCCGATACGGCCCTTATGGAGGCGTTCGGCCGACAGGTCGCCGCCAAGCTGCGCGACCGGGCCGCATGCGAAGTTCCGATCCGGGTCCCGGGACACGAGCCTTACAAGGCTTACGCTCCGATTCCGCTGGTTCCAGAGCTCGATCCGGAGCGCTGCGAGCGTTGCGGCCGCTGCGCGCTGGTGTGTCCCGTGCAGACGATCGATCCGGGAAACTATCGCGTGACCGACCCCTCGCGGTGTATCACTTGTTTCGCCTGCGTGCGTTACTGCCGTGCCGGAGCGAGATCGCTGGCCGAGCCCGCGAGGTCCGCTTTCGGGCGGAAAATGGAAGCGCTCCGCGAGGCTTGCCAAGCGAGGCGCGAGCCCGAGACATTTCTGTGACCGCGCGGTCTGCGGACGGCAGCGGACGTTTCGGGCGGATCGCTTTTCCCGTACCGTGGGCGATGGGTCCCCGGCCTGAGGAAAGGACGGCGGTGCGGAGGGTTTCGGCTTGCAGGCGGCGGAGCGTCTGTCCGCTTGCCGTGCACGGTCTCTGTCCGGCGCAGCCTCCGTTCTTTGTTACGAATGCTACGGCCATCCCGACGGATGCCGGAACTTAAAAACGATTTGTACAGTGATTCTTTCTACCGCCTATCTCGGAAACGTGCAGTACTATACGAAGCTGCTGAGCGGCCGGGCGCAGATCGACCTGCACGAGCACTACCAGAAGCAGAGCTGTCGCAACCGCTGCGACATTCTGTCGACCGGCGGGCCCACGACGCTCGTCGTTCCGGTGTGCCGGCCCTCGGGCGAGCGCGTTCCGGTCCGGGACATCCGGATCGACCGCACGAAAAAGTGGCGGCATCAGCATTTTCAGGCGCTCGTGTCGGCCTACCGTCGCTCGCCCTATTTCGGCTATTACGAGGAGCGGTTCGCCGCCGTTTACCGGAAGCGGCACGATTTTCTGGTCGATCTGAACGAGGAGCTCCAGTCGCTCGTGCTCGAACTGCTGCGCGCCGATCCGCCGGTCGGGCATACCGAGCGTTATGCCGAGCATGTGCCCGAGGGGGAGGACTTCCGCCATTGCATCTCGCGCAAGCCCCGGCTGTCGCGCCCCGATCCCGACTTCGCGCCGCAGCCCTATTATCAGGTGTTTTCGGAACGGATGCCGTTCGTCCCGAACCTGTCGATCGTCGATCTGCTTTTCTGCGAGGGACCCTCGGCCGCCGGCGTGCTGGCCGCTTCGGTTCCGTCCGCCGGCGTGCATCCGTCGCTTGCTCGCTGACGGAGGGCGGGGCGCGGCCGGACGACCCTCGGTTAGATAAAGTCAGGCGTAGGGGATAATTCTTTTGAATGGCTGTGGAAGGCCGGACTTGGAATTTGAACCTGCGCCTTTCTTTTTTCCTCGGGCGCGGTGTTCGGAAATATAAATTACCCGGCCATGTTACGGTTCCCGTTCCGCACATACATACCGTTCGCTATTCGTTCCGGCGCGCGGGATTGTCGGTTTTCGGTTGTTTTTCTCAAGACTATGGATGTCGTGTCCGGTATTTCTTGGTTTTTGATGCCGTCGAAAAAGTCTTTTCAATATACTTGAATATCGGTATCTATCAATACTTGCAATTGAGAAACGCCTTTTTTCTTCCGGAACTCCCTGAGTCTGATTACAATTTCTTGCAACAGCATTTCGTCTCGTATTTCTTTCCGCATTAGTGTGAATCCCTATAACTAATACACATTGCAAGGGCGTTTATTTATGTTTTTTATGATTGTAGCTTGTCTCGCCAATAGGCATATCCTTGAAAAATTCTTCAAGAGTCAAGCCGTAATAGGTGCAAAGATCGGCAAGCGTCGACAGCGATATGTTCGTGGGGTTGTTTTCCAGTCTACCGACATGAACTTCCGTATCGACGAGGACCGATAATTGAGTGACTCCTTTTTCTTGCCGGATTTTCTTCAATTTCTCGGCTACGTTCTTCAGTAATATGTCGTTGCGTCTTACTTTTCTCATGATACAAATGTTGGAAAAATAGTTACAAAAAGAAATTACTAATTGGCTGATTCTTATTTGTATAGTATATTGGTAATACTAATTAGATGTGTTTATTTGTATTTGCGGAAGACTTTTCTTATTTTTGGACCAAAGCAAATTTTCAACCGACTTAATATTTTTGAAAAAGATGTTACTTTTGTACTGTTACATACAACAGTAGAGCCGTAACATATTTGGTTTAGGCATTTTTCGCAAAGTCCAACTTCCACATTATTGATTCAAAGGCGAAATCTGTCCGAAACCTGAGCTTTGCCCTATTTTTGATAGGGCAAGTTCGGGCGTAGGGGATAATTCTTTTGAATGGCGTGGAAGGCCGGACTTGGAATTTGAACCTGCGCCTTTCTTTTTTCCTCGGGCGCGGTGTTCGGAAATATAAATCACCCGGCCATGTTACGGTTCCCGTTCCGCACATACCGTTCGCTACTCGTTCCGGCGCGATGCAGTCGCCGGACGGTCGGGCATTTCCCTTTATCGATTCATACGGACCGTGCGCTGCGGCGCTTTCTCTGCGTCCTGCGTCGGGTCCCTCTGCCGTTTCGCTTGCGGCAAATGCCGGGCGGACGACTGCCGGCCGCTTTCTTGCGCCGGTCGGGCGCTTCTCTGTCTGGCCGGAACTTTCATGGTCCGTATCCGCTTGGGTCGGTCCGGCGTCCGTTGCCGGAGCGCGGCGGTCCGGCGGGTTCGGGACGGCAGAAAAATCGGACCGGACCGACCGTTCCCGCTCGTTGGTTCGCAATGCCGTGTGTCGGGAAGGCCGGTCTCCGGTCCGAAAGTCAGAATGTGCAAAAGCTCCGCGAGGCCCTAGGATTGCCTGGAGCAAGCGCGGGTCGTCCGTACGGCACCGAGCCGCTCCTGCGCGGCGACGGACGGCCTGCGCTTTCCGTTTCGCTTTTTTAGGTAGCTAAGTTATGACATAATTTATAGAGTTATTTCGCAAAATATGAAATTTTGATAAAACGGTATGGCCTTCGGGTGAATGAGGCCGTTCCCGAATGGCCGGGACTCCCTCACCCGATTCCGACCATTTAAAAATTCCGCTACCGCATGATCCGACAGACCGACCATACGATGCCTGCCTGCGACCCATCTTCCTGCGCCGGGGCCGTTCCGGCCCGGGACCGGCTGAGGATCGTCCTGCAATATTCGGGCGAGCGCACCTACAACGCTTTGGCCCTACGTCTCGGCCTCAAGCGCAGCGAAAACCTCTACCGGATACGGAAAGGCTACAACGGCATCAGCATGGATCTGGCCCTGCGTATCCGGAACATCTGTCCGTCGCTGAGCCTGAGCTGGCTTCTCGGAGGGGAGGGGGACCCCGAGGCTTCCGACCGGACTTCTGCCGAGGCCGCTTCCGCCGAGGTGCTCTACCTTCCGCTCTATCCCGACCTGCTCTCTTTGGACCGGGACTTTCGGCCTGGGGAAGATCGGCGAATTCCGTTTCCTTCCTGGCTGTGTCGCGAGGCCGAGGCGGCCGTTTCCTGCTGCAGCGACGCGCTGTCGCCCCGTCTCCTGCCCGGCGATTGCATGCTTCTCGCCCGGACGCCGGCCGAGTCCGTCGTGTTCGGCCGAGCTTATGTCGTCGTTGTCGGGGAGGCCCGGCTGTGCCGGATTATCCGCAAGGACGAGTCGCCGGAGCGCGTCCGGCTCGTTTCGCTGAAACCGGACAAGTACGACGAAATCGCCGTCCCGAGAACGGAGATCGACGGCCTTTACCGGATATGCGGTACTTTCCGGTACTGGGCCGATTAAGCGGGTGAGCGGGTGAATGAGCGGGTGAGGGTGAATGGGCGGAACGGGTGAGCGGCGGTTTTGCGACTCCGTCGGGCCGGTGGCCGAGGGGGACGATACCGGCGGCCCGGGTCCCATGCGTTTCCGGGGCTCCGACCGTTTTCGCGCCGTTTCCGTCGCCGGCCGTTCTCGCGTCGCCTCCGTTTCCTTATTGAGCTTGCGGCTCCTTCGTTTCTCCGGCCGGGCTGCCGCTACCGGATGTAAACGGTCGCTTCGTCCTCGCCGGCGTTCGTGCGGGCTTGCAACCGGTTGGCTCCGCGCCGCATCTCGACGCCTTCCCATACGAACGTGCCGTTCGTGCCGGTCTTCGCGCCCAGCGAGGCGCCGTTGAGCCACAGCTCGACCTGATCGGCGTTCGAGTAGACGCGTACGGTCTGCGTCGTCCGGGGCCGGCGGTTCCAGCGTTTCTCGGCGATCCATACCGTCGGTTCGGTACGGTTCCAGTTGGCCTTGTAGAAGTAGAAGGCGTCCTTGCGGTACTTGCGGTCGAAGGTGACCAACCCCCGGTCGTCGACGCCCGTGCCCTCGCCCCAGTTGCGGCCCGCGGCGCCGTAGTCGAACATGTTGGCGACGAACCAGCCCCACAGGAAAGGCGAACCGTCGATGTAGGGATAATACTGCTCGTGCAGGTAGGTCTGCCAGCGCTCGGGGTGCCAGTTGCCCAGATAGTCGGGGCGGTAGAGCGAGTCGTCCTGATGATAGATCGACGCTCCGGCTCCGTAGCTGATGCCCGAGCAGAGGCTGCCCCAGTTGGTCCGCAACTGGTCGAGCCATACCTTGATATCCGACGGCAGCCCTTCCTTCCATCCGTAGTTGTGGTCCCATACGACCAGATCGGTTACGAAATTGATCTTGCCGTCCTGGTTGCTCGTGGCGCTGGTCAGGCGCGAGGGGTCTTCCAACATGGCCAGCGAGTTCAGCTCCTTGACGTACGCGGTCGGGTCGTCGCCCCGGGGCGTCTGGTCGAAGAAGATGCCCCAAACCGCTACGGACGGATGGTTGAACTGCTGGAATATCATTTCGCGCAGCTGGTCGCGGCCGTTGTCGCGGAATGCCTCGGTGTTGATATAGCCCCTGTCGGTCATGTAAGCCGGGCCGATCAGCGGCAGCTCGCTCAGTACGACGAGGCCCCGGCGGTCGCATTCGTCATAGAAGCTCTCGTTATGCGGATAAGCCGCCGCGCGGACCGCATTGGCGCCCATTTCGGCGATCAGGTCCAGGTCCTCGGCGATCTGATACGGCGTCAATGCGTTGCCCACCGACGCCCGGTCCTCGTAGTGCGATACGCCCCGCAGCCGGTATGGCGATCCGTTGAGCAGGAAGCCTTGTTTCGGATCGACGCTGAAGTAGCGGAGCCCGAGCGGAACGGTCACCTCGTCGCATAGCAGACTGTCGTCCATAAGCCGGACGATCACGTCGTACATGAACGGATCGGCCGTGCCGTTCCACAGTCTCGGATTGTCCATCGCGATCGGTACGGAGACCGATCCCCGTCCCTCGGCCGGAACCCGGAAACGGGCGTGCTCCGAGGCCACCGTGTCGCGCATGGGCGTGACGACGGTCGCCGTGACGCTCAGCAAACGGTCCCGAAGGCCGTCGATGCGGACGACCGCCTCGAGCTCGGCTCGCTCGCGGGATACGCTTTTCTGATGCACGTACACGCCCTGCGAGCCGTAATGGTTGACCGCGATGTGCGAGGGCTCGGTGACGATCAGATCGACGTCGCGGTACAGTCCGCCGTAGATGTTGATGTCGCCCGCCGTCGGAAGCACGTCGAGCCGGGGCGCGTTGTTGACGATCGCCCACAGCAGGTTCTGTTCGCCGTAGCGCAGGTAGCCGGTCAGCTCGAACGTGAAAGCCCCGAACCCGCCGCGATGTTCCCCGACGTGACGGCCGTTGACGATCAGGTCGGTAACCGTCCCGGCGCCCGAGAAGCGGATGAAGACGCGCTTGTTGCGCCACTCGAGCGGCACTTGGATGTCCTTCATGTAGTTGCCCACGCCTCGGAAGTAGTCGTTCTTGCCGCCGAGCGCATCGTTGTTCCATGTGTGGGGCAGGTTCACGTTCTGGGCCCGGTCGCTGCTTCCCTCGCTGTAGCTGAAGAACCGCCAGTCGCGGTTGAGGTTGATGACTTCGCGCGCCGGCAGCCCGAGGCACGCGGTCAGCAGCACGAGGAGAATTCCCGCTTTTTTCATGTCGTTCGATTTACGGACAAAATTAATACAAAACCCGAAAAACCGTCCTCTGATCTCGTAAGTATTCTATTGTGTCTTCGATTAGGAATTCGAGAATATGCTATCGACGGCAAAAATATCGTCCATACCGCAACAGGCATTAGGTCCTGAATTTCCGTCGTCTCCGGCGGCGGGCGTGCCGCCGTACGGTTTCTCACAGGTGCGATGGGACCGTGTCCGGTCCTTTCCCGTCATGGCAGGGACGGCCCGCGGGGCCGGAAAGCGCGCCGAGCCGGTCCTGTGCGGCTGTCGTTTTTTCCCGCCTGAGGCCCGGACCGATACTTTATTCCCCGTATTCCTCGGCTTTCGGAGCGGAACGGAGCCGATTTTTCGCCCGGCCGTTTTGCTTTCACGCATAGTTGCGGTATCTTCGTACCGGGTATCGGTTTTTAAGGGGATGTCCCGTGCGTCCGGCCGGGACGCTCCGTACCCGCCAAGTAAAGAACGGAGAAATGCACGTTTTCGATATAATCGTCGGCATTCCGCTGGCTTATGCGGCGTACAGGGGATTCCGGAGCGGGATCGTCGCACAGTCTTGCGGCTTGCTGGGACTCGTCGCGGGGGTCTGGCTGGCTTCCCGGTACGGGGAGGCGGCCGGATTGTGGATGCGCGTCGATCCGTCGGCTGCCCGCGTGGCCGGATTCGTGGCGATCCTGCTGCTCACGCTGCTCGGGATCGCGCTGCTGGGGCATTTGCTGAAGGGCCTGTTCCGACTGGCCGGCCTCGGCCCGATAGACGCCGTGGGCGGACTGCTGCTCGGCGTCGTCAAAATGGCTCTGATCCTGAGCCTGCTGCTCGGCGCGTTCGAGACCGTGAACCGCAGCGCGGGCTGGGTGGGCGAGCAAAGTTATGCGCGGGCCGTTCTTTATAAGCCCGTCCGCGAGGTGTCGCGGTGGGTTTTCCCTTACCTGAGCCGGGCGGCGGAGAAGCTCGCCGACCGGGAAAACACGAGCGAATGAGCATGGAGAAGCGATCGACGGCATTGGTTATCAAGAGCACCGGCAGCTGGTACGCGCTCCGCGACGTCCGCAGCGGGCGCCCGCTTGCCGGACGGATTCGGGGCAGCTTGCGTTTGCGGGGCAGCCGCTCCACCAATCCGGTGGTGGTCGGCGATCGGGTCGAGTACGAGACGGCCGACGACGGTACGGCCGCGATCGTCGGCGTCTGTCCCCGCAGCAACTACATCATTCGCCGCTCCCCGAACCTGTCGAAAGAGTCGCATATCATCGCGGCGAACGTCGATCAGGCTTTCCTGGTCGTGTCGCTGTACCGCCCGGCCACGAACAACGAGTTCATCGACCGCTTTCTGGTGACGGCCGAGGCGTATCGCGTACCGGCGACGCTCGTGCTCAATAAGTGCGATCTGTATGTGACCGACGAGCTGCGCGAGACCCGGGCCGCCTTCCTGCACGCGTATTCGCTGGCCGGCTACGAGGTGTTGGAGACGAGCGCCGAGCGGGGCGACGGAGTGGAAGCGCTGAAAGCGCGTCTGACGGGGAAAGTCTCGCTGCTGTCCGGCAATTCGGGCGTCGGCAAGTCGTCGCTGATCCGGGCGGTCGATCCCTCGCTGGACGTCCGCACGGGCGAGGTCTCGGCGAGCAGCCGCCGGGGGAAGCATACGACGACTTTCTCAGAAATGTATCCGCTCGAGGAGGGCGGCTATCTGATCGATACGCCGGGCATCAAGGGCTTCGGCCTGATCGACATCGCCGACGACGAGGTGTGCCGCTATTTTCCCGATCTGCTCCGCCATGCGTCGGGCTGCGCATACTACAACTGCACGCATACGCACGAGCCTTCGTGCGCGGTCAAGGAGGCCGTCGCGCAGGGCCTGATCGCTCCGTCGCGCTACGAAAGCTATCTCAAACTGCTCGAGGATGACAAGAAATACCGAAAATGACGACTCGCGGCGGACCGCGCGAATGATCGAATACCTGTCCGGGTTCATGCTGCCCGGACGCGAGAAGGTGCTCAGGGAAACGCTGGCGAACCGCACGCGCTACATGACGATCTGTCTCGAGAATACCTACCATCCGCAGAACGCCAGCGCGCTGGTGCGCAACTGCGAGGCGTTCGGCATACAGGATATTCATACGGTCGAGACGGTTTGCCGCTTCACGCCCAACGCGAATATCGTGCGCGGGACCGACAAGTGGGTCGATATACGCAAGCATCCCGATACGCCTTCGCTCGTGGGCGACCTGCGGGCACGGGGCTACCGCATCGTAGCCACCTCGCCGCATGCCGACGACCGGACGCCCGAGACGTTCGACGTCGAGGCCGGGCCGTTCGCGCTGTTCTTCGGTACGGAGCATGCCGGGATCAGCGAGGAGGTCGTCGCGGCGGCCGACGAGTTCGTCCGCATTCCGATGTGCGGTTTCGTCGAGAGCCTGAACGTGTCGGCCTCGGCGGCCATCCTGCTTTACCTGCTCTCGTCGCGGTTGAGGGCGAGCGGCATGCCGTGGCGCATTCCGGAGACCGAGCGCGACGAAATCCTGCTGCGCTGGATGCGCTCGACCGTGCGCGATTCCGAACGCATTCTCCGGCGGGGAGGATTTTAGACAGGCTTTCCGTTGCCCGCGCGCCTCTTTCGATATGGGGCGGCTCCGGTTCGGGGCGGAGTTTGGAAGCGTTGCGCGTCCGGTCCGTATCGCTCGTTCCTCGATCCCGAACTTTTTCGGATCGAAAGGCCCGCCGATACTTGCGTCCGGGGATCGTGCTCTGGCTGCCGGTCGCGGGGATTCCCGCGCGATGTTTCCGGGGACCGGTCGCTGTTGCGTGCCGCTCTCCGTTTCCCGTTGCGGGGCACGCTTCATGCAAGCGCTTTTCGACGGGACGGAGCGAAAAAAAGCCCCGAAAAATGGGTTATTCGCAATTTTTGGCTACCTTCGCAACACGGAAATGCGGCTCGTCGCCGAGGAAGCCTCCGCCCGACAGCCCGGCTCTGCGCGTTTGCGGAAGACCGGATATGGTTTAACGAACGTTTGATGCTGTATGGATGATGATGCGGAACAGAATAGCTGCGGTATCCTACCTGAATACCATCCCCTTTATCTACGGTATCGAACATGCCGGCGCGGGCCTGCATGCGGAGTTGCTGCTTTCTCCTCCGCGAGGCTGCGCCGAGGCGCTGCGCGACGGTAAGGCCGATCTGGCGCTGATACCCGTCGCCGCCATTCCGGGGATTTCTGACCTGCGTATCGTGACGCCTTACTGCATCGGAGCCAGCGGCCCGGTGCGGACGGTCGTGCTCGCAAGCGCCGATCCGTTGGAGAACGTCGATACGGTCTATCTCGACAGCCATTCGCTCACTTCGGTCCGTTTGGTCCGCTTGCTGGCCGCCAAGCTGTGGAAAAGGGAGTTCCGCTGGCGCGAGCTCGACGATTTCTCGGTGTTGGACGATCCGAAGCCCCGCACCGGATACGTAATCATCGGCGATAAGGTGTTCGCCCGCGAGGCCGCTTTCCGCTATCGCTACGACCTGGCCGAGCAGTGGCGACTGCTGACCGGCCTGCCTTTCGTGTTCGCCGCATGGGTCGCGCGCGGCGGCGTGCCGGAAGCTACGGTCGACTCGCTGACCGAAGCGCTGGCTTACGGCACGGCCCATATCGACGAAGCGATCCGCCGCTACGGGTACGGCGACCGTCCGTATGCACGCGATTATCTGACCCGGAATATCGATTTCGTTTTCGACGAGCAGAAGCGTCGGGCGATGGAGCTCTACTGGGAGGAGGGACTCCGCATAGAGCCTCCGATCAATCCCGGCTGAACTTCCCGCTGAAGGCTCGTGCGGGAAAGGGAAAGACCTCTCCGATTGCTCACTTCTAACGACCGAAAACATGATTACGATATACCTCAAGCAATATAACAAGATCGTACGCAACGCCGACGTCAGGCTGTTCGACGATCTGGGCTACGACGACATCCTCTGGATCGATCTGCTCTCGCCGACGATCAAGGAGCAGAAAGCCGTCGAGAATTTCATGGAGATCAATCTCCAGACCCGGCAGCAGGTCGAGGAGATCGAAAGTTCGTCGAAGTATTCCGAAACCGAGAACGCGATCATCTGCAACTCGAACTTTTTCATGCCGACCGGCGACTCGTTCAGCATCGAGCCCGTGTCGTTCATCATCGCCGAGGGTGTGCTCGTGTCGGTGCGCTTCAACGAGTTCCGAACCTTCACCGAGAGCGCCAAGCGGCTGCAGATGAACTATCGGGCTTTCCCGACGGGCTATCATCTGCTGATTTCGATTCTGGAGGTTCGTATCGACTTCGATGCCGACCTGGTCGAGGCGCTGGCGAAGAACATCGCGGCGCTGAGCAAGGAGATCAGTCTGAGCGACTCGGTCGACAAGCAGATGCTTACGCGCATCAGCCATTTGCAGGAGAACACGATGCTGATCCGAGAGAACATCTTCGACCGCCAGCGCATCCTGTCCGGCATCCTGCGCAGCGAACGCTTCCCGAACGACATTTATCCGAAGCTGCAGCTGATGATCAAGGACGTCAACTCGCTGATCAACCATGCCGATTTCAGCTTCGAGCGGCTCGACTACATGCAGGACACGGCGCTGGGTCTGATCAGCATCGAGCAGAGCAACGTGACGAAGATCTTTACCGTCGCGTCGCTGTTCTTCCTGCCTCCGACGATGATCGCCAGCATCTACGGCATGAACTTCGTGGGCATTCAGGAGCTGCACTGGAAGTACGGCTACCCGTTCGCGCTCGGACTGATGGTGCTGGCCAGCGCGCTGACCTATCTGTTCTTCCGCTGGAAAAAATGGCTGTAAGCCGAATCGCCGCTGCGGGCCGCAATGCCTCGCAGCCGCTCGTAACGATAACCGCCATGAAAAGAAAATTCCTGTCGTTGCTGCTCGCGCTGTGCGCGGTCGCGGCGCTCCGCGCGGGGGACTCCTCTTCCCGTCCGTTGATCTATACGTTCCCGATCCGGGAGCCGATCATGCCTTCGGTCGAGCGTCTGACCGCCAAGTGTCTTGCCGAGGCACGGGAAATGGGCGCCGATGCGGTGCTGATTCAAATGAATACGTACGGCGGTCTGGTCGACGCGGCCGACTCGGTGCGCACGGCGTTGCTCGGGAGCCCGATCCCGGTTTGGGTCTGGATCGACAATCAGGCCGCTTCGGCCGGAGCGTTGATCGCGCTGGCTGCCGACAGCATTTACATGCGTCCCGGCGCATCGATCGGGGCCGCCTCGGTCGTGGACCAGTCGGGCAGGCCGATGCCCGACAAGTTCCAGAGCTTCATGCGGGCTACGATGCGTGCGACGGCCGAGTCCCACGGGAAGGTGATCGAGCGGATCGACGGAGGGGATACCGTCTGGCGCTGGCACCGCGATCCGCTCGTGGCCGAGGCGATGGTGGGCCGGAGCGCGGGCGACAGCACGACGCTTCGCGTGCTGACGCTGACGGCCGACGAAGCCGTGCAGAGGCATTTCAGCGAGGGCAGCGCCTCGTCGGTGGCCGAGGTGTTGCAGCGGGCCGGCGTCGAGGACTATACGCTCTACGTGTACGAGCCCACGACGCTCGACCGCGTGCTGGGTTGGCTGATGAATCCGGTGGCTCAGGGCATTTTCATCATGCTGATCATCGGGGGCATTTATTTCGAGCTGCAGACGCCCGGCATCGGTTTTCCTTTGGTGGTCGCCGTGCTCGGGGCGGTGCTCTATTTCGCGCCGCTCTATCTCGAAGGAGTAGCGCAGAACTGGGAGTTGCTGCTGTTCGTCGTCGGACTGCTGCTGCTCGCCGTCGAAATATTCGTGTTGCCGGGCTTCGGCATCGCGGGCGTCGCCGGAATCGCCGCCGTCGTCACGGGTCTGGCCTTTGCGGCGATCGACAACGAACTGTTCCGTCACGTTACCTCGGGCGAGGTGTCGGTCGCATGGGTCGTCCGGCCGTTCGCCGTAGTGATCGTCAGCTCGGTGACGGCCTTCGTGGCCGCGCTGTGGCTCGGACGCCGTTTCTTGACCGGCTCCTCGCCTCTCCGCGAGCGGATCGTTCTTACTACCCGCATGACGCCCGAACAGGGCTATGTCGGTCAGCAGCCGTCGCTGCCGGATCTGATAGGGCGGACCGGTACGGTCACGGCCGTGCTGAGGCCCTCGGGCAAGGTGCTTGTCGACGGGACCTATTACGAGGCGGTCGCCGAGGACGGACTCTACATCGAGCGCGGCGCCGTCGTGGAAATCGTCCGTGCCGAGGGCGGGCTGCTCTATTGCCGGCGGGCCGCAGGGCAGGCTTGACCGGGTGGCTTCCGATAGAGGCCGATCGTCAAAAAATATGCTTTTCTTGGACTATGTTGTTGGTTGCTTGATAAAAAAACGTTAAATTTGCAGTCGCTTTGAGAAGACTCTTCCTGAGGAAAGGAGTAGCCAAGGCGACGATAAAACTTTTAATTTCATTACAATGGGTTATTTGAATGCAGACAAAAAGCAGGAGCTTTTTGCGAACTACGGGAAGTCTAATACCGATACCGGCTCGCCCGAGAGCCAGGTGGCGCTATTTTCCTACCGTATCAACCACCTCACCGCACATCTGAAGAAGAACAAGAAGGACTTCGGCACGCAGCGCTCGCTGTTGCGTCTGGTCGGTAAGCGCCGCCAGTTGCTCGAATACCTTAAGAAGGTTGATATAGAGAGATATAGAGCTATAGTAAAGGCTTTGGAGCTCCGGAAATAGCCGGGTGTTCCCATGCGGAATGGAGCTGCCCTCCGGGGCAGCTTTATTCTCTTTTTAAGACGGTTTTCCCGCCGATGGCCCGTCCGCGTCGAAGGTGCGCACAATCAACGAAGTAACAGGACACTAAGAGAATTGAAATAATGTATTACAACGCAACACGAAAGGTGATTCCATTGAGCGGGGACCGCGAGATAATCATCGAAACCGGAAAACTGGCCAAGCAGGCCGACGGTTCGGTCGTCGTGAAGCAGGGCAACACGATGCTGCTCGCCACGGTGACCGCCGCCAAAGAACCCAAGGACGACTGCGACTTCATGCCGCTGTCGGTCGAGTACAAGGAGAAATACGCTTCCTGCGGACGCTTCCCGGGCGGCTTCCTCAAACGCGAGGCCCGTCCGTCAGACTACGAGATTCTCGTGTCGCGTCTGATCGACCGCGCTTTGCGTCCGCTGTTTCCCTCGGATTTCCATGCCGAGGTTTTCGTGACGGTCAATTTGATTTCGGCCGACAAGGATATTATGCCCGACGCGTTGGCCGGTCTGGCCGCGTCGGCGGCGCTGGCCGTGTCGGACGTGCCGTTCGGCGGCCCGATTTCCGAGGTGAGGGTGGCCCGCATCAACGGCGAGTTCGTGATCAATCCTACCTTCTCGCAGAACGTCGATTCCGATCTCGACATCATGGTCGGGGCGACGATCGACAACATCCTGATGGTCGAAGGCGAGATGAAAGAGGTTTCCGAGGCCGTGATGCTCGATGCGATCAAGTTCGCCCACGAGGAGATCAAGAAACACTGCGCCGCTCAGATCGAACTGAGCAAGGAGCTCGGCAAGGATGTCAAGCGCGTTTACTGCCATGAGACCAACGACGAGGAGCTGCGTCGTCAGGTAATCGAGGCTACTTACGACAAGGCTTACGAGATCGCCAAGGCCATGACCTCCAAGCACGAGCGAATGGACCGTTTCGACGCGTTGGAAGCCGAGTTCGAGGCTCGTTTCAGCGAAGAAGAGCTCGCCGAGAAGAAAATGCTGATCAAGCGCTATTTCCACGACGACGTGCTGAAAAAGGCGATGCGCAACATGATCCTCGACGAGGGAATTCGTCTCGACGGCCGTCGTACGGACGAAATTCGCCCGATCTGGTGCGAGATCGATTATCTGCCGGGAGCTCACGGTTCGGCGATTTTCACCCGGGGCGAAACGCAGTCGCTGACGACCGTAACGCTCGGCACGAAAATGGACGAAAAGCAGATCGACGACGTGCTGGTTCAGGGAACCGAGCAGTTCGTGCTGCACTATAACTTCCCTCCGTTCTCGACCGGAGAGGCGCGTCCCGCGCGCGGGCTTTCGCGCCGCGAGATCGGTCATGGCAACCTGGCTTGGCGCGCGCTCAAGCCGATGGTCCCCGTCGGAGAGGAGAACCCCTATGCCGTCCGCGTGGTATCGGACATTCTCGAGTCGAACGGCTCGTCGTCGATGGCTACCGTTTGCGCCGGCACGCTGGCGCTGATGGATGCCGGCGTAAAGCTCAAGAAGCCCGTTTCGGGCATAGCGATGGGGCTGATTACCGATACGAAGACGGGCAAGTACGCCGTGCTCTCCGATATTCTGGGCGACGAAGATCATCTGGGCGACATGGACTTCAAGGTGACCGGAACCAAGGACGGTATTACCGCGACCCAGATGGACATCAAGGTCGACGGCTTGTCGTACGAGGTGCTTGCCAAGGCGCTCGAGCAGGCCAAGCAGGGCCGCTTACATATTCTTGGCAAGATACTTGAGACGATTCCTGCTCCGAGGCCGGAGTTCAAACCGCATGTGCCGCGCATCGAGCAGATCATCATTCCGCAGGATTTCATCGGCGCGGTGATCGGTCCGGGCGGCAAGGTGATTCAGGAAATTCAGAAGAGCACCGGTACGACGATTACGATCACCGAGAAGGACAACAAGGGCTTCGTCGATATTTTCGGCGAGAACAAGGATGCGCTGGAGGCTGCCTTGGCTCGTATCAAGGGAATCGTGGCGATGCCCGAGGTCGGCGAGGTATACAAAGGTAAGATCCGCTCGATCGTGGCTTTCGGCGCGTTCGTCGAGATTCTGCCGGGAAAAGACGGGCTGCTGCACATATCCGAAATTGCCAACAGGCGTTTCGAGACGATGGAGCAGACCGGGCTTAAAGAGGGCGATATGATCGAGGTCAAACTGATCGGTCTCGATCCGAAAAACGGAAAGTTGAAACTCTCTCGCAAAGCGTTGTTGAACGGCAAGAAAGAGTAGACAGTCCGAGAAGAAGGGAGCAAGCCGAGTCCGCAAAAGGGGAAGTGCCAAAAATAAATTATTTTTCTATTGTAATTTAAAATATATTCTTATTTTTGTGAGACTCAACTATGCCTTTGAAAACGAACGAATTAAAAAGTAGGAATAAAACTAATTAACTTTAAAGCATTGATTATGAAAAGGTTTGTAAAAAGTTTCATGCTCGCTTCTTTAGCAGTTCTGCTTGCCAGCTGTAACTGCTACAACAAGATGTTGAAAAAAGTGGACAGAATCGATGTTTCCGCTACGCCTGCCGTTGTTACTCTCAAGGGCAATAACGCCGTGACGGACATCAAAGTAAACTTCCCCGCCAAATATTTCAACAAACGGGCCGTACTGAAGATCACGCCGGTACTCGTATTCGAGGGCGGCGAAATCGCCGGTACTCCGAAGTTCGTTCAGGGCGAGAAGGTGAAGGACAACTACGAGGTGATCTCGTACAAGCAGGGAGGTTCGTACACCCAGAGCGTATCGATTCCCTATGACAAGCGTGCGAAGATTTCGACGCTGGAGTTGCGCATCGAGTCCAAGTGCTCGAAGAACTGCGGCAAGAAACGCAAACAGTTCCTGCCGTTCGCTGCCATTCCCGTTGCCGAGGGCGTTAGCACCGTGCAGCTGCTGGCCGACAACGCCGCTTACCTGACGATCATGCCCGACAACTTCAAGCGCGTGACGACGATCACCAAGGATGCCGATATCATGTATCAGATCAACCGTTCCAACGTGCGTCCGGGCGAGCTGACCAAAGAGCAGGTCAAGATGTTCGAGGACTTCGTGAAAGAGTATTCCAACAAGGATCGCGCAACGCTGGGCAACGTATATGCCAAGGGTTATGCATCGCCCGACGGTCCGGTGAAGTTCAACGACGAGCTCTCGAAGAAGCGTAGCGAGAGCGGTCAGGAAGCGATCGCCAAGAAGCTCTCGAGCGTTAACCCGAAATACGACATCGCCGCTTACGGTGAGGACTGGGAAGGCTTCAAGGAACTGGTTTCCGCATCGGACATCGAAGACAAGGATCTGATTCTTCAGGTGCTGGCTATGCAGGACAACCCTGTAAAGCGCGACGAGGAGATCAAGAGCATGACGGCTGTGTTCGAAGTGCTGGCTAAGGAGATTCTGCCTCAGCTGCGCCGTACGAAGCTGATCGCCGACGTGGATATCGAAGGTCGCACCGATGCCGAAATCAAGGAGGCCGCTGCCAAGAATATCGACGTTCTGAGCGAGGAGGAGATGCTGTATGCCGCTACGCTGACCGACGACAACGCCGCCAAGCTGAAAGCATACGAAGCTGCCGCCAGCAAGTATAACAGCGTTCGCGGTTACAACAATGCCGGCGTGATCCTCGCCAAGGAAGGCAAGCTGGCACAGGCTAAGGCTCAGCTCGACAAGGCTGCCGCTATGAGCAAGGATGCCGCTATCACGAACAATCTGGGCGTAGTGGCGCTGATGAACGGCGATCTGGCTACCGCACAGAAGTACCTGTCGGCTCTGAACACCGCCGATTCGAAAGCCAACATGGGTCTGGTAAATCTGGCCGAGGGCAACTATGCCGAGGCTGCCAAGACGCTGTCGGGCTACGATCTGGCCGTGGCCGAAGTGCTGAACGGCAACTTGTCCAAGGCCAAGTCGATTCTGGCCGGCGAGAACTCGGCCGATGCCGATTATCTGAAGGCTGTCATCGCTATGCGCGAGGGTAACTCGAGCGCTGCCATGTCGAACCTCAAGAGCGCCGTAGCCAAGGATCCCTCGATGAAGGATCAGGCCGTGAACGATGTCGAATTTGCCAAGCTGTTCGGAACGAGCGAATTCCTCGCTTTGTAAGACAGACATAGCATAGAATATTTTCGAAAAAGTCCGCCCCGGTGGCGGACTTTTTCGTGTTGTTTTCGTCGCTATGACAGGAGGAAGAAACTGTTTTTCAGGACGGTTTTTGCCGGGGAGAGCAGGATTTGTTATGGACCGGAGAACCGATGACCGGAACCAATCTTGCTGGCAGAGCGTTCGGATTATATGGAATGTGCGAGGGCGCGCCATCCCTGTGCATGTGCGGGGATAGCGCGGGCTCTGACTGTCGAATCCGAAGGAAACTTCGGGAACTAAATAGCTGCAGAGTATGGAGCCTTATAGCTGCGGGGAGGAAATTGACAACTCGAACAGAATGCGGTCTTCGGACGATACTCGCTCCGGTCTGTTGTTATGTCCGGTATCCGGGTGAGGCGCCTTTTCTGAGTGGAGCCATCCGTTTTGTCGCGGTTGTGCTGCGGATCGTCCGAATGGCGAGGATGAGGGTTGACTATTTCGTTTTATCGAACTGCTTCGGGGCGGTTCGTTTTATCCCGGCAAATGAGGGCATCGATTCGGTGCGTATTCCGTTCTATTCGAAAACAATTCCAACAGAAGCTCCGAGCGGAAAGAGGGTAGTGATGCCCAGTCCTTGCCCGTAATCAGGATATAGTGGTAGCATAAGGCTGAGTGTGCAGTTGTTATGGAATTTCCCGAGTAGAAAGAGGGTCGGAACGGAGGTTTTCTCTTGTCCCGAGAATTTCGTGCCGGAGATAAGAACGGCCGGTAAACGGGTGCGGCCGACGGATGACGCTTGGGGAAAATAGGCTTGTATGAAAAGCGACGCGCTAACGCGTCGCTTAATCATGTTTTCGTTTTTTTGATCACATTTCTTTGCCCGATTATATACTTTGCCATACCGACTTTCGAGTTCTCCGTTTCCGGTTTTTACGCCTGAAATCCTTCTCCGGGGGATTTCGTAGTAGAGACCTAATCGGATACGCGACCTGCGGCTAACAGTGGAAGCTTCGGGTGCGAGTATCCGGGTACGTTGAAGTATATAGTCGCCTTTCTTTAGGCCGGACAACCGGAATGCGGCGTGCCGGTTGTTCCAAACCTTGCTCAGGCTTTGACGTTCAGGGCCGATCCGGCCTTGAACCATCCTATTTGCTGCTCGTTGTACGTGTGCGCGGCCTCGAAGCTTTCGCTCGTGCCGTCGCTGTGGAGCAGCGTGACGGTCATGCGGCTGCCCGGAGCGAACGAGCGCAGGCCCGTGATCGAGATGCGGTCGTCTTCGCGGATACGGTCGTAATCGGACGGATCGACGAACGTCAGCGCGAGCATGCCTTGCTTTTTCAGGTTCGTTTCGTGAATGCGGGCGAACGACTTGACCAGCACGGCCCGGACGTTCAGGAAGCGGGGTTCCAAGGCCGCGTGCTCGCGCGACGAGCCTTCGCCGTAGTTTTCCTCGGCCACGACGATCGAACCGATGCCCTGTTCCTTGTATCCTTTGGCTACCGACGAGACGCTCGCGTAGCTGCCGTCGAGCGTATTGAGCACCGAGTTCGTCCGTCCGTTGAAACGGTTGACGGCTCCCATCAGCAGGTTGTCCGAAATGTTTTCGAGATGGCCTCGGAACCGGAGCCACGGGCCGGCCATCGAGATGTGGTCCGTCGTGCATTTGCCCGAGGCCTGAATCAGCAGGCGTAGCCCTTCGAGCTCCCGGCCGTCCCAAGGGGCGAACGGGGCGAGGCGCTGCAGGCGCTGCGAGCCGGGCGCTATGACGACTTCCGTCGCCAGCGACGGGTCGGGCGCGGCATAACCGTTGTCTTTCACTTCGAACCCTGCCGCAGGCAGTTCGTCGCCCCGGGGCTCGTCGAGCCTGACGGGCCGGCCCGACTCGTTTATCAGCTCGTCGCGCAACGGGTTGAACGTCAGGTCGCCGGCGATCGTCAGCGCGACGACCAGCTCGGGCGATGCGACGAAAGCATGCGTGTTCGGATTGCCGTCGGCCCGCTTGGCGAAGTTGCGGTTGAACGACGTGACGATCGAGTTCGGACGCTCGTTGTCTTCCGCATGGCGGTCCCACTGGCCGATGCACGGCCCGCAGGCATTGGTCATCACCGTGCCGCCGATCGCCAGCAGATCGTCCAGCAACCCGTCGCGCTCGGCCGTTTGGCGGACCTGCTCCGATCCGGGATTGATAATCAGCTTGGCTTTTGCCTTCAACCCTTTCGCTTTGGCTTGCCGGGCGACGCTGGCCGCGCGGCTCAGGTCCTGATAGGAAGAGTTCGTGCACGAGCCGATCAGTCCCACTTCCATTTGCCGGGGATAGCCCTTTTCGCGCACGACCGCTCCGAAATCGGAGATCGTGTGCGCTGCGTCGGGCGTGAACGGCCCGTTGATATGAGGCTCGAGCGCCGACAGGTCGATGTCGATCACCCGGTCGTAATATTTCGCGGCGTCGGCTGCCGTTTCGGCATCCGGGATCAGGTCGGAGGCGATCCGGTCGGCCAGCGAGGCTACCTCCTCGCGCCCGGTGGCGCGCAGGTAGCGGGCCATCGCCTCGTCGTAAGGAAACAGCGAGGTCGTTGCCCCGACCTCGGCGCCCATGTTACAGATCGTCGCCTTGCCCGTAGCCGAAAGCGAGGCCGTTCCTTCGCCGAAGTACTCGATCACGGCATTCGTACCGCCCTTGACGGTCAGCAGGCCGGCGAGCTTCAGGATCACGTCCTTGGGCGAGGCCCAACCGCTCAGCTTGCCCGAAAGACGTACGCCGATGATCTTCGGCATCTTCAGTTCCCAAGGCATGCCGGCCATCACGTCCACGGCGTCGGCTCCGCCGACGCCGATCGCGATCATGCCCAGTCCTCCGGCATTCGGCGTGTGCGAATCGGTCCCGATCATCATGCCGCCCGGGAAAGCGTAATTTTCGAGCACGACTTGGTGGATGATGCCCGCTCCCGGGCGCCAGAACCCGAGTCCGTAGCGGTTCGCCACGCTGCGAAGGAAGTCGTACACCTCGCGATTCGACTCGTTGGCCGCCCGCAGGTCGTCCGATGCGCCCCGGTCGGCCAGAATCAGGTGGTCGCAATGGACCGAGGCGGGAACCGCCGAACGGTCGCGGCCGGCGTTCATGAATTGCAGCAGAGCCATTTGGGCCGTAGCGTCCTGCATGGCGACCCGGTCGGGACGGAAGTCTACATAGTCCTCGCCTCGGCGGAACGGTCTGGCCGACGAGGGGTCGAACAGGTGGGCGTACAGGATTTTTTCGGCCAGTGTCAGCGGAGCGCCTTTGGCGGCGCGCGCGCGTTTCACCTTTTCGCTGAACGAGCCGTAGACGGCCCGGATCAATTCGATGTCAAACTGCATGATATTACGGGGTTTAAGATTTTGAAGCCCGGTATTCCGGTTCGCCGGAGAAGCGACTCCTCCGGACGGCTGCCGCGAAACGCCGGCGTGCTCCGCAATGCGGATGTTGACAATGCAAAGATAAACATTCTGTTAAAAAACATTCTCTCCGCCCGGTATTTTTCCCGTATGGCGGAGAATCTCGGCCCGTTTGCGGTCGCGTGCCTCGATGACGAGCGTAATCAGCTCGTCGGCCTGCTCGCAGCTGATGATGAAAGTGTCTTCGTAAATGTCTTCGATCAGTACCAGATTCTTGCGCTCGGAGGCGTAGACCTTGTACAGGTTCCACTCCCGGAAGCTGAAATAGTAGCCGAAGTAGCCCCAGAATCCGTAGCTGCCCAACAGCGGCCATAGTCGGCGGAATTCGTCCGGTTCGATGCGGCGGATCAGCTCGACGTCCTCCAGATGGATGCGGGTCAGATCGACGATGCAATGGATGTCGATCGACGTGTCGTCCAGCGATACGTAGCGCGGGATCGACAAAATATAGAGCAGGACGACGCAGAGCAGCAGAAAGAGCATCCAGGCCGGCAGGTAGTTCGCGCCCCAGACGAAGTGGAATGCGACGAACGCCGTGACGAGGAGAGTCGTCACGACGGCCGTGATGCGCCGGCCGCGCCGGTCGAGGCGGTATCGGTATTTCTTCTGCATGGCGTTCGCGGCCGTTTACGGTTTTCGGTCGAGCCGGTTTCTCCGTTCCTCTCTTTCGCGCTTCCAGCGTTCGTCGCGCATTTCGCTGCGGTGGGCGACCATCGCCAGAAAGATCGTGAACACGGCGGCGGCCACGCCCGACTCGACGAGTATCGAGCCGACGGGTTTTCCCCTGTGGAAAACCCAGGTCTCGCCTCCGTACAGGATGCCGAAGACCAGTGCGAACAGCAAGACGGCGTACAATGCGAAAAGGGCTGCTTTTTTCATGGCGTTTCGGTTTGGTGGCGGGCGGGCTTTTCTCGCGCGCCCTCGGTTTTAGTAACGGGAAAAACGGGCCCGGATTGTGCGGCCGGTCGCAGACCGCTCAGGCTCCGAAGTATTCCCTCAGGTATTTCCTGAAGTTCTCCAGCGTTTCGTTCATCGGAACGTACGATTTGCCTCCGGCCGCGTTGCGGTGCCCCCCGCCGTCGAAATAGCGCCGGGCGAACACGTTGACGTCGACCTCGCCTCTCGAACGGAGCGAGACGCGGATGCTGTGCTTGGTCTGTATGAACATGGCCGACATCCGGATGCCCCGGATCGAGAGCGGATAGTTGACGAATCCCTCGCTGTCGCCCTGTATGAAGTCGAAGCGCCGCATCTCCTCTTCGGTCAGCGACACGTAGGCTACCCCGAACTCGTAGTCGGTAACCATCTTGTCGTTGAGCATGTATCCCAGCAGCCGCATCCGGCCCTCGGAAAAATTATTGTATACCGAGCTGTTGACGTAAGGTACGTTGACCCCCTTGTCGATCAGCACGGCGACGGCCCGGAACAGGTCCGAGGTCAGGCTGCTGAACGAGAAATTGCCCGTGTCGGTCATGATGCCCACGTACAGCGACTCGGCCATCGCCTGATCGATCGCATCGGTCCCGGCCAGCGCTTCGAGCAACTGGTATACGATGTAGGATGTCGAGCAGGCGTGCGTGTCCGAGAACTGGACGGCATAACCGTCCACCGGCGGATGCAGGTGATGATCGATCAGTACGCGGACGGCCGTCGTGTTGGCCGTTACCGTGTCGGTTACCCGGTCGAGCCGGTTGATCTGGTTGAAGTCCATGCAGAAGATCACGTCGGCTTCGCCGATGAAGCGGGCCATCGCGCCGTCGTGATCCTCCTTGAATACTCCGATGTGTCCGATGTCGGTCATCCATTCGAGGAAATACGGGTAGCGGTTCGGCGCGATGCAGCATGTCGTGTGTCCCAGCCGCTCCAAATAAGAGCGCCAGGCCAACGCGGCTCCGATCGTGTCTCCGTCGGGATTCGTATGCGACAGCAAAGCGATCTTCTTGGGCGCTCCGCCTATGATTTGTCTCAGCAGATTCAGTTTCTCTTCGGTTATGCTCATCCTTAATTTTCCTTTCGATGTCGTTTAATTCTGCGCTTCGTTTCCCGCGATCGCGCCCTGCACTCGGTTCAAATGCGAAGGAGCGTCGGCTACGGGGCCGAACGGTCCGGCGGACGAGCCGGCGACTGCCTTCGAGGCGGCGCTCTCGCTTCCGACGATCTCGGCCAGCGCTTGGCTCAGCAGGTATTCCTCGGGATCTCCCAGTTCGCGCATCTGGTCCTGATTCGCGTCGTCGTTCAGATAGATGTCGGGCATGAATCCTGCCGCATAGTCCGTCCAATGCTCTTTGTTGAGCAGTTGGAGCGTGATCGGGTGCAGCGTCAGGGCATACGTATCCGAGCGGATTTCGTACGAGCCCACGTTCTTGCCTTCGGTCCGGGTGCCGATCAGCCGCAGGGGCATGTAAGGTTTCAGCGCGCTGATCAGCAGCTCGCTGGCCGATGCCGTCCACGGACCGGTCAGCACGTAAAGTCTTTGCAGGTCGACGGTCGCTCCGCCGACCTCGTTCCGGCCCAGAAATTTCAGCTCGGTTTCCTGCCCCGTATTATACCGATAGTAACAAAAACTCTCGCCGAGACGGCTCTCGCCCGCGATCAGGCTGCTGAGCAGCTGACAGCACGAAATATAGCCGCCCGGATTGTATCGCAGATCGAGCACCAGCTCGTCGATCCGGTTGCGCGCGAATTCCGCGAAGACCGCTTTCAGCGCTTCGTCGTAGGCGTGGTCGCCGGCCGACGGGCCCTGCGGCCCGGTATCGAAGGAAGTGTAGGCCAGATAGCCGATCCGGTGCGTGCCGCGCACGATGACCGTATCGGTCAGAACCGGGTTGTAGGCGACCGGCTCGGCTGCATCTACGACGACCTCTTTTTCCCATGTGACATCGTAAACGAGGCCCGGTACGGAGTAGGCTATGCGTTGCACGAGCATGCGGGCCTGTCCGCCGCGGACCAGTACATTCGTCGATCCGAAGGAAATGTCCCTTCCGTTCACCTGCCTGATCCAGTCTCCCCGGCGGATGCCCGCCCGGTCTGCCGGAGAGCCCTCGACCACGTACATGACGCGGGCCGCGCCGTAGCTCTCGTTGTCGGGATAGGTATACAGCTTGAACTCGATGCCGTAGGAGTCGCCGCCGAAACTGGCCGCTTTCGACGTATTGCCGCGCTCCATCGTCGAGTAGAAATAGTCGCGCCCCTCGGTATGTTTGCCGTCGTTGTCGTCGGGCGACGACGAGAGCAGGCTGAGGAAGAAACTTTCGCAGCTCTGTTCGTAAGACTGGGTCGTGATCCGAAGCCGGGCGATGTGGTCGTTGTAGAGGTACTGATCCTTCATCTGGGAATGGATCCAGCGGTTGGCTGCCGCATCGGCATGCTTGCCCGGCGCGGGCAGCGAATCCTCGGCCGGTCCTTTGGCGCAGCCGGCGATCCCTACCGCCCAGATCGCGACCCACAGCGTTTGACGAATGTTCATGGTAAGCGGTTCGGTTGAAGACCGGAACAGGGTTCGGTCGCGGTTACTCTACAAAGGTAAGCAATTTATTGCGATTGGCGCTGCGGCCGGCTATTTTTTGCCTCGGACCGCGCGAAGTAGCGACACCACGGTTTCAGTCCGCATGCCTCGCAGTGCGGCTTGCGGGCCGTGCAGACGTAGCGGCCGTGCAGGATCAGCCAGTGGTGGGCCGCAGGCAGGTCCTCGGCGGGTATTCGTGCCGTGAGCTGCATTTCGGTCTGCAGCGGCGTTTTCGCGCCGGTGGTGAGTCCCAGCCGGTCCGATACGCGGAATACGTGCGTGTCGACGGGCATGGCCGACTGATGGAACGCGACGATCGCGACGACGTTGGCCGTCTTGCGCCCGACTCCGGGCAGACGCTGCAGCTGGTCGATGTCGGAGGGGACCTGGCCGCCGAACTCCGATACGAGCATTCGAGCCATGCCGCTGAGGTTCTTGGCCTTGTTGTTCGGGTAGGAGATGCTCTTGATGTAGGGGTATATCTCCTCGGGGTCGGCCTCGGCCATGTGCTGCGGAGTGGGGAAGCGGTCGAACAGAGCCGGCGTGGTCATGTTCACCCGCTTGTCGGTGCATTGGGCCGACAGGATCACGGCGACCAGCAATTGGTAGGGATTGTCGTACCGGAGCTCGCTCTCGGCCGAGGGCATGTGCTGCCGGAACCAGTCCAGAATGTGGGCGTAACGTTCTTCTATGCGCATAATGTCCGGGTTTTGAAGTTTAAACGGGCGCAGGCCCGGTTTCGGTATGCGGGTGAGCGTTTCGTTCAGATGATTTTTTCGAGGATCGGAACCAGTACGGCCGTGGCGACGCCCATCAGGCCGATCGCCAGTCCGCTGATCGCTCCCTCGACGGCGCCGAGTTCCATTGCGCGGGCCGTGCCCATCGCGTGCGCGGCGGCTCCCATCGCCAGTCCCTTGGCGATCCGGCTCTCGACGCCTACTTTGCGCAGAACCCAAGGTCCTACGATGCCGCCGAATACGCCGACGACGATCACGACGACGGACGTCAGTGCCGGAATGCCGCCCGAGTTGGCCGACAGCGACAGCGCGATGGCCGTCGTGACCGATTTGGGCTCGAGCGACGCGACGACGGCCGGCTCGGCTCCCATCCAGCGCGCGATCAGCGCGACGCTCAGGATGCCGACGGCGCTGCCCGTGACGATCGCGATGACGATCGAGAGCACGTTGCCCCGAATGTTGTAGATCTGATCGTGCAGCACGTAGCCGAGCGCGACGACCGACAGACCGAGCAGAAAGTCGATGATCTGCGTCTGGCGCATGTAGTGTTCGTAGGGCATGCCGGTCAGCTTGACGAACGCGATCAGCGCGGCTACCGACACGAGGATCGGATGCAGCAGCGCGCAGTTGACCCGGCGGCGCAACTGCACCGCGCCCAGATAGACGCCTACGGTCAGCGTCAGCAGAAAAATCTGCGAATAGATGATCTCGTTCATCGCTTCTCCTCCCGTCTGCGTTTGGACTCGAGTTTCTGTTCGACGAGGCCGACCGCCGCGATCACGAGCACCGTGCTGACGAGCGAGGCGACGATGATGGCCGTCATGTAGCGGCTCAGCAGCGTGTAGGACGTGATCAGTCCTACGCCGACCGGGATGAAAAACAACATCATGTGATCGATCAGAAACGTCGAGACCTTTTTCACGTGTCCGGGCCGAACCCACTTGAGCGACAGCGCGCCGAAAAGCAGAATCATCCCGATCACGCTTCCCGGGATGAAGTTGTCGAGCAGAGCCGATACGAGGCAGCCCAGCAGATAGAATAGCAAGATCAAAAACAGTCCGTACATAATGGTTAACGGTTATCTATAAATCGGTCGTTTCGAGTCATCCGTTTCGTATCGCCGCTCGGCGGCGGCCGTTTCGCGCGCAGGATTTCCCCTCCGCCCGCCGTTCCCCCGAGGACCCGGCCGTGCCCGCTTTGTCGGGAGTCCCGGAGCCGTTCGGCCGAACTCGGGTTTTTCTCCGGTTTCCTTTCGGTCTTTCTCCGCTTTTCCGTACAGCCTCAGCGGTGGTACCCCGCTTTGTTTCGGACCTGCCTCGGAAGCCTCGGAGCATCCGGAGGGGAGACGGACGGTTCGGCTTCGTTTCCCGGTTCCCTCTTTCCTCCCGTCCCGAAATGCCTCGCCGCGCTTATTTTTTTAGCACCGTCAGCTTGGCGAACTTGCGCAGCAGCGTCTTGCGTCCCGCGCCGCCGAACTCGACGGTGATCTTCTGGTCGCCCGACCACTCTTCGACGGCCGTGACCGTGCCGACGCCGAACTTGGCATGCTCGACGAGCATCCCCTCGGCATAGTCGCCGTCGAACGGCACGGCTGCCGCACGCTCCGCTCCGCCGGTTTCTGCGGCCGGACGGCTGCCCATGCTGCGGAAGCGCCCTCCCGGCGCCGGTACGGGCCGGGGCGTCGGGCGCTCCTGCGTCTTGGGCGGATAGTACGTGCGGGTCTCTCCGCCGTATGCGTCCGGCCGCTGCCCGTAACCGCCGGGGCGCCGTCCGTATTCTCCGCGCTGCGTTTCGGCGTTCCGTCCGCGTTCGGCGAAGCGGGTCCGGACCTGCCTCTGCGGCGTCGGGTCCTCGTTCTGACCGCCCTCGCCGAGGTCGAATTGCAGGTCGAGGTATTTCGGATCGATTTCGCTCAGAAAACGGCTCGGTCGGCAGAAAGTCATCTCGCCCCACTTGAAGCGCGACTCGGCGAACGACAGTACGGCGCTGCGCTTGGCTCGCGTCAGCGCGACGTAGAACAGCCTGCGCTCCTCCTCGAGTCCCTCGGGCGTGCCGAGGCTCATCATGCTCGGGAACAGGTTCTCCTCCAGCCCGGCCACGTAGACGTGCTCGAACTCGAGCCCTTTGGCGCCGTGGACCGTCATCAGCGTCACGCGGTCGCGGTCTTCGGACTTCTCGTTGTCCATGTCCGTCAGCAGCGCGATGTTCTGCAGCCACTCGTCGATCGTCACGTGCGACGTGCCGGTTTCCCCTTCGCCTTCCTCGCTCGCGGCGATCTGGCGCTGCTCGTCGGTATAGGCGCGGATCGAATTGAGCAACTCCTCGATGTTTTCGAGCGCGCTGACCGCTTCGGGCACCTGCTGCATCTTGTAGGTTCCCAGAATGCCCGACCGGGTGGCGATTTCGAGCCCCAGATCGTAAGCCTCGGCCGTCGCGCGCATGGCCGACAGGTCGGCGATCATGCCGGCGAACTCCTTGATCTTCTTCGCCGCCGCACCCTTGAGTTCCATGCTTTCGGGCGTCATCGTGCTGGCCGCCTCCCACAGGCTCGTTCCGGCCGCTTGGGCGGCTGCGGCGATCCGGCCGACCGTCACGTCGCCGATCCCGCGCGAGGGCGTGTTGACGATGCGGCGGAACGCCTCGTCGTCCTTCGGGTTGACGACCAGCCGCACGTAGGCGAGCAGGTCCTTGATCTCCTTGCGCTGATAGAACGACACGCCGCCGTATATCTTGTAGGGTATGTTCCGGTTGCGCAGCGCCTCCTCCAGCGCCCGCGACTGCGCGTTGGTGCGATACAGCACGGCCGTCTCGCTGTAGGGTACGCCTCCGCCGCGCACGGCGGCGTACAGGTCCGAGGCGATCAGCGAGGCTTCCTCCTTGTCGGTGTAGGCTTTGATGACCTTGATCTTCTCGCCCTGATCGCCCGACGAGAACGACTTCTTGCGGATCTGCTTCGTGTTCTTCTCGATGATGCTGTTCGCGGCGTTCACGATGTTCTGCGTCGAGCGGTAGTTCTGCTCGAGCTTGAAGACCTTCGCGTCGGGGAAGTCGTTCTGGAAGCGCAGGATGTTCTCGATCTTCGCGCCTCGGAACGAATAGATGCTCTGCGCGTCGTCGCCCACGACGCAGACGTTCGCATGGTTCTGGGCCAGGCGGCGGATGATCGCGTACTGCGCGAAGTTCGTGTCCTGATACTCGTCGACCAGAATGTAGCCGAACTGGTTCTGGTATTTTTCCAGCGCGTCGGGGAAGTCCCGGAACAGGATATTGACGTTCAGCAGCAGGTCGTCGAAGTCCATCGCCCCGTTTTCGCGGCATTTGCGAGCATAGAGCTTGTAGATGTCCAGAAACTGGGGCCGCCTCCGCTCGCGGTCTTCGGCCTGCAGGGAGGCGTTCGCCTCGTAGGCGGAAGGCGTGATCAGGTTGTTCTTGGCCAGCGAGATGCGGGCCGCGATGTCGCCGGGCTTGTAAGTTTCGTCGCTCAGGTTCAGCTCTCGGATCGCGGTCTTGACCATGTTCTTCGCGTCGGACGAGTCGTAGATCGTGTACGAGCGGGGGTATCCGAGCCGGTCGGACTCGTCCCGGAGAATGCGGGCGAAGATCGAGTGAAAAGTCCCCATCCACAGCCCGCGCGTCATCGCGGGGGAGAGCAGTTGCCCGATCCGCTCGCGCATCTCCCGCGCGGCCTTGTTCGTGAAGGTCAGCGCCAGCACCGACTGCGGCGGTACGCCCTGCTCGAGCATGTAGGCGATGCGGCAGGTGAGCACCCGGGTCTTTCCCGAGCCGGCCCCGGCCACGATCAGCGAGGGGAAGCGGTAGTTGACGACGGCCTCGCGCTGCACGTCGTTGAGCTTTTCGATGTATTCGGACACTTCGCTACGTCTTATGATACGGCCGCAAAGGTAGCGAATTGTAACCGAAATCGGATAGGACGGCGTCTTCTCCGGCGAAGTTTTCCGGGTACGGCCGCCTCCGCCGGGCCGATATTTTCCCTGCCCGGGGACGGAAATTGAATTTTTTACAATAAATTTGCGACTCAGCCGTTTAAAAAGCGCTTCGCCTCTTTCGGGAGGCGCCCAATGTGCGGAGAAACGTAACTTATCATCGAAATATGAGCGAGGTAATCAACATCAAGGAACTCAACGAGCGGATCGAGCGCGAGAGCGTCTTCATCGACACGCTGAATCTGGAAATGGGCAAGGTGATCGTCGGGCAGAAGCATTTGGTCGACACGCTGCTGATCGGGCTGCTGTCGAACGGGCATATTTTGCTCGAGGGCGTTCCGGGACTGGCCAAGACGCTGGCCATCACGACGCTGGCTCAGGCCGTCGACGCCCGTTTCAGCCGGATTCAGTTCACGCCCGACCTGCTGCCGGCCGACTTGCTCGGTACGCTGATATACAGTCAGAAGACCGAGGAGTTCTCGGTCAGAAAAGGACCGATTTTCGCGAACTTCATTCTCGCCGACGAGATCAACCGCTCGCCCGCGAAAGTGCAGAGCGCGCTGCTCGAGGCGATGCAGGAACGGCAGGTCACTCTGGGCGACACGACCTACCGGCTTCCCGAGCCGTTTCTGGTGCTCGCTACGCAGAACCCGCTCGAGCAGGAGGGCACTTACCCGCTGCCCGAGGCGCAGGTCGACCGTTTCATGCTCAAGGCGCGTATCACCTATCCCAAAAAGCAGGAGGAGCGCGATATCATGCGTCTGAATCTGGCCGGCGGCGGGCTGCCGAAGCCCAACCGGGTGATTTCGCCCGAGGACATTGTGAAGGCCCGCGAGGTGGTGAGCGACGTCTACATGGACGAGAAGATCGAGAAGTACATCGTCGACATCATCTTCGCCACGCGCGAGCCGTCCGAGTACAAGTTGCCGAATCTCGTTTCGCTGATCGCCTACGGCGGATCGCCCCGCGCGAGCATCTCGCTGGCGAAGGCGGCCAAGAGCTATGCGTTCATCAAGCGGCGCGGCTACGTGATTCCCGAGGACGTGCGGGCCGTCTGCCACGACGTGCTGCGCCACCGCATCGGTCTCACGTACGAAGCCGAGGCCGAGAACATCACTTCGGAGGAGATCATTACCGAGATACTGAACAACGTGGAGGTACCTTAGTCTGAACGGAGGATCGAGAGATGACGGACAGAGCGACGGAAAGCAGCAGCGAGATCCTGCGGCAGGTGCGGCGGATCGAGATCAAGACGCGCGGGCTGAGCAACGACATTTTCGCAGGCAAGTATCACAGCGCTTTCAAGGGCCGGGGCATGGCCTTCAGCGAGGTGCGCGAGTACCGCATGGGCGACGATGTCCGCGACATCGACTGGAACGTGACCGCCCGCAGCATGAAACCTCATATCAAGGTCTACGAGGAGGAACGCGAACTGACGATGATGCTGCTGGTGGACGTCAGCGGTTCGCGCATGTTCGGTACGACCGCCCGTCTCAAGAAAAATACGATCACCGAAATCGCCGCCGTGCTGGCTTTCTCGGCCGCGCAGAACAACGACAAGGTAGGGTGCATCTTTTTCAGCGACAGGGTCGAGAAGTTCATCCCGCCGAAAAAAGGACGTTCGCATGTGCTGACGATCATCAAGGAGCTGATAGGGTTCCGCCCCGAGAGCGGAGGGACCGACCTCGCGGAAGGGCTGCGCTGCCTGACCAACGTTCTTAAGAAGCGCTCGACGGCGTTCGTGCTGTCCGATTTTCTCGATACGACGGGCGACCGGGCCGATTTCGAGGATGCGCTGAAGATCGCTTCCGGCAAGCACGATCTGGTCGGCATCCGGGTTTACGACCGGCGCGAGGCCGAGATGCCCGACGTGGGGATCGTCGAGCTGCGCGATGCCGAAACCGGCGAGCGGGTGTGGGTCGACACGTCGTCCAAGACCGTGCGCGACCATTACGCGTCGAGCTGGCGGCACACCGAGTCGGTCGTCGAGGCGGCGCTGCGGCGCAGCCGGGTCGACAGCGTGGCGGTCGCTACCGGCGAGGATTACGTCGCTTCGCTGATGAAGCTTTTCAGACGGCGGTAGCGTCCGTCCGATTTCTGTTTTTGAAAAACGTTACGCGAGTTTATGCTGCATATGCTTAAAATAGGAGCTCTCGCCGCGCTGACGCTCGGCGCTGCCGCCGTCCGGGCGGCCGATCCGGTCGTCTCGGCCCGTTTCTCGGCCGACTCGGTAATGATCGGCGACCAGTTCAGTCTGGACATACGGGTGGACAAGGACGTGATGGAGGTCGTCGACTTTCCCGTGTTCAACGGCTTTCTGAGCGATTCGGCCGACATCGAGATTCTGGCCGAGAGTCCCGTGGACACGCTGAAAGCCGAAGGAAGGCGGATCACTCTCGGCAAGAGCTATCTGCTGGCCGGTTTCGACGAGGGACGCTACCGCATGGGACGCTTCCCCGTGCTGCGGGTCGATAAGAACCTGATCGACACGGTCTGGTCGCACGATTCGCTGGCGATCGATATTCATACGCTGCCGGTCGATACGCTGACGCAAACGATCCACGACGTGAAGCCCCCGCTGCGGACGCCTTTGCGTTTCGCCGAGATACGGGGATGGCTGATACTGGGCTGGCTGGCGGCTGTGGCCGTCATTGCGGCCGTATTGCTCGTTCGGCGCCGGATGGAGCTCCGGGCCCTTCCCGGCGGCCGGCGGCCCGGCGAGCCGCCCCATGTGTGCGCGATCCGTCAGCTCGAGATGCTGCACAACCAGAAGCTGTGGCAGAGCGGTAAGCAGAAGCAGTATTATACGGGCATTACCGACATTTTGCGTCGCTACATAGGCGACCGCTATCGCGTCAAAGCGATGGAGCTGACCTCGCAGGAGATTCTCGACGAGATGGAGCGGCAGCGGTTGAGCGGCGAGGCCGCCGACCGGCTGAAGAACATCCTGCTGACGGCCGATTTCGTCAAGTTCGCCAAGTTCGTCGCCGATGCCGAGCGGAACGAGGAAGTGTACAGCGATGCCTACTATTTCGTCGAACAGACCAAGGAGACGGAAGTAGAGCACACGCCGGCCGAGCTGGAGCCGGTGCAAAAGCAGGAGGAGGTGAAGCCATGATACGAAGAACGATTTTGACCGTATTGCTGCTCGTCTTCTGCGGCGCGGCTGCGGCTCAGAAATATCCCGAGCGCCGCGCGATCCGCTCGGGCAACCGGCAGTACGAGAAGGGGGCCTATCCCGAGGCCGAAACGGCCTATCGACGGGCTTTGGAGAAGACGCCCGACTCGCCCGAGGCGACGTTCAATCTGTCCGATGCGCTCTATAAGCAGGAACGTTACGACGAGGCGGGCAAGCTCGCCGCCTCCGCCGCGCAGCAGCTGGCAGCCGACCCGTCCCGGCGCGAGGAAGCCGCTCAGGCATTTTTCAATCAGGGAAACGCGCTGTTCAAGCAGCGCAAGTTGCAGGAAGCCCTCGAGGCTTACAAAAATTCGCTGAAGCTGAACCCCGGCGATATGGAGGCCAAGTTCAACTACGCCTACACGAAAAAACTGCTCGATCGGGATCAGAACAACCAGAACGATCAGAACAACCAGAATAACCAGAACGATCAGAATAATCAAAACAATCAGGATAATCGGGATAATCAGAATAACCAGAACGACCGGAAGAACGATAACGATCGGAACAACCGAAACGACGACCCGAATCGGGACCCGAACAAGGACCCGAACCGGAATCCGGACGGCGATCCGAACGATCCGAACGATCCGAGCGATCCGAGCGACAAGCCCCGTCCGGATTCGGGCAAGCAGCCGCAAGACGGCGGCATGAGCCGCGAGGAGGCCGAACGTCTGCTCGATGCCGTGCAGGGCAGCGAGGACAAGACCAAAGAGAAGGTCGACGCGAAGAAGGCGAAAGTCGTCGGACGGTCGGGCAAAAACTGGTAGTTCGGCCGGGGGGAACCTGTTCCGTGCGACAGAAAAAGGACGCTTTCTCTGAGGACGAAATATCGGGACGGGACGGAGCCGCTTCGGACTCGGGCGGGCGTTTCCCGCAGGGCGCTCGGCGGAGCGGAAAGTCCGGGAAAGGCAGAACCGCGCTGTCGGGAAAAACGGATAGTAATGAACGGGAATAAATCGGAAAGTAAGTGGATATAGTGAGATTTGCCAATCCGAAGCTGCTGTGGCTGCTGACGCTGGTCGTCCCGATGACGGCCTATTACGTTTACCGTTTGCGGCAGGGGCGCGCGACGATGCGCATCTCGACCGTGTCGGGGCTTCGGGGCGTGCCGCGCGGAGCGCGCTATTATCTGAGGCATATGCCTTTCGTGTTGCGCTGCGGAGCCGTTGCGCTGTTGGTCGTTGCGTTGGCCCGTCCGCAGAGTTCCCAGAGCGATTCGAGTCGGACGACCGAGGGAATCGACATCGTGCTGTCGCTCGACATTTCGGGCAGCATGCTCGCCCGCGATTTCCAGCCCGACCGGATTTCGGCCGCCAAGGAGGTGGCCGCGAGCTTCATCGCCGACCGGCCGAACGACCGGATCGGTCTGGTCGTTTTCGCCGGGGAAAGTTTCACGCAAAGCCCGCTGACGACTGATAAGGCTTCGCTGCTCAATATTTTGGGCACGGTCCGCAGCGGCATGATCGACGACGGCACGGCCATAGGAAACGGGCTGGCCACGGCCGTGAACAGGCTGCGCGAAAGTCAGGCCAAGAGCAAGGTCGTGATCCTGCTGACCGACGGCGTCAACAACAGCGGCCAGATCGCTCCGCTGACGGCGGCCGACATCGCTTCTACGCTCGGCATCCGCGTCTATACGATAGGAGTCGGCAGCGAGGGACAGGCTCCCTATCCGGCCCTCGACATGTGGGGAAACCTCAGTTTCGTCCCGATGAAGGTCGAGATCGACGAGAAGATACTCTCCGATATAGCCGAGAAGACCGGAGGGCGCTATTTCCGCGCTACCGATAACGAGAAGCTCCGCGAAATCTACAAGGAGATCAACCGTTTGGAGAAAAGCCGGGTCGAGGTCGAGAGTCAGACGCGTTACGACGAGCGTTTCGCCCCTTTCGTTCTCGGCGCGTTGCTGCTGCTTGCGGCCGGATTCGCCATGCGCCGGCTGTGGTTCCGCCAGATTCCTTAAAAACAGAGATTGTCATGTTCCGATTTGCAACTCCCGAATATTTCTATCTGCTGCTGATTCTGCCTCTTTTGTGGGGCGTACACTTGCTTTCGGCCCGGGCCCGGCGGCGGGCGATCGAGCGCTTCGGCGATCCGGCGACCGTTTCGGAATTGATGCCCGAGGCTTCGACGGCGCGGCCGCGCTACAAGTTCGTGCTATTCTCGGCGGCCGTGCTGCTGCTGGTCGTCGCGCTGGCCCGTCCGCAGTTCGGTTCGAAACTCAAGGAGGTGACTCGCACCGGGATCGAGATGATGCTGGCGGTCGATGTGTCGAACAGCATGCTGGCTCAGGATTTCGAACCGAGCCGTTTGGAGCGGACCAAGTTCGCGATCGACAGGCTGACTCAGCAGCTCGAGCAGGACCGTATCGGGCTGATCGTGTTCGCCGGTGACGCCTACATGCAGCTTCCCATTACGTCCGACTATGTGGCCGCGCGCAGCTTCGCCGCCCAGATATCGCCTACGATGGTGTCCAAGCAGGGTACGGCGATCGGCGCGGCGATCGATCTGGCCGCCAGCTCGTTTTCGTCCGGCAGCGAGGGTAGCCGCGTGATCGTCGTCATTTCCGACGGCGAGAACCACGAGGACGACGCGCTCGCGGCGGCGAAGGCGGCAGCTGAGAAGGGCATCAGAATCTACACGATCGGCATAGGCACGCCCGAGGGCGCTCCGATTTCGATCGACGGCGAGTTCATCAAGGACGAGCAGGGCGACATGGTCGTGTCGAAGCTCGACGAACAGATGCTCGAACAGATCGCGCTGACGACCGGCGGAGCCTATATCCGGGCTACGAACCGCAGTTTGGGGTTAGACGAGATCGTGCAGAAAATCAACGAGGTCGAGAAAAAAGAGCTCACGTCGACCGTGTTCGAGGATTTCAACGAGCAGTACCAGTATCTGATCGGTCTGGCGCTCGCCTTGCTGTTGCTTGAGTTCGCGATGCTCGAGCGTCGGAGCCGCCTGCTGGCCCGTTTCAATATTTTCAGAAAACGCTGAAATATGCGGACGAACCCCGTACTTTTGGGGATCGTTGTCCGTTCCGATTCCATTGTCGTATGTTGGACCGTTTTACGGATCGACCTGTCGGGACGAGCTCCGTATACCTGCGACGGATAACAACCGGGAGCCGGTCGGGACGAACATCGGAAAAGCGGAATCGTTGTCCCGGAATATGATCCGGGCGGTTTCCCCGTTCAGACTCGACGGCCGGGCGTGCTTGGTTCCATGTATGGAAATTTCGTGTGGATGGGACCGCTCGTTGGATAGGGAACGGGAAATCGCGTCCCCGCTTGTCCGGACAGATCGATCCGGATGGGATTCGGAAGAATAGCCATGCGGATCGTCTCTTTTCCCGTTTCGTTTTCGTTCGCGAGCTTGCCGGGCGGCTGCGGTGATGAAGCTATGATTTTTGAGACGCTCCGGCGGAAATTAGCCGAAAATCACGTACATTTGTACCGTATGGGCGCTGGCCGTCCGTGCGTGAACGAATTTGGAAGAAGCCATGACCGGAGACGAGAGGGAATTCGAGACCTTGCAGGTCCATGCGGGCTATACGCCCGATGCGACGCACTCGCGCGTGACGCCGCTGTATCAGACCACCGCTTATACTTTCGACAGTGCGGAGCACGGAGCCGACCTGTTCGCACTGCGCGAGTCGGGCAATATCTATACCCGTTTGCAGAATCCGACGACCGATATGCTCGAGAAGCGCGTGGCCGCGCTCGAGGGCGGACCGGCCGCATTGGCCGTTTCGTCGGGGCATTCGGCTCAGCTCGTCGCGCTGACGAGCATATTGAGCCCGGGCGACAATTTCGTCAGCTCGCCCTATCTGTACGGGGGCACGCACAACCAGTTCAAGATCGTGCTGCGCAATTTCGGGCTCGAGTGCCGCTTCGCGCCGGACAACGATCCGCAGCATATGGAGTCGCTGATCGACCCGCGCACGCGGGCGATCTATGTCGAGACGATCGGCAATCCGAGCTTCGCCGTGCCCGATTTCGGCGCGCTTGCCGCGCTTGCACGGCGCTACGACCTTCCGCTGATCGTCGACAATACGTTCGGAGCCGGCGGCTACCTGTGCCGTCCGATCGAGTACGGCGCTGCCGTCGTCGTCGAGTCGGCGACCAAGTGGCTCGGCGGGCACGGCACGTCGATGGGCGGCGTGATCGTCGAGGGCGGAACCTACGATTGGAACAACGGCAAATATCCGATGCTGTCCGAGCCTTCGGAGAGCTATCACGGTCTGCGTTTTACGGAGGCCTTCGGACAGTTGGCTTTCATCGCCAAGTGCCGGGCCGAGGGAGTGCGCGATTTGGGGTGCTGCATCTCGCCGTTCAACTCCTTCATGATCATGCAGGGCATCGAGACGCTGTCGCTGCGCGTGCAGCGCGAGGCGGACAACGCGCTGGCGCTGGCACGCTACTTCAAGGCTCATCCGCTCGTCGAGCAGGTGTTCTATCCCGGGCTGGAGGACGATCCGCACCACGAGCTGGCCGCCCGCTATCTGCGTCATGGCTTCGGCTGCGTGCTGTCGGTCGTGCTCAAGGGCGACAAGCGGCAGACCGAGTCGCTGGTGGACCATTTGCGGCTCGTGTCGCATCTGGCCAACGTGGGCGACAACCGCACGCTGATTATCCAGCCGGCGGCGACGACCCATTCGCAGCTTTCCGAGGAGGAGCAGCGCGCGGCCGGCGTCCTGCCGACGCTGTTGCGTATCTCGGCCGGTATCGAGCATATCGACGACCTGATTCGCGATTTCGAGCAAGCCTTTTTTTACGTGAAAGCCTGACGGACGGAAATGCCGGTACGTTACTACAAATACGACAAGCCTTTCGTGCTCGAGAACGGGGAGCGGCTCCCCGAGCTGCAGATCGCCTATCATACCTACGGCAAGTTCAAGGGAAACAATGCGATTTGGGTCTGCCACGCGCTGACGGCTAATTCGGACGTGGCCGACTGGTGGCCGCGGACCGTCGAGCAGGGGCGCTTTCTCGATCCGCGTCGGTACTATGTCGTATGCGCGAACGTCATCGGGTCGCATTACGGCTCGACGGGGCCGCTGAGCTTGAATCCGGCGACCGGAAAGCCCTATTACGGGTCGTTCCCGTTCATCACCGTGCGCGATATGGTGAACGCGCATCTGCTGTTGGCCGACCATTTGGGGGTCGGGTCGGTCCGGGCCGTGATCGGCAGCTCGATCGGAGGGTTTCAGGCGCTCGAGATGGCGCTCGCGAGGCCCGGTTTCGCCGAGCGCCTCGCTCTGATCGCTACGGCCGCACGCAGTCAGCCGTGGACGATCGCCTTCAACGAGTCGCAGCGAATGGCCATCGAGGCCGACGGAACGTTCGGCGCCGAAGACGGCGAGGCCGGGAAGCGCGGCATGCGCGTCTCCCGCTCGGTCGGACTGCTGAGCTACCGGGGCTCGTCGGCCTACAACGCGACGCAGCAGGAAAACGACAACCTGTACAAGGTGGCCGGCTTCCGGGCCACCACCTATCAGCAGTATCAGGGCGACAAGCTTTGTCGCCGCTTCGACGCCTATTCCTACTACCGGCTGACGCAGGCTTTCGACTCGCACAACGTGGGCCGCTACCGGGGCGGCGTCGAGAGCGCGCTCTCGACGATCCGGTGTCCGGCGATGATCGTCGGCATCTCGTCCGACATGCTGTTTCCCGTGTCGGAGCAGGTGTTCCTGTATCGGCACATTCCGAACAGCCGGCTCCGGCTGATCGATTCTCCGTTCGGACACGACGGCTTTCTGGTCGAGTACGATAAGCTGAATGCGATCCTGAAGCCGTTCGTGAACGGCTCGATATAGCGCGGCGCGGCAAGTCCGGCGGCAACGGAATTTTCGGACAGGCGGCGGACCCGGCGGGGCGGAAACGGCCCGCTGCGGGACAGGATAGATAACCCGACAGTGTGCGGAAAACGACGATAGAATAATACGAATAACCCACTAAACCTAAAGCTTATGACACCGAAACCATTCTTCCGTTCTGCGGGACCGCTTGCGACTGCCCGGCGCATTCTTTTCGCCGGAGTGTCGCTGCTATGCGTGGTTCCCGCCTTTTCCCAGAAAGTGCACGATGCGATCCGTCCGCTCCCGGCCGGGGCCGTGCGTCTCGACGGATTTTTCGAGAACGACATCCGGAACTCGATCGACCATTGGAACAAGGGCGTCGTGCCCTATGCCGCCATGGTCGACTTTTTTCGCAACGGACGCAGCCAGTTCGCGCTGGGCGAGATGTGGGGCAAGGCGGTCCGTTCGGGCTGCATGTTCTACCGCTACACGGCCGATCCGGAGCTCAAGGAGATTCTCTCGCAGACCGTGAAGGACCTGCTGAGCACGGTGCGGCCGAACGGCAGCATCAGTTGCGTGCCTCCCGAGAAGCAGCCCGACGGGCCCGGCGGCGATCTGTGGGAACGGAAGTACGTGTTGCTCGGCTTGGACCGCTATTACGATCTGGTCGAGGCCGATCCGGCCGTGCTGCGGGCGATGACCGATCAGGCCGATTGCATCATCGAGCAAGTGGGCGAGCCGCCCAAAGTGCCGATCACGTCGCTGGGCTGGAGTCCGAACCATATCGAGTCGAGCACGCTGCTCGAACCGTTCATGCGTCTTTACAACCGCACGGGCGAAAAGCGCTACCTCGATTTCGCCCGCTATATCGTCTCGACCGGCGGCTCCGAAGGATACGATATTTTCCGTCAGGCATATGACAACGTGCCTCCCCATGAAATGGGCGGTCCCTATCCGAAGGCCTACGAGATGATGTCGATGTTCGAGGGGGCGGTGGAGTATTACCGCGTGACGGGCGACGAGTACGTCCGTCGTTCGTTCATGAATCTGTACGACAATATCCGCCGCAACGAAATCACGATCGTCGGCAACGGCGGAGGCGACCAGCCCTATCATCCGGCCGTGATGGGCGAGGGGTGGGACCATACGGCCGTCGAGCAGACCAATCCCGACATCACGCGCATGATGGAGACCTGCGTCGGCGTGACGTGGATGAAATTCTGCAGCCAGATTCTGCGCCTTACGGGCGACCCGTCGGCCGTCGACGAGATCGAGAAGTATATCTACAACGGGTTGCTTGGCGCGATGAAGCCGTCGGGCGACGGCTTCAGCTACGTCAACCTGTTCAATGGCGAGAAGGTCACCAATTACGGTTGGGGGACGACGTTCGGCTCGCTGCCGGTTACGTGCTGCAACCTGAACGGTCCGATGGGTCTGGCCTATATTCCGTTCGTGGCCGTCATGGAGTCGGATCGCGGCCCGGTCGTGAACTTGTACAATGCCGCGCGTGCCGAGCTCTCGACGCCGCAGGGCGACTCGCTGAGTCTTCGCATCGAGACCGACTTTCCTCTTTCCGATCGGGTGCTCGTGCGGGTCGATCCGCATGCCGCGTCCCTTTTCACGCTGTCGCTGCGCATTCCGTCGTGGAGCGAACGGACCGTCGTCAAAGTCAACGGCAAAAAGGTCCGGAGCGTCGAGCCGGGCGCTTACCTCTCCCTCGAACGGACTTGGGAGCCGGGCGACCGCGTCGAGCTCGCGTTCGACATGCGCTGCCGGCTGCTGGACGCTCCGCGCGGCAGCAACCGGGCCGGAGACTCGTTTCAGGCTTTGGTCTGGGGGCCGATCGTGCTGGCCCGCGACGAGAACATCGATCCGGACTACGATGAACCGGTGCGCGTCGTGGCCGGCAAGGACCGTGTCGTTCGCGTGAAGCGCGTCGCTCCGACGCTTGCCTCGACGCGGCTGGAGTTCGAGGTCCCGACGGACGACGGGCCGATCCGGATGACCGACTACGCCTCGGTGAACGGATGGGAGGGAGCTCATATCTGTACATGGCTGCCGGTGAAGTAGCCCCGGACCGGAGCGGCGGATAGGTTGCCGGAGCGGTCTCCTCGTTCGGCAACCATGCCGGAAAGCCCTTCGCGGGACGGGAGCCGCCGATGTCCATATTTTGTTTACTTTTTTCGATCGAATCCGCGAAAGTACGGATGAATCTGCTTATTTTTGCAACGCTGTTTTTTCGTATCTTTAACCTCGTGCGACTGGACGTCAGCGTTCGGGCGTCGGGGCAGGGGCCGCCGCGAAGGCGTTCGTGGCGTCGGCTCCGAGCGAGACAGCCTGTATGAATTTAAAGGATAAAGGATAACGATGAGACTACCCGAATCAGCCAATGTTCTCTTGCTGGGCTCCGGAGGGCGCGAGCACGCCTTCGCATGGAAGATCGCACAGAGCAAGCGCCTGGCGCGCCTGTTCATCGCTCCGGGCAATGCCGGAACGGCCCTTTGCGGCACGAATGTCGATATCAATCCGACCAATTTCGGCTCGGTCAAGCAGTTCGTGCTGTCGAACAACATCAACATGGTCGTCGTGGGGCCCGAGGAGCCGCTGGTGCGCGGGATATACGACTTTTTCCGGGAGGACAGCCAGATCAGCAACATCCCGGTGATCGGGCCGTCCGCGCTCGGCGCGCGTTTGGAGGGTAGCAAGGAGTTCGCCAAGGATTTCATGACGCGGCACGGAATTCCGACGGCCCGTTATCGCAGTTTCACCAAAAAGAACGTCGAGGAGGCGTACGCGTTTCTGGAGACCCTGCAGGCTCCCTATGTGCTGAAGGCCGACGGTCTGGCCGCCGGCAAGGGCGTGCTGATCGTGCCTTCGCTCGAAGAGGCGAAGAGGGAGCTCGGAGAGATGCTGTCGGGCCGTTTCGGCCATGCCGGCGATACGGTCGTGATCGAGGAATACCTTTCGGGTATCGAGTGTTCCGTTTTCGTCGCGACGGACGGCAAGAGCTATCGTGTATTGCCCGTAGCCAAGGACTATAAGCGCGTAGGCGAGGGAGATACCGGACCCAATACGGGCGGCATGGGCGCCGTGTCGCCGGTCCCGTTCGCCGACGAGGCGTTCATGGGCGAGGTGGTCCGGACGATCGTCGAGCCGACCGTCGAGGGACTGCGCAAGGACGGGATCGACTACAAGGGATTCATCTTCATCGGTCTGATGAACGTGGGCGGCAAGCCTTACGTGATCGAGTACAATGTCCGCATGGGCGATCCCGAAACCGAGGTCGTGTTTCCGCGTATCGAGTCGGACCTGATCGATTTGTTCGAGGCGATCGCTTTCGGCCGGCTCGACCGGCATGAGCTGGTCGTTTCGCCCCGCACGGCCGTGACGGTCGTCTGCGTATCGGGCGGCTATCCGGGAGAGTATGCCAAGGGAATGGAAATATCCGGACTGGGAAAGCCTTCCGACAGCATCGTTTTCCACGCCGGCACGTCGGCCAAGGGGGCTAAGGTGCTGACTGCCGGAGGACGCGTGTTGGCCGTCACCTCTTTCGGGGACGGTATCGAACAGGCCGCCGCCGCATCGTATCGGACGATCGAGACCATCGACTATCAGGGGAAATACTGCCGCACCGATATAGGCCGGGACCTTTTATAGCGTGCGGCCATGGGCTACGACGTGACCCGGCAGGGATTGGGGTGGACCCTGTTCTTCTTCGCTTTGCTGCTGTTGCTGTTCTGGAAGCATTCTCTCGCGGAGCCCGTGCCTTTCGATCCGCTTTCGGCCGGCGACATGCCTCTCGGCGCTGTGCTGGCCGGCGTAGCCCGGCGTCTGCCGGTCTTTTCGGGAATTCTGTCGGCCCTACTGGCGTTCGCAGGAGGAGTCGTGCTCACGCGCATCGTCTCGCGGAACATGATCCTGCTCGAGCGGACTTACATGCCGATTCTGTTGTATCCTGCCGTCGGATGCAGCGCCTATTTCGGTCCCGAGTCGCTGCCTGCGCTCGCTGCCTCTTTTTTGACGATCGTTTCGTTCGATACGATGCTCGTGTCGTTCCGTCGGACGGCCCGTTTCGGCAGTCTGTTCAACGCGACGATTCTGGCAGGGGCGGCGCTGTTGGTCTGGTCTCATACGATTGTGTACGTGCTGTTGCTGCCTTTTGCGCTGGCCGTATTCAAGCGAAGCGGCCGCGAGTGGATCGTGGCCTGGGTCGGGATGCTGTTGCCCCTGGCGATTTGCTCGTATATCGAGTGGGGAACGGGACGGTCGTTTCTCGGGCCCGTTTCGAGACTGTGGGAAGGCGTGAGGGGGGCTTTCGCCGGTCCGGGGTTCGATCTTCCGACGATCCGTCCGGCCCTTTGGGTGTTCTGGAGCATGTGCCTGACGGTGACCGTGCTGTCGCTCGTGGCGCTTTGGCGGCGCAGCGGCACGATGCGGACGCGCGCCTACAAATCCTCCGTCTATTTTCTGTGGATTCTGTTCTTCTCCCTCTTGCCGTTGGCCGCGCCCGGACGCGCGATGACGGACCTCGTGCTGCCGGCCGCTCCGCTCGCCGTCGTGATGCCCGCCTATTTCAGCCGCCGCAGCGGCTGGATTCCCGATGCGGTCTATCTGCTGTTGTTCGGCAGCGTCATTTGTTACGGCCTACTCTCTTGGGCGGGATATTGAGGCCATTGTTCGTCCCTCGCCAATGGCCGGACGATTCTTTGGACTTGCCGTGCGGCCGTTGAATACGAAAAAAGTCAGCGACGCTTCCTCGTAGGTGCCTCTTTTCTTTCGGTAGGGAGCGGATGTTGCCGCTGCACTGCGCGCGGTGTGTCGGCGTTGGGAGAATCCGTGGCTTGGCCTGTCGGCCGGGCGCCCGTCGATCTTCGAGGCAGTAAAGTGTGCGAGGTCTGTACCGGAGCCTCTATTTCTTCGGCTTCTTTTGAGGGCAGATCACGCGCAGGGCTCCCGGTTCGCACGCGATGCGCACCGGAAACCGGGGACCCGGCTGCCCGTCGATGTCGGTCGTTTCCTCGTTGTAGGAGTGCAGCAGGATGTCGCGGCTCTTGAAGTGGACGATTCCGGCCGGATAATCCTTCGTGTTGCGCTTGATGAAATGAAAGATCGTCCGGACCGTCTCGATCGGCCGGTCGCCCTTGATGACGATCACGTCGAGCAGCCCGTCGTCGATTTCGGACAGATAGGCGAAACGCATCTGGCCTGCCGTGCGGCCGTTGAACACGAAGAAAATCAGCGACGGTCCCTCGTAGTTGCCTCCGTCGGACTCGATCGAAATGTGCATCTTCCGGAAGTTGGGCAGTTCGCCGAGCCCTCCGAAATAGTAGGCCAGCTTGCCGAAGGTGTTCTTGAGTATCGTCGGCGTCTTTTGCGAGACGTCGGTAAAAAGCCCGCAACTGAATACGTTGACGAAATACTCGTCGTTGGCCCGGCCCAGATCGACGCGTCTGATCTCTCCGCCGAGAATTCTCCGGCAGGCCTTCTCGATGTCCGACGGGACGCCCAGCGTGTTCGCGAAGTCGTTGGCCGTCCCGGTCGGCAGCACGGCTACGGGCAGATCGAGGTTCCGCCGTTTGAGCAGGTTGACCACGTAGTTGACCGTGCCGTCCCCGCCGGCGACGAGGATATGGTGGTAGCTGCCGTCGATGTCGTCCAGCAGGTCGGTCTCCTCGGTTTCGGTGAACGCCAAACGGTAGGGCATGATCGAGTACCCTCCTCGCTGGTAGATGTCGATGATGTTGTCGAGCCAGTCGGTGATTACCGTCTCGCCCGCTTTCGGATTGTACGCGAAACGGACTTTTTGCATCTGTTTTTGCTTTTTGCGTGCGGGAATGCGAATTTCCTGCCGGATTACCGGGCGATCGTTCGGCCGAGTTCCGGGGTGACGTATGTTTGGAAACGTCCCTGCTCGTCCGAGTAGATCAGATAGGCCTGTATCTCGGGATGGGCGGCGAGAAATTCCTTGCCGCGCTCGAGTCCCATGACCATCAGAGCCGTGCCGTAGGCGTCGGCCTCCGCCGAAGTTTCCGCGACGACCGTGGCCGAAAGCAGGTCGCTGGTTACGGGCTGCCCCGTTCTCGGATCGACCGTATGGACGATCTTTCGGCCGCTCGAGTCGGTGCGGAACTTGCGGTAGTTGCCCGATGTGGCGAGTCCTTTCCCGCTCAGCGAGATTTTGACCTGCAGGTCGGCTCCCGGCGTGAAGTTGCCTTCTTTCGGCCGGTCGATCCCGACGACCCATGGCTTGCCCTTGGCGTTGAGGCCCCGGCAGAAAATCTCTCCTCCGACCTCGATCATGTATTCCTCGATTCCCAGTTTTTCGAAATAGGCTGCGATATAGTCCGACGTAGCCCCCTGCGCGATCGAGTTCAGGTCGATCTGCATGCGGGGATCGGCTTTCCGCAGGCGGCCGTTCTCGACGGCGATCTTGTCGTATCCGACCAGCTTGAGCAGCGAATCGACGTCGGGGTTTTGTACCGGTACGTCGCCCGTGAAGCCATAGGCTGCGGTGAGCGGCTTGACGGTGATGTCGTAGGCTCCGTCCGACTGTTCGCTGATACGCCGGGCGGTCCGGATACATTCGGCGATGAAGCCGTCTGCCGAATCCGTTTCGTTGCGGTTCAGCCGGCTGAGCAGCGATTGCGGGTTGTAGAGCGACATCGAGTTGTCCACCTCGGTCAGCAGGCTGTCGATCTCTTTTTCCATGTGTAGGGGCCCGTCGCTTTTTACCAATATATGATAGGTCGTTCCCTGCGTGAAGCCGTCGAAGCGGCTGACGGTCGGGCCGTCTCCTGTTTTCCGTCCGCACGATACGGCGAGCAGGGCGGTCATGATGTATAGTGTCGTTCTGATATTCATTGCGGTTTCGGGATATGAGGATTCTTCGTTCGCGTCGGTGCGCGCGTTGCTCTTGCGGAGCGCTACGAATTTTTACAAATTTATGGTTTTTATGCGATATGCAAATTATTTTTCGTTACTTTGCTGCAGACAAATTTGTAAGGAAGGAAGACGGGGGTGCCGTGCGGCGCCGCGCCGCGACCCGGAGGGACACGCCGTTCGAGGCGGATGTCCGGCCGAGCGGCGGCGGGCGGGAAGAAGCGGCTGAGATCAAACCCCAAGACCTGATACGGTTAATACCGTCGGAGGGAGTTTTTCCGGTACGTTCCGCGCGTCATGGCCGCCGCTTCCCTTTCTCATAGACGATCTTTTCAGATGGAAGTGTTTTTGAACGGGACGAAGATCCCGACCGAGGCGGCTACCCTTTCCCAATTGATCGAGCAGCAGCGGATTCCCGTGGCCGGCATTGCCGTGGCCTTGGGCAGCCGCGTCGTCCGCCGCGAACAGTGGGAAACTACGCCGCTCGAGGAGGGCTGCGAGATTACGGTGATCCGCGCCACGCAAGGAGGATAGGCATGACGACGACGGATCGATTGACGGACGCGCCGCTGCTCGTTACGCTGCCGCGCGTGCTGAAAAGCGAGGCGGAAACGCTCGCGGCGCTGTGCCGCGCGGGCGCGGGACCGATTCATATCCGCAAACCCGAGTCCTCGGCCGCCGAAGTGGAAGGGCTGCTGCGCGATTTGTGCGCGGCGGGAGCGGACATGGATTGTTTCACGCTGCATTACGACGAGCCTCTGGCCCGGCGCTACGGGTTGGGCGGAGTGCATTTGCGCGGCGAGCGGATCGCGGCGGGAGCCGGCAAAGGTCTCCGGCGCAGTTGCTCGACGCACGGCTGGGACGAGGTCGAGCGCTACGGCCCGGTAGCCGATTACGTTTTCCTCAGCCCGTTGTTCGACTCCATATCCAAGGCAGGATATCGCAGCGCCGTTTCGCTGGAAGAGGCCCGCTCGCGGTTGCCGCTGAGCGAGGGGCGCGTCGTCGCGCTGGGCGGAGTCTGCGCGGAAAATATCGCATGGGCCCGCTTGGCCGGTTTCGACGGAGCCGCGTCGCTCGGCGCCGTCTGGGTCACGGAGGGCGACCGGCTCGATGCGCAGGCTACCGTGCTCCGGTTTCTGAAGCTGCGCCGCAAGTGGCGGGCTGCCGGGGGATGTCTTCAGCTCATATCGGACGGGAACATGTCTGTTGCCGAAGCGTTTCTGCGCGGCGGCGGGCGCTGGGTGCAGCTTCGCATGAAGGATACGCCTGCCGGGCAGATCGTCGGCCGGGGCCGCGAATTGCTCGCGTTGTGCCGGGCATGGGGCGCTCTGCTGATCGTCAACGACGCGCCGGAACTCTCTGCCGAGATCGGGGCCGACGGCGTGCATCTCGGACAGGGCGATATGGCGCCCGCCGAGGCTCGCCGTATCGTCGGCGAAGGAGCGATTGTCGGTTCGACGGCCAATACGTTCGAGCAGATCGCCGGGCGCTGCGACGGGCAGACCGACTATATCGGCCTCGGTCCGTTCCGCTATACGACGACCAAAAAAAATCTGGCTCCCGTGTTGGGGGCCGAGGGATACCGGTCGATTCTGGAACGGATGCGGCGGGAAGGGATCGCGCTGCCGGTCGTTGCGATCGGGGGCATTTTGCCCGAGGACGTGCCCGGGCTGATGCCTTCGGGAGTGATGGGCATAGCCGTGAGCGGAGCCCTCTCGCGGGCCGCCGATGCCGAACGGCAGACCGTCCGTTTCGTCGAGTCGCTGCGGGCCGGTGTCCGCGGTCGGAAAATCGGTCCGGAGAAAAAGAGCGGACAATAATGAATCGAGTTTTAATTTAGAAGAATAGATGGAAAAATTGCAAATTGCCGACAAGAGCTTCTCGTCGAGGCTGTTCGTCGGAACCGGCAAATTCTCGTCGAGCGCTCTGATGAGCGAGGCCGTCCGGGCCAGCGGGAGCGAGCTGGTGACCGTCGCGCTGAAGCGCGTCGAGCTGGAGAATCCTCAGGACGATATCTTGAGTCATTTGGATACCGGGCGCGTGGGTCTGCTGCCCAATACCTCGGGCGTGCGCAATGCCCGCGAGGCGGTTTTTGCCGCTCAGCTGGCCCGCGAGGCGCTCGGAACGAACTGGATGAAGCTGGAGATACATCCCGATCCGCGCTATCTGTTTCCCGATCCGGTCGAGACGCTGAAGGCCGCCGAGGAGCTCGTCAAGGACGGCTTCGTCGTGATGCCCTACGTTCATGCCGACCCGGTGCTGTGCCGGCGGCTGGAGGACGTCGGCGTCGCGTGCGTGATGCCGCTCGGCGCGCCGATCGGGTCGAACCGCGGGCTGCGGACCCGCGACCTGCTGAGGATCATCATCGAGCAAAGCACGGTTCCCGTCGTCGTGGACGCCGGCATCGGAGCCCCGTCGCACGCTGCCGAAGCGATGGAGATGGGAGCCGACGCGGTGCTCGTCAACACGGCGATCGCCGTGGCGGCCGATCCCGTCGCCATGGCCGGAGCGTTCCGCATGGCCGTCGAGGCCGGACGCACGGCTTTCGAGGCGCAGCTCGCGCCGGAACGTGCGGGCGCGTCGGCCACGAGCCCGCTGAACCCGTTTTTGGACAGTATCAAAGAGTTGGAGCAATGACGTACTACGATCTGATTCTCAAATACGACTGGGAAACGACGCGGCGCAAGATCTACGCCTCGACCGATGCCGACGTGGAGCGGGCGCTCGCTCACGATCGGCCTTCGATGGATGATTTCGCCGCGCTCGTTTCGCCGGCGGCCGACAAATATCTCGACGCGATGGCGGCCGAGAGCTACCGCATTACCCGCCGCCGGTTCGGCAACGTGATGCAGCTCTATATTCCGCTCTATCTGGCCAATATATGTCAGAACCACTGCGTCTACTGCGGTTTCAACTGCACGAACAAGATTCATCGGGCCATCCTGACACCCGACGAGATTCATGAGGAGTGCCGCGCGATCAAGAAAGACCCGTTCCAACATATTCTGCTCGTGACGGGCGAGGCTCCCCGCTCGTCGAGCGTACGGTACATGGCCGACTCGATGGAGATCGTCAAGCAGTACTTCCAGCAGATTTCGCTCGAGGTGCAGCCGCTCGAGACCGACGAGTACCGCCTGCTGATGGATCACGGGCTGCACTCGGTCTACGTCTATCAGGAAACGTACAACCGCGAGCGCTATCCGGTCTATCACCTGCGCGGCCGCAAGGCCGACTACCGCTACCGGCTCGAGACGCCCGACCGCTTGTGCGAGGCCGGCGTCTACAAGGTCGGCGTGGGCAACCTGATCGGGCTGGAGGACTGGCGCACCGAGGCGTTCTTCACGGCGCTGCACGTCCGCTATTTGGAGAACCGGTACTGGCGCACGAAGTATTCGATCGCCTTCCCGCGCCTGCGGCCTTATTACGGCGAGGACGGGTTCAATCCCGAGCATCCGACCACCGAGCGCAACCTGCTGCAGCTGATCTGCGCCTACCGCTTGCTGAGCGAGGACGTCGAGCTCTCCATATCGACCCGCGAGAGCGCCGCTTGCCGCGACACGGTGATGCCGTTCGGCGTGACGGTCATGAGCGCCGGATCGAAGACGACTCCGGGGGGATACGCGCATCCGATCGACGAGCTGGAGCAGTGGGCCGTCAACGACTCCCGGACGCCCGCCGAGGTGTTCGACGCCGTCCGGGCCAAAGGGTTCGAGCCCGTGTGGAAGGATTGGTCGCTTTTCATGCAGGAAGCGAATATTCCCGCGTAAATTTTGCTATATTTGTCACAGTCGAGCCAAGCTGCGGACAGTATTCCGGCGGGGATGGACCTTATCTCACCCATCGATTCCCCGAAGCGGGCTGTCCGCAGTTTTTCGGGGCGGCGGACCAAGGGAAGGAACATGCGAATACTGATTCAGCGCGTACGGCGCGCATCGGTCGGGATCGGGGGAAGCGTCCGATCCTCGATCGGACGGGGATTGTTGGTTTTGGTCGGAATCGGACCGGACGACGGCGAGGACGATGTCCGCTATCTGTGCGAGAAGCTCGTGAAGCTCCGCATTTTCGACGATGAGGCCGGCGTGATGAACCGCTCGGTCGTGGACGCGGGGGGCGATGTGTTGGTTGTCAGTCAGTTCACGCTGTATGCCTCGACGCGCAAGGGCAACCGTCCCTCTTATGTCCGAGCGGCCGGGCCCGAGGCGGCCGTGCCGCTTTACGAGCGTTTCGTCGCCGTGACGGGGAAGCTGCTCGGACGGCCCGTGCAGACGGGCGTGTTCGGAGCCGATATGCAGGTCGAACTGGTGAACGACGGGCCGGTAACGATCTGGATCGATTCGAAACGGAAAGAATATTGACAACGTACAAAGGCGGTAGGATATGACGATCAAGGAGGCGCAGGAACTGGTAGACGCATGGGGCGACAAGCATGCGATCCGTCACAACGAACTGGCGAACATGGCCTTGCTGACCGAGGAGATCGGTAAGCTGGCGCGCGTGATGGTCCGCCGCTACGGCGAGCACGCGGCCGATCCCCGTTTCCGGGGCGAGGTGACCGACGAGATCGGGGATATTCTGTGGGCTCTGATCGGCGTGGCCAACCAGACGGGCGTCGATCTGACCGCCGCGCTGATCCGCGCGCTGGAGCGCAAGAGCGAGGAGTCGGAGGCTCCCTCGGGCCGGAAGGCGTGATTTCGGGCGAACGTTGCGAGGTGGTTGCGGCTTTTCTGCCGATTCTGGTGCGGATCGGAAGGATTGTCGCTTGCTCGGGCGAATGAAAATGAATCGGACAGTTGCATACTTTGAGGTGCCAAGGTTCGTACGCGGATTTCCATATCTGTTGGCTGCGGCCTTGCGGTCGCGGATTGCGTATCCGATTGGGTCTCTATCATGAAGTTTCTTTTATAGATTAAAGGGTTTTCATACGAGGAAACCGGAAACGTCGGGAGCTCGGGAACTCGCGGAGGTGTCGGGGACGTCGGCGAAGCTTTCGAGGTCTGTTGTTTCTTTCGAAGCAAAGACCCGAGAGCGGGGAAGGGCGGAAAACATTGGACGGCAAGGATTTTTCTCGTGCGGCTCCGAAGCGGCGGGACGGCACTCGCTGCCGGTCGGGAGCGGCCCGTTCGTTGCCATGCGGTTGGCGGTTTCGGAACGCTTCGCCGGGTCGGTCGCGCATGGAGGAAAGGTGCCGGATTCCGATAGCGCGGCCGAGCGACGGTATGCTTCGTGCCGGACGGGGAATATGCTGCGGGGCGGACGACGGTTCGCTCCGATTCGCTATCTTTGCAGTCGAAGAAAACGAACCGTGCTATGACGACCAATCTCAGACAACTCTTTCTGGAACATGTGGGCCAGACTTCCGACAACCCGATGATGCTCGAAGTGGAGCGCGCCGAGGGCGTGTACCTGTACGGCCCGGACGGACGGCGGTGGATCGATCTGATCTCCGGCGTGTCGGTCAGCGCCGTCGGGCACGGCAACCGCCGGGTGATCGACGCGATCTGCGTTCAGGCGCGCGATTACCTTCATCTGATGGTCTACGGCGAGGCGGTCGAGTCGCCGCAGGTGCGCTATGCCGAGCGGATCGCTTCGCTGCTGCCCGATCCGCTCGACACGGTCTACTTCGTCAATTCGGGCAGCGAGGCCGTCGAAGGGGCGCTCAAACTGGCCAAGCGCTATACCGGCCGTACCGAGCTGGTCTACTACCGGAATGCCTATCACGGCAGTACGGCCGGTTCGCTGAGCGTCATGGGAGGAGAAGAGTACCGCAATTCCTATCGTCCGCTGCTGCCCGACACGCGTTGCATTCGCTTCAACGAGCCCGGCGACCTGAAATACATTACCTCGCGGACGGCCTGCGTAATCATCGAGCCCGTTCAGGGCGAGGGGGGGATCGTCCTTTCGGAAAAGGGCTATCTGGAAGCGTTGCGCCGCCGTTGCGACGAGACCGGCGCGCTGCTCGTTTTCGACGAGATACAGACCGGGCTGGGCCGGACCGGCACGCTCTATTTTTTTCAGCAGTACGGCGTCGTGCCCGATATACTATGTACGGCCAAGGCGTTCGGAGGAGGCATGCCGCTCGGAGCCTTCATCGCTCCGAACCGGATCATGTCGTCGCTGAAGACCAATCCGGTGCTCGGGCACATCACGACTTTCGGCGGTCATCCGGTCTGCTGCGCCGCCGGCTTGGCGGCCCTCGAGTTCATCCTGTCGGAGGGGCTCATGGAGCAGGCCGACGCGAAGGGGGCGCAGTACGAGCGTCGTTTGGTCGGGCATCCGGCCGTGCGTGAGATTCGGCGCACAGGTCTGCTGATGGGCGTCGAGTTCGGCGATCCGGCCCTGACGCAGCGCATCGTGCTGCGCGCGGTCGAGCGCGGTCTGATGACCGAGTGGTTTCTGTTCCGCGATACGGCCATGCGGATCGCTCCGCCGCTGACGATCACCCCTGCCGAGATCGACGAGTCGTGCGACATCCTGCTCGACGTGCTGCGCGAGGTGACGGGTTCTTGACGGTGCCGACTCGATACGTACGCTACGGTATAACGGCCTCTCCGAAAGAGTCGAGAAATGAAGTTTTCATAAACTCATGTATGGCGAACGAGTCCGTACGGATAGTTCGGATTCCGTTCCGTGGCGGGGCGATACGGTCGTGTCGGGATTTTCCGATGAACGGTTTGCGCTCGGAACGTTCGTACCGGCAGCGATTTTCGTATATTTGATTTTCCGAAAATTGAAAATTCGTCGTTATATGGGCCGATATGTGAATAAAAAGCTCAAGATATCTTGGAATGAGGAGCTGGCCGAGCATTATGGGATCGTATTGAGTAAAGCCGGTTATCAAGTGGAAAAGTACGGAGACGATGGGTCGGACGAGGGTTCGTTGGACTTCGGTTGCGAAATTACCCCGGTGGAAGGTAAGACCATAAAACAGGATATCGTTTTGTATGGTGTGGTTTTGGATTCGAAGGGAAGAATAATATGCAGGAGCGATTCTTGCCGTTTGTATGCGGAGAATTTCTATGTTGAAAAGCTTTGGTCCACGGGTATGTGCGTTAATCTGAAGAAACTGAGCGAAATAAAAGTCTACATCGAAGCTCTTTAGGATCGCATGGCTTCAGTGTATGGCGATATGAAATGATGAATCGGTAGGATTCGCATGGTGTCCGTGGCTTGCAATGGGTTTTGCCGCCAATTGAAAATAGAAGAGATTTTCCTGACGATATATCGTATGGTCCGTTACCGTCTTACGGATTGAAGAACGATTTCACCTCTTCGGAATCTGGCTGTCGACAGGCTTCGACATGAATTTCGGTAGAGACGATGCGCCGTTTTTGTCGGAGTTTGCCGGGTGCCGAGCAGGCGATCGGGGGTGAGTCCGTATTCCGGAGCCCGCTGTCGTTCGTTTGCCTTGTCGTATTTGCTGTCGGATGCGTGTGGCCGGTCCCGTGCATCGCCGGCTCGTGCTACCGGAAATAGCTGCCATTATTGAGAAAAAGAGAAACCGAACGCTGCGGCGAGGAACACTCTTCGCCGCAGCGTTCGGTCTTACCGGTTCGCCCGAACGGAAGTCGGGCCTCTCATATTACCTGTTGGGGATAAAGGGCAGCTTGACGATCCGGGCGGCTACCGGCTTTTCGCGGATGACGACCGCTATCGGCGTGCCCGGCTCGGCATAGGCCGTTTCGACGTAACCCATGCCGATGCCTTTTTTGAGCGTGGGCGACATCGTGCCCGACGTGACGGAGCCGATCGCGCGTCCCTCGGCGTCGGAGAGCCGGTAGCCATGGCGCGGCACGCCGCGCTCGGTCAGCTCGAAACCGACCAGCCGGCGGCTCACGCCCTCGCGCTTCTGCCGTTCGAGCAGCGGGCGGTCGATGAAGTCGCGGTCGCCGCCGGTCTTGGTGATCCAGCCCAAACCGGCCTCGACGGGCGACGTCGTATCGTCGATGTCGTTGCCGTAAAGGCAGTAGCCCATTTCGAGCCGCAGCGTGTCGCGCGCGCCGAGCCCGATATTCTGCAGCCCGTCTCTCTCGCCGGCTTGCCACAGCGCTTCCCACAGGCGCGGAGCGTCCTCGTTCGCTACGTAGATTTCGCATCCGCCCGCTCCGGTGTAGCCCGTTACCGATACGATAGCGTCGGCGATGCCGGCGACCTCGGTCTTGACGAACGTATAATAGGCGAGTTTTCCGAGGTCGGCGGCAGGGCACAGGCGCTGGACGATCCGCATCGCCAGCGGTCCCTGAACGGCCAGCTGGGCGATCTCGTCCGATGCGTTGTAGAGTTCGCGTCCGGGCCGGAGACCGAAACGTTCGCCGGCGGCGACCAGATGGTTCCAGTCTTTCTCGACGTTGGCCGCGTTGACGACGAGCAGGTAGGTCTCGGCGTCGATCCGGTAGACCAGAATGTCGTCGACGATGCCGCCCCGGCCGTTCGGCAGGCAGGAATACTGTATCTTGCCGTCGTACAGCGAGGCCGCGTCGTTGCTGCCGACGTAGCGCAGCAGGTCGAGCGCCCGGGGCCCCTTGACCCAGATCTCGCCCATGTGGCTCACGTCGAACACGCCGGCACGGGCGCGCACGGCCGCGTGCTCGTCGTTGATCCCGGTGAATTCGATCGGCATGTCGTAGCCGGCGAACTCGGCCATCCGCGCGCCGTTTCGGATATGATACGGAGTAAAGGGAGTCGTTTTCATAGAGAAAAGGTTTTGATTTTTCGCGAAATTACGTGTTTTTATTCTAATTTTATACCCGATTCGATGAAAAACCGATGTTATTGAAAATTCTGCTCATAGCGCTGATCGTCTACGTGATCGTCGTCACGCGGGTCCGCGTACGGCTGCCTCATCCGGGGCTTCAGGCGACCGTCGACGTGCTGCAGGCCGCCACGCTGCGCGACGAGCATGTCGTGGCGACGGCCCGCCGGTTCGTCGAGTACGCCGACGCGCAGCAGCCGGCTCTTCCCGCGGGCGATCCGTATGCCGAACGGCTCGAGCGGCTGACTTCGCGCTATGCGGCCGTGAACGGCGTGCCGCTGAATTTCCGCGTCTACCGGACGCCGCAGGTCAATGCGTTCGCGACGGCCGACGGCAGCATACGCATCTACTCGGGTCTGATGGACCGCATGAGCGACGACGAGCTGATGGCGATCGTCGGCCATGAAATGGGACACATCCGCAACAGCGACTCGCTCGGCGCGATGCGCAAAGCCTGTCTGACCTCGGCGATCCGCAACACGCTGGGGGCCGCCGGAGGCGTGATCGGCGCGCTCAGTTCGTCGCAATGGGGCGCGCTGGCCGAGCGGCTGACCTCGGCCGGTTTTTCCCGGAAGCAGGAGTATGCGGCCGACGACTTCGCCTTCGGTTTTTTGCTGCGTAACGGCTACGACCCGTATGCAATGGCTACGGCTCTCGACAAGCTGGCGCGGCTCGCCTCTGCGGAACAAGGCGCCGGCAAGGAGCTTCTGCAGCTTTTCTCGACTCATCCCGACAGCGCGGAGCGTGCCCGGCGAATGCGCGAAAAGGCCGATGCCGCGCGCTCCGGTACGGCAGGCTGAGGCGCTTGCGGCGCCGATCCGTCGGATTCGCCGGAGCTTTCTGGCGAAGAGGGCCGCGCACGGGGCACGCTTCAGGAACGGAGGCTTTCAGGAACGTGTTATGAAGAACTTTATTATTACTGTCGTTTTTATTGTAACGACATCCATTTCATTTGCCAAAGTGAACCCGAAACAGCAGGACCTTTGACAGATATGGAAATTGTTCGTAAAGTAGCGTTCCTTGATATTGAAAGAAAAAGTTATGAGAATGTTGTGATATCCTTTAAATCGGTAACTCCCGATTATCTTATATCTGATAAATATAGAGTGAAAGTTAAGGTCCTTGATGAAAACGGTAAATCGATCTATAAAAAAACATTTAGGAATGTCTTTTTGTATGTATTCTCAGATGGGCAAGTGCAGGTAGGGCAACCGACGGGTAAAAAAAAGAGTTTTAACCAAATAATCATTACTAAATCAGCATCGTCAGATGATTATGTTGGCATGATCAGAGAAAAGGAAGGTATTTACTAATTGATTTTTTACTATATTACAACCTCATGGTTACATGGTAAGCATTCCCTCCCTGCCCCGGGTGGGAGAGGGCTTGCCTCGTGCCGAAAACAGTCCGTCGTTGCCCGGACGAATCTTCCGACGCGCTGTCGGATGCGGCCGGCCTCTTGACGGGACCTGCGCCGGCTGGCCCGTTTCTTGCACGCGCTCCGATGCAACCGTTTTATTCCGTGAGCAGTATGAGCAACGTCGTCAAAGCCCATCTGGGCCTGATCCTGTCGTATGTGATCTGGGCCTTCAACTACCCGCTGTACAAGATCGTCATGCCGCATTACATATCGCCCTATGCGATGACGATGCTGGCCGTAGGCGTCGCGGCGTTGCTGGCTTTCGCGTCGATGCTTTTCGTGCCGATCGAGCCGGTCCGCAGGCAGGATATCCTGAAACTGGTCGCGGCGGCCGCGCTGATGGGGATCGCCAAAAAACTGTTCCTGATGGTCGGCATCCAGCATACCAGCCCGATCGACGCGTCGATCATCGCTACGCTGGGGCCGATTCTGGTGCTCGTCATTTCGGTGATGTTTCTCGTCGACCGCTTTACGCCGATGAAGGTGCTGGGCATGGCGCTCGGTCTTGCGGGCGCGCTCGTAGTGATTCTCAGCGGAAGCGGGATGCAGGCGCCGTCGGACAAGCTGGGGGGCGATGCGGTCGTACTGCTGGCTATCGTCGCCTCCTCGTTCTCGATGGTGTGGCTCAAGGAACTGATCATGCGCTATAAGCCGGTCACGCTGCTGCGCTGGATCTATCCGGTGGCGGCCGTGATGATGCTTCCCATCGGGCTTGGCCCGTTGCTGCGTACCGATTTCTCGGCCATGCCGGCTCATGTCGCGTGGATCGTAGCCTATGTTGCCGTCGTACCTACGTTCGGGCCGAATTACCTCCTGATTTACAGCCTGCACTACGTGAAGCCCACGATCAGCAGCATCTATTTCTATCTGGAGCCCGTCATCGCGACGGCGATTTCCGTGGCGATGCATATGGACACGCTGTCGTGGGACCGCGCGCTGGCCTCTCTGGCGGTATTCGCCGGCGTTCTGCTCGTCGTGCTTTCCTATAAGAACCGTCCCTCGACGCCGCGCCATACCGGGGAGTAGCCCGGTGCTTCGGGCTGTGGCTTTCCTGCGGGTCGGCGAGCGGCCGTCCGTCCGGGCGTCGGGATGCGTCGCCGGCGCGATCGGTCGGAGTTCGAATTGATAATCTGCCGAAAAATATCTAATTTTGCATTTTCATGAGCAAACGAGGATATTTCAGTTATGGGCAGTTCTAAATTCAAGGAATACAAAGGGCTCGACCTCCCGGCCGTCAACAGCGAGGTGCTGGAGCGGTGGGACGCCGTCGATGCGTTCGGCAAAAGCATCTCGACCCGCGAAGGGCATCCGACGTTCGTGTTTTACGAGGGACCTCCCTCGGCCAACGGCATGCCGGGTATCCACCATGTGATGGCCCGCACGATCAAGGACGTCGTCTGCCGCTACAAGACCCAGCGGGGCTTTCTGGTCCATCGCAAGGCCGGATGGGATACGCACGGACTGCCCGTCGAGCTGGGCGTTGAGAAGAAGCTCGGCATCACGAAGGAGGATATCGGGACGAAAATATCGATCGAGGAGTACAACCGCATCTGCCGCAGGGAGGTGATGACCTATACCGACGCATGGGAGCGGCTGACGCGCCGGATGGGCTACTGGATCGATATGAAGGACCCGTACGTCACCTATGACAACAAGTATATCGAGACGCTGTGGCATCTGCTTGCCGAACTGTACAAGAAGGGGCTTCTTTACAAAGGCTATACGATTCAGCCGTACTCGCCGGCGGCCGGTACGGGCCTCAGCAATCACGAGCTGAACCAGCCCGGCTGTTACCGCGACGTGAAGGACACGACCTGCACGGCCCTGTTCCGCATCGTACGCGACCAGCGGAGCGAACGGTTGTTCGACGGGGCCGACGGCGACGTGTACTTCATGGCATGGACGACGACGCCGTGGACGCTGCCCTCGAACACGGCGCTGGCCGTGGGGCCTGCTATCCGCTACGTGCGCGTGCGGTCGTTCAATCCCTATACGGGCGCTCCGCTTACCGTCTTTCTGGCCAAAGACCTGTGCCCGGCCTATTTCCCGAAGAAGAACGAAGACCTTCCGATGGACGGCTACGAGGCCGGCGGCAAAAACGTACCGTTCCGCGTCGAGGGCGAGTACGTGGGCAAGGACCTGGCAGGCATCCGCTACGAGCCGCTGCTCCCGTGGATCGCGCCCGACGGCGATGCGTTCCGCGTCATCACCGGCGACTACGTGACGACCGAGGACGGTACCGGCATCGTCCATATCGCGCCGACGTTCGGCGCCGACGACGACCGCGTGGCCAAGCAGAGCGGCATCCCGCCGCTGGTGGTCGTCGATCGCGCGGGCAAGCGTCAGCCGATGGTCGACCGCACGGGCAAGTTCTTCCGTCTGGAGGACCTCGATCCCGAGTTCGTCCGCACGCACGTCGATGCGGCGGCCTACGGCGAGTTCGCGGGGCGGTTCGTCAAGAATGCCTACGACCCGACGCTGAGCGAGGCCGATCCGACGCTCGACGTCGATCTCTGCATGAAGCTCAAGTTCGAGGGCAAGGCGTTCCGCATCGAGAAGCATACGCACAACTATCCCCATTGCTGGCGTACCGACAAGCCTGTGCTGTACTATCCGCTCGACTCGTGGTTTATCCGCACGACGGCCGTCAAGGACCGCCTGATCGCGCTGAACCGTACGATCGACTGGAAGCCCGAAAGTACCGGCTCGGGCCGCTTCGGCAAGTGGCTCGAAAACCTCGTCGACTGGAACCTTTCGCGCTCGCGCTACTGGGGAACTCCGCTGCCGATCTGGGCTACGGAGGATCACGGCGAGCTGAAGTGCATCGGGTCGGTCGCCGAGCTGAAAGCCGAGATCGACCGTTCGGTCGAGGCCGGCTTCATGTCCGAGAATCCGCTGAAGGATTTCGCCGAGGGCGATTTCAGCAAGGAAAATTACGCTAAATTCGACCTGCACCGTCCGTATGTCGATCAGATCGTGCTCGTGTCGAGTCGGGGCGAGCGCATGATGCGCGAGCCGGACCTGATCGACGTGTGGTTCGACTCGGGAGCCATGCCCTACGCGCAGGCGCATTATCCGTTCGAAATCGACGGAGAGGAGTTCCGTCGGGTTTACCCGGCCGATTTCGTGGCCGAGGGCGTCGATCAGACGCGGGGCTGGTTCTTCACGCTGCATGCGCTGGCCACGATGCTGTTCGACAGCGTCGCTTTCCGGCATATCATCTCGAACGGACTGGTGCTCGACAAGAACGGCAACAAGATGAGCAAGCGGTTGGGCAACGCCGTCGATCCGTTCGAGGTGATCGAGAAGTACGGCTCGGATGCCGTGCGCTGGTACATGATCTCGAATTCCCAGCCGTGGGACAATCTTAAGTTCGACGTCGAGGGCGTGGACGAAGTGCGCCGCAAGTTCTTCGGGACGCTTTACAATACGTACAGCTTTTTCGCGCTTTATGCCAACATCGACTCCTTCACCGGGGCGGAGCCCGAAGTGCCTGTGGCGGAGCGTCCCGAGATCGACCGTTGGATCATCTCGCTGCTTCATACGCTCGTGCGCACGGTGACCGATTCGCTCGAGTCCTACGATCCGACTCCCGCCGCCCGCGCGATTCAGGAGTTCGTCTGCGAGAACCTGTCGAACTGGTACGTGCGGCTGAACCGCAAACGGTTCTGGGGCGGCGGACTGACGCGCGACAAGCTGGCGGCCTATCAGACGCTGTACGCCTGCCTCGAGACCGTAGCGCAATTGGCCGCTCCGTTCGCGCCGTTCATTACGGATCGGATATTTACGGACCTGAATGCCGTCAGCGGCCGTCACGGCGACGCGTCGGTCCACCTGAGCGACTTCCCGTCGAGCGACCCGTCGCTGGTCGATGCCGATCTGGAAGAGAAGATGTCGCTGGCTCAGAAGGTTTCGTCGATGGTGCTCGCCCTGAGGCGCAAAGTGGGTATCAAAGTGCGTCAGCCGCTGTCGAGAATCGTCGTTCCGGTGCTCGACCCGGCGCTCAAGGAGCATATCGCGGCGGTCGAGAGCCTGATCCTGAGCGAGGTGAACGTCAAGCGGCTCGAGTTCATCGAGGATACGACGGGCGTTATCACCAAGCGCATCAAGCCGAACTTCAAGACGCTGGGGCCCCGCTACGGGAAGCAGATGAAGCGGATCTCGGCTTTGGTCGCCGCTTTCTCGCAGGCCGACATCGCGCAACTGGAGCGTACGGACCGTTGGACGGCCGATGTCGACGGCGTGCGGGTCGAGGCTACCGCAGCCGATTTCGACATCACGTCGGAGGATATGCCGGGATGGCTGGTGGCTACGGAGGGCAAACTGACCGTTGCTATGGATATCACTGTGACAGAGGAACTGCGGCGCGAAGGTGTGGCACGGGAATTGGTGAACCGCATCCAGAACATTCGCAAGGAGAGCGGCTTCGACGTGACGGACAAGATCCGCGTGACGATCGGGCGCCACGAGGCGCTTGCCGGGGCGGTCGAATCGTTCGGCGACTACATTGCCGCGCAGACGTTGGCCGTTTCGGTCGCTATGGCCGATGCGTCGGCGATGCCCGGGGCGCAGGAGATCGAGATCGACGATCTGAAAGTCGGTTTGTCGGTCGAAAAGGCATAGCCTGTCCGGCATTATTCGCGGAGCCGTGCGAAATAGTTTGTTTATTCATAAAATAGCGCTATTTTTATCACCGAACAACTAAAATGCAAGGCCATGTCTGAGAATGAAAAAACGCGGTATTCTGACGAGGAGCTCCAAGAGTTCAAGCAGATCATACTGGAGAAGCTGGCGAAGGCAAAGGCTGACTACGATTTGCTACGTTCCACGATTACGCACACTTCCAGCAATGACATAGAGGATACCTCTCCTACGTTCAAGGTATTGGAGGAAGGGGCCGCTACGTTGTCCAAGGAGGAATCGGGAAGGCTGGCGCAAAGGCAATTGAAATTTATCCAGCATCTGGAGGCGGCGCTCGTCCGCGTCGAGAACAAGACCTACGGGATTTGTCGCGAAACGGGCAAGCTGATTCCCAAGGAGCGTCTGCGGATCGTGCCGCACGCCACGCTCTGCATCGAGGCGAAAGGCGAGTCGCACAAGTAGTGCGTCCGCAGGCCGCCAGATTCGTATTCTTTAATAAAAGGAGGGTTCGAGAACCCTCTTTTTTATGTCGAAAGCAGATTATGTCGAAAATAACGATGTATACCGACGGCTCGTCGCTCGGCAATCCCGGCCCCGGGGGATTCGGGATCGTGCTGATGAGCGGACCGTACCGCAAGGAGCTCAGCGCCGGTTTCCGGCTGACGACGAACAACCGTATGGAACTGATGGCCGTGATCGTCGGTCTGGAAACCCTCAAGAACGATGGTTGCGAGGTAACCGTGTACAGCGATTCGCAGTATGTGGTCAACGCAGTCGAGAAAGGCTGGGTGTTCGGCTGGGAGAAAAAAGGGTTCAAGGATAAGAAGAATCCCGACCTGTGGCAGCGCTTCCTACGCGTCTATCGGCGTCACAGCGTGCGTTTTGTTTGGGTCAAGGGACATGCCGACATTCCCGAGAACGAACGTTGCGATCGTCTGGCCGTTGCCGCTTCGCAGTCGCCGAACTTGTTCGAGGATCGCGGATACCGTCCGGGAGACGAGGCGTAGGCAGTTCGTTTCCGGACCGCTTTCCGCGTGCGGGACTTTTCCCGCCCGTGTCTTACTGAAGGGAGGGTGCTCGGCTCGTCGCTCGGCAATGCCGGTCCGGGGATTCGGAATCGTGCTGATGAGCGGACCGTACCGCAAGGAGCTCAGCGCCGATTTCCGGTTGACGACGAATGACCGCGTGGAACTGATGACCGCGATCGTCGGTCTGGAAACGCTCGAGAACAACGGTTCGGAGCGGTCGATGCCGCGATCGGCATACTGCCGTGACGTGTCGATCCGCCGATGCTGGGCGAAAAGGTGCCGCGAGAGGGTCTCGTCTCTATTTGGAACATGATTTTTTTGGTTTAACGAAAAAACTGGTTATCTTTGCACCACCGAAAAAACGGAGAATCAGTAGCTCAGCTGGTAGAGCACAACACTTTTAATGTTGGGGTCCCGGGTTCGAGCCCCGGCTGGTTCACAAGAATGGCGTACAAAAGTACGCCTTTTTTGTTTTTTCGTTGAAAAACAGTCTTTTGCCGGTCGTTTTGCATGGCCGGAAAAACGGAATCGAGTCCGAAAATCCGATATTAAGTACACATTTTGTTCCCGTTTGGGAACGTTTTGTCTTGTCGGATGCATTTTCACGCGTCCGATTGCATCCTGTTTCCCGCTAATCCCGAGCCGGAGGCGCGCGTTGTTCTATGAGGGGAGCTGTCGGGCGCGGGGCATTGACGGATACGGCCCGTTGGCGGGCGAAAATTTCCGGCGGATCCATGCGTCGGGAATGTAAATTGCCGGTCGAACATAGCCTCGCGCCGCAGGACGTGAATATGGAAGGCGTTAGGATAAGCGGAAGTTCCGATATTATTTTATGTAATTTGTTACAAACGGTTGAAAAGGATGCAACGTTCGGATTTATCCGAACATCTATTTATTCGGAATTCCAAGACAGTCGACTGCTTAACTGTAATTGTATTTTAATTTAAGGTATAAGAAAAATTCTTATGAATACGAAAATTCAAGCCAGCAGTTTGCTCGCGGCAGCCTTGCTCGTGGTCGGAACAGTAGGATTCGCATCGTGCGATGATGATAACGGAGGCGGAGGAACGCTTCCCTCTGCCAGCGATATGTACGGGAATTATGTCGGTACCGTGCGGACGGTAGAGGTCACCCACAACGAGAAAACGGAGAGCAGCGAAGGCGGAACCTCCGAAGGAGCCGAGGTGAGTGTCAAAGTGGACAGGGATACGATTTATTTCGATGCTTTCCCTGTGAAGGACATCATTATTTCTCTCTATGGAGAGGAGGAGGCGCCGGCGATTATCGAAATGCTGGGCGACATAAAATACAGCGTAGGCTATACTCCGGCGCTCAGCGAGGCTCAGGATAGCGTTTCTTTCAGAATGGCTCCCGAACCGTTGAAAGCCACGGTGTCCGTTCCGTCGGAAAGTCCGGATGCGGAGCCTGCCGTACTGAATATCGAAAGCCAGATCTCAGCGGAGGATGTCGGAGATTATGAACTCGAGACCTCTAATCTGAAGTTCACGCTGACGGTAATGCAGATTTCTGTCAAGGACGAGGAGGGAGCGGACGTGTCTATTCCGAATTTCGAACCGATGTCTATGGAATTTAGCATGGCGAAAGCACAATAACTCCGGCTTATCTTCGAGCCGTTTCGGACAGAAAGCCGTAGCGATAAGCTACGGCTTTTATTGTTTCGCTGAAATCCGGGCTTGGCGCGTGACGAAAGGGAGGCGTTTCCTCGCGTCGTTTGGCGCGGAGGCTCGGAAGCTATCGGTGATTTTCGCACGGTGCTTTGTGGCTTTGTTCGGCCGGCATCGGTACGGTCTTACGGTCCGGGGAGCGGCTGCCGGCTGTTCGGTTCGGCCGCAAGGGGGCGGTCCCGGCTTCGGTCGGATGGAAGAAGCCGCGCGGACGGCGGGCGTGTCTTGTCCGTCGGGTAAAGCCGGCGGCGAGTCTTGCGTTGAAAACGAAAGCCGCCGTACTTTTCCGCTTGCGGTTTCGGCCGGTTCTGCCGTCTCGACCGTCGGACTTGGTCGGACCTCGTCGGACAGTAACGGTGTTGAAGCGTGATCGGGCTTTATGGGTTCCGTTGGAAATTCGGGGCGATGAGGGCCGGGGCTTACGCCGATTTTCCCGAGGCGTATTGCCGTGTCCGGTGACCGCGCATCTCTCGTCATACCGAAGTCGTTGCCGAAAGCGGGCTGCTGACAAAAAGGGGCTCTGAAAGGATAAGGACCGGAAACGACGGGCGCGGGAGTATCTGCCGAATCGTTGCCTGCGATTCGGACCGCTTTTCGGCCGATATGGTCCTTTAGTGAGCGTATGCGGAGATTCGGTACCAGCAGTGAATACTACCGAATGACAATCAGTGAGAAAGATCTTGCGTAAGCGCGGTTGCAGCTCGAGCGGCTGCTCGAATTGTCCTGCCGTTTTTGTCGTCCCCGTGTTTTCTGGGTCCGTTTCTATGGCTGCTTTCCCGCAAGGTCAACGGTATGTCTGCCAGATGCTTGCCGTATTGTGCAGGTGCGGGGTCATTGTCTTCGGGGTGAGTTGATACGACTGTCGTGGCGAGGGCGCGTTTCCCCCGTGACGGACCGTCCGTAGCAGATATTCCGAACCGCTCTATACGACGAATCCCCGCTCTTTACAGGAGCGGGGATTGCATTCGGTCGCTACCGGCAAGTCGCGATCAGTATTCGAGGCGGATCGAGGCTTCGCCGTCGAAGTCGTCGATGAGGACCGACTCCGTCGTCTCGTCATACCGGCCGCCGGTTACCCGGACGGGTTTTTTGCCCTGAGGATGCGGCAGGCGAACCGCCAACCGCGACGGTTTCCGCTCCGGGTCGCACGTGACGGTCGCCTCGATGTATCCCTCGCCGACATGGGAGCGAACCCGGGCGTCGATCCGTCCGAAATAACTCCGGACGCCTTCGAGGTCGATCCGCTCGCCGTCGGCGAACCAGGCCCGGGGAGCGACCCGGAACAGATGCAGCGTGTCGGCATCCTCCATGTAGAGCATCCAGCGGGTTTCCATCAGGAAGTTGGCCTCCTCGTGGGTCTTGTGGGCCGACAGCTTGTACATGTGTTCCCAGAACGTATAGGTCTGCCGGTCGGCATGGGGGGCTACCGTGTGGTAATATGTGCTCAGGAACGGTTTGACCATGTCCGTTTTGGCCTGATACCAGTTGTGGCGGCTGTAATAGGGTTGGCTGAAGGCCGAGTTTTCCTGAAACATCAGCTCGCTGTGGTAGTCGAGCAACATGCGCGCCGCCGGCTCGTCGGGTTCGATCACCTCGCAGAATACCAGATACATCGGGCCGAGCAGTCCGTCGGGGACGATGAAGGTTCCGTGCGAGCGGAACTTCTCGTTTTTCAGGAACAGCAGGCGGGGGCCCGGGGCCTCTGCCCATGGAGCGGCGGTGGGGCACCATGTGCCGTCGCCCAGCGGTACGACGGGCGACTGGGCCAGCGACTGGAAAAACGACTCCCTGACGTCCTGTCTCCATGCCTCGGCCTCGCGGCGGAGACTGTCGCCGCAGGCGGGGTCGATGGCACCCAGCGTTTCGGCCATCCGGCTCAGTCCCAGATAGCCGTATCCGTTGAGCATGAACTGGTGGAAAGGATCTTCCGGGTCGGCCACCTTGCCGTCGATCATGCCGTAACCCTTGCCGCGCAGCTTTTCGTCGAAACTTTTGGCCCGCCAGCGCATCAGGTAGTCGCAGGCTTTGAGTAGCTTGGGGCGTATCTGCTCGATCCATGCCCGGTCGCGCGTGTAGCGGAAATATTCGCCGACTGACCACAGCGCCGCTCCCGTTTCGACCGTGTAACCGTTATAGTTTTCGATGTTCCCGTCGGGCTGCTGGGTGTCCAGAAAGTAGTTCAGCGCCCGTTTGGCCTGCTGTTCCAGTCCCATCGAAGCGTAGAACTGAATGATCGGGGCGCTTTCGGTGCCGATGGGCGAGTATACGCCCACGTTCGCGGCCAGCGTTCCGTCGGGTTCCGTCCCGAACGTAATCAGGTCGAGATGGAGCAGGCCGGCCCGGAGCATCTCGTCGATTCGCTTTTCGGGCAGCCGGATGCGAGCGGCCCGGTCGAGTTTTTTCTGCCAGTAGGCCTTGCATTCGACTTGCCGGTCGGAAAAGTTCTCCCGGGTCAGCGCATCGGCCGTTTCGGCCGAAACCGGCTCGTGCGGGATGAGAAAATCGATTTCTATCCGTTGGCCGGGCTGGAGCAGTATGGCGGTTTCTTCTTCATGCAGGGCTTTCCCGTCCACTTTGGATATGCAGCTTATGCGGTTTTCCGAAAAGCCGGTGTAGCCCCGCCCGCCGTCGAAGCGGTAGGCGGCCGACGGACGCGGCGCCTTGAACCATGCGTAACGCGGGACGGAGCCCGTGTTTTCCGCGATCGTCCGGATATACAGCGCTACGAGCGGTTTGGCGGCCGTGTCTTGCCGTTGTACTTGCTCCAGTTGCTTCGACTGTTCGTCGGTGAATACCCGGCCGGCGGAGTGCCGGTCGGAAATCAGGTAGTGCGTGCCCCGCACCGTTCGCTCGTTCAGAGGCGTTCCGGCGAGCGACACGAACGACGTGCTGCGGTAGACGATGTCGTCGTCGGTCATTTCCGAGTGATAGATCGGCAGCACTCCGTCCTCGAGTCTTCGGCGGATATTGTCCATGACGCCCACGCCGCGTCCCAGCGCGTAGCGGTATTCGATATGGGTCGGAGACGTTTCGGGCAATACGACGGCCGAAGAGGAGTTCATCGGCTTGATCACTTTCTCGTCCAGATAGGTATCCTCGAGTTCCTCGGCGATCTCGAACATCCGCATGTCGCGGCTCAGTCCCAGCCAGATCGGGACGTTGGAGCGGCGTGTCCGGGCCGAGGCCGACGCGAAGGACGTTTCCGGCTCGCGCTCGATCCGCTGGATCTTGGTCAGATTTTTTCTCGACAGGATGTCGTTTTCCGCTTCGTCGTAGCTTCGGTCGTCTCCTCCGGGCAGTACGATCGTGCCGTAGGCCGGGATGTAGATCGGGTTCTCGGAGCCAACGTCCCGCAGGAAGAAGGAGAACGAGCCGCTGCCGGCCCGGACGTGAATCAGCGTCGATTCGGGGCCGGCTTGCGTTCGCGCGCTGTCGATCCGGCAGGCGACGGCGGCTTCGGCGCCCGGCGCGAAGCGGAGCGCGTCCTTTCGACGGGTCGCCTGTCCCCGGACGGCGCGGACGGAGCCTATCCGGCCGTTTTCGGCTTGCAGGGAGACCTCGGCCGGAGCATTTTTCCACAAGACGGTGATCGTTCGTTCCGGAGCGTCGCCTCCGGTCAGAAGGGCCGGAAATGCGCACAGTCCGGCGAAAATCAGGGCGAAAAGTTTTCGGTTCATTCGTTTTGGGGTTAGTTCTACGGTACAAAAATAACATATTTCCTCGCTTGGGCAAACGGCGGTCCAACTGCGATATGCCGTTTCTGCGGACCGTTGTTCGGGGAAAATTTGCTAACTTTGCGTAAAACGATCAATAACGAAGATGCCATGAGTCTCGAAAAACAGATCAACGATGAAATCAAGGCCGCTATGCTCGCCAAGGAGAAAGTGCGCCTGACCGCGCTGCGGGCCGTCAAGTCCGAAATCCTGCTGGCCAAGACGGCCGACGGCTCCGAAACGATAGCCGACGACGCCGTGCTGAAAATCGTCCAGAAGTTGGTCAAGCAGCGCCGCGAGTCAGCCGCCGTCTATACCGAAAGCGGTCGTCCCGAACTGGCCGAGAACGAACTGGCCGAAGCCGCCGAACTCGAAGGTTTCCTGCCTGCTCAGATGAGCGGGGTCGAGCTGGAGAGCGCTCTGAAAGCCATTATCGAGCAGGTGGGAGCCAAAGCGCCGTCCGACATGGGTAAGGTGATGGGCGTCGCTACGAAGCAGTTGGCCGGCCGTGCCGACGGCCGCGCGATTTCCGAAGCGGTGAAGAAGTTGCTCCAGCAGTAGAAACATCGGAGCCTCCGGAATATGCGGCTTGGATGGGGCAGGGCTCGCTTTCGGAACTGTCCGGGAAGGGCTGCGCAAGACGATACGTTCGCTTGTTCGGATAGAGGGCGGAAGGAAGCGTGGAATCGCCGGTACGGAAGTGTGTTCCCAAATTGTCGAATATGCCGGAACGCCGGCGGGCGGAAGTCGCGGGGATGTCCGAGCTTGCGGCGGATGCCGCGAGAGAATCGCCGGAGGCCCGGTGCGGACCGAACCGGAGCGAAGGGTCCGCGTTTTTTCGGGTACGGTGCCCGATGTACGGTTTTCTTCGGGAAAAACGGGAGCCGTTGCGAATCGGAACGGCTGACGAAGACGGGCGGGATCATGCCGGAATAATAAAAAGCGGGACGCAGCGCGTCCCGCTTTTTATTGCCGTTTTGCGTCCGGTCGCTAATAGTAGCTGATGTTTCGCCGGTCGCGGAAAGTAAAGGTTTCGCCGAATAGGACGGTCGTTTCCGTGCGGTCGTACCAGTTGTTCCGCTCGTCGCGCTGCATCGTGAAGTCGCTGACCAGCATGTCGCTCTCGATGTGGATATACTCCCCGAAGTCGTCGTAGGTGTAGACCGTGTTGCCCTCGCGGGCGATCGTGTTGAACAGGTCGTCGTTATACAGGTTCTGAGTCTGGCTCGTCGAGGTCGTGTTATCCTCGAAGGTTTTGACCACCTCGTCCTTGTACGAGAGCAGGTTGCCGTTCTCGGCGTTGAACTGGAACGTCTCGGTCGCTACGGCCGTGTAGCTGACTTTGACGTATTGCCCGTCCTCCTTGACATAGTTTCCCTCGTCGTCCGTCTTGTATTCCTCGCCGCTGTACTCGGTCACCCGCTGCGCGGGAAACTCGCCTGCATAGGTCGTCTCGGACCAGACCGTGCCGTCGGGGGCCTTGACCGTCATCCGGTCGCCGCTGACCTCGAACCCGAATTCGAGCCGCTGGCCTTGGGCATTGATGACGACGGACGTCAGGTTTTTCAGGAACCGGGGCTGGAAAACGTACAGGTAGTCGAGCTGGTTGTATTCGAAAATATCCTGCTCGACCTCGATGTACTTGCCGTGATCGCCGTACAGGAACGTGACCGTCATTTGGTCGCTCGTGATCGACGTAACGAGGCTGTCGGCATTGTACGTGCATTGGAAAGCGTATTCCACCGGGTTGTTCGCGGCGTCGTACCCTTTGATCTTGTACGAGGTAATATAGCCGTTGCGGTCGAACAGGGCCGTGTTGACGCCGTCGAACAGCGTGTCCACTTTCTGCACCTCGCCGAACAGCTTGGCGAAATGGAGGCTGTTGCTGTCCCATACGGTCGTTTTCTCGGTCGGCACGGGCGGATTGGGATCGCCTCCCTCTCCGCCTCCGTTGCCTCCGCCGTTTCCGTTGTCGTCCTTGCCGCACGAGAGCAGCAGCAGGGCAGCGGAAAGGACCAGAACCGGCGCGAAATATTTCTTTATAGTCGTCATATGTTTAAAATTGAATTGGTTGCGCTTTCTTTCGAATGCGTCGTCCGGTTAAATAAAGCTGCCCTGCATTCGCATGCAGGGCGGCTGAGTATTTCCTGCGAAAAAGGTTAATAGGTGACGGTTCTGTCGAGCACCTCGCCGTCGTACGAGCCGCCGGAATAGGTGGCCTTGATCCAGTTCTGGTGCTCGTCGTACTCGTATGCAATGTCGAAATTCTTGCTTGCGTCGTCTATGTTTTCGACTCTCGTCATATCCAGATTTTCGTTATAGACGGCTTTCTGCTGGATGTCGCCTCCGGTCAGTTCCGAAATCGAGTTGATCCGGTCGTCGTTGTATTTGCGGTCCATGGCTCCGAAAGGATCTATGATGTGGTGGACCAGAAGATTCCCGTTTTCCGGATTGACGGTGAAGGTTTCCGTGGTGGCATAGTAGCCTTCGCCTTTGTATTCCGACATGAATTCGCCGGAGAAGGCGATAGGCGTGGCGCCTTCCTCATCCCCGTCGTAAACGATGTTGCCCTGATCGCCCGATACGTTGATGGCGATCGAGGTGCTGTATTCGGCATCCGCGGCCGTGATGCTCGACAGGTTCTTGATGAAACGGGGCAGCCAGACTTTGAAATCCGTATTGAAAGACCAGCTGAGGTTGGTGAATATGTTATCCGTGCTGACGTATTTCCCGTGATCGGCGTAGCCCAAATCGATGGCGAACTCGTCCGTCGCGATCTTCGTCAGGCGGTTCTCTCCGTCGTAGGTGAGCGTGAAGTGGACCGTCGTCGAGCCGTACATTCTGTCGTAGGACGAGAGCATGCCGTTATCGTCGAATGTCAGGTTGTAGATGAACGTGTCGTCCAGATGGTTGCCGAAAACGGATACCGTTTTCACGTCGCCTTGGAGATTCATCCGCGAGCGCGAGCTTCTGTCCCAGATAATGGCCGGTTCGGTAATCGCGGGCTCGCCGGCATCCTGGGTAACGGTGATCGTTACGTCGTCGACTCCCTCGGCCTTGATGACGATCGTGGCGTTCTGCGGGTCGGTCGTCGTATTGCTCTGTGCTTCGACCGTGATCGTGCCGTCGGCCGTGCCTTCCGCGTTTTTGAGGGTCAGCCAGCCCGCCTCGGTCGTCGCTTTCCAGCTGACGTTCTCGGCCTTGACATCGATCGTCTTGGGGGTGTCGGGAGTCGCCGTGAAAGTCAGGGTTCCCGGAGTGGCGCTCAGCGAGCGTACCGGCGCTTCATCGTCGTCGTCGCACGAGACGGTGCCCAAAGCCAGCAGGCTGGCGCATGCGAAATAGAACAGTTTTTTCATAGAAAATGTTATTTAAGATAATGATAAGGAAATAATGGACCTCGGATTTCGACTTTGTGTTCGATGCATGAACTTTTTCTCAACGACCGTAACTCCTGGGTGAATCCGATTTGACTAAATCGAATCGGAATCGCACGATGCGTTGATTTTACATGCAAAGATAATTAAAAAATTGTAACGGACGGCCGATGTGCGTATTTCGGTCGGAACGTATCGTAGGTCCGGAAGGTCCGTTCGATACTTTTAGAAATAAATCGACCTTGTCGGGTGATATTTCGTAATATTTTCAGTGGTTTTTCTTGCGAATCAAAAGGCGATTCTTCAGACGAATTTTATGCCCGTTCGTCGTCGCGGGTAGAATTGTTGCGGTTTTCGGATGCGCGGTCTCCGGAAAACCGACATTCCGGTCTCGGTCGGCGACGTAATCGGGGATGGAATTTTTACGTTGATTTCTTGCTTGTTAGCCTGTTTTTGCTATATTTGTACAAAACGAAAAAGGAGCGTTTGCTTGTTGCGGGGAAAGCCGGGTCCGCGTCCGGCATACGCCGGACATCCGGTGCGGAATACGGGCGCAGGCCGGCGGGTTTCCGTCCGGGCAGGGAGCGTTCCCGATCACGAATCACCCGACAAATGAAAACGATCCTGTCGCTTGTCGCGCTGCTGGCCGCGACGGCCGGCCTTCGCGGTCAGGGCGGCGCCTCGGCCGACGATTCGGGACCGGCGCCCGACGCGTTGCGCGAGTGGAGCGTCGAAGAGACCGATGCCTTGCTCAGCGGACTATTGGCCGCATACGACGATTCATGGGAGGCCTTGTCCCGTTTCCGTTTTTCTTTCGTACGCTATGCACCGCGCGGTTACGACCGTAGCCGCAGTCGCTTTCTGCTTGCCGGGGTCGATCTGGCCGATCCTGCGACGGGGGCGGTGCGTTGGGGCGCGATGACGGCTCTCCGGGAGGCGCGCGTGTCCGGCTCGGTGTGGGGCGGCGTGCTTCCCGGTACTTTCGCACTCGGCGCCGAAGCGGGACTCGGCGAGTTCGAGGCCGATCCTGCGGCCGACGTGCGGGGCGGGCGCTTCGGGTGGATGTTTGCCGAACGCAGGTTTCGCTACGGCCTGCGTGTCGGCGGAAGCACCGGGCTCATGCGCGGAGGCTGGGCCGTTTCTACGGCCGTGTCGCGCCGTTGGGGACACGACGCCCGCATCCGGGGCGTCTATTCCGACGATTGGACCGTCTATGCGGCGGTCGCCAAACGTTGGGGCGAGCGTCATTCGCTGACGGCGTCGTTCGTCGAGGCTCCTTCCGAGCGGGGGCTTCGCAGTGCGACGGTAGCCGAGGCCTTCTCGCTGACGGGCGATCCGCTTTACAACCCGGCATGGGGCGTACAGCGCGGTCGGACGCGCTCCTCGCGCGTGAGCGTCGACCGTTGTCCGCTGGCTCTGCTCACATGGCGGTTCGATCCGCCGGACTCGCCCTGGCGGCTGACGACGACGCTCGCCGGCGCGTGGGGACATTCGTCGCTCAGCTCGTCCGACTGGTACGACGCTTCCAGTCCGCAGCCGGATTATTACCGCTATCTCCCCGGCTTCCTCGACAATCCGGAAGCGGCCGAAACGGTGCGCGAGGCATGGACCGGCGGAGATCCGCTCGTGACGCAGATCGATTGGGAGGAACTTTATCGGGCCAATGACCTGCGGGGCGATTCGTCGGCCGCCTATGTCGTGGCCAGCGACGTCAGCCGCCGCAAGAGCGTGCAGCTCGTGTCCAGTTTTGCTTACGATCCGTCGACATGGGTGAGCCTGACGGGCGGACTGCGGGGGCATGCGGGCCGGACGACCTGCTTTCGCCGGCTCGACGATCTGCTCGGCGCGGCCTATCTGACCGACATCGATCCCTATCTGATCGACGACCGCTATTTCGGCGACCGTTTGCAAAACGATCTGCGTCGTCCCGGCCGCCGGGTCGCCGAAGGCGAGGCTTACGGCTATTTTTACGATCTCGATTACATGCGCTTGGAGTGCTGGCTGCTCGTACGGCTGCGCCGCCGTAACCGGCCCCGCTGGAGCGGATACGCCGGTTTGCAGGCGGCCCGGATCGGATTCTCGCGCAACGGGCGCTATGAAAAGGAGCTGTATGCCGGGCGGGCTTCGTTCGGCCGCTCCGAGCCGTTGCGCTTCACCGACTGGACGGTCAAGGCGGGCGTCGGATACCGTTTTTCGCCCCGGCATGGTCTGGCGCTCGATCTGGCCTGCGGCCGGCGGGCGCCGCTGGCCGGCGACGCGTTCGTGTCGCCCCGCTATCGCAACGAGACGGTTCCCGGGGTCGGTCAGGAACGTTTCCTGAGCGGCGAACTCGGCTACCGGCTCGACGCAGGGAGCGTGTCGCTGACGCTGAGCCTGTACGGAACGTTGTGCTCGGACGGGACGCAGGTCAGGCGCTATTACGACGATCTGGCCTCGGTTTACTCGGATATGATGCTATCTGAGATCGGACGGCTTTACGCCGGGGCGGAACTCGGCGCCGAGTTCCGGCTCGCTTCGCGGCTGGCGCTCCGTGTGGCGGCGGCCGAGTCGCGAGCCGTTTATCGCAGCGATCCGGTCGTTGTGATCCGCTCCGACAAGGATGGGCACGTAATCTCGGATCGCTCGCGCACGCTGCTCCGGGGGCTCGATTTGGGCGGTTCGCCGCGTCGCGTGGCTGCGGCCGAGCTGCGCTACGAGGGTGCGGGGATGTGGACTCTTTCCGCCTCGGCGGCTTATGCGGGAGAGCATTACGTGTCGCCGAGCCCGCTGTACCGGATGCGGCGCGTGTGGGACCGGGCGGCCTCGCCCGAGGCGGTCGGGACGCTGACGGGGCAGGAGCGTTTTCCCGGGGCCGCGACGGTCGGACTGTTCGCCAGCAAGACGTTCCGTCTCGGGGCCCGCTATCTGTCGCTGAGCGGATCGGTGGACAACCTTTTCGATGACCGCCGGATCGTTCACAGCGGCTACGAGTCGATGCGCCTGCGCAAGATCGGCTCGGGTGCGGGCGCGGGAGTCGAGCCTTTCGGATCGAAATATCTGTACGCTTATGGCCGCACCTGTTATCTGACCCTTAATTTCCGTTTCTGATGAGATTCTTGTTCGGTTGGTTTCTTCGTTTTGTCCGGCTGTCGTCCCGCTGTGCCGGGGAGAGGGGGCCGGCGGGTCGCGATCTCCCGTCCTGCGGGTCCGCGAGCCGGTTTCCTGCGGCGGGAGCGATTCCCGGTTGCCTCGTTTCTCCGGAGCTTTCGGGCGATGGGAAACCTGTGCGACATTCCGGCCGGCTCCGGGGGAGCGGGAAAAACTCGTCTCCGTTGCCGGAACGGCCGATTGTCCGCAAAATGACCTGCGTAAAACGGGTTCCGACGGTATTGTGCGATCGACCGTCGCCGTTTCCGGAACGAAGAAAAGCTCGCAATCCGGGTATATCGTTCTCCGTCTTGCCTCCGGCGGCCCGAAGTTTTTGCTTCGCAGGGCCGTTGCCGCCGATTTCCTGTTGTCGTGCCGACTGTTTTCTACCTCAGGAAGCGGATATGCCGGGGACGGGGAGCCGGGCCGATGTCGCAGAACGCGCTCTCCGTGGCCGGGCGGTCGGTTTCGTGTCGCCTGTCCTGTATGCCGGGCAGTGCGGGTCCGTGCGGCTCGCGACGGGGCGGTCTTCTTCTCCCTCGGTCCGGGTATCGGTAAGAACGGTCCGTGCGCAGGAGCCGCTGTCCGTGTTCTGCCGCCTCGACGCGTTCGTCGGCCGGGTTTTCTGGCGCGTGCGGCGGTCCGAATTTTCGGAGCCTGCGCGACGGATACTTCCGAAAGCGCTTCCCGTCTTCGGAGCCGCCCTGCTCGGGGCGTGCGGTTACAACGAGTTCGGGCCGCCGGGAGACGGGCGGCCCGCCGCGCCGCTTCCGAACATGACGGTCTCGTCGCTCCGCTCGCTCTGCGCCGACGGTCCGATACGTATCGAGGGAAGCGGGGCCGTGCTGACCGGCTATGTGACAACCTCCGACCGGGCGAACAATTTTTACCGCAGCTTTTTCGTCGAGGATCGGACCGGAGCGCTCGAGGTGCGGGCCGGACTGTACGACCTGCACAATATGTACGGCCTCGGGGAACAGGTCGCGCTGCGCTTGGACGGACTGTCGGCGGCGCTCGACGACGGCCTGCTCCGCATCGGGTTGCGGGGGACGGATTACGAGCCTGTGCTGGATATGGAGAGCCGGGTCGTTGTCGCAAGGCATGTCGTTCGTACCGGCCGGACGATCGATCCCGCGCCGATGCCGCTCGCTCCGAGCCGGTTCGCCGAGGCGAAGCTCGGATCGCTTGTCCGGGTGGCCGGTTTGCGCATGGAACCGGTGCGCGATACGACTTGGGCCGTGCCGGCGCGTCTGTCGGCGGACGGAACGCCCCGGACGGCCCTGTTGAAGTTCTTTACGGACGGGGGCGATTCGCTTTATGTCTCGACGAGCGGCTACGCCTCGTTCGCCGGCGATACCGTTCCGCGCGGGCCGCTGGAACTGACCGGTATTCTGCTTCGGGGCAAAGTCGGCGGCAAGATGGTTTACGAACTCAAAATGAGGGATCGGTATGACATACAGAGCGATTGAGTGGAGTCTGGCGGCGCTGGCGCTGGCGCTGGCCGGCTGCGTGGAAAAGCATGCGTTCGTGGCGGACGACGGGCCGTTGCCTGTCCCGCCCGGGACGACCGAGGTGAGCGTTGCCCGGCTGCTTTCCGAATATCGGGGATATCCTTTGCAGGTGAAAGACGATTGGCAGCTGGACGTCGTCGTGACGGCCAACGACCGCTTCGGGAGCTTCCGGAACGCCCTGTGGGTTCGGGACTCGACGGGAGGGATTCAGATCAAGGTTTCGGGCGACGAGCTGTTTCTCGATTTCCCGGTCGGGCAGCCGCTGCGGGTCCGATGTCAGGGGCTGGTGCTGGGCGACTATGCCGGGGAGGTGTCGCTCGGTGCGGCCTCGGGCGATCCGGCCTATCCGAACGGGTTCATCGCCCGCGACGACCGGACCTACTATCTGAAGCCGTACGGCGAACCCGGAGAGGCGTTGCCCGATACGGCGACTTTTGCCGGGCTCGACGACCGGCGTCTCGGCTCGTTAGTCGCTTTCGAGCGCGTGCAGTTCGTCGACGAGGAGCTTTCGTTCGCGTGGTGCGATCCGGATGCCGACACGAACAGGCATCTGGTCGACTGCCGGGGCGACACGCTCGTCGTGCGAACGTCCTGCCGGGCCGATTTCGCGTATCGGCTGCTGCCTGCCGGCAGCGGCTACGTCGAGGGTATTCTGAGCCGGTTCAATCGGACTTATCAACTGAAAGTCTATACGGACCGGAACGTCGTCACGGATTCGCCGAGGTTCGCGCCGGTTTTCCGGTCCGAAGCCGGTCGTGTCGCTCCGTGACGACGAGGAGTCCGTTTCGGAACGGGTTTGCGAGGGACCGGCGCGAGCTTCCCCGCCGAAGCCGGCAAGCGATGGCCGAGGTATCGTGCGAGAGGCCGTGAGATTTTCTGCGGCGGGCAAGAGTGCCCGCAGTCTGAACGGGTACGTTCGGCGGAGCGGTCGGAGGATCGATCCCGCTCAGGCGTTCTCCTTTTGGAGGGCTTCCCACAGCATGTCTTTCAGCGTCTGGAGATTGTATCCGCTGACGGCCGAGATGAAAACGGACGGAACGTCCGGCAGTTCGGAGCGGATCGCCTCGGTCAGCTCTTCGTCGAGCAGATCGCTCTTGGTGACGGCCAGCAGACGCTGCTTGTCGAGCAGCTCGGGATTGTACTGTTCCAGTTCGCCGAGCAGGATGCGGTACTCCTCGCGCACGTCTTTCGAGTCGGCCGGAATCATGAACAGCAGAATCGAGTTGCGCTCGATATGTCTCAGAAAGCGGGTGCCGAGTCCCTTGCCTGTGTGAGCCCCTTCGATGATTCCGGGAATGTCGGCCATGACGAACGATCGGTGGTCGCGGTATTCGACGATACCCAGGTTGGGTTCGAGCGTCGTAAAGGCGTAGTTCGCTATTTTCGGCTTGGCGGCCGATAGAGCCGCCAGCAGCGTCGATTTGCCTGCGTTCGGGAAACCGACCAGTCCCACGTCGGCCAGCAGCTTCAGTTCTAGAATGAACCAGCCTTCGGTGCAGTCTTCGCCGGGCTGGGCGTAGCGCGGCGCCTGATTGGTCGCCGTCTTGAAGTGCCAGTTGCCCAGACCGCCCCGTCCGCCCTTGAGCAGTACGGCCCGCTGTCCCTGCTCGGTCACTTCGCAGACGATCTCTCCGGTCTCGGCGTCGCGCGCGATCGTTCCGAGCGGGACGTCGATCACCACGTCGGCGCCGTTCTTGCCCGTGCTGCGCGCGCCGCTGCCGCTTTCTCCGTCGCCGGCGAAGATGTGGCGCTGGTACTTGAGGTGTATCAGCGTCCAGTATTGGCTGTTGCCGCGCAGGACGATGCTGCCTCCGTTGCCCCCGTCGCCCCCGTCGGGACCGCCGAACTCGACGAACTTCTCCCGGCGGAAATGGCGCGAGCCGGCGCCGCCCTTGCCCGAGCGGCCGAATATTTTCACGTAGTCTACGAAGTTGGACGATGCCATGTTCGATGCGTTTTGGTGCGGTTCGTACGGGGCCCGGCGCAAATACCGTTCCTCCCCTGCGGCGGCGGGTGCGTTCCTCGGCGCGCCGTGCAAAGATACGCTTTTTTTTCGGACTGTGCTTTCGGAATGCAGGCGCGTCCGGAGCGGCTCGTCCGGAGCGGCTGAGGCTTTCCGGTTCTGCCGTGCGCACGGTCAGGTCCCTTTACCGGGAAGACACGGGTTTGTCAGGGCGGCCTGATGCTCCCGTCGCCTGCGGTTTCGACCCGTCCGGCGGTCGCGGCCGCTTTCCCGGTTTGCGCGGACTTCGCGGCTTTCGGGATGATTCCGGAATTTGCTACCTTTGTCTCGATATGTATTCCTATGCGAAAGCCCCCGCCGATCAGGCTCTCTAAGAAGGTCCACCGAAAGCTGATTTTCTCGCTGCTGCTCTTGCTGGCTGCGGCCGTCGTCGTTTCCCGCTGCATGGTTTCGCGCACGGGAGGCGCCGTGTCGGTCGTGCCCGTGTTGCCTCCGGCGGAGAAGGCGGACGGGATGCCGTCCGTCCCGGGGCGGATGCCTGATCCGCAAAGGCCGTACGCCGGACTGGAGCTGCCGGCTTGTTCGCGCGGCGAGTTTCTGATCCGTAACGAGGCGGGACGCTATACCCTGCTGTACGATACGGCCTACCGCCAGGCGGCATGGGTCGCTTATCTGTTGACGAGGGAAGACGTGCGCAGGCATGGTGCGAAGCGGCGGAACGCGTTCCGCAGCGATCCGGAAGTCGTCGCGCGCGGCTGGCCGACGGCCGTCGACCGCGACTATGCGGGCAGCGGTTTCGACCGGGGACATTTGCTTCCTTCGGCGGACCGCGACGACAGTCGGGCCGAAAACGACGCTACGTTCTATTTGTCGAACGTATCGCCCCAGTATCCGAAGCTGAACAGAAATCAGTGGCGGCTGCTCGAGGAGCAGGTTCGCCGCTGGGCCGACCGTTACGATTCGATCTATGTGGTGACCGGCGGCGAGCTGGAGCCGGGACTGAGGCGCATCCGGGGCGGGACGGGGATTCCCCGGCACTATTTCAAGGCGCTTCTGGCGCGAGCCGAAAAGGGTTGGCGTGCGATTGCCTTCAGGCTTCCGAACGTCGCCTCGCCGGAAGGAAGCTGGACCGACTATTCGCTGAGCGTCGACCGCTTGGAGGAACTGACCGGGATCGACTTTTTCCCGGCGCTGCCCGACAGCATCGAGCGCCGCGTAGAGAGTCGGGTCGATGCCGGGTTTTGGAAATAGGCACGGGCGTTTTCTTTCATCGGCGCGCTTCGCTTAGCCGGGAGCATTTTTGGTATTTGATGGGGCTCGGATCGGTCCGGGTCGATATGAATTTAGCCGGGCGGGTTTCCGCCCGATTCGTTGCTGCCGGTCGGGGCGCACCGTGTTTCCCGGCGAGGTTGCGTCAAACGTTCGCGGGGCCCGGAAGGCGTTTCGCGCGCGGAATTTTCCGGTTCACGGTTTTCCCGGCTCGTACGGAGGGTTACGGAGCTATTTTTGCAATTACGGTATAAAAAACTGAAGGTATGAAAAGCATTGTAAGAATGGCCGTCGCGGCAGCCGTACTGCTGTTCTCGGCGGGGAGCCTTGCGGCTCAGGGTCCTGACGGACAAAAAATGACTCCCGAGCAGCGGGCCGAGAGAATGACTCGGCGCATGACCGAACAACTGTCGCTTTCGGACGAGCAAGCCCGGCAGATCGAGCGGATTCTGCTCGATCGTTTCAAGGAAATGCCTCAGGCGCCGCGGCGTCCCGCCGGCGAGCCGTCGGCTCGGCCTTCGGACAGGCGTTTCGGTCCCGGCGCCGAGCAGCGGCAGGAAATGGACGAGCAGATCAAGTCCGTGCTGACCGATGCCCAATACCAAAAATGGACCGAGATGCGCTCCGCAATGAGGACCCGGCACGGTCATCGGCGAGGGTACGGGCCGGGGCAGGGAAAGCGAAGCCGGCCGATTTGCGATTCGGTCTGTCCCTGTGCGGAGGCCGTTTCGGACTGATCGTTTCGTGCGGCCGCTTGTCCGTTTCCGGATCGGAGGTGCGGTCCCCCCTGCGGCAGGGGCGGAAAACAGTCGGCATTCCTGCATGATAGAGCAAAGAAGTCCTGTCGAGAAAGGTTTTCGAGGCATGTACGTCCTTGGCTCCTTGCGCCAGTTGCGGTCGTTTGGGCCTCGTTCCGGGAGTCTCCGTTTACGAATGTCAGCTTTTAGGCCGTATCGCCGATGACGGCGTTGAGAACCGTACGGATAAAGATGTCCGATCCGCATTGGCCTGTTCTTCACTCCGGTCGTTAGGGCGGCGTAGCCGTCGTTCTTTTAAGGGCCGGCAAGACGAACGTCGGTTGGGCTCGGGACGAGCGATGAATATATCGTGGCTGTCGAAACTGCCGGCAGCGTGCGAATACGGAATTCCGTCCGGTTCGCGCATATAATTATTGTAAATCAGATGATCGGTCCGGTCAGATTTGTCAATATGTAATAATTGAATACACATAAAAGATTGAGTATATATCTTTTAGTCTTTTGATTCAGACAACAGACTGTAAATTTCATTTTTTAACAATTTGGATTTTTTATAACCCGCATTTTTCTCTAAAGATTTATCAATCCAACTTTGTGCTTCCTGAAAAGC